>Ga0247835_1000600_pt1 | contig 50740 bp, 50 predicted proteins | sample LaCtaG_3_FD_189912 | JGI IMG/M metagenome (GOLD analysis project Ga0247835, IMG submission 189912) | Freshwater microbial communities from meromictic Lake La Cruz, Castile-La Mancha, Spain - LaCruzMarch2015_13.5m | ecosystem: Environmental > Aquatic > Freshwater > Lake | place: Spain: Castile-La...
AGAAGATCGCTTCTTGCTACAACTGGCTAGGCGATGGCGAAAAAGCTCTTGAGGCAGCCCGTAAAGCAGTCGATGTCTTTGAGACCGCACACGATCATCGCCGTGAAACTTTCGCACTCTTTGAATATGGCAAAGCTGAGATCCTTCTTGGAAGGTTTGAAGAAGGCCTGGCAACCCTTGATGGAGTACTTCAAATCATTGCCGAAGATGAGCCTAAAGACTTTGAATTCATCCTCGACATCGAAACCCGCATGGTTGTTGTTATGCGCGCACTTGGACGTATCGAAGAGGCTAACGAAGTCGAACGCCGTTTAGTAGCGGTGCGCGAAGCGCTTTCAGATGACGAAGTTCAGCCGCTGGGAAATTAAGCAAATTTAAATCTGGCGAGGCAAATGTTGCAACGCCCAGTGATACATCGCGATTGCACCTGCAGCTGATGCATTCATTGACCTGGTAGATCCATATTGTTCGATGGCGTAGAGCACTTCACAAATTGCGACGCCTTCATCTGACATACCGGCACCTTCTTGGCCAAAGAGCAGCACGCACTTTTCGGGAAGCGCGGCACCTTCAAGATGTTTAGATGATGGAACGTTATCGATACCAATAATCGGCAGATTGTTCTCAGCGCACCAAGTAGCAAAGTCAGCGATTGTTGGGTGATGAATAACTGTGAGATAGCGATCTGTCACCATTGCACCGCGCTTATTCCAATCGCGCTTTCCAACAATATGTACGGCATCGACGTTAAAAGCATTTGCAGTACGGACAACAGAACCAATGTTCAGATCGTGTTGCCAATTTTCAATTGCAATCTGCAAACCATGTCGCTTGGTGTTTAAGTCAGCCACGATTGCTTCAACGCTCCAGTAGCGATACTTATCTAAGACATTTCTTCTATCGCCATTTTCAAGTAGCTCGGGATCGAATTGATCACCTGTTGGCCATGGTTTTTCATGGGGGCCTACGCCTACAACAGGAAAAAATTCTCCTGGTCCTATAGTTGCAGGGGTCTTGATTTCCATGAGTTAACCCTAAACTAGGCACGAGAATTCGCATATTCGCCTCTTGAACGGAGTCATCATGAAGATCGCATTCCATGTAGCTTTTGGAATCCATTTTTTTTCAATTTTTAGCCTAATCACGCTTTTGATCATCTCTTACAAAAAGACTCCGCGCGCTCTTAATCCAGGTGTCTTGCATAGCGCCGCTACTGCTCTGGTTGCAGGAGTTGTCATGGTTGGAACATGGAGCGCCGCCCATGAGAACGAGATCAACCATATGAAGGTTGGCATCAAGTTCTTGGTAGTGCTCGCAATTCTTGTTGTTGGGTATAACAGCCTCAAGAGGAAGGTCTTTACGGATCGAACATTCACGGTGATGTTGGGTCTGACAATCGTTAACATTTTGCTTGCTTATCTTTGGTAGACGGTTTCTCTAATGAAGAAGATCGCATCGGCAGTAATTGCTGCCCTAACTCTGGGGGCAGTACTTAGCGCCCCCGTTTTAGCATTTGATCCTCTTCGAGCCACAACGGTCTTCACCAACCTTGCAGCTGATCCCAAATTAAGGAATCCATCGGTAATTCTCATCGATGCCTCAACCGGGGAACAACTCTTTGAATCCAATGGTTATGCCATGCGTAAGCCTGCCTCAACTCTAAAGTTATTGGCCGGTGTATCAGTTGCTCAGTATCTAGATCCAGAGATGCGCTTTCAGACATCCCTGGCCCTTTCGGATAAGCCAAACTCAGTTGTCATTCAAGGTGAGATGGATCCATGGGCAACCTTTAGCGCTTATAACGCCAAACGATTGGGCCAAACTTCAATGAAGTATTTGGCATACCGTGCACATACTGAACTTGAGATCCAAGCAGGTGCACCGGTTAAGAAGATGACTATTTACTACAACGGTATTTATGAAAGTGAAGCCAAGAATATGAAGGTCTATCTCAAGAGCAGGAAGGTTTATACAATTCTTAAACCTGTCTCCGCACTTGAAGCGCAGAACCTCACCATAGAACCAGTAATGAATAGCGCTTCTCCGACTGTGCACCAGATGACTCATTACTTTATGCAGTGGAGCGATAACGTTCTTTCAGATCGACTTTCACGAATTGCCGCTAAAGCAGCAGGATTTAATGGAAATGTGGAAGGTATAGCAGAGGTCTTTACAAAGGTATTAGCCGATCTAGAGATCGATTCATCCAAGATGATCGTTAAAGACGGCAGCGGCCTTTCGCACGACAATCGCCTGAGCGCTAAGTTATTAGGAGACTTGCTTGTAAAGATTTATCGGGATCCTCGTTTTGATGCGCTCATTGAAAGCCTTCCCGATGGTGGAATCAACGGAACTCTTAACGAACGTTTTGTTAAAACTTCGCCAAACGCCGTTGGTCTAGTCCATGCAAAGACCGGAACTCTCAACGGGACGGTCACGCTCGCTGGATATATTGAAGCGAAAGATCGCGAATACATCTTTGTAGTTTTAGCCGATCGCCTGCCTCGCACCTACTCAGCAGCGAAAATTGCTAGAGATACTCTCGATAGATATTTGGGAAGAATTGCACTGCCACTAGATGTAATTACAGAGACAGAAACTGTCGTTAGTTCGATAACACCTTAATTGATCCACCGTAACAAGCCACCCAAGTGTTCTGTGATGGAGCATCAAAGGTAATTCCAATTGGCTCGTTACAGACTCTAATAGTTTGTATGAGTTTCATATCTGATGCGCGCACCTTGGACATAGTTCCACTTCCAAAGTTGACTACAAAGAGCGCAGAACCATCATCAGAAATATCAAGGCTTCGAGCAGCCTTGCCAGTACTAACAGTTTTTATCAACTTACCCGCTTCTAGATCCCACGCTGCAACTTTGCCCGAAATATTGAGTGTGACGTAAAGAGTTTTCTCATCGGGAGATAAAACAATGGCACGCGGGTTTGAGCCGACAGGTATGAATGTCTTGGAGAAATCTTGCAAGTTAATGCGGTGAACGCCAGATCCACCCATCTCAGCAACATAGGCGTAGAGGCTATCTTTAGTGATTGCGATACCGCGTGGATATCGACCGATCTTAATATTTTGAACGGTCTTTCCGGTCTCAACTGAAATCACTGTCACTGTGTAGGAACACCAGTTACTTACCAAAATGTACTTGTTATCTGGAGTTACCTTCACAACTTTTGGAACAGATCCAACTGGATAGACCGCATCGATCTTGAAGTTGGCTAGATTTACACGGCTAAGGAAGCTGCTGTCATATCCATCTGAAGGACTGCACTTATCGGTTCCTTCTTTAGTGAAACCTTTTCCGTACATTGCATAGTTTGTAAAGTAGAGATATTTACCATCGGGGCTAAATGCTCCTTCAACAGGAGCACCCTTGTAACTTCCGCTGTACTTCTTATATCCAAAATCTGAAAGTCTGACGGTATCTGGCACCGTTGCGGCGATCGCGTTCTTGCTTGTGTCATAAATCGTCACTGAGTGGCGATACATCATGTTGTGTGCGCTCACTAAACCAGTTCCGGATGAAGCAACAGATTTTGGTGCAATGTTTCCGTTAATTGTTGAGATTACCTTCATCTTTGACGTTGAGATCGTAGATGTAGGGGTCTCGCTCGCCTGCACTACTGGAGCTACAAAAGAGAGAGCGCCTGCAGCAACAATGGCCACAAGCGCTCTTCTCATATAAATATCTTAGTCGTCATCCTCTTCATCGTCATCTTCGTCGTCTTCATCGCCATCTTCGTAATAACCGTTGACCTTAGGGGAGACATTTGAGATTACTGGAACTGCCGTTGCCACCATTGCTGGAGTGCCGACGGTAGGTGATGAAATTGAAGAAGTAATCGCGGTGGGTGATTGCGTTACAGAAATTTCTTCGGCTTGGGCAGGAGCTTCATTATTTGTTTGTGTAAAGACTGCACCTCCACCAATGATCAAAAGTGAGACAGCAGCGGCAATAAATGGAAGACGCTGACCATTGTGGCGCACCACATTGATTGCATCTTCACGTGCAATATCCATCCAGTTGAGATCGTCAGGATTCTGATTGTTCTCGTGTGTCATGTGTCTCCCTCTTCCTTGTTGTGAGCAAGGTAGCCCGCCAACCTTAAAGCACTCTGAGAACAGAGAATGGATTTGCTGGGTAATCTTGGCCCATGACCCTCGTTCGCGCGTATTTAGCCCTGATGAAGCTGCGCGTAGTCGAACTCCTGATCATCTCAACAATTCCCGCAATGATCCTGGCCGAGAAAGGTATTCCATCTTTAGGTTTGATCGTTGCAACTCTTGTCGGCGGAACACTGGCTGCGGGAAGTGCCAATGCCTTCAATATGGTTTTAGAGAGTGATCTCGATAAATTAATGGAACGAACATCTAATCGTCCACTTGTTACAGGTGCACTGAGCAAATTACATGCAGCAATTTTCGCAACAGTTATTGGCGCTCTTTCACTTTCTATCTTTTGGATCTATACAGAACCACTAGCAACGTTGCTTACAGCAATTGCAATTGGCTTCTATGTAATTGTCTACACAATGGCGCTTAAGCGCCACACATCTCAGAATATTGTCTGGGGCGGTGCAGCCGGATGTATGCCGGTATTTATCGGTTGGGCGGCGGTAACTAACTCTCTTTCTTGGGCCGCAGTAGCTTTCTTCTTCGTGATCTTCTTCTGGACGCCTCCACACTTCTGGGCGTTGGCAATTAAATATAAAGATGATTACGAAGCAGCAAAGATTCCAATGCTGCCAGTGATCGCTGCCCGAAATATTGTAGTTCGCAATATGTGGTTTCACACGATCGCAATGATTGTTAGCTCTGTTGCACTCATTTATCTAACAGAACTGCAGTGGTGGGCGATGGTGATCACTATCGCGCTTGGAGTGGTATTTGCGCTGCAACTTGTACAACTGAAGGAAAACTCAGAGAATTACAACGCAGTTGCTCTCAAGATATTTCATTGGTCAATTACTTATCTGACCTTGTTCTCAGCCTTGCTCGTTATTGCTCAGCTCTTAAAGGCTTGATCTAAATCCTTAATAAGGTCATCTACATGCTCAAGACCAACAGAAAGTCGCACCACAGACGGTGTAATTCCCATCTCGAATTGAACTTCAGGGCTCAATCGGCGATGAGTAGTTGATGCAGGATGAGTAATCAGAGTCTTGCTATCCCCAAGGTTGTTAGAGATATCAATGATGCGCAGCGCATTCATAACCTTGTAGGCATCTTTAGCAGAGCCAGCAAATTCAATACCAATGGTGGATCCGCCTGCACTCATCTGGCGTTGCGCCAATGCGTAATCTGGATGTGAAGGCAGCCCTGGGTAGCGCACGCTCTTAATCTCTGGTCGCTTCTCTAAATACTCAGCAATCGCTTGCGCGTTCTCGCACATACGATGCACGCGCATCTCCATAGTCTCAAGTGATTTCACCAATACCCACGCATTGAATGGACTTAGTGAAGGTCCTGTGTGACGAACAAATGGAAGTAGATACTCGTGGATATATCCAAATGATCCAAGAATTGCTCCAGCTAAGACGCGACCTTGGCCATCGATATGTTTTGTCGCTGAGTACATAACAACATCTGCGCCGAGTTGAAGAGGTTTCTGTAAGACAGGCGAAGCCATGATGTTATCGACGATAACGGTTGCACCAACTTTATGGGCAAGATCGCTCACCATTTGAATATCAACAATATCCAGCAGGGGATTACTTGGGGTTTCAATAAAGACAACCTTTGTTGGCTTGCTCAAGGCTTTCGCCCAGGCAGCAGGATCATTGCCCTTAACTAATTCGTAGGTAACGCCCCACTTAGGAAGAAATTCTGTAATCACCACATGGCATGAACTAAACATTGATGCCGATGCAACCACATGGTCGCCGGCGGTGACCATGCAGGCAATCGATGCAAACATGGCAGACATACCTGAACCAGTTGCAACACAGAACTCAGCGCCTTCAATTGCAGCAAGTCGCTTTTCAAACATCGCAACTGTTGGGTTATGGAATCGGCTATAAAGATAGTGATCTACTTCATCGGTAAATGAATCGACCGCTTCTTCTGCAGATGAATATGTAAATCCACTTGAGAGATAGAGAGCTTCTGCAGTCTCGCCAAATCCAGATCGTGCAAGACCAGCGCGAACAGCAGCGGTTTGTGGATTAATTTCCCAATCCGGCTCTTGTCGCGCATTACGAGGCTGATAGCCCCATACCTCTTTACTCATGGCGAAATCTTAATCTGCGTGCGGTATATTCACTACATGCACGCTCAAACAATTGCCCTATCTGTCCAAGATCTCAGCAAAAAATACGACTCTCGTTTTGCTGTCTCACACGCCAACTTTGAAGTGCCTCTCGGGAGCATTTGTGGCTTTGTTGGCCCAAATGGCGCTGGCAAGACAACGACAATCCGAATGCTCCTTGGTTTGATTTCACCTACAGGTGGAACGGGACAGATCCTGGGCCACTCAATTAGCGATCCCGATGAGTACCTCAAACATGTTGGTGCAATGATCGAAGGCCCCGCCTTTTATCCAGCGCTATCTGGTGCGGAAAATCTTCATGTATTGGCAACGCTCGGAGGATTTAGCCACGAGCGAGTAGGAGAAGTTCTTGCAACTGTAGGGCTAGCAGATCGCGCACAGTCGAAGTTCAAAACATATTCACTGGGCATGAAACAACGTTTAGGTATTGCGGCAGCGCTGCTACCTGATCCAAAGATTTTGATCCTTGATGAACCAACAAATGGACTTGATCCTGAAGGTATTCAAGAGATTCGCGATCTATTGCGCGGACTTGCCGATAAGGGCACGACAGTTTTTGTTTCTTCACATTTACTTTCAGAGCTAGAGATCATTAGCGATTACATCGTGATGCTACGTAAAGGTGAAGTTGTCTTTGCTGGTCCGATCCAACAACTCTTTGAAGCGCAACAACCTTTTATGTTGGTGCGCGCTGAAAATGACAGCGACCTAGATAAAGTTGTTGCCATCGCTGTTGCCGATGGACATAAGGCACATATTCAATCCGGAATTGCTCACATTGAGGGACCGGCAGATTGGGCGGGCACACTTAATAAGAAAGCATTTGAGGCAGGAATTGTCTTAACTCAACTCTCACCGCAACTGCCAAATCTGGAAGAGACATTCTTTGAAATGACAGGAGATAAGAAATGATTCGTGTCATCCGAGCCGAATGGCGCAAACTTCGCAGACCAACGCTCTTCCTTGGAACTATCGGTGCAGCGCTCTTCTTTACAGGCCTATTTACCTCTCTGCTCTTCCTACTTATTGACTCTCCTCGCGGAAATTCAGATCCTGCAAACCCAATTTCCCGCGAGATGCTCTCTTCCTTTGGGGGATCAGTCATCGGATTTTCAAATGTCGCAGGCTTGCTCGGCATCATCGCCTACTGTGTTTTTGCTGCTCAAACTGCGCAGGAATACACATATGGAACTTTGCGTAATCTCTTAGTTCGCCAACCAGGGCGTTTACGTCTTCTGGCCGGAAAACTTATCTCGATGAAGCTCTTTGCCCTTGTTATGGTTTTAATCTCAGGCCTTGTTTCAATATTGATCGCTTACTTCCTTGCACCAGGTGCAAAAGTAGAAAGATCACTCTGGTTTACATCAGATGGTTGGACCCAAATCATTCAGACGCATGTCAACGTTGCAATATCAGTAGTGGGCTTTGGAATCCTTGGAATGGTCATGGGGCTATTACTTCGTTCACCAATTAGCTCCATTGCGATCGGTGTTCTTTGGATTCTCATCATCGAGAACTTGCTAGGTGCAGTCAAAAGTTCAACTCTTGAATGGCTTCCAGGAAGTCAGCTAAATGTCATCGCCTTGGGTGGCACACCACAAGTGAGCTATACGCATGGATTGACCCTTGCTGGCATTTACATCGGAGTCGGTGCACTTATTGCATCCATACTTTTTTCCCGAAGAGATGTAGCCAACTAACGACACTTACTCTTTTAACAGGAATTACTAAGGTTCCTGATTTATCGTGAGCCTTGTAACGAGAGGCCTATCGTGAAAAACCGTCGTAGATTGATTGCTATTGCCATGATCTTTGGCTTAGCTCTATCGGCGACCCCTGCCATCGCAGCGACTCCAAAGCCGACCCTTGCGCAGATTGAAGCGGCTAAGAAAGCAGAAGCGGCGAAGAGAGCTGCCGCTACAGCCGCTGCAAAGAAATTAGCTGCAGCAAATCAAACGTTACGAACATTGACCGCTAAAGCAAACGCTGCACAAGCGCTCTTTGTAACGGCCAAGCGCGAGCTAGGGATTGCAACTGCTGCAGCACAAGAGGCAGCGAAGAAGGCACAAGAAGCCGCAGCGGAAGTTTCTGCAACACATGCCGTCATAGGCAAACTTGCTAGCAACGCTTACATCATGGGTGGAAGTTTTTCAGATATCCAACCTTTACTCAGCGCTAACGGACCGCAAGATTTAATCGATCAGATTTCAATTCTCGATAATCTAGGAAGCAAGAACACTGTTGCACTCGCGCGCTTTAAGGCAGCGGAAGTTATTGCGCGCGCTGCTAAGAAAGTTGCCGATGATGCAAAGATTGCCCAAGAAGCGGCAACTGCAAAAGTAGCCGCTGCCAAGAAAGTTGCTGACGATGCACGCGCTGAACAGCAGGAAGAAGTAGATCGTCTGCAGGCTATCCAAGATAAATTAGCGCGCGATCTTGCCAGTGCAAAGCGCGTTCGAATTACTCTTGAACAACAACGTGCGCTAGCGCTTTTGGAAGAGAGCCAAGCTAACACCGCGGCAAATACTGGCGGTCAGAAAAAAGTTTGGCCAGATTTAGGATTTAAGGGTCGTTCGACAATTCGATCATCTGAAGTCCAACGTGCTGCAGCAGTGGCCTTTGCAAAGAAACAAGTTCTTGCACGTAAGCCTTACATCTGGGGATCAGAAGGTCCGAATTCATTCGACTGTTCAGGTCTTGTCTATGCCGCTTATAGATCAGCGGGATTAGGCTGGCCAAACTGGGATCGTCTGAACTCATCTCTCTACGCTGGTTACACCAAGCATGTTTCACTCAATGAATTAGTACCAGGCGATCTTTTGTTCTACTCATATAAGGGAACAATCTCTTCAATTCACCACATCACAATCTATGCCGGCGATGGAATGATGTGGGAAGCCAATTCAAAGGATCGCGGACTCCTGTACTCGAGTATTTATAGCGTAAAGGGTCTTATGCCATTCGGTGGTCGGGTCTAGCATTAAGGCATGACGCAGGCAAACGTAGAACTTCGCTCTGCGGTTCGTCCTCACGTAGCGCAACTTTCGGCAGGCGACCGTATTCTCGTTGCTGTCTCTGGTGGCGCGGATTCACTCGCACTTGCGGGTGCACTTCTTGTCGAAGCAAAAGAGTTTTTAATTACTTGTATTGGTGTAACCATTGACCATCAACTTCAAGATGGCTCCGATATCCAAGCGCGTAAAGTTCTTAATCAGTTAGAGCGAATTGGATTTGCCGATGTTATTTCTGAGAAAGTAACTGTTGATCAAAGTTCCGGTCTTGAATCTGGTGCACGAGATGCTCGATATGCAGCGCTACACACAATCGCTGAACAACGCGGTGCGGTACAGATTTACCTTGGACATACTCGTGATGATCAAGCAGAGAGTGTTCTCTTAGGATTGGCGCGCGGTTCTGGTGCACGATCACTATCTGGAATGGCGGTGGTTAATGGAAAAATCATTCGACCACTATTGTCAGTAACGCGTGAAGTTACCGAGCAAGCATGTAAAGATCTTGGCTTGGATGCGTGGAACGATCCACATAATTTCAATACAGAATTTTCGCGCGTTCGTGTGCGCACCCAAGTTCTTCCAGTGATGGAGAAAGAAATTGGTCCAGGTATTGCAGAAGCACTTGCTCGCACCGCATCACTCCTACGCGATGATGCTGATGCACTCGATGAGCTCACCGATCGCACCGCCCAAGGCCACGATCTGGCATCCCTTGAGATTGAATTTCTCGCCAGCTTACCTAAAGCCATCCGCACCCGCCTGATTCGCAGAGCCATCTACGCTCAAGGAGCGCCCATGGGCTCACTTTCGGCCGATCATGTGAGCGCAGTTGAGGCGTTGGTCACCTCATGGCACGGTCAGGGCGAGATCAGTCTTCCAGGCGGTGTGAAGGTTGCCCGAATTTCGGGCAGACTTTCGGCCTACGCCCGCGCCTAGCCTGATCGCTAGCCCATTCGAAGGAGACCCACCCAGTGGATCTACAAGCAGTCGGTACCGATGTCGAACGCGTTATTGCAACGGAAGAACAGTTATCTTCACGAATTGCAGAGCTGGCTGCACAAGTTGATAGAGATTACGAAGGAAAAGATTTACTACTTGTCGGCGTTCTAAAGGGCGCAGTAATGGCGATGGCAGATCTCACTCGCGCAATGCAACGCCACATCGAAATGGATTGGATGGCTGTCTCTTCCTACGGTTCAGGAACGAAATCAAGCGGCGTTGTAAGAATTCTTAAGGATCTTGACCGAGATATCACCGGTCGTAATATTTTGATTGTAGAAGACATTGTTGACTCTGGTCTGACTCTCTCTTGGCTCCGTGCGAATCTAGTTTCACGCGGTGCTGGCTCTGTTGAGATTCTGACAATTTTACGTAAGCCAGAGGCTGCCAAAGTTGAGGTAGATGTTAAGTACGTTGGTTTTGATATTCCTAAGGACTTCGTTGTTGGTTACGGACTTGATTTTGATGAGAAGTATCGCAACCTCGACTTTATTGGTGTGCTTGCAAAGCACATGTACGAATAAGAAGAATCTATGAAGTCAGCGAGCAAGAAGCCGGCACAGAAGAAGAAACTTTCGGCAAACCTACAAGTTCCACAATCTCGATTTAAGCGCCTTTTGCGCGGTCCACTTTTCTGGATCATCGTTGCAATTGTTGCCGTTTCAATCTTTGGTCAGATCTCTGGCGCGGGTAACCGTTACGAACCGATCAAGACATCACAAGCGCTTGATGCCATTACAAAATCTGATGTCGAGTCAGCGGTATTAGTTGATAACTCTCAGAAGATTCGCCTTGAACTCAAATCAGGCAAGCTCATCAACGGTTCGGCCAAGGTAGAGGCTTCTTATATAGCCCGCCAAGAGCCAACACTTGTCGATGCTTTGACTGGCAATCCACCTCCAAAGGGATGGAGCGTTGATGTTGCAAAACAATCACTATTAGTAAGTTTCCTCTTCTCGTTCTTCCCATTCCTACTTATTGGTCTTCTCTTCTTCTTCTTGATGAGTCAAGCGCAAGGTGGCAATAAGGTTTTCTCATTCGGAAAATCAAGGGCGAAGCTACAAAACAATGATGTTCCACAGAACACCTTTGCAGATGTTGCTGGCGCTGATGAAGCAATCGCTGAACTTGAAGAGATTAAAGATTTCCTTGCCAACCCTGCGAAGTACGCACTGCTAGGTGCAAAGATTCCTAAGGGTGTATTGCTCTATGGCCCTCCAGGAACAGGTAAAACTCTCCTTGCTCGCGCAGTAGCAGGTGAAGCAAAGGTTCCGTTCTATTCAATCTCAGGTTCTGACTTTGTTGAGATGTTTGTCGGTGTTGGTGCATCACGAGTGCGTGATCTCTTTGCACAGGCAAAATTACATGCACCAGCAATCGTCTTTGTTGATGAGATCGATGCAGTTGGTCGCCAGCGTGGAGCTGGTATGGGTGGCGGTCATGACGAACGCGAACAGACACTTAACCAACTTCTTGTTGAGATGGATGGCTTTGAAGGCGATAGCCAAGTAATTCTGATCGCTGCAACTAACCGCCCAGATGTTCTAGACCCAGCACTTTTGCGCCCAGGTCGTTTTGATCGTCAGATTCCGGTTGATCGACCAGATCTCAAGGGACGCGAAGATATTTTGAAGGTCCATGCAAAGAACAAACCAATTTCAGAGGAAGTTGATTTAAAGAACTTTGCACGACGCACCCCTGGTTTTACTGGAGCTGATCTAGCGAATGTTCTCAATGAGGCTGCCCTCCTTACTGCTCGCGTGGGCGAGAAAGTCATTACAGATCAACACTTAGATGAGGCTATTGATCGTGTGATGGCTGGACCACAACGTAAATCACGTTTAATGTCTGAAGAAGAGCGCCGCGTCACTGCTTATCACGAGGCAGGACATGCACTCGTTGCACGTGCGCTTCCACATACAGATCCAGTGCACAAAATTACAATCATGCCTCGCGGTCGCGCACTTGGTTACACAATGGTCTTGCCTGATGATGACAAATACTCAACAACTCGTAACCAGTTACTTGATCAATTGGCATACTCACTTGGCGGTCGCGCAGCTGAAGAACTCATCTTCCATGATCCATCTACCGGCGCATCTAATGATATTGAGAAGGCGACAGCCCTTGCTCGCGCAATGGTGACGCAATATGGAATGACTGAAGCGATTGGTGCAATCAAATTAGGAAGTGATAGCTCTGCTCCATTTATGGGTCGTGACTATGGTCATCAACGTGATTACTCTGAAAATATAGCCGCTGTTGTAGATGGCGAAGTTCGGGCATTAATTGAAAATGCTCATCAAGAAGCATTCGATATCTTGGTTGCCAATCGCTCTATTCTTGATCAGATGGTCCTTGAACTACTCGAGCGCGAGACGCTCAATAAAGAAGAGATTGAAGTGATCTTTGCAAAGGTTGCTTCGTGGCCACGCAGACCAGCATGGACGGGTTCTGTACATCGCGTACCAAGTTCACAGCCACCTGTAGCGATTCCTGAAAAGAAAGTTGTTGCAGAAGTTGTAGATGGACCAAAGCGCGCAACCAAAAAGAAGAAGGCACCTTCGAGTGAGTGATATTTCGCCGGTCTCATCTGGTCCCGATGATGGACGCGCGCTGCGTCCATACGATCAGCCACGGGCCGAGGCTGCAGTACGCGAACTCCTTATTGCCATTGGAGAAGATCCAGATAGAGAAGGTCTGAAAGAGACTCCAGCACGCGTTGCCCGTGCCTATAAAGAAAACTTCGGTGGACTCTGGCAATCACCTGAAGAAGTTCTCACAACAACATTTGATATCGGCCACGAAGAGCTTGTAATCATTCGAGATATTGAAGTCTTTTCACAGTGCGAACATCACCTCACACCGTTTCATGGCGTGGCACACGTTGGATATATCCCGCGCGGAAAGATCACCGGACTTTCAAAAGTTGCGCGGCTTGTAGACCTTTATGCAAAGCGTCCACAAGTACAGGAGCGTTTAACGACCCAGATTGCTGATGCAATGGTCAAAATTCTCAATCCACTAGGTGTGATTGTGATTATCGATTGCGAACACTTATGTATGTCGATGCGCGGAGTAAAGAAGTCTCAGGCACGCACAACAACAAGTGCAGTACGCGGAGCGCTACGAGATGCAACAACTCGTGCAGAAGCAATTAGCCTGATCACGAATCGCTAACGAAGGCCTTTTCCAATGTTGGTGATGGGTATTCTCAACGTCACACCAGACTCATTTTCAGATGGTGGAGAGTTTGAAACTTTTGATTCCGCTGTAGCCCATGGTCTTGCCATGATCGCTGAAGGCGCAGACATTATCGATATCGGCGGAGAATCAACACGGCCGGGTGCGCAGCGCATTACCGAGGAAGAAGAGTTAGCTCGAGTTATTCCAGTAATTAAAGAACTTTCAGAACACGGTGCGGTGATATCAATTGACACGATGCGCTCTGGCGTAGCGCGTGCAGCGGTGCAAGCCGGTGCAAGCTACATTAACGATGTCAGCGGAGGTCTTGCTGATTCGCAGATGCACCAAGTCGCTGCAGAACTTGGCGCAAAATATATCTTGATGCATTGGCGGGGACATTCAGTTGATATGAATTCCAAGGCTATCTATAGCGATGTTGTGGCAGAAGTTAAGGCAGAGCTTATGGAACAAGTGGGTAAGGCGCTGGCTGCAGGAATTGCGAAAGAGAAGATCATTCTTGATCCAGGTATTGGTTTTGCTAAGGAAAATGAACACAATTGGGATTTGATCAAACGCATTACAAAGATAGTTGATCTGGGATATCCAGTTCTAGTGGGTGCATCGCGCAAACGTTTCTTGGGTGGGGACTCACCGCTAGAACGCGAGGCTGCAACGCTAAAAATCACAGAAGATCTTCTCACCACCGGCATCTGGGGCGTTAGAGTTCACAGCGTGGCTCCACATAAGAAGGTGATTGCACATGTCTGATCAGATCAGAGTTAACGGAATTAAGGCGTTTGGTTATCACGGCGTTCTCCCTCATGAGGCAACCGATGGACAAGAATTTACTGTGGACCTTCTTGTCACTCTAGATTTGAGAGCGGCATCTCTCTCAGATGATTTAAATGACACGATTAACTATGCAGATTTAGCAAAGATTGCCCACGAGAATATTGTGGGCGATCGCGTGCAGTTGATTGAGCGACTTGCAGGCAGGATTGCAGAAGAAATCTCATCGGCTTACTCACAAATCACTTCAGTCAGCGTGACAGTTCATAAGCCACATGCTCCTGTGACAGTTGATTTCGAAGATATTTCGGTCACCATTACGCGATGAAAGCAGTAATCGCAATCGGTGCCAATCTAGGTAATCCTCAGGAAAACATTGATCTCGCTGTGGCACTGCTTAAAGAAGCGACAGATCTCACCGCTCTCTCATCAATGTATGTAACTAAACCTGTAGGCGGACCTGCCCAACCTGATTACATCAACGCAGTGGCACTTGCCGAAAGTGATCTTCCCGCAGCAGATTTCTTAAGCATGCTTCATGGAACAGAGGCAGCGCTCGGAAGAGAGCGAAAAGAGCACTGGGGACCGCGCACTATTGATCTAGACCTTATTCAATACGGAAGTATTTTGAGTTATAGCGATGAGTTGCTCTTGCCACACCCTCGCGCCCATGAGCGACGTTTTGTTATCGAGCCTTGGTATGAAATTGATCCAGATGGAATTTTGTTAACTCATGGTCGAATCGACGGACTTTTACGCACACTTTTGGAGCAGGAGCAGTAAGGCTCTAAACTTTACTTAATTGTCGAGCCCGGTACCTGAAAGGACTGGAGCCATGAAGATAGTTACAGATGCCACAGAGCTGGTTTCGGGCTGCGCATTTGTTCCGACAATGGGAGCGCTACATAGCGGACACCAATCTCTCTTTAAGATTGCAGCGTCACATAATGAGCAAGTCTTAGCTTCTATCTTCGTTAACCCTTTGCAATTTGAGAACGCTGAAGATTTGGCGAAGTACCCGCGTACACCTGAGAAAGATATTGAGATGGCCGAAGCTGCTGGCGTCACTCATCTCTGGTTTCCGCGATACGAAGAGCTCTATCCCGAAGGTTTTGAAAAAGTATCTGCCGGTCCCTTGGGAGATATCTATGAAGGTGCATCTCGTCCCGGACACTTTGATGGCGTAGTGACAGTTGTGAGTCGTCTCTTTGAATTAGCTCGACCACAATGCGCAATTTTCGGAGAGAAAGATTTTCAACAACTCACCTTGATTAGAAAGATCAAGTCAGATGTAGAGATTATTGCCGCACCAACGATTAGAGAGAGCGATGGTCTTGCGCTCTCTTCTCGCAATGTGCGCCTTGATCCGACAGCGCGTAAGGCAGCGACCGTCATTTCACGTGCACTCTTTGCCGCTGCCAGCCAAGAAGACCTTGCATCAGCGCAATCTCGATTACTGGAAGTTCTTGCAGAAGAAGCTGCCTTTACCTGTGACTACGCAGAGATCATCGATGAAAACGAGTTCACTTCAGCCACTGAATCGACCGTGCACGCTCGAGCAATAATCGCTGGCTGGCTTAATGGCATACGTTTGATCGACAATATGTCTATGAAACAAGGGGCACAATCATGAAGTTACTTGCCCCTGCCCCGGGATGGAGCGCACAGGCTGATGTGATTGTTGTTGGTTCAGGAATCGCAGGGCTTACAACTGCGCTACAAGTGCGCACCTTTGGCTTATCTGTTCTGCTTGTAACAAAGGCAAAGGTTGATGAAGGTTCAACAAAGTGGGCACAAGGTGGAATCGCTGCCGCGCTAGGTGAAGATGATTCCCCACTTGCTCATGAAAAAGATACTTTGGTTGCAGGTGCTGGACTCTGCGATAGCGATGCGGTGCGAGTACTCGTAACAGAAGGACCAGATGCAGTTCGCACGCTTATTGCACGTGGTGCAAAGTTTGACCTTAGCGCAAGCGGTGAAATGTCATTAACCCGCGAAGGCGGACATCTACAAAATCGAATTATCCACGCAGGTGGAGATGCAACAGGTGCTGAAGTTGAACGCGCCTTAATTGCTGCAGTTAATAGCGATCCAAAGATTGAGCTGATTGAACATGCCTTGGTGCTCGATGCACTTAAGGATAAAGATGGCGCAGTCTGCGGTGTAACGCTCCACGTTATTGGTGCAGGTAGTCGTGATGGCGTTGGGCAAGCCCGTGCACGCGCCGTTGTGCTTGCAACCGGGGGACTGGGACAAGTATTCGCACAAACTACTAATCCTTCTGTATCAACAGGTGACGGAGTTGCCTTAGCACTTCGCGCCGGTGCTGCCGTTGCTGATGTGGAATTTATCCAATTCCATCCGACTGTTCTCTGGCTAGGTGAAAGTTCTGAAGGTCAACAACCTCTCATTAGCGAAGCAGTTCGTGGAGAAGGTGCATATCTTGTAGATCACAACGGTGAGCGATTTATGAAAGATGTACATCCACTAGGTGAACTTGCACCGCGAGATGTTGTCGCGATTGCGATTATGAATAAGATGGTTGCAACCGGCCAATCTCATGTCTGGCTCGATGTGCGACATCTCGATGGGTTTGAAAAACGATTCCCAACAATTTACGCATCTTGTATTGCTCATGGAATTAATCCTGCAAAGGATTTGATTCCAGTTGCCCCAGCATCACATTACGCATCAGGTGGCGTACGCGTGGATCTCTCAGGTCGCACCAGCGTGAAAGGCCTCTATGCCTGCGGTGAGACTGCATGTTCTGGCGTGCACGGTGCTAATCGCTTGGCATCAAACTCGTTATTGGAAGGTCTTGTCTTCAGTACGCGAATCGCAGCTGATATCGCGGCGACTATGGCAGAGATTGCAGAGCCAATGGCAAATAATTCACCAGAGATTTTGCTTGATCCAGAAGTGCGTCACCGCATTCAGATAAGCATGAGTCGTGGCGCAGGTGTTCTGCGATCTTCAGATTCATTAGTTGAGACAAATTCAGATTTAACTCGTATCGGAGATCGCACGAGTACGGCGCCGTGTGTAGAGGCGTGGGAGACAACAAATCTCTTCCAGCTCGCACAAGCGATTTTAAAAGCAGCCCTTATTCGCCAAGAGACTCGTGGATCGCACTGGCGAGCAGATTTTCCTGAGACTAGCGATCTTTGGCGAAAGCGTATTGTGCAAAGTCTTGATCAAAGTGGCAATTGGCATACCGAATACCAGGAGGTTAAGTAATGGTTGATCTCGACCTTATTCGAAGAGCGTTAGCTGAAGATTTAGCGGGCGGCCAAGACATTACCTCTGTGGCAACGGTTTCAGGTAACGAAAGCGTTGTTGCAGATTTTGTTGCCCGTAAGGGCGGAGTCATTGCAGGAGTTGAAATGGCCGTTGCCACACTTCGCGAAGTTGGTATTACAGATATTGATGTACGCCTTAACGATGGCGATGCAGTTACACCTGGTTCGGTTGTAATGACTGTTCGCGGTGATACTCGAGCAATTTTATTGGCAGAACGTACAGCGCTGAATTTTCTAGGTCATCTTGGCGGAATCGCAACGCTGTCTAATACATGGGTAAAAGCAATCGCTGGTACTGCGTGCACGATTAGAGATACTCGCAAGACAACTCCAGGAATGCGTCTTCTTGAAAAAGCTGCAGTAGTTGCAGGTGGTGGTGCTAATCATCGTTTATCACTCAGCGATGCTGCCTTAATCAAAGATAATCACATCGCCGCCGCAGGGAGCGTTAGTGCAGCGTTTTCCAAGGTGCGTGCAGCGTTTCCAGATGCCTTTGTTGAAATCGAAGTTGATTCACTTGAGCAGCTAAAAGAAGTTGCGAGCCAGAACCCTGATTTGGTCCTGCTCGACAATATGTCGCCGGCCCAGTGCAAAGAAGCGGTCGCACTTGTCGCAGGGCGCTTTAAGTTAGAGGCATCAGGTGGAATCTCACTTGAGAACGCATTGGCATATGCCCAATCTGGCGTTGATTATCTAGCGATCGGCGCACTTACGCACTCGGCACCAGTTTTGGATATTGCTTTGGATATGAAGCTAGAGACATGAAATTAGAAGAGAGAGCGGAGTAGTCATGCTGTTAACAATCGATGTGGGTAATACCAACACCGTCCTAGGTTTATTTGATGGAGAAGTTCTCATCAAATCTTGGCGCGTAAAGACTGATCCTCGCTCCACCTCCGATGAGATGTCCCTTCAAGTCAACGCACTTGTGCACGGCTATGCAATTACTGGACTATCGATCTGTTCAACGGTCCCAGCAACGCTGCGCGAACTTCGCACAATGATTGCAACCTACTTCTCTGATATTCCAACAACTATCGTCGAACCTGGTACTAAGACCGGTGTGCCGCTATTAGTGGATAATCCAAAAGAGATTGGTGCAGATCGCATTGTTAATACACTTGCAGCACACACTCTTTATGGTGGGCCAGCAATCGTCGTGGACTTTGGAACATCAACCAACCTAGATGTGGTCTCTCCTAAAGGTGAATTCTTAGGGGGAGCACTTGCTCCGGGAATTGAAATCTCTGTCGATGCCCTCGCCTCACGTGCTGCTCAACTTCGTAAGGTTGAATTAGTTCGCCCGAAGAATGCAATCGGCAAGAACACAGTCGAGGCGCTGCAATCTGGAACAATCTTTGGATTTGCCGGACAAGTAGATGGTCTTGTAGAAAAAATCACTGCCGAATTGGCTCTGAGCTATGACCAAGCGCCCACTGTTATTGCAACCGGCGGATTAGCCCCACTAGTTATTGATGTCAGCCAGTCAATTGATGAATACGAGCCCGATTTAACGCTTATTGGATTGCGCCTAATTCACGAGAAAAATATCTAAAAGGTAGACTCCCGATCCTATGAGCACGCAACCACCATTACCGGCCGAAGACGACCTCCCAGAACAACTGCGGATTCGTCGTGAAAAGCGCGCACATTTAATTGAGCGCGGAGTCGACCCGTACCCAGTCGCAGTTGCTCGTACCCACACTCTTAAGGAAATTCGCGAGAAGTACGCAGCGCTAGAGACTGATACTGCGACCGGCGATCAAGCATCTCTTACAGGTCGAATTATTTTTAAGCGCGATACTGGAAAGCTCTGCTTTGCAACCTTGCGCGAAGGCGATGGCACAGAGCTTCAAGCAATGCTCTCTCTCGACAAAGTCGGGCAAGAACAACTTGATGCTTGGAAGAGCGATGTAGATCTTGGAGATATCGTCAGCGTTACAGGTGAGGTAATCACATCAAAGCGCGGTGAACTATCTCTACTTGCAGATTCGTGGACGATGGCATCAAAATCACTTCGCCCATTACCTAACGATCATAAGCCGATGTCTGAAGAGACTCGCGTTCGCATGCGTTATGTCGATCTGATCGTCAGACCAGAAGCTCGCACAATTGCCCGCTTGCGCCCACAGGTGATGCGTTCACTTCGCGAGACATTTACAAGCCAAGATTTCATTGAAGTGGAAACTCCGATGTTGCAGGTGATGCACGGCGGAGCAGCAGCGCGTCCATTTAAGACTTTTTCAAATGCCTACGATATTGATCTCTTCTTACGTATCGCACCTGAACTCTTCCTGAAGCGGTGCGTTGCAGGTGGGCTTGAGCGCGTCTTTGAGATTAACCGCAACTTCCGCAACGAAGGCGCTGACTCCTCACACTCACCAGAGTTTGCAATGATTGAGACATATCAGGCATACGGTGATTGGAGATCAATTGCAGATCTCACACGTTCACTGATTCAAAATGCAGCGATGGCAGTCTCTGGTTCACATGTCGTCACACATGTTGATGGTCGCCAGTCAGATCTGGGCGGACAGTGGAAAGAGATTTCTCTCTACGATGCGATCTCTGAAGGCGTAGGCGAAACTGTCACAGCCCTTACCCCTATTGAAGAATTGAAGAAGTTCGCAACTAAGTTGGGTATGAAGATTGATCCAAAGTGGGTTACTGGAAAGCTTGCAGAAGAGATTTTCGAGCATGTATCCCAAGATAAGTTGATTGAACCAACATTTGTCATGGGATATCCAGTTGATACTTCACCACTTGTTCGCGCACATCGCGAGATTCCTGGAGTTGCTGAAAAGTGGGATCTCTACGTTGATGGATTTGAACTTGCAACCGGATATTCAGAGCTCATCGATCCTGTTGTTCAACGCGAGCGTTTACTAGAACAAGCAGCACTTGGCGCTAAGGGTGACCTTGAAGCGATGCAACTTGATGAAGATTTCTTGCGCGCAATGGAGTTCGGTATGCCTCCGATGGGTGGAATGGGTATGGGAGCCGATCGTTTATTGATGGCGCTCACAGGACTTGGAATTCGCGAAACTATTTTGTTCCCACTTGTTAAGCCTGAGGTTGATTAGTGTCAATTGACATTCGCCCGGCTCGCACAAAAGATATCCCAGGTATTCGCGCACTGATTGATACTTACACTCTTGGTGGACGTCTTCTTAATAAAGAGACGGTCATGCTCTACGAAGATGTTCAGGAATTCACAGTTGCAGTCGAAGGTGATGTTGTAGTTGGTTGCGGAGCGTTGCACGTTCTTTGGGAAGATCTTGCTGAAGTTCGTACCGTTGCAGTCCTTGATCGCCTTAAGGGACAAGGTGTTGGTCATAAAATTCTTGAAGCAATTATTGAACGTGCACGTTTAGTTGGAGTTGAACGAATTTTCTGTCTCACCTTTGAAACAGAATTTTTCAGCCGCCATGGTTTTCAAGAAATTCATGGAACTCCTGTCGATCCTGATGTCTACTCAGAGCTCTTGCGTTCCTACGACACCGGTGTTGCCGAATTCCTCGATCTTGAATCGGTAAAGCCCAATACCCTGGGCAATACCCGCATGCTCAAGGACCTCTAGAGGTCCAGCCCTACTTTTAGGCCTAGAGAGCGACCCTTTTTGGGAATATCGCCCCCAGATCTGGGGTTCTAACTATGCAGATAACTTCGCCTCGCGCCGTGGGCAGGCGAAGTTATAGGCTAGCCATTAGTTACCCAGATGGAACCAGATGAAAGAGGTCAGCCGATGTTTGAGCGCTTTACCGATCGAGCCCGACGTGTAGTTGTCTTGGCTCAAGAAGAAGCACGCATGCTCAACCATAACTACATCGGTACTGAACACATCTTGCTCGGTCTGATTCACGAAGGCGAAGGCGTTGCAGCGAAAGGTCTTGAATCACTCGGAATCTCACTTGAAGCAGTTCGTGCACAAGTTGAAGAGATCATCGGACAAGGACAGCAAGCTCCGTCAGGACATATTCCATTTACTCCACGTGCCAAGAAAGTTCTCGAACTCTCACTCCGTGAAGCTCTCCAACTTGGACACAATTACATTGGCACCGAACACATTCTCCTTGGCCTCATCCGTGAAGGTGAAGGCGTTGCCGCACAGGTATTGGTAAAGCTTGGCGCAGATCTCAACCGTGTACGCCAGCAAGTAATTCAACTTCTCTCCGGATACCAAGGAAAAGAAGCGGTTACACAGGGTGGACCTGCAGAAGGAACTCCATCAACTTCACTCGTCCTTGATCAATTCGGTCGTAACCTCACAGCAGCAGCGCGTGAAGGAAAGCTCGATCCTGTTATCGGTCGCGATCTTGAAATCGAACGTGTGATGCAGGTTCTTTCACGTCGTACAAAGAACAACCCAGTACTTATCGGTGAACCAGGTGTCGGAAAGACGGCAGTCGTTGAAGGTCTTGCGCAAGCGATTGCAAAGAATGACGTTCCTGAAACTCTTAAAGATAAGCAGCTCTACTCACTTGATCTTGGTGCACTCGTTGCCGGATCTCGCTACCGTGGAGATTTCGAAGAGCGCTTGAAGAAGGTTCTCAAAGAGATCAAAACTCGCGGTGACATCATTCTCTTTATCGATGAGATTCATACCCTTGTCGGCGCGGGAGCAGCAGAGGGCGCTATTGATGCAGCAAGCATCTTGAAGCCAATGCTTGCTCGCGGTGAACTCCAGACAATCGGTGCAACAACTCTTGATGAGTATCGCAAGCATGTTGAGAAGGATGCAGCACTTGAGCGTCGCTTCCAACCAATTCAGGTGAAAGAGCCATCAGTTTCTCACACCATTGAAATTTTGAAGGGTCTTCGCGATCGCTACGAAACTCATCACCGTGTATCCATTACAGATGGCGCACTTGCAGCTGCTGCAAATATGGCAGACCGTTATGTTTCAGATCGCTTCCTGCCAGATAAAGCGATCGACCTTATCGATGAAGCAGGATCACGTCTTCGCATTAAGCGAATGACAGCACCTGCTGAACTTCGTGAATTCGACGAGAAGATTGCCGCCGCTCGTAAGGCGAAAGAATCTGCAATCGATGGCCAGGACTTTGAAGGCGCTGCTGCACTTCGCGATAAAGAGAAGACTCTTATCGAAGAGCGCAATGCCGCAGAGAAGAATTGGAAGGCAACTGACCTAGATAAGGTCACCGAAGTTGATGAAGAACTCATCGCACAGGTTCTCTCTGCATCTACCGGTATCCCAGTCTTTAAACTTACCGAAGAAGAGACTGCGCGACTTCTTCGCATGGAAGACGAACTTCATCGCCGCGTGATTGGCCAAGATCAAGCGATCAAGGCTCTCTCACAAGCAATTCGCCGTACTCGCGCCGGACTTAAAGATCCAAAGCGCCCTGGCGGTTCATTTATCTTCGCCGGCCCATCAGGTGTTGGTAAGACCGAGCTCTCACGCACACTCGCTTCATTCCTCTTTGGAGATGAGAGCGCGTTGATTCAACTTGATATGTCTGAATACTCAGAGCGCCACACCGCCTCACGCCTCTTTGGTGCACCTCCAGGATATGTCGGTTATGACGAGGGCGGACAGCTCACAGAGAAGGTACGTCGCCGTCCATTCTCTGTCGTTCTCTTTGATGAGATCGAAAAGGCTCACCCAGATATCTTTAACTCACTTCTGCAGGTACTTGAAGATGGTCGCCTGACAGATTCACAAGGTCGCACCGTCGATTTTAAGAACACTGTCATCATCATGACAACAAACCTTGGTACTCGCGACATCTCAAAGGGTCAAGGACTTGGTTTTGCAAACTCTGATGACGATCTCACCAACTACGAAAGAATGAAGGGCAAGGTAAGTGATGAACTTAAGTCACACTTCCGCCCAGAATTCCTTAACCGTATTGATGATGTCATTGTCTTCCACCAGCTCACCAAAGAGCAGATCATCTCTATCGTTGATCTCATGATTGCAAATCTTGATGATCGCTTAAAGGCGAAAGATATGGGAATCGAACTTACACAAGGCGCTAAGGATCTCTTGGCTGCTCGTGGTTACGATCCACTTCTTGGTGCACGTCCGTTGCGTCGTGTTATCCAACGTGAGATCGAAGATTCACTCTCTGAGCGAATTCTCTTTAGCGAACTCAAAGCAGGCGAGATCATTGTTGTAGATGTCGATGGTGATGGCCCAGATGCCACATTTACATTTACTGGAGCACCAAAGGCGACAATGCCTGACTCTCCGGAAGATCTTGCAGAAGCACCTACTGCTTAAAGAAAGTTACCTTGCCTTTCTTTTCTGAACAGATTTGGTAACTGCTTTTTTCTTTCGTGTCTTGCTAGATGGAACACGCTTAATCGGTTTCTTCTTTGATGCAACCTTGCTATCAAGAATTCTGGCAGGAATCGGTACCTCTGGAATTACGAGCTCACTGATGTCCATTTATGAATCTTGCACTAGGACGTCGGTTTAAGTGAATGAATCACCGAAGTGCAGATAATTTTGTACTGCCGTTCTATCTCTCTAGTTAGGGAAGTTTCTTCCCAGGGTTAAGAATTCCCTTAGGATCAAATGCTTTTTTGATTGAACGTTGTAGCTCGATAACTGCTGGCGAAAGTTCTTGCGCTGCAAAGCCCTGCTTAATCGAACCGATTCCATGTTCACCTGATGCTGTGCCGCCGAGTGACTGAGCAATCTCAACGATCTCACCAAAGGCTGCGATGGCACGCTTTTGCGCATCGAGATCGCCATGATCATGAACAATTGTTGGGTGCATATTTCCGTCACCGGCGTGGCCGAAGATGCCGATTGTCAGGTTGTACTTAGCAGCCAGCCCCTCAACGCGTTCAACGAGCTCTGCAATCTTTGAAATTGGTACAGCAACATCATCAAGAAGTGTGGCGCCTAGCCTTTCCAGCGCTGGGTAAGCAAGCTTTCGTACCCGAATGAATTCAACGGCATCGGCTGCTTCACTAGTTGCTGCGCCATCGATCATCTCAAAACTTTGGCAGAGATCTAATACTTCATCAGCGCGCTCTTGATCCTCATCAAGTTGCATCAGAAGTACTGAGCCAGCCACTTCAAATCCAAGCGGATGCCACGCTTCAACAGCCTTAAGTGTTGTCTGATCAATGATCTCAAGCATGGAAGGTTTAAATCTTAAAAGCGCTGCAGCGGCTGCGGCCGCATTCTTAATACTTGGAAAAGTTGCGATGATTGTTGCTGGCGTTTGCGGGCGCACCGCTAGACCAACGACGATCTCAGTAATAATTCCAAGCGTTCCTTCAGAACCAATCATTAAGCGCGTGAGATCAAGAGTTGTCACAGCCTTCTTTGTTGCACTTCCAAGTTCAATAATCTGACCATCTGCCAACACAACAGTTAGCGCGCGAACATGAGCGGATGTAACGCCGTACTTCACACAACACATTCCGCCAGCATTTGTCGCTGCATTTCCACCGATCGTTGACCAATCGCGGCTTGCTGGATCTGGAAGATAGGCCAGGCCATGTTCTTCTGCGGCCTTATCTAAATCAAGGTTGATAACACCGGCTTGGACTCTAGCGATCAGATTAGTTGTATCAAGATCAATGATCTTATTCATCTTCTCAAGTGAAATTACAAGTGAAGATGAATCTGCATTAGCACCACCTGATAAACCACTTCCAGCACCGCGCGGAACAACGGGAATGTTATGTGTATTGGCGTAGGCAACTGCTTTTGCGACTTCTTCTGTTGATTTAGCGAGCAAGACAATCGCAGCAGCCTCATGTGGGGCAAATGGTGCCTGATCTCTAGAGTACGAGAGAGTAATTTCGGAATCGGTGATCAGTGAAGCGCTCTCGCCCAATACTGCGCGTAGTCCTGCCTCGTGATCCATTCGGCGATTTTACCTTTAAATCATCGCTGCGGAAGAGAAAATCGTTGACCCTTTTGCTCGACAACTAAGCCATCTTCGAGCAATGTCAGCAGCGCCTTCTCAACTTGTGAAGGGACATCCCAGAGTTCCATGATCTCCCTCTTCTTCAGTGCAGGATTTTCACGAAGTGCTTGCACAATCACGCCGCGACATTGTCTATCTGTGCCATGCCAACTCTGTGTACGTTTTGGTTGATCAGATAATGGGTAATCAAGACTTCGCCAGATGCATTGATCTGCCAGTGGACATTGCCCACACTTCGGATTCTTTGCCGTACAGATAAGTGCGCCAAGTTCCATCGTGGCAGCGGCCCATAGATGTGGATTCTTAAGAGGAATCAACTTCTCTCGTTCAACGCGTTCAGACTTTGTCGGTGCAGTTGTGGGAACTTCAACTCCATCAAGCACGCGCGCAAAGACTCGCCTGATGTTGATATCGAGAACAAGTGAACGCCCTTCAAAGGCGAAGGCGATAATTGCCGCAGTTGTGTAATCACCGATACCGGGCAGCTCGCGTAACTCAGATTGTGTCTCTGGAATTTGTCCTTTGTACTGTGTTGAAATTACCTTTGCACATTCATGAAGTCGTAGCGCACGTCGTGGATATCCCAAGCGGCCCCATGCAGTAATTACTTCTGCAGGCGATGCCGCTGCTAAGGCTGCAGGAGTGGGCCAACGTTTCATCCACTCGATGTATATGGGAAGTACGCGCGCAACAGGAGTTTGTTGCAACATAATTTCACTGACTAGAACGCCCCAGGCATCTGTATTGCGCCACGGGAGATCGCGTTTATTCTTTTTATACCAGGCGAGAACTGGTTGGTGGAGAGAACTCATTCCCCAGTGATCGCAACCCTCTTTAGGGCTTGATCAAGTCGAGAAATTTCATAGATCTCCATGCCATCAATCTTTACATCACTGTCGGTTGGAACAAGGGCTTTCTTAAATCCAAGTCGATAAGCCTCTGCCAAACGTCGTGATACTCCGCTTACCTTACGAATCTCGCCCGCTAATCCAACTTCACCGATTGCAACTAAATCAGGTGGTAGCGCTAGCCCCTTTGCAGCAGAGGCAACTGCTAGCGCAAGTGCTAAATCTGCAGCCGGCTCTGACATCTTCATTCCACCAACGGTTGCGGCATATACATCGCGGCCACCTACTCGAACACCAGCTCGGAGTTCAAGAACGGCCAAGGTCATTGATGTTCGCGCAGAATCAAGTCCGCTTGTCACACGACGCGCATTTCCGAAATCACTTTCACGTCCAGCACTTACCAGCGCTTGAATCTCAGCCAAGAGTGGGCGACGACCTTCTAGGGTGACAGTCACACAGGTGCCAGGTACCGGTTCAGTGTGGCGAGAGGTAAAGAGGCCGGTGGGATCGATAACAGATTCAATACCGGTATCACTTAAATCAAAGCAGCCCACTTCATCACTTGCACCAAAACGATTTTTGATTGCACGAATGAGTCGAAGGCGCGAATGACGCTCACCCTCAAATTGAAGAACGACATCGACAATATGCTCGAGAAGTCGTGGGCCTGCAATCGAACCATCTTTAGTTACATGTCCAACGAGCAGCAAAGTGATATCACGATCTTTACAGATACGAATGAGCGCACCAGCGACTTCGCGCACCTGTGTCACTCCACCAGGTGCACCATCTGCTGCTGAACTTCCAATTGTCTGAACGCTATCGATGATTAGTAACGCTGGCTTGACCGCATCGATATGGGCGATGACTGCGCCTAAATCTGTCTCGGATGCTAAAAATAATTGTGGATCGACTGCATTGATGCGCTCTGCACGGAGACGAACTTGTGATGCCGACTCTTCACCGCTGATATAGAGAGCGCTCATTCCCTTTGCAGCAGTTTGCGCTGCAACAGAGAGAAGAAGAGTGGACTTACCAACGCCAGGTTCACCGGCAAGCAATATGGCAGCACCTGGAACTAGTCCGCCGCCGAGAACTCGATCAAGTTCACTGACGCCTGTTGGGCGCGCACGTGCAGAGGAAAGATCAACATCGCCAATCGGAGTTGCTGCATGCGAAACAGTTCCTGCGACAAGTGAGAGTTTCTTAGGCGCTGCTATCTCTTCGACGCAGCCCCAAGCCTGGCATTCACCGCAACGCCCTACCCATTTTTGGGATGTCCAACCGCACTCACTGCAGCGGAATGGATCTTTCTCAACCTTGGCCATGAGGTGAGCCTAAAGCAAAGTTCTGACGGGTGCCTTACTTGCCGGCTTGAAGTGTTGCTGGATGCTGAATAACAAAGAGAGGCAGGCTGCGCGCCTGGGCATCTTTAATTCCCTGCACACGGAGATCGCAATGCTTGGCCAGAATGTCATATGCATCTTGGCCCATCATCGCCGTGAGCTCTGCGCGGTTAGAGATATAGACAGGCTCGCTACCAACGTGAGCTTCGGTATTGCTGGTGCAGTACCAATCGAAATCATCTCCGCCATCGCCCCAACCTAAACGCTCGTACTCACCAATTACTGTGACTGAATATTCGCGCTCGCCAACTTCACGCGTTTCAAAACTACGACGCAAAGGTAATTGCCAACAAACATCTGGTTTAGTTTCGACAAAGTGTCTATTTTCTTTCTGAGCTAAATGATGGAGCACACATCCAAATGATCCGGTGAATCCAGGAGCCTCGTGACCTTTACGGTTTAAGAAGATGCACGCATTATTTACGGTGCGCGTCTTTCGTTCATTATCTTCATCTAAATCTGTAATACGTAGCCGGCCGCCAGGTTTCTTCGGACGAGCTTCTTCATAAAATTGCCACATTGCAGGTGTGAGGTGCTGGGCGGCAAGCTGAACGCGCTTCTCATCATCCTCATCTGAGTACATCGCACCTTCGGTGCAGCAGCCATCATTAGGACGGTCTTTAAAGACACCTTGGCAACCATCGCCATAGATGCAGGTCCAATTTGAGGTAAGCCAGGTGAGATCACATTTGTAGATCTCTAACTCATCATTTGGGTCAGCGAACTCGACCCAGTCGCGGGCAAAACCTGGTTTAACTTCAGACATAGTCGCAGAGCCTACGCGTACTCTTTCGCTATGGCTAATCAACAGAAGGTCGCAGTTATCGGTGCCGGTGTAATGGGCGAAGCTCTTATCGCAGCCCTCATCGGCTCTGGGGTTGAGCCATCAGTAATTTCTATCGTTGAAAAGCGCCCAGAACGCAGCAATGAGTTGATTGGCAAGTATGCAATCACGACAGATAGCCTCAATAACGCAGTTGCTACCAATGATGTCATCCTCTTAGTTGTTAAACCCCAAGATATGCAAGCGCTACTGGGAGAGATCAAGCCCCACATCAATGCAAAGGCGCTCGTCATGAGTTTTGTTGCGGGTAAGAAGATTGGATTTATTGCAGAGAATTTAGCCCCTTTGCAGCCGATCGTGCGCATCATGCCTAACACTCCAACTTCAATAGGTCTTGGTGCCGCCGGATATTCATTTGGCAGCGCTGTTACAGAAGAGCATCGTGGCTTTGTCGCAAAACTATTGGCTGCAGCAGGAAAAGCGGTCGAAGTAGATGAAACTCTGCAAGATGCGATCACCGCAACAAGTGGTTCAGGCCCTGCTTATTTCTTCGCCTTTGTTGAAGCAATGGTTGACGGCGCCGTTGCACTTGGACTCTCACGTGAGGATGCAACAACTCTGACAATTCAAACCATTGTTGGCTCTGCCGCACTCCTTGAAAAGTCGGGGGATTCTCCAACAACGTTGCGCGAGAAAGTAACGAGCCCTAACGGAACAACAGCGGCTGCACTCGCCTCATTTAGTCAAGATCATCTCTCTGAGATTGTTGCTCGCGCCATGAAAGCAGCACATACTCGCTCTCAAGAATTGGCTTAATGTGAAAAAGTTTGCACTTGTAGTAATTGCGGTACTTCTTTTTTCAACAGCACCAGCAGGGGCTGTTCCTAAAGCAATTGCTGCAAGTGAAATTACAAAGATTGCACCCATCGCCGAACACGAAGGCGCTGTGATTTCCAATCAAGGAGTAACAATCTTCGCTAACTCAGAGAAGAAGGTAGTGCTCACTTCACTTGATTTCTTAGGTGCTGAGCGATGGAAGCTTGTAGTTGAAGGCGCCCCTGATCAGATTGCCATGGCGGCTGCTTGCGATAAAGAGGGAAATATCTGGTTGGCAGGGCTTACTGCGGCAGATGTAGCGCTCGAAACAACGAGTGCAACGAGCAATCCAGTCAACGTGGATGGGGTAGTCGTAGAACAAGTTCCCGCATTGCGAAGTGAGTTAAATAGCGTGACCTTATGGAAGATTTCTTCTGCCGGTTCTCTAATTGCCACATACTCTGAGAGTGCAACATCACCACTCTTGATTACCGCAATCTCGCTTTCAAGTAACGGGATTTCAATTATGGGCGATCGCGGAGCTGGCACTGTTCTGATCAACTCAACGCTGACCGGAAAATTCACCACTGCTAAAACTATTGGCACAGCAAAGAGCGCGTTCACATCGATTAGTCGCAATAGCGATGGAAGTGCGCAGATTTATGGCGCAAGCAGCGAGAGCTTAGGCGGCAAGAAACTCGTCGGAGTACGCGATGGAATCTTGGCGAAAGTTAACAAGAGTGGAGCGCTCACCAACGTCGTGCGAAGTTCTGCTAATCGAGCCACTCGTACTTGGCAGAGCGCAACCTCTACATACTTCCTGGTTGGCGATGTAAAGATAAGCGGAAAAAATGAGAGTGCATTCACTAAATTCAATTCTAGTTTTGCGCCAACATGGACTCTGCGACTTCCATCGCAAGAGGCACAACTTGGCGCAATCGGCCCTAATGGTGGCCACTACGCGCTCTTTAACTCGACCTCATCAATTCCTGGTGTGACAGGTTGGAAGCCAACTACGGCAACGCCAATTGTTATTCGATTTGATAGTAAAGGTGTGATTACTCAAGCGCTCAAATCAGCGCAGGTAAAGAGTGCAACGACGATGGCACATATCGCTGGAGTTGGATTAGTTGTCGTAAGCCAGACTGGAATCTATAAAGGTTAAGGTCTAGCCAGTGAGAGATTGCCGTCGATATGAGCAACTACGACTCTCTTGCCGGCAATTGTGAGCCACTTACCGCTTACGCCATTTATCGCTGAACTCCCTGTTATTAGGGAGATCTTCTTAGTTGCAAAATCAATTGAGCAGAGGCGGTCTTCACAATTAAAGAGCGCTGCACTGCCATTTGTCTGAATCCAACGATTGGGAGTTCCATACTTCGGTGTATCAAAGGTCTTCACAGATAAATTTGGTGCAATTACCGCTGTCCGAATTTGATTTGGCTTTGGAATCGTGGCTGAAGAAGCACCCAGCCACATTGCGAAAGCGCCCTTAGTTGTGACTGAAAGGGCAACGTCATAACCTGTCATAGCTAATGATTCTGAAGATTCTTCCAAGGTTCGATAAACCCATTTCGCTGGATCTATCTCTGTACGTGTGGCGAGACGAATTGCACCAGAAGTTGCCTCTTTCTTCTGATTGATCACCAAAACTGAATCGTAGAGAACGTATGTGCTCTTGCCATCGAACCCAGCAGCTAAATGGAAGCCAACATCTCCGGTAGTTCGCCCATCTGTCTTGCGATCTCCATCGACCTGTTCATAGACCCACTTGTTACTTGTATTTAACTTGTAGGCCCCGAGCAATACACCTTGTGACTCATCTCGATAGAAGACTTGAATTCCGGCTGGAGTGACTACGCATGCATTTGAAACACTCACATCGCTAGCCGTGCGCACTCTATTAGGATCTTCATACTTGTTTACAGATGGGCCATTTCCATCGACTATCTCAACGCTAATTTTCTTCCCGTCATAGACTGCATGGCGAAGATCTTTATCTACTCCATCGGCGTAGAACATATGCAGTTTTTGAGCAGTGCCTGTTCCGCTGAGACAGAGTGAAATTGGACTGGTGATTTCATGTGGCGTTCGATTAGTTCCACCAGCGCCATCAACAGTTGTTTTGCGCCAAACCAATCCGTTCCAGACTGCCATTTTGAGAATTCCAGTCACACCATTTGAGTAGACAATTACTGGGTTCTTATTCCACGTAGTGGTAGAAATATGTGCTGGCTCAGTATTGGGATCAATAATGGTTGGCTTCCATGCCGCCTGAGGTGTTACAGGTTCAGTTACAACTTCTGGGGACGATCCAAGTGAGTTATTGGCAGTGATTGAGAATGTGTAGGACGTGCCATTTTTCAATCCGGAAAAGAGAACTGGGCTAGTTGTGCTGCTCTTCTCTGCTCCAGTCTTGAGATTTTTTACTGTGTAGGCGGTGACTTGGGCGGTGCGTAAATTTGCTGGGGGATCCCACTTCACTATCGCGGCAGTATCTGAAATAACGGCATCGGCATTACGCACCGATGTGGCTAGCTCAATTGCGAGACCTACAGGAGGTTTAGCGCGCAAATCTGCCATCATCGCTAAGAGAAGTGGTCCAGGACCTGCAAAGACTTCACCAGCATCAAGATGCGGAGTCATCACTTTATCGAGTGCGCTCTCTGCATAATTTTTCTCATCCAAGTGACTTATGGAAGAACCATCCTCATACGTGCTTGGGGTATAGAGAACTGGCTTCACGCCACCATTAGCTGCAATACCAAGTGCGCCAGACCAGACAAGAGTTGATCGAAGCGCCTTACCAAGTTCTAAAGATGGGGATGGCAAATCCGCTAAGCGTCTCCCATCTGGCGTCTGCGTATAGGCATTAAATGGAGTTGGCTGTTCAATTGATCCAAATCCAAAAAATGAGTCATAGGAATCATTGGATAGGAAACCTAACCCATGTGCCATCTCGTGAATAAAGACAGATTTGAGATCATATTCGCGAGTAGTTGGCGCGCCATCACCTCTGCGATTCCAACTTCCTCTGGAATTTATATTGATTACCATCTCGGCATTTCGTAAATCTAAATCTTTTCCAGCAAGAGCATTTGCAAGCGCAGATGGATACCAGAGACTTGAATCAGGTGCCCCAGAGAATCCCGCAAAGTATCCGCCTGGACGAGCGCTGCCTAGAACTGAAATTGATTGTGAAGTGCTCCACGTTGCATCGATTGTGATCACAACTTTTGATTGGAAATTTGCTGCCCAGATATCAACTGCACTTTGCAATTCTTTCTTTGCCCAATCAGGAAAATTAATGTAGTTAACGTTAATTGTTGATTGCTTCTCAAGATTTGCACCTTTTGGCACGGGCGCAGAAGGCGAATTGGCTGCAGGCCCTGCGAAGGTGTAACCCCATTGCGTTGCCGGTGCATATTTGAAGAGAGATTGCGCAGAAGCCGAAGGCGTCAGGGTTGCAAGTAAGGCTAAGAGAACCGGGGCCACTACGCGAAAGCGTGGGGTTCGGAAGATGCCTGCTCGCATGGCGCTTAACCTATCAGCCTGCAAGAATGTGAACATGTCCCCCGATTCAAAGAAGGCAGATGGTCAGAGCGTTTATGACCGAATTCGCAGCGAGAAAGCACCGCTGACTGAATTTACGATCTCTGGCGCAGGAAAAGACGCGACCCTAGATGAAGCTCGTGCAGATTTTGCTGCAGCAGTTGGCTCATTGGCTCACACGATTTTCTCAAAGACTTATGGTCCACTCGTAGGTAGTGTGATAAAGACAAGTGTTGAGACAGTACTTAAGAGCGCGGAAGAATCTCTTCACCGCGCAAAGGGCGATGTCACGCTATTAGCTGAAGAGTTAAGCGCACGCATCTTTCCTGCGAAGAAGAAATGACAAAGGTAACTATTTACTCTCGACAGGGATGTCATCTCTGCGATGACGCCCTTAACACCATTGAATCTATGCGGGAAGAATTGAAAGTTGAGATCGAAGTTATCAATATCGATGAAGATGCAGAGTTAGTTAAACTCTATAGCGATCAAGTTCCCGTGATTCATATCGATGGCAATCACCACGACTTCTACAAGGTAGATCCGACGAGGTTTAGATCTTCCCTTGAAAAACATCGTCAGCGTCAATAATTCGATAGGCGTAGCCCTGTTCAGCTAAGAAGCGCTGACGATTGGCTGCAAAATCTTGATCAACGGTATCGCGAGAGACTACTGAGTAGAACTTAGCTCCGCGCCCATCTGATTTTGGTCGCAAGATTCGCCCCAAACGTTGCGCCTCTTCTTGGCGTGAACCAAATGCTCCAGAAACTTGGATTGCAATCGTGGCATCAGGAAGATCGATTGAAAAGTTTGCCACCTTTGAGACAACGAGGCAGGTGATCTCACCTGTACGAAATGCTGCAAAGAGTCTTTCGCGCTCTTTCACCGGGGTATCGCCCTTAATCAAAGGAACTCCCAAAGTCTCAGAGAGCTCATCTAATTGTGTGATGTATTGGCCGATGACAAGAATCTGTTCTTCTGCGTGATAGGCCACAAGTTCTTGGACGACCTCGCTCTTTGTCTTGGTAGTTGAGCAGTATCTATATTTCTCTTCAGGTTCTGCCGTTGCATAAAGTAGACGCTCAGATTCTGAGAGATTCACGCGCACCTCAATACATTCAGCTGGTGCGATATACCCTTGAGATTCAATCTCTTTCCATGGCACATCAAAGCGCTTAGGGCCGATCAGTGAGAAGACCTCACCCTCCATGCCATCTTCGCGAACAAGAGTTGCAGTTAATCCAAGGCGACGTCGAGATTGAATATCTGCAGTAAATCTAAAGATTGGCGCAGGTAAGAGGTGAACTTCGTCGTAGATGATCAGACCCCAGTCATGAGTATCAAAGAGATCAAGGTGGGCATAGACACCATTCTTCTTCTTTGTCATCACTTGATAGGTCGCGATTGTGACAGGGCGAATCTCTTTCTTTGCTCCTGAATACTCACCGATCTCATCTTCATTAAGCGTTGTGCGTCGCAATAATTCATCACGCCATTGACGAGCTGCAACAGTATTTGTCACCAAGATCAAAGTTGTAGCTTTTGCATGTGCCATAGCTGCGGCGCCGACAATAGTTTTTCCAGCACCACAAGGAAGAACGACAACACCAGAACCACCGTGCCAGAATCCTTCAGCTGCTAACTCTTGGTATGGGCGGATTTTCCAGCCATCTTCTTTGAGTGCAATTTCATGAGCCTGGCCGTCAACATATCCAGCGAAATCTTCTGCCGGCCAGCCCAGGCGCAAGAGTGATTGTTTGATTGCTCCGCGTTGACTAGCGTGCACAATGATCGTTTCGTTATCAATGCGAGCACCCAAAAGCGGTGCAATCTTCTTGGCGCGAATTACTTCCTCGAGTACAGCTGAGTCTGTGGTGACAAGAATTAATCCATGAACAGGATCTGCTTCAAGTCGCAACCGTCCATAGCGAGACATGGTCTCTGCCACATCAACCAAAATTGAATGCGGAACGGCATAGCGCGAATATTTAATGAGAGTGTCGATAACTTGCTCGGCATCATGGCCGGCAGCACGCGCATTCCAAAGACCAAGATTTGTGAGGCGGTAGGTATGAATATGTTCCGGCGATCTTTCAAGTTCAGCAAAGGGTGCGATTGCTCTGCGACATTCAACAGAGTCGGGATGATCAATATCTAAGAGAAGTGTCTTATCACTTTGAACAATGAGCGGGCCATTACTCATCCAAGAGATCCTTGATGAGTGCATGCAAAAGGGCTGTGCGTGGTTCAAGGGATGCCGCACTTACCCACTCGTGGGGAGCATGTGCACCGTGGCCAACAGCACCAAGTCCATCGAGAACTTGTGCGCCAGCTGCTGCGGCAAAGTTTCCATCACTGGCACCACCCACGTGTGCACTTCCAAGAGGTGCCATTCCGATTGCGGCGGCAACTTTCTCTGCACGTTCGTAGAGCGCTGCTGTCGAAGATGGTTGCAATGGCGGGCGATTAATTCCACCTGTAACTTCGATGCGAGCAAGGGGATTTACTGCAGTGATACTTGTAATAGCTGTGTGGATTCGCTCAAGTTCTGAGATCGCAAAAGAGCGGATATCAATATCAAGAACTGCATGATCTGGAACTGTATTAGTTGTATTTCCAGAGCGAAGAACTGTCGGAACAACCGTTGTTCCTTGTTCTGAATTTTCAAGTGATGCAAGCGTCAGGATGATGTGAGCAATTTCAGTTGTGGCATTGACGCCTTTTTCAGGTTCAAGACCGGCATGAGATGCCACGCCATGAACATGTACTTGGTACATCGAAGTTCCCTTGCGACCAGTTTTTACCTTGCCATCAAGGGATGCTTCAAGAACTAAAACGGCTTTAGCCTTTGCAGAGACATCTTTAATGAGTGCGCGAGAAGCGTGGCTTCCAGTCTCTTCATCAGTTGTTGCAATGAGTGCAACCGATCCTTCAATTCCTTTAAGGGAATACAGGGCCTGCAAGAAGCCAGCTTTCATATCAAAGACACCTGGGCCGCGAACTACATCACCATTTACTTCCCACAAAGGTTGGTAAGAACCGTGTGGCCAGACTGTATCTAGATGAGCAAGGAGAACAACTTCTGGATTCTGTGCACCCCACCAGAAAACAGGGCGTCCTTCGATCTCTTTAATTTCTGCAGGAGTTCCAAGAACACGCGTTGCGATATCACTTGCTAAACGAACAACGCTGCGGCAGGCGTCAAGATCTTCTGTGGGGGATTCACAGCGAACTAGTGCTTCAAGGGCTGCCAACATAGGTGTAAGTCTGCCGTATTCACTTAGGTTCTCGCTCGTCATAGTGAAGCCACCCCCGTGATTCGAGCGATTCTAAAGGTCGTTATCTCACCGGTTGCATGATCGCGCGCCAAAAGAGAGCCTGCCGAGAGCTTGAGGGGGTCGATGATGCGATGGGAAATCAACCCATTGTTATCTGCATATCCAATGGAAAGGGATTTATCTGCCGAATGTTTCAAGTGATGGCTCAATATTTCAAGAGTTTCATTTGCAGTGGTGCGCGGCAATTCACCGAGTGCTGATGCGGTGATGTTACGCAGAGTGCTCTGGCGATGGCTAGATTTCTCTCCAGTGCGTAGCGTACGAAGTGCTCCATTAAGCGTGATCTCATCAGGCAGATCAATTTCCCCGATAATTCGAGGAGGTCGCGCCTTAGTTTGCGCGCGCATGATTCGTGGCCCTGTGAGAAGAATTCCCTTAGAGTCTTCAACTGCCGGGAGATATCCAGCATTTCTAAGAATGTTTACCGCGTCATCAACTTCGAGATCACAGATGATGACTTCAGATGCGATCTTTCTAAAACCAAGACCTTCGAGTTTCTTATCTCCGATAATTGATGCGATAACAGATTGGTCTTCGCAGCGAATAAATGATGTCGTAGCTCCTACGCGAAGCTTTCCATGTTTCTTTGCAACATCAGCAATGAGATATTCAAGCGGCTGAGGCATTGGAGTCTTTGATGTTGCCTTTAGGAATTTTGTAATGTCATCGCCAGTTTTACCGTGATCTAGCGCTCTTCGAATTGTGGCATCGCTAAATCTAAATACCGTCGCACCACCCCGAGACTCAACATCTGCAAGAAGTGCCATCTCTTGTGCAACTGCTTGCGCTAATGGTCCTGGTGCGATTGCAGTGTTATCACTCTGTATAAGTATGTGATCAACTTCTTCAGGCAAGTCCGCATCAATCATTGCCAGAGACTCACCTGCAAGAAGCGCTAGACCATATTCGGAGATCACGGATTGCCCTGTGATTCCTAACCATTCTGCTTCACGCAATGTGTATTCGATATAGCTTGCTGGAATACCACCGGTGCGTTTTGCTGGCCTCTGCCATTGGGCAGCGCTAATCAGTGAATCTGCAGTGACAGCACCGTCTTGGTTCTCCTTCAGCAGACCCAGAGTGAGTGCGCGAATAGACGCTGCGTTGACGCGATCAAGTTCTGGACCAAGAGGGGCAATGTTCTTTGTCGTTTCATTTCCGACAAGGCCACTTACGCGCGAAGTGCTTAACCAAGCAGAAGCCAAGGTGGCCCATTTATCTGATGGACGTTGAGTTAGCCAAATATCAAATTGAGTGGTGGGCAAGATTCGATCATCTGGATCGATTGTAAGTAACCCGGTGACATAACAAAGCTCTGCCACAAATGCCGCGCAGTTCTCTTCAACTCCTAAATGAAGTGCCAGAGACTTGAGATCGCGCACACCTAGACCACCCGAGCGAAGGGCTGTAGGTGGATCTTGTGCCCAAAAATTGAGAACCTCTTCTACCCAGCGCAAAAATGTTGTGACATTGGCAATCGCTGCGCTATTTACATTCTTACGATTCTTAATAGCAAATGAGTAAGTAATTTCAGGACAGTTAATCTTCTGCTCTTTGTGAATTTTTCCACCACGAAGTGCAATAGCAACTTCACGGGGCATCACAACAATTGTTTGGCTGTAGGGAATCAAAAAACCTTCTTCAAGACACCATTGCACACCCGCACTAGGTTTCTTAATATCTCCAACGCTTCCGCGCGGAGGACCCCACACCATCGCATCAAGAATCTTCTTAGCACCGGCAGGTGCATCAGCGAGTTTTTTAAGGTTGAGCTTTGCCATTGAAGGCGGACCAAGTTGAGCGACTTCGTTACCTAATAACTCACGCAACGTTGTTGGCATTCGTAGCCCATCATGTGCTGGATAGATAAGACCACGTTCGATCAGACCTGGAATAATAAATAGCGCCGGCTTATCCGTAAGTCCTGCAATAGTCTTTTCGGCGAAGGGTTCAGCTGCAATTGCGCATGCTTCAAGTACCTGGAATTGCCAGATATTAAGTCCATCTATCGCGCGAGCAAGTGAAGGAGCAGATGATGCACGAACTGCAAGGCTTGCCATATCTGGAGGCACTGGCGCAATTAAATCTGGGCGCTGTGAAAAGAGTTGTAAAAGGCCAGCATCATCTAACCCACGTAGGTAGTCGGCAAATGATCGAATTTCCATAACCTGCCTACATTAATGGAGAAAGGCTGCAGACGTTAAATCGATTCCTATCGTGAACGGCGACGAGGCGTGATCAAGGCAGCAATCGAAGCAAGACGAGAGATTGCAGGGCCTAGAAAGCGGTTTATTTTGCGCGCACGCCTAAAGTCATGGATCGGCCACTTCTCGCGCGTTGCCCAGATTCGAAGTTTGGCATCTGGGTTAATGACCGATGGATTTCCAACAGTTTCAAGCAGAGGAAGATCGTTATGGCTATCTGAGTATGCAAAGCAGTGAGATAGATCAAAGCCGCGCTCACTAGCGATTTTTTCAAGAGCAATTGCCTTCTCTCGTCCATGCAAGAGTGGCCCATTCATTTCACCTGTATATACGCCATCGTGAATTCCTGCCTTGCTACCGAGCGCGCCTGTAAAACCTAAACGTTTTGCAATTAACGTGGCCATATCTTCAGGAGCTGCAGTGACTAACCACACTTCCACACCATCTGAAAGATGCTGCTGTGCGATTTCAATCGTTCCTAGCCACAGGGCCGGTGAGACATATTCGTCATAAATTTCTTGGCCAAGTTTTTGAATCTCTTGGACATTATGTCCACCGATAAAGCTAGTAGCGGCATTCTGGAATTTGATGATCTCTTCCTTCTTCTCAGTTCCAGTTAATCTAAATCTCAGATTGGCTAGAACAAAGCGCGAAATATCAGCCTTGGTGAAATACCCTCGCTGATACATCCCGCGGCCAAGGAAGTAGATAGTCGAACCACGGATGAGTGTGTTATCTACATCAAAGAACGCGGCCCTCTTCTGCTCGAGTGCCATGGCATAACCATAGCGAAATCAACACAATTCGCCCTTTATAGTTAAGCCCATGAGCAATAGCGTCCACGTGATCCGCCATGGCGAAGTCCATAATCCAGAGAAAATTCTTTATGGTCGCCAGCCTGGTTGGAGACTTTCAGATCGCGGCCAAGAAATGGCGCAGGTTTTAGGGCAATGGTCGAAAGGTATTAATCTCGGAGCACTTCATGTTTCACCACTTCAACGCGCACAAGAGACAGCAGCGCCAATTGCTGCAGCCCACGCAATCGCGATCACAACTGAAGAACGGTTAATTGAGGCAGCAAACATTTTCGAAGGCAAACCATTTGGTATCGGCGATGGAGTTTTGCGCCATCCATCTGCGTGGCGACATTTATGGAATCCATGGAAACCATCATGGGGAGAACCATATGTAGAACAAATCAATCGCATGCTCGCTGCAGTCTTTGCAGCACAGAAGGCTGCAAACGGTAAAGATGCAATCTGTGTATCTCACCAATTACCGATCTGGATATTGAGAAGTGCGATCGAAGGTCGCCGATTGCTTCACGATCCTCGAAAGCGCGAATGTACTTTGGCATCTGTCACAAGCATTCACTTTGATGACAATGGCGAAATCAGCGGAACTTCATACTCAGAACCAGCAGCACATCTTTTACCAGTAGTACCAAAGAAAAAATAATGCCCCACAAAAAAAATGTCTCCGGTCTTGTACTCGCTGCTTTATTGCTGAGTGGATGTTCAGGCGGCGGAAGTTCTACAGCAGAGGAAAGTTTTGTAGTTGGTAGTGGAGTTCAGACTTATATAGATAAAGGCTCGCGAGTAAAAGCTCCAGAGTTACGTGGAATGACGCTGACCGGAGTTAACTACACACGCGAACCCGGAAAAGTTGCCGTAGTAAATGTCTGGGCTTCCTGGTGTTCTCCATGCCGAGCAGAAGCTCCCACACTTGTCGCTCTCTCGGAGAAATATCCTGATGTGCAATTTATTGGAATCCTCACTCGAGATAATTTAGTAAACGCTGAAGCCTTTGTTCGGGCAAAGAAAATTACCTATCCCACACTGATAGATGACGCTCTCTTGATCGGCTTCAAAGGCTCATTGCCCGCTAATGCCATTCCTTCAACTATCGTCATTGATAGCGATGGCTATGTTGCAGCGCGAGTTTCTGGTGTTGTGACGATCGGATCTCTAAGCAACTTGATTGAACGGGTGCAGAGTTCATGATTGAGTTTTTTGTAAATAACCTCTTTGATGGCTTCATTCTTTTCGCTCTCCCGCTATCAATTCTTGCCGGGCTAATCTCTTTCATCTCCCCATGCGTTCTACCTCTTGTACCTGGCTACCTCGCATACGCTGCTGGATTTTCACAGTCTCGCGGGCGAGTACTTCTTGGCTCATCCCTCTTTGTTTTAGGTTTCTCGGCGCTCTTTGTTTCATACGGTGTTCTCTTCGGTGGACTTGGCGCAAGAGTTTCAGTACACGAGGAGATGATCACCCACTTACTTGGATTTTTCACCATTGCTCTCGGATTAATTTTTGCAGGCGTATTTCCAATGATGAGAACATTCCATCCTCGCATCTCAACTACCGGTGGGCTAATAGGTGCACCAGTTCTCGGCTTTCTCTTTGGCGTTGGTTGGACTCCTTGTATTGGCCCAGCTCTTGCAACCGTTCAGACCTTGGCTTTTAGTGAGTCGAGCGCGTTTCGCGGCGCAGTTTTATCACTGGGCTACTGCATTGGCCTAGGACTTCCCTTTATTGCAACTGGACTCTTCTTTGATCGCTCCGCACGCCTGCGTCAATTCCTGACTCGTAACGGAAAAACGATTTCACTAATTGGCGGAATATTCTTAATTATTATCGGCTTGCTACAGGTAAGTGGACTTTGGAATTCGTTGATGATCGATCTGCGATCAGTTATTAGTGAATTTGCTCCGGTGATCTAATGGTTAATCAAAGACAGGTTGAAGTTCCTGAAATTGGTGCAGGCGGTTTAGCTCGCTTTGCCTGGCGCCAATTAACGAGCATGCGCACCGCTCTTATTCTCTTAATGATGTTGGGTTTAGCGGCGATACCAGGTTCGCTTCTGCCGCAACGTCCTCAGAATCCAATGGCTGTGCGTGCCTATTTTGCAGATAGACCTGAACTCGCACGCTGGATAGATAGAGCAAACGGCTTTGATGTCTATGCCTCATCGTGGTTTAGCGCGATCTACATACTTCTCTTTATCTCACTTATCGGTTGCGTTTTGCCTCGCACCTTTGAACATTTAAAAGCCATGCGCGCGCTGCCTCCTGTTACGCCTAAGAATTTAGAGAAACTTGAGGCCCACTCTCTCTTTGCCGGTGATGCAGAGGCTCTTGCTCGTGCCGAAAAGTGGCTCCGCAAAAATCGCTTCCGTCTTCGGATCCAAGACGGCTCAATCTCAGCCGAGAAAGGTTATGTGCGTGAAAGTGGAAATCTTCTCTTTCACCTCTCGCTCATTCTCATACTCGTCGGAGTAAGCGTGGGTTCACTCTTTGGAATGAGAGGCAGTGCCATCATCACAACTGGTGAGCGCTTTATAAATTTGGCAACAAGTTATGACTCTATCGATTATGGAAAACTCACCGACGAGACATCACTGAACACCTATTCGATCAGACTCAACCGATTTGTTGGTGAGTACGATCCAATTACAAATATCCCATTGGACTATTCAGCCTATGTCACAACGATCGATGAACAAGGCAATCAAAGAGATCAAGTGATTAAGGTCAACAGCCCACTCACTTTTGGAACTTCACGAGTGTATTTACAAGCGAATGGATATTCGCCTTTTGTCACAGTGCGCGATGAAGTTGGAAACGTGACATTCCAAGGCGCTGTTCCGTTTTTGCCGCAAGATACAAATCTTCGTTCAATCGGTTCGATCAAAGTCCCAGAGGCTTCACCACAAATTGGCTTCGTCTCATCCTTCGTTCCGACATACGAGCGTGACCCACAGATGGGTGCAATCTCTGTCTATCCACTACTTCTTGAACCCAAACTTCTCTTCTCAATTTGGGAAGGTGATCTAGGTCTCGATACTGGTATCCCACAATCAATTTATAAAATCGATACAACATCTATGACGCGCATCGCGCTGGATTCTTTAGCGCCGGGAGAAAGTTATAGTTTTAACGGTGGCAGCATCACCTTTGAAAAAGTAGAACCATGGATCAACCTGCAGATTGTGAGAGATCCCGGCAAGAGCTATTCGCTTATCGGAGGTATTCTTGCGCTACTTGGATTGCTGGCCTCTCTATTCGGACGTCGTCGACGTATCTGGATCAAAGTTGATGCCAGCGGACATGTAGAAGTTGCAGGTCTTGCCAAGACAAATGCAGCCGCGCTTGAAGAAGAGATGCTTCGTTTTGTGAGTGCAATTAAGGGAGAGAAGTAATGCAGACAACATGGGCTTACATCTCAAATAACTTTATTTATAGCGCCATGGGCGTCTTCGCTCTTTCATTCTTCGCGCACGCATTTGAAACCGCTTGGGCTGTCAAAGTACCTGCTGAAGGTACAGATGCCCGAAAGATGGATTACAGCAAGGCAGATAAAGCCGCACGCATCGCAACAGCGCTGATGCTCCTTGCCTTCATTCTGCTCTTTGTTGCTGTGGTAGCCCGCGGCTTATCTAATGGACATGTCCCTTGGGGAAATATGTATGAGTTCTCGATTACTGGAGCGCTCACCTTTACCGGTGCATATCTTGTGGCACTGCGTAAATATGACCTACGTTGGCTCGGACTATTTATCTCACTAGCTGCGCTTTTAACTCTTGGAACCGCAATCACACTTTTATATCGTGATAGCGCACCACTTGTTCCTGCGCTTAAATCAACCTGGCTCGTCATTCACGTGGTCGCTGCAATTATCTCTGGTGGAGTCTTCTTGCTTTCAAATGTCATTGCTGGTGCATATCTTTATCTCGATGCGCGCGAACGTGGAGCTGGACGTCCTGCATGGGCTACACGTCTTCCATCCCTAGAAGTTCTAGATCAACTTTCATATCGCCTTGTTGCATTTGTATTTCCACTCTGGACGTTTTCAGTAATCGCTGGAGCGATTTGGGCTGAGAGTGCATGGGGACGTTATTGGGGTTGGGATCCAAAGGAGACGTGGGCATTTATTACTTGGGTTGCATACGCTGCTTATTTGCATGCGCGTGTAACTGTTGGCTGGAAAGGTCGTCGTGCTGCGTGGCTCTGCTTGTTTGCAGGATCGACATTCCTATTTAACTATGTTTATGTCAATGTATGGGGAACAGGCAAGCACACATACTCTGGTCTGTAAAAGAGTTAGAGCTTACGTAAGAAATCTGGGTCATCATCAGGCGGCAAGATACGTCGCTTAGGACCCTTCTTAAATCCGCCGCCATTTCCACGGTTACGTCCTGCAATGAAATATGCGATCGCGCCAAATGCCTGAGTAAACAAGATAACTAGAAGCCAGCCCCATTTAGGAAGATTCTTAATCTGGGTCTCATCTTTCATCGCGCAATCAATAAATGCATAGAGCGGTAGCGCTGCTAGTGCGATGAAGAGAAGAACTCTGAGCATGGGTCAATCCTAGCCGTTAAATAATCAGTGCGAGAGATAGGGCCAGACTAAAGAACATCTGGAGCTTTCCGGTTTTTCCAAGGAGTGCGATCAATTCAGCCCCCTGGATTCCAGACCAGATCGCTTTAAGTATTGAGATGGTCAGTGGCAGTGCGGCAAGGGTCAACATCGTCCACGGAGTGCCAAATCCCGCCGTCAGTAAGTACGGGGCGGTGACGAGAAAGCTGTAGAGAATTCTTGAGTTTTTATCACCTAGACGGACTGCAAGAGTACGTTTTCCGACGACTTCATCCTTTGCACGATCACGAACGTTGTTAATGACCAAAATTGCACAGGCAAGAAAACCCACGATTGTGCCCGCCAGTATTGATTGCCCAGTGATCTCGTTTACTTGAACATAAAAACTTCCTACAGTTGCTACAAGACCAAAGAAGATAAAGACAAAAAGTTCACCGAGGCCGATATATCCGTATGGATTTTTTCCGCCGGTGTATCCCCATGCTGCAGCGATTGAGATTGCGCCCACAGCGATCAACCACCACGAAGTTGAAATCGCAAGACCAAGCCCTGCAACCGCTGCCACACCGAATGAGATAAAGGCCGCACTCTTTACCTGTACCGGTTTTGCTAGCCCTCCAGCAGTAATTCGTGAGGGACCAATGCGATCGTTATCTGTTCCACGGATTCCATCAGAGTAATCATTTGCATAATTGACACCAATTTGGAGTGCGAGACTGACAACGAGAGCCAACAGCGCCGTGAACGGATTAAATGAATCTCCAGCTAGGGCAGTAGCTACAAGTACTGGAGCAATTGCAGCAGGAAGTGTGCGGGGGCGTGCGCCATCAACCCAGATACCAAGTGAGCCCTTAGACATTGAACTCCCTTTGCGCGCGATCAATTATCTGTGCACGATCGATCTTACCGATACCGATAAGAGGTAGTTCATCGAAAACGAGTAATTGTTTAGCTTTAGCAACATCTCCAAGAGCGCTGCTCAAGACTGTGCCCACTTCATGTATCGACGGATGATCTGCTCCAGATACAGCGACAACTAAACGTTGACCCCATTGCGCGTCATCTGCGGCGACGGCACACCATTGCAGATGAGGGAAAGCAGTATGGAGAATCTCATCTACGTGAGTGAGTGAGACTTTCTCTCCGCCCGTATTGTAAACATCATCGCTTCTGCCAAGAACCTTAAGAATCCCATCTTCAATCACACCGTGATCTGAAGTTGTAAACCAACCATCGCGAAAATGCTGACTCCACAGTTCCTCATTATTGAGGTAACCAGATGACAAGACTGGTCCCGAAATTTCAATCAGCCCAGAATCTGAAATTCTTACATCGACACCTTCGAGTGCTTTTCCTTCATAGATACATCCACCGGAAGTCTCGCTCATTCCATATGTTCTTACTACCGAAATTCCAGAATCGATTGCCTTGCGTAAAAGATCTTCTTGAAGTTGTGCTCCGCCAACAAGAACCTTTTTCGACGATTGCAAGTGAGCCAATAGTTTCTCATCGCCATTGAGAGCTTGAAAAATTTGAGTGGGAACAACTGCCGAGAAGTCGGTATTTGCAAAATCTTTAACATTACGAAGATCGACAGGAGTTGTTCCAAGATCAAGTGCGCGAACCAATACATTGATCCCTGCGATGTGATGTAGCGGCAAGAGCAAGGCCCATGTCTGTCCTGGGCGAGCTTGTAGATAATCAAGTGAGGCTCGAGCAGATGCCAAGAGAGCGGCAGAGCTCAGCGCAACAGATTTTCTTGTACCCGTTGAACCCGTTGTTCCAACAATAAGGCAGATATCGCTTTCAACGCTTTCGATTGATTCATCGGTGAAATTAAGGGCCGGACCTTGGTGGGCTAGCGCTTTAGCCACGAGATTCATCACATCGCCGATAGCCAACGCGGGATCGACCGAGATCACAGAGCGTGATCGGTTACTTGGGTTGGCCGAGATATCCATAGCCCGCGTAGGCTATCGCTTGCAAGTAAGAGTGGAGGAATCGTGAGCAAGCCAATTAAGCGTGAATTTGGGGATCGCACTATCCCTGCATGGGCAACCGGCAAAGGTGGCGCAGATTTTGTTGATGTGAAATATCAAGTGGCAGATGGAATGGCCAAGATCACCATCAATCGCCCTGAGGTCCGCAACGCATTCCGTCCGCAAACAATTATTGAACTTCAACAAGCATTCTCACTTGCTCGCGACAATTCAGATGTCGGCGTCATCATCTTGACCGGAGAAGGCAGTGAAGCATTCTGCTCAGGCGGCGATATCAGCGTTCGTGGAGATGATGGATATCTCGGCGATGACGAACTTGCACAACACGGTGTTGGAAGACTCAATGTTTTAGATCTACAGATTCAAATTCGCCGCACACCTAAGCCAGTGATTGCAATGGTTGCAGGGTGGGCAATCGGTGGCGGACACGTTCTCCACGTTGTCTGCGATCTTACGATTGCAGCAGAGAATGCAAAGTTCGGACAGACTGGCCCAATGGTCGGTTCATTCGATGGTGGTTACGGATCAGGACTTCTTGCGGCAAGTGTGGGCCAGAAGAAGGCTCGCGAGATCTGGTTTATGACTCGTCAATATGATGCGCAAGAAGCGCTCTCTATGGGACTGATCAACACTGTTGTTCCTGTCGAGCAGCTAGAAGCCGAAACAGTTTCGTGGTGTCGCGAAATGCTACGAAACTCTCCAATGGCGCTTCGTCTATTGAAGTCAAGTATGAATGCAGCAGATGATGGCTTGGCTGGAGTGCAACAACTTGCAGGAGATGCCACATTGCTCTTCTACTTAAGCGAAGAAGGACAAGAAGGTCGCGATGCTTATAAAGAAAAGCGTGCACCAGATTTTGGAAAATTCCCTAAGCGCCCTTAAAACTTATGCTCGATGACCTCCTTGAAACACTTCGCGTAATTACTCTTCCTACGCGCACCAATTTTCGTGGTGTGACCTATCGCGAAGTTGCACTTATGCAAGGCCCGCAAGGATGGGGGGAGTTCTCACCATTTTTAGAATATGACGATAACGAGTGCCGGCCCTGGCTTGCTAGCGCGATAGAGGCAGCAACAGTTGCTCGTCCAGTACGCTTTCGAGATGCCATTGCAATCAACGGCACAATCCCAGAACTCAACGATAAAAAAGAGATCGAAGCCCTGATGCAAACTTATTCAGGGGCAAAGACTTTCAAGGTAAAGGTGGGAAGTAATCTCTCCGAAGACATCGCCAGAATTGCACGAGTGCGAACACTTGCACCACAGGCTGCGATCCGCGTTGATGTCAACGGTTTATGGAACGTTGACGAGGCGCTAAGAAATCTCCATTCATATTATGAAAATATCGGCCCACTTCAATACGTCGAACAACCGTGTGCAACGATCGAAGAGCTACGAGAACTTAAGCGCAAGATAAAGATTCCACTACGCATTGCAGCAGATGAAATAATTCGTAAGGCGCTAGATCCATTTAAAGTAGATCTCACCGATGCAGCAGACGTTGTGATGCTTAAAGTGCAACCACTTGGTGGTATTAAGCGCTCTCTCGATATTGCAGCCCATCATGGACTTCCAGTAGTTGTATCGAGCGCGCTAGAAAGTGCCATCGGAATCGAATACGGACTTGATCTTGCTGCATCCATTAGCGATCTCACCTTTGACTGTGGTTTAGCTACAGGCCCACTTCTCTCTGCAGATGTTGCAGAACACCAGATCATTGATGGAAAGTTCGCGCTAGGTCAGATAACTCCGCAATTAGATGGTCTTGATGTGTCACCAGATCGCTTTGAATGGTGGAAGAATCGCATCATGAGAGTCTGGACGATACTTGCATGAGTGAAGCAACGACCCTAGCTCGCGTAATAGTGCGCCAAATTGTGCAAGCCGGCATTACCGATGCAGTCCTGGCACCTGGTTCACGCAATGCACCTTTATCTACCGCCTTCTATCAAGCTGAGCAGGCTGGATTAATTAATCTTCATGTAAAAATTGACGAACGCGGTGCAGCCTTCTTCGCTCTTGGTCTGACAAAAGTAACTGGACGTCCTGTTCCTGTTATCTGCACCAGTGGAACAGCGGTAGCAAATTTTCACCCTGCAGTTCTTGAAGCATCACATAGCAATGCGCCTTTGTTGTTACTCACAGCAGACCGCCCAGCCCGTCTTCGCAGAACAGGTGCCAATCAAACTACTGAACAGGCGCGCATATTCGGGAAAGCAGTGCGTTACTTTGCAGATATTTCAGGATCTGCATATCCGATGGAGCTTCCCTTTAACTCACTCCAATCTGGTCCCGTACATCTGAACTTGCAATTTGAAGAGCCACTCATCGATGACTCAGATACTTCGTGGCTAGATCAGATAAAGATTTCTGCACCAAGAGAATTTGATCGCAAAGGCCCAGGCACTTTTCATACAAAGTCCACACGGGGCTTACTAGTTATCGGCCATGATCGTGGAGGCTTGTCACAAGAAAGCGTTGATAAATTTGCATCTGAACTTGGTTGGCCGGTTATTGCTGAGGACCCACTTTCATTTGAGAGTGCAACGACCCATGCCAGTATCTTTTTGACTTCAACAAAAATTCGAAGCGAAGTAAAACCAGATACAGTAGTAATCATTGGACGCACAACGCTCTCTCGTAGCGTTAATACCTTAATCGCCCAAGCTCGAAAGATAGTGATCATTGATCCTCGCATGGGAACTGTCGATCAGGATCGAATGGGAAATCAAAAATTTCTTGCACTCCCACATATCGAAGTACCGACTGCAGATCCTGACTGGGTTGCCACCTGGAAGAAATTAGGAGAGCGTGCTTCGAAAGTTGTCTCTGAATTAAATACATGGTCTGAAGAAACTTTCGCTCGCGACTTTGCTGCAGCCCTTCCAGCAAGAGCATCCCTTTTTATTGCATCATCTCGGCCGATTCGCGATTTAGAAGGATTTGCTAAGCCTCGAAAGGACCTACAGGTCTTTGCCAATCGTGGGTTGGCGGGTATTGATGGAAATATTTCTACAGCCCTTGGTATCGCTTCAAGATCAGAGAAAACCTTTGCCGTACTTGGCGATCTTGCATTTTTACATGACGTGAGTGCGCTGGCACATCCCGGAAATCCTGACCTACGACTCTTTGTCATCGATAACAATGGTGGCGGAATATTCTCAACGCTTCCACAAGCAGGAGTTGATGGTTTTGAGAAGATTTTCGGAACACCGCATGGCCGGGATATCCATGCAATCGCAACCTCTTTTGGAGTTAAGACCTCAACAATTTCAACAAGTGCTGAGCTTGCGAAGGTAGTTACAGAGCCGGTCAAAGGTTTCGAAATTGTTGTTGTTCAAGTTCCGTCACGCCAAGAAAATGGCGACTATCTCAAGAGTATCTACGCGAAGATGGAATCACTCTAGAGCGCTGCGCATTGGCGCAAATTTTGCATTACTTTCTTGAAGTTCTTTCTCAGGGTCCGAACCGGAAACGATTCCGCAACCGGCGAAGATACGGATTGTTTTATCGGTGACTTGGCCACAGCGGAGAGCGATTCCGAGTTCACCATCACCGCGGGAATCAATCCAACCAACTGGCCCCGCATAGCGGCCACGACTCATGCCTTCGATAGATGAAATCACTTGAGCAGCTAAATGTGTGGGGGTTCCACAGACTGCAGCTGAAGGATGAAGCCTTGAAAGAAGCGAGAAGGCATCGACATCAATCTTTGACTCGATCAGTGCGCCAGTGACATCGGTAGCAAGATGCATGACATTGGCAAGGTGTAATACGAAAGGTGATTCTGGAACGTTTGTTGAGGTACAGAATGGTTCGAGTGCATCTGCTACAGAGCGCACCGCATATTCATGTTCTTCTAAATCTTTAGATGAGCGAGCAAGGGATGCTGCAAGTGCTAAATCTTTCTCGTCATCTCCGGTTTTGCTAATAGTTCCCGCCAATACGCGCGAAGTAACCATGCCGCGAGTAAGGCGGAGCAAGAGTTCAGGGGTTGCTCCAACAAGGCTATCGACAGCAAATACGTAGGTAGATGGATATTGCTCACTTAAATTGTGAAGAATCGGGCGGATATCAATGGTGCGATCGGCGACTGCAACTAAATCGCGTGCCAAGACAACTTTTTCTAACTCGCCAATTTCAATCTCACCTTTAGCTGTTGCTACGCGGGACATCCACTCGTTGGGAGTAAGTGAACCGTCGGCCCAAGCAAACTCTGCGGGATTGAGGTCAGGTGCTTTTTTAGGCAGGTAAGGCTGTGCCTTGTCGCCGATCCAAGTCATCCATGAGACGCCAGATCGCGTACCTACGACTACTTGTGGAATAACAAGGACAGACTCTTCGTTTTCATCGAAAGAGAAAGATGTAAAAACAATTGGCCCGGTGCCGCTGACATTAAGAGTGTTTACAACGTTAAAGGTTACAAGCTGTTCAGCCCACCATTGACGAGCATCTCTAAAGCGATTCGGTCCCTTAACTGTCGTCTTTGCGTATTCGCCCCAACCCACAACGCCTTGACCAGCGCGAACCCAGGAGAGTGCGCCACTTTCAGGAAGTAGATCCAGAAGTGGCAGGTGGGAAGAAACCTTTGAGGTTGTTACAGGAATAAGGGAAGTCATAAAAAATTAGGCGTTAAGTTTTCGCGAAATTCTCTTCCAGATAAGTGGAAGTGAGGTTGCAGTAATTGCAATCTTGAGCGCTTCACCAAAGATAAATGGTGAGAGGCCGACGGCGATTGCCTGTGACCAGCTCATCTCTAAACTAAAGCGAAGCCAGGTTAATCCGAAGGCAAAGATGATCACGGTTCCGAGAATAAGCATCGGAAATGATGTGCGGAATTTCTGATCAGCTTTTCTCTGTGCAAGATAACCAACAACAAATGTGGCAACCAACATTCCGATGAGATAACCACCCGTTGCACTTGTG
>Ga0247835_1000616_pt1 | contig 50083 bp, 42 predicted proteins | sample LaCtaG_3_FD_189912 | JGI IMG/M metagenome (GOLD analysis project Ga0247835, IMG submission 189912) | Freshwater microbial communities from meromictic Lake La Cruz, Castile-La Mancha, Spain - LaCruzMarch2015_13.5m | ecosystem: Environmental > Aquatic > Freshwater > Lake | place: Spain: Castile-La...
CATCCGGCATTGCCGGGGTCGGCCTTGGCGAGGCGGTCTCGGATGGCGAGCGAGGCTTGGTAGCTGTCCAACGCCGCCGGCAGGTTGCCCTGCGCCACCAGAACGTCGCCGATCCTGTCGTGCGAGACGGAGAGGTCGCGCTGCCATCCGGCATTGCCGGGGTCGGCCTTGGCGAGGCGGTCCGCGATGGCGAGCGAGGCTTGGTAGCTGTCCAGCGCCGCCGGCAGGTTGCCCTGCGCCTCTAGAACCTCGCCGATCCTGTCCTGCGAGACGGAGAGGTCGCGCTGCCAGCCGGCATTGCCGGGGTCGGCCTTGGCAAGGCGGTCCGCGATGGCGAGCGAGGCTTGGTAGCTCTCCAACGCCGCCGGCAGGTTGCCCTGCGCCTCTAGAACCTCGCCGATCTTCTCCTGCGAGACGGAGAGGTCGCGCTGCCACCCGGCATTGCCGGGGTCGGCCTTGGCGAGGCGGTCTCGGATGGCGAGCGAGGCTTGGTAGCTGTCCAACGCCGCCGGCAGGTTGCCCTGCGCCACCAGAACGTCGCCGATCCTGTCGTGCGAGACGGAGAGGTCGCGCTGCCAGCCGGCATTGCCGGGGTCGGCCTTGGCGAGGCGGTCCGCGATGGCGAGCGAAGCTTGGTAGCTGTCCAGCGCCGCCGGCAGGTTGCCCTGCGCCCGAAGCACGTCGCCGATCTGATCGTGCGAGACGGAGAGGTCGCGCTGCCATCCGGCATTGCCGGGGTCGGCCTTGGCGAGGCGGTCTCGGATGGCGAGCGAGGCTTGGTAGCTGTCCAACGCCGCCGGCAGGTTGCCCTGCGCCACCAGAACGTCGCCGATCCTGTCGTGCGAGACGGAGAGGCCGCGCTGCCATCCGGCATTGCCGGGGTCGGCCTTGGCGAGGCGGTCTCGGATGGCGAGCGAGGCTTGGTAGCTGTCCAACGCCGCAGGCAGGTTGCCCTGCGACCGAAGCACGTCGCCGATCCTGTCGTGCGAGACGGAGAGGTCGCGCTGCCAGCCGGCATTGCCGGGGTCGGCCTTGGCGAGGCGGTCTCGGATGGCGAGCGAAGCTTGGTAGCTGTCCAGCGCCGCCGGCAGGTTGCCCTGCGCCCGAAGCACGTCGCCGATCTGATCGTGCGAGACGGAGAGGTCGCGCTGCCAGCCGGCATTGCCGGGGTCGGCCTTGGCGAGGCGGTCCGCGATGGCGAGCGAAGCTTGGTAGCTGTCCAGCGCCGCCGGCAGGTTGCCCTGCGCCCGAAGCACGTCGCCGATCTGATCGTGCGAGACGGAGAGGTCGCGCTGCCATCCGGCATTGCCGGGGTCGGCCTTGGCGAGGCGGTCTCGGATGGCGAGCGAGGCTTGGTAGCTGTCCAACGCCGCCGGCAGGTTGCCCTGCGCCACCAGAACGTCGCCGATCCTGTCGTGCGAGACGGAGAGGTCGCGCTGCCAGCCGACATTGCCGGGGTCGGCCTTGGCGAGGCGGTCCGCGATGGCGAGCGAGGCTTGGTAGCTGTCCAACGCCGCCGGCAGGTTGCCCTGCGCCACCAGAACGTCGCCGATCCTGTCGTGCGAGACGGAGAGGTCGCGCTGCCATCCGGCATTGCCGGGGTCGGCCTTGGCGAGGCATTCGATGGCATTCTGGGCGCCCACTAGCAGCGCCTCCCGATCGCTCAATTGTGCCCGGTCGGCGAGAACGCCATCATGGAGTTCGAAGATAAGCCGTTCCGCTACGGTGCCGCCAATCTGGCCGTCTGCCGCCGTGTCGAGCAGCCGTAAGACACGATCGACACCGTTAGCTTGTGAAAGGATCGTGTCGGCAAGAACGCGCGTAGCGCCAGTAAGCTCCGGCTCCGTCAGAGAGGCAGCGCCGTAAAAGGTCGCGGCGCGCGACCAGTCCTCGGCGCCCAGCAGATGCACCATGGTCTCGGTCTGCCGCAGCGGATCGTCCACGGACAGCGCTAGGAGGTGCTCCACGACCTCCGCGTGGAATTCAGCCTCAACGACGCTTTGCGCGGCTAAAGACTGGCGCACGGCGGCGCGCACCTGGGCGTGGTTGAAATCCCACTGCTCAACAGTGCCGCGTTGCCGAATCTGGCCGCGAAGCAGTCGGCGCAGAGCGGCAAACCTCAGCTCGTCCCACGACTCGCCACTTACTCGTGGCAGCAACGCGCGGAAGTCGCTTTCACGCCAGCCAGCGCGGCTTACGGTGATGAAGCCAAGAAAGGCGCGTGCCAAGTAGATACCGAACAGTTGTTCGGTCCGCTCGATCGTCGCCGTGTAAAGCCCGAGAACGTCGGTCGGCAACTCGGCCACGATATCGAGCATGAGGGCACGGAGCTGCTCGGCCGGTGCCCCGGTATAGGATCGTGTCGCACGGGCAAAATCGTCGGCATCGACGAGGTTCAGCTCCTCGATCGCCAGCACGAGCCACAAAGAATTGCCCCAGGCGGGTCCGTCCTGGCCCGTTTTGGCCATAAGTGCGTCGAGAACGTCTGGCTCCAGCGTGCGGTGATAACGTCCACAGATCGCTTTCGAGATTAGAAGAGCGTCGGTTTGATCGAGTGGTGGCAGTGGTATGGTCTCGGCACCAGCGCGCTCGCCAAGCGCTTGGGTGGCCTCCCCCGGGATAGCGGTCGCGATCAGGCGCGCATTGAGCGGCCACACACGCGGCAGCCAGGTCATGAACCGAGCGCGGGTTGTTGCCTCGAACTGGTCGAGGGCATCCACCAGCACGACAACCCGGTGTTGTTCCGCCATCCGCCCTAGAAGCGCGTGGAACGTCGTATCGATGGTGTCGGGATCCGCGTTGTCCGCAAGGCCGGGATCGGCCCCAAGCGCTGCGCCCAACTCGTCGATCCAGCGCCTGAGCATGTCATCGACCGAGGGCGCGCGCGGGCTTGCTCCGGCCGCATGAGCGAGTACGACTAAGTTGTTGGTCTTCAACCGCCGATGCAGCTCGCCGAAGATCGCGCTTTTGCCCGAGCCAGGCTCACCGGTCAGGCAAAGGCCCCAGGCCGCTCCGACTTTAGCAGGGGCGGTGGCGACATTTTCGAGGCGAGACAGGATTTGTTGCCTGCCGACAAAATCCCGCGCCCGATCCTCGATGTAGTCGTCGAGGGCAATTCGCTCGGCCTGCTGCCAGGACACCTCAACGTCGGCATCTGCTAAAGCCGCATCCTTGTCAAGCTCGGACAGGATGTCTTGGACCACCGACCGACCCCAATCATCGAGACCGTTGACACGGAGGCGTCCACTGTCCCAGCCGACGGCGTAGCGCCGCACCCGGTCAGGCAGCCGCGTCTCGATTTCGTGCTTGAGGCCAGCCAAGCGCTGCGTGCGATCGTCAGCGTCTGGATCGCTGCCATAGGCATCTGAATAAAGCGCCGCTATCGCCGGAGGCATCGCCGCATAGGGCAGTGGTGCGCGACAATAGAAGATGCTGCGCGGCTGCTGCTCGGCGTCTTCGAGAATGCCGAAGCGAATCTCCAGATCGGTGACGCTGCGCCCGACAATATCGCCGCCGAAGCCCTCTTCTCGCGCGGCCGCCGCGATGCGCTCGGCCGGCGGAACCCAGCCATAGCGATCTCCAAGAAGAACGATCAGAAAGGGGCGGCAGCGACGGACCTCGGCAAGGCAGACCTTGAGGACTTGCAGTTCGCGCGCTTCGCCGGTATCGAGCGCCGCTGTTGCCACCCCGAGTCGCAAATCAACCCATTCGAGATGGCGACGGCGAGCGCGCAGATGTTCTTCCAGCGCCGGAAAAACATGCGTTCGCAAGTGGTCCCGCTCGGCTTGCATGTCTGCGAATGTGCTGGAGATGAAAATCGGTTGTGATTGCCAAGCCAATGTCTTTTTCCTCACGCCAGTGCTTAATGTGATTGGTCGCAAGTCATCAGGCCGAAACTTCCTAGATTGCGAAGTTCGTCGGGAAGACGCGAAGACATCGGGTGGGCGAACTCATGCCCGCTCTCGGAAACGTAAAACAGTCGCTTGCGACATTTCACAAGTCGGCTGCCATTGCGGACCGCTTGTCTATCGCAAGTCCCGAGGACATCGGTAGGCAACATAGCCGCCTCGCATATTACACCAGTATCGGCTGGGTCCTCATGGATCAAGGTAACTTCTCGACCGCCCGATCGTGTTCGTGATTGACAGTCCGCGCGAGCGCCTAACTATGCTCTGCCAATGGCCGCAGAACAAACAAAGGGCGCCTTCGACTGGATCGCCGACATGTTCCGCTAGCGCCAGCCCGCCGCGCCCTGTCGTCATGTCTCAAAGTGGCCCAGCCCCACAACGTCCTCTTGGTCCGCACTACACAGCAGCGGAAGTCGGCGGTCAAGAAATTGCAGAGCGACCCAACGGAAGAGATGGGTCAGTGACTGCCTTCATCGACAACCCAAGCTTCTTCCGCAGCACCCCAATAAGCTGAATGTCCCTGCGTCCTGGCCACTTGGACTGATGGCGTGGCGTTAGCTTGAAACCGTCAAGTGAACCTAATCTTCTCGATTTCATCGAGTGTTACGTCGTCTGGTCGGCGATCATAGAGCTGCGTGGTGCGTGTTGAGACGTGGCCGGCGATGATGGCGGCGCTTTCGATCGTGCCTCCGTTGCTGAGATAGGCGGTGATGCCGGTTGCGCGGAAGGTGTGATTGCAGATGGCGGTGTCGATGCCGGCGGCCTTGGCCCGTCGCTGGACCATGTCCCAGGTCACGGCTTGGGTCATGGGCTTGCCGGAGAGTGCGCGGACACCATCAGATCGTTTGCCTGTTCGCGAAAACGTCTGGAACAGTGGCGCTTGCGGCTGGTCGCGGTGTCCGGCGGCTTCGAGCCATTCGCCAAGGCAGGTTTCGAGATGATGGTGGCAGGGTATGTCGTGCGTTTTGCCGCCCTTCTCGGCAAGCCTTAGCCAAAGCCGGCGCTTTTGGTGAAACACGTCGCCGACTTTCAGAGCGGTTACGGCGCCGATGCGGGCGAAGCTATAGGCCATGGTGCCGATCATAGCGCGGTCGCGCTGGCCGATCAGGGTGGAGATGTCGATGGCCTGGAGAAGCTGTAGTGTCTCTTTTCCATTCAGCACAGGCGTCTTGCCTTTACGGACACTGTGCTTGGGACCTTTGACGACGTGGGCCGGGTTGGCGCTTAGAATGCGCTGACGAACGAGGGATTGGAACAACATACGCAGGCCGGCAAGCCGTTGCTTAATCGTTGGTGCGGATTGTCCGCTGCGCTCCTCATGTTCGATCCACGATGCAATATGCAGGGCATTGATTTCGTCAATCCTCTGTACGCCTGCGCGTTCAAAAGCGAACGAGAAGAAATCGCCGGCACCACGTTTGTAGGCGCGCCGCGTATTCGGGTTGTGGATTTCGGCGGCGAAAAACACGGCCATGGCATGCTGAGTATCGCGATCGTCGGTCAGAGCGCTCAGTGACCGGGGTTCGATATTTGTTAATTGGCGTCGCTGGTTCCCGTCAAGCTCAAGCAATTGCATATCTTCATGATATTCCTTGCTTTATACATAAAGCAAGGATTACAAAGCGCCAAATGCATAAGGCGTCCAATTCGGAAGCGCAATCCATGATAACGTCTTTTATCACGCATTGCCTTTCTGCCGGTATTAAGACGGCCACAAATAAGCCAGCAGTGAGCCAACCTATTGATTTGCTCAATTGGCTTGGCTATCATATAGCCCGTGAAAGTCACTCCATATGAAATCCCTTCTTTAAGCGCCTACCCTGCCCTTTTGGCGGAGCTTTTCCGTGTGGAAGACAGCTTGGCGCGATTGGATGAGCGGGTGCGGTCCTGGCCTTTGCGCGACGGGTGGATGGGGCGGTTGCTGTACGGTGAAGCATGCGCCTGTCGGTACGCAGCGGGCGAATTGGTCCATCGCGAGGAACTGGTGCTACTCGACGGCGGCGTGTTCCAGGGGGCCATGTCTCCCGATCTGTCGAGTGCGTGGCATGTGCTGGGGGTCTGGAGGAAGGCCTTGAAGGGTAATCCGAAGGATTTGCTGGGTTTGGCGCGTCCCGGCGAAGAGGCTCTTCGGGCCGATCATGCCGGTGATGTGCCCGAGTTCTTTTACGATCCGGACTGGAACGAGCCCGATCGGCTTCTGGCGTGGAGGCGGACCCTTTCCCAATCGGTTTCCCTGCCTCCCGTCGCGGCCGCAGCTGTCGTTGGCGATGCGTGGCTGGAACTGGTGCCCGATCAGCATGGGGCTTGGCGGGCCCCTCTCCTTGCCGCTCTGGTTTTGCGGTTGCGTGGCAAGACCCGCTCAATGCTGCTGCCCATCGATACCGGTCGCCGGCACGTGCGGTCGCTGGCCGGGAATGTGCACACACAAGAGGCTCGCGTGGGGCAATGGATCGACTGGATCGGTTCGGCTGTGGAGCGGGCTGACAAGGATCGCAGCGCGTTGGTTCTGGCTGAGGAGCAGCTTCGATTGAAGTGCCGGGGCTTGCGTGACAATGCGCGACTGCCGGATCTCGTCGATCTGTTCCTGTCACGCCCGCTGGTGACGGTTCCTCTGGCTGCCAAGGCGCTGCGTTGTTCGACGCAGGCCGTAGAGGGAATGATGGCTCAGCTGGGGTCTATCCCCCGGGAAGTAACCGGGCGCAGGCGCTATCGCGCTTGGGCTGTATAAAATAGATTTCTACGACTCGGATCGAACAACTTGAATGCAAACGCCATAACGTTATCGTGTTGTGACGCAATCGCGTTTTCACGTTTTCATTTTCCGAGATTTCCCTTTGTCACGTCCTTTGCTTATTGCCTTTGTTTCCCAGACCGGGAACGTCATGAAGACCACCCTCGCGGCCGCAACTGCTGTCGAACTGGTCAAAGCCGGAAATGCCACGATCGCCATTGACCTCGATGTCGAGCATCAATCGCTTTCACTGTGGGCACAGGATCGCGCAGTCCAGCATCCGGACAGGGAGCAGATCAGTGTACAGGCTGCTGCCAGTGCCGATGTCGCACTGCGGATCGCGAATGCGGCGATTGGAGCACAGGTTGCCATCATCGACTGTCCGTCACGCGCCAGCGAGGCGACAATTGCCATTGCTGCAGCGGCTGATCTGGTGGTGATGCCGATTGTGCCGGGCCGCAAGGACGTGCTGCTGACGGCTGTGACGCTTGGGACCATCCTGAACGCTGGCGTTAAGCCGGAACGGCTTGCCCTTGTCCTTACCCGAATGCTGACCGAACCCGAGGTCCGGGACCACAAGGAATGGCTGGGAAGCTTTGTTTATCGCGGTGACACATTAAAACTCATGGTTCTCGACACGCCTGTGCTGGAAAAGCCGGTCTATCGCAACGCTGTTTCGCGCGGCTTGGCCATTACCGAGGTCGCACCGGTGTCATTGCGCAAGTCCGCTCGCGCGACCATCGACGAATTGATCGGCGCGGCGATGGCAAGTCTCGATGAGCAAACTGAACCCACTAAAGAGGGAGTACGTGTATGAGTAACAACGCCCAACGCTTAGCCCAACGCGGCTTGATGGACCTGTCGCAAGTCGCCCGTGCCGTTCCGAAGGAAGGCGCTCCAGCGGTTGCCGTCAAAGCGCCCAAGCCCCCTGCCCGTCCCTACCGGGTAAACACCTACCTCACGGAAGAATCCGGCGAGCGCTATGAGCGCCTGATTGCAAAAATCCGATCCTCCGAAGGCCGCCGGATGCGTGGTTCCGATGTGGTGGAGCGTGCTCTTGCCGCCCTTGAGCGCGAGATGGCAAAAGCACCGTAGCGCCATAACGTTAAACTGAATCTTCTTGCTCGTTTCTCCGCAGTTAGGTGTCGATGCAATCCCGGACGTCATCATTTTATTGGGACGCCTATCCTCGCAGACGATGGAGGTTCGCGGTCCTCATCTTGACAGAAGTCCAGCGTCGCATGGTAAGAAGTTAGTTCGTCGGCTCAAAATGGAGCTTTCACCTGTTCACGGGCAATATCAGGCAGCACTTAGCCAAGTGGCGGGCGGTTGATCGTGCGCCGCGCAAGGTGCGCCGTCGGCACGACAAATATCTGCTCGCTGTGCGTTTTTCGCCCGTCAATGATGGTCGGATCGTGGCTACCTATCTGGCTTGGTCATCCGGACGTGAGGTCGGCGCTAAATTGTTTTCTGCCGCTGATTTAGGGCTCGCCGCTGAACCTCAGTGTACTGGCCGCCGCGCTAAGGCGCAGGCGGTGTAGGGCGACAACCTCCAATCAATCCCGTTTTCGGGCCGCATGCTAGCATTGCGGCAGGAGATGTCGCTTGCCTTTCTGGACTGTCGGAAGATCAGGCATTGGAAGCACACGCTACCAACGGGGAATCGCACTGCGCGAGTTTCTCCGAGGGTACCGTTATGGTGTGGAGATAAAGACGTGACCGCAATGCGAATAGAGATCGATAACTGTGATCGCAACAAGATCCGTATCGAGCTGGACATCAATGAATTAATTGCATTTATCCAGCAAAACCAACGATCGCGAATTGTTACGCTTGTTTCGTCAAGTAGCCATGCATTGCAGCTGGAGGACTTGATTAGCAATGAAGAATCTGAATATTGGCGGTCAAGCCATATTTGGGGACTGTAAAAGATGGAGAGCCCGATGTTTTTAATCGGGCTCTCTTTTCAATTCTAAGCAGCTTACCAAATTTTGCGGGTAAGAGCATTATCAGCACCATCAGCTTGGCGCCTTACCCTTGGTGAACTTCTTCACCCATCCCCGGTAGGCGGCGTTGGGGTGTTCGCCGGGCTGCATTTGCTGGGTGGCGAGGCGCATGTAATAGCGGTTCATCAGGGAGTGGATGTCCCAGTGCGGGGCGATGTCGTCGATTTCTTCCATGGTCTTGATCGAGACGCCGATTTCGCGGGCGCGGTCGTAGGCTTGGGCGAAGGCGTTGCGGCCGTCGCACAGCTTGTAGTCATGCGGACCTTCTGCCATCCGGGCAGCTTTCAGTTCTTTGGCCCGCATGGGCAGCACTTGCGATTTCTTGACGGGTGGCGGCGAAGGATAGATGCGGATGCCGCCGGATACGAAATCGATGCGACCTTCCGGGTAGGCCTTGAGCGCGCGTTCGAGCGCCGGTTTGAATTTCTTCTGGAAGTCGTTGAGACAACGTTTGCCAGTATATTCGTCGCCGAACTGGCCTTGCAGGTTGCCCCAGGTCAGGAAGGATCCGCCATTTTCGCGCACGCGGCAGAGACGGTGCGCGAGCCAAGTGTAGGCATCGAGCGAGAGGGCTGATTGATGCAGCTGGGCAAGGGCGTCGGCATTGAGGGGAACGGCATGGTCGACCAGCGTGTCGTAGAATTTTTCCGAGATTTCAAGGACACTGGGCCAGAGCGACCGCTGCCGGCTTTTGTCCACCAGTGAGGCATCGAACGCGTCGACCGGCGGGAAATTGCGCTGCTTGATGACGCCGCTCGGATCGAGAAAGGCCATCGTCATTTTGCAAACCGAGAGCGCCATCATGTGCTTGCGGAAGGCGGCCATGTTGCGGCCGTGCTGGCTGATATTGAGGGTGCGCATGAAATCGCGGGTGCTGTGACCGATATCGAGCACGCGTTTGCGGGTACGCACGGCCTGCGTGCAGAGCTGGATCATGATGAGGCGGGGGATAGGCCCGGCCGGGATGGGTTGAGGTTGGTACCTCTTGCCGTCGAAGGCTTCGCCCGCTTCGATGAGCAATGCGGCAGCGCCGCTGCGGCGTTCAAAACGGCGGGCTTCGATCCGGCGGCGCGGCAAGCCGAGCTGGCAAAGGAGGGCATGGAGAAAGCGCGGATTTTCCGCGTCTGTTTCAGGCAGCGTGATCGCTGGGTGTGAACCGGCCGCGATTGCGACGGCTGGGTACTGAGGCGGCGACTGTGCCGTCATGCGGGCTCCTTGGATCATTGGAGCGTGTACGAACGGTTTTGCACAGTCAAGCGAATGAGCGCGGTTGAGTCGCTGTGCTGCAAGGGTTTTGGAGGTGCGGGTAACTTGGCCTCACTGCGGGCAACTTGGCCTCAAGGGTGCGGGTAACTCGTCCTCAACGGTGTGGGCATCTTGGCCTCAGGGGTGCGGGTAACTTGGCCTCAGAGGTGTGGGCAACTGGTCCTCACCACTTACCTATAAGGATTACCGATAAGGATTCCCTGTAAGGCTCATAACTGGATAGAGTTCTTCTTTATTCTGCTTAAACCTATAGCTGACCAATAACGCACGCGGGCTGTTCAAAAAATGATGCAAAGAAAATCGCCCCCTTAAGCCGGAGGACGATTGCTTTCGTTAAATGGCTCGGCAAGGGATTGGCGCGGTCGGAACACCGCGTTTGAATAACACCAAAACGCGGTTGCGGCGTAGCGCTATAACGTTATCGCGCCATGACATGTTTCTGCCGGCTTCACCGGCCTGAATTCGAATGGTCGTGGCGGCGAACGGGTTTGCGCGGCTGGCCACGTCAACGCTGTGGCCGGAAAATTCGGGCAGGCGGGCGGTCCATGGCTACCTCCGCTGGTCCTGTGGCCAGAGCGAGCTTCCAGCGTCTCTGCGGCCGAATTTTTGCGAGGCCTGTTTTTAGCCTGTAACGCCGTAACGCTTTAACGCTTTAACGCCGAAGCGCTAAGGCGGCGTCGCGTCAAAACGTTGATGGATTATCAGCGCGGCTGCGCGTGGCTTCGATGCTGACCTGTCCACAGGCGCACCATTGTTTCTTTCCTACTGCTCATGTTCCTGTTACGTTCACCAAAAAGAGGGGGAGCGATGCAGGAATACCAGGGCGATGCGACAACGGGATTTCAAAGCCCGGCACAGGACCACATCGAGCCGGTTATCGATCTGGCGGCGATGCTTGATCTGCGGCGGCCGCAGATCTACCCGGTGCGGGTAATCGGACAGGCGCTTGAGCCGCGTGGCATCCGGCATGGCGATATTTTGGTGGTCAATGCGGCGGCGGATCCGGCCCCCGGCAAGGTGTGCGTTGCCATCGTCGATTCCGAAGTCATCCTGGCGACACTCGGCTTCAAGGATGGCGGCTGGTGGCTGAAACCTGCCCGCGACGCACCACGTCCGATTGAAGGCGAGACAGAGATCTGGGCCATCGTCGAAGCTCTGGTCCGGCTGAAGGTATAAGCCGATGTTCGCACTGATTGATGGCAACTCTTTTTACTGTTCTTGCGAGCGGGCCTTTGATCCAACACTGCGGCGCAAGGCGCTGGTGGTGCTGTCGAATAATGATGGCTGCGTGATTGCCCGCACACACGAGGCCAAGGATCTTGGCGTCAAGATGGGTGAGCCGTGGCACCTTGTTCAGAAGCGCTATCCTGCGGGTCAGCTCGCATGGCGGAGCTCGAATTACGGGCTATACGGGGACATGTCGCGGCGCATGTTTGTGGTGCTGCGCGATCTGGTGCCGTCGGTTGAGCCTTATTCGATCGACGAGATGTTTCTCGACATGACTGGTCTTGATGATCTGCATAGCCGCTCGGTCGATATCCGCGCCCGCGTTCTGCGGGCCGCCAAGATCCCGACGTGCGTCGGGATTGGTCCCACGAAGACGATTGCCAAGCTGGCGAATGCGGTTGCGAAGAAGGATCGCGCCGGGTCCGGCGTTTGCGATCTGTCAGATGTTCGGGTTCGGGAAGCGCTTTATCAGACCATGGCTGCGGGGGAGGTCTGGGGCATCGGGGGCGCGTCGGCCGCCAAGCTGGAACGTATTGGCGTGAAATCGATCGCGCAGTTTCTGGAAGTGCCGGGACCTTTGGTGCGCGCGCAATTGTCGGTCGTGGGCGAACGTGTCCAGCGCGAACTGCGTGGGGACTCCTGCTTGCCGCTATCGTTATTGCCGGCGCGCAGAAAGAGCCTTGCGGTGACGCGCTCGTTTGGCCAGCGTGTTTCCGAATGGCCGCAGATGGAGCAGGCGCTCGCAGCCTATGCGACGCGCGCAGCGGAAAAGCTGCGCGGGCATCAACTGGTCGCGTCGGCCATGCAGGTATTCGTGATGACGAACCGCTTCTCGAAAGGGGAGCCGTCGTACGCCAATCAGGTGACCTTCGCGCTACGGCCCACAAACGATACGTTTGAGCTTGTAGCTATGGCCGTCGCGGCCGGACGGCGCCTTTGGCGCGACGGTTTTCGCTATCAGAAGTCAGGCGTAGTGTTGATTGATCTCGTGCCGCGCGAGGAGTGCCCGCCTGATCTGTTCGCTGAGACGGATGGCGATCGCGCGCCCCGGATTATGACTGCTCTTGATGCGGTTAATCGGCGGTTTGGGCGCGGTACCTTGCGGCAGGCCTCGTTGGTGCAGACGCCGGCATGGTCGATGCGGCGCGCCAATATCTCACCGAGTTACACCACGCGGGTGGGGGATATGTTGAAAGTGAGATCGTGAAGTCGGAAGGGCAGGCTGGATAACTGTTCGCGCCCTTTCATGTCGCTGAGTGAAGGCAGCAAAATTGTCTTCTCGGTCTTGAGGGAGCTGGTGATCATGCTTGGTGGGACAACTGCGGTCGTTTCGGTGCAAGGCCCTGTCGGGCTTGGATCGGAGATGATCGGTAAGGATAGGCTCATGACGGCCCCCGAGATCGCGGAACTGCTTCGCGTCGAAGTGGCGACGCTGGCGAAGTGGCGCGTGATCGGCTGTGGTCCGAAATGGCTGCGTCTGCCGAATTCAAGAACCATCCGCTACCGCCGGGCAGACATTGATGTCTGGCTGGATGGTCGCACGTTTCAAAGTACGCGTGAGGCAGATGATGCGGAGCCTCGTTGCTGAGAGGGGTGAGCCAAAGAGACTGCGCGTCCGACCCCAATGGCGGGTTCGATCCAAAAGCCGCCCTTGAGATGGCGTCGAGTTTGACCCAAACTCACCGTGTTTCTGAGAAGATGCAGTGGTTGTTTGTTCGCCACTTCCAGCGGAAACTGGGGGATTGCCCATGTCGAGAATCATTGTCCCTAGGCCACAGTTAGAAATGGAAGTCTCAAAGCGCCGTGCATGCAGCTGTCACTCCGGAAGCGTTCGCACATCGACGCAGGCATTGCCGGCGTGCTTTTGATAGCTGGGGCAAGCCCGCCACGACAGGCGCAGGAGGATGGCACGTACCTTGTCCTCGACGCCGTCCAAGCGCCGCTCGAGCGAACGCAAGCGAGCGGCGTGACCGTCGAGACGATCGTGCGCCTCTGCCCATTGGGCCGCGTTCAGCAACTCGCCGTGCTCCACGCGGGTGATGACGGTGGCGATGTCCTGCAACATGGCGAGCGTCGTCTGACGGACATCGACCACGTCTCGGCGCAGAACATAGAGCTGATATGCGGTGACCCCGCGTAATGCCAGACCGGCCACCTGCGCCGCTGGATGGTTTGCGGCGCGCGAGATGATGGGCATCAGGCGCTCGATGGCCATGGCAGCGCTCTCGTGCTCTACCTTGGCGGGAGCGCTCCGGGCAAACGCCGCAGGGGCGAACCCGAGCCCAAACAAGGCCGCGAGTGCCAAGAGGGTCCACTTCAAAATCTCCAGGCGCGCCCAGGTCATCGCTTCGCTGAGAGCAGCACGAAGGACGAGGCCGAGCACCCGCCCCGTCAGGCGGGCCACACAGGCAATCATCGGCATCAACATCGCGCCGGCGAGTATCACGAACACGATGATGAGTGGGAAGATGACCTCGACGATGGATATATACGCGGTCGCATGGGAAACGACGAAAGCTGCAGCAGCAGAAGCAGACGGGAGAAGCGTGGGCATGTTGACCTCCAAGGGTTGCCCGTTTCGGAGGTCTCTTGAAGTGAAGAAGAAATCGTCGGCCGCGAACCCACAGCACAAGGACACTTCGTCGGCGTAGTATCGGTCGAACCTTGAAAATTATCGTTGGGTGGCGGCAATCGCAGGGTCGCTTGGGGCAAGCCGCCGATACCCCCCTTTCTTTCATCGAGCACGTATCGGCGCCGTGTCGGTTTGGTGTCGGTTGACGACCGATAGATCACCTGATCTGGATTGTACGCCCATACCACTGCCGGAGCACATTATGGCGGCTAACAGCAATGAAAAGGCCACGAGTTTGACCGCGAAAATGGTCCGGCATCTCGCCGGCGGCGAGACGTATCAGGCGGCATCGAAGCGCACTCGCGCCCAATGGCCGGGCCGATCGCCACTGGAGCTGGATGTGCCAATCTCCAGAGCGACCGAGCTGATGGAAGCGGCTGGTATCGGCTCGGATGCTCTGTATGCCACCAAGGCGCCCTGGAGCACAAAGACATTCAAGGCGATCTGCAAGGTTTATGGCGTCGATCCGGATGGTTCGTGCGGGAAGGCGTTGAGAGCGCTGGACACTGCTGCATTCGACCGCGAGTTCGACAATGCACTTTCCTCTTCGGCTCAGGGCTATAACAGCGACGCCGATACGACCAGCTCGGTAGCGTTGGCCTGGAAAGCGCCGGCCACGCGCGATATCATAGGGCGGCTCCTCAAGGTGAAGGCACTCGTCGAAGCCCATGGCCAGTCCAACGGCGTGATGACGCTGGCAATGGACACCGTCAAGTTCGAGGACTTGCTGGCCCCCAGCGGAGATCCGAGCCCGGCCACGACTTTGCGCTGCGTCCGCATCCCTGGTCAGCGCCCGGAGTGGAAGGACTGCGATTTAGCGGTCGTCGAGTTTCCGAGGCCGGAAAGCTGGAACGAGGGCACGCTACCTTGGCCCCTCTCACTGGACCTCTACTTGGGACAGTGTAGGAACACCGGCCTGTACATCAAGGCTGCGACAATCTCGTTCGAGATGTCCGGGGCGGCCTGCATAGACCAGTATCGCGACCGAACGGCATGGCCGGGGGGAATGGACGTTCTCCAGCCGAATGGCCGCGCCATGCCAAAGCGCTTCCGTCTTATGCCCAAGGGGCCGACGCAGTCGCCGAGCTACGAGTTGACCTACGGGAAAGCTCCGCTTGGCGGCTTGACCGCGCACCACATCATCCGCGTGCACAACGCCGTCGCCGGCGATCGCGTTACCGTACGGCTTCAGATCGCCATTGCCGATCTCGCCGACGTCATCAGGGGTGGCGATGAACAGCTCTGATAAGTGCAACAACGAATTGAAGGCAGCAATCGCACGCGTGAAGGCGGCCCCCGCTGCGGCAACCTTCAACGATCTCGTCGACGTTGCTGGTCTCGATCCTGCACGGGATTTCCGCTTCGCCGATCTCGCGGGAGCCGACTTTCGCGGCAGCAACTTGCGCGGCTTCGACTTCACTGGTGCCCGGTTACAAGGGGCCCAGTTCCAAGGTGCCCTGATCGGGCCTGGCCCGAACGTGCAAGGTGTGAAGACATCTGGAGCTATCTTGCGACAGGTCTGGTTGGGGGAACTTCGCTATAACACGGAGCGCGACCGGCATCTGCCCGCCGAGCTGGCCACCCCCGTCGCGAACTTGCGCACGGCTGCCGATTGGAGCGCTTATGCAGCTTCACGCAACTCGTCCGCGCCGGCCGAACCTATTAGCGATGCCACCCTGGGAACCGGCGCCATCTTTAGTGATACACCCGGACTCGCCCCCGAGATGGTGGTCGTGCCCAGCGGATCGTTCGTGATGGGCGAAAGTGGCAACCAAGTCGAGACGAGCCTGCCTACTCCCTTCGCTATCGGCCGGTTCGCGCTGACGTTCGCGGAGTGGGATGCCGCTCAAGCGCACCCCGACTGGAAGACCTATTCCGGTATCGCCCCTCGCAAGGCCAAGGACCACGGCTGGGGTCGTGGCAAGCGACCCGCCATCGATGTGTCGTGGGATGATGCCAAGGCTTATTGCGCATGGCTGTCGAAGGTCACGTCAAAGACCTACCGGCTGCCGTCAGAGGCTGAATGGGAATACTGTTGCCGGGCTGGAACGAGCACTGAGTTCTGGTGGGGCGATGAAATCTCCACCGAGCAAGCCAACTACAACGGCAACTACACTATTGGTAAGGGCAAGAAGGGCGAGTTTCGAAAACGCGCGGTTCCAGTCGATAGCTTTGAGCCCAACCCCTGGGGCCTATATCAGGTTCATGGCAACGTCTGGGAGTGGTGCGAGGATCAATACAATGCTTCATCGTCTTCCCGGGTTCTGCGTGGGGGTTCGTGGATCAACCTTCCCGGCGGCCTCCGCTCAGCCCTCCGCAACGTCTACCGACCCGACGGCCGCGACAGCGGCATCGGGTTCCGTCTTGCCAGAACGCTCTAACCTCCTACTCCTTTACCTCTTTACCTCCTGTGAGAGCGGCCGCATTGGGCACCCGTACTTCCCCATTCCGCCGGAGGCGGACGCAATTTTTTTGGACCGTGCCCCTCTTCGCCCGTCCGCAGTGGATACCGGGGATAATGTTCTGAATCTGGCACCGGCACACTGTCTTCCATCGTAGTTTGCAGCATGACCGACAATGCCCGCAGAACCGGCCCTGCCGTTGAAGCCCACTTCCAGCTTCTCAACTGGTTGATGCAGACGGTCGAGCGCTTCCCGAAATCGCAGAAGTTCCTGCTCGGCGACCGTATCCAGTCGACGGCACTCGACGTCTTGGAAGCCCTGATCGAGGCGACTTATACGCGCGACCGGCGAGCGCATTTGATCCGGGCGAACCTCGGCCTTGAAAAGCTGCGGTTCTTTTTCCGGCTCGCGTTCGAACAGAAGCATCTGGACGTGCCAGTTCTTCGCCAACCTTTTTCTCAACCGTTTCGACCATTGGGTGACCGAGGTTCTGCGCGCGCCTTACGTGCGTTATGTCGACGACTTTGCGCTGTTCCACGACGACCCCGGCGTGTTGGCCGAATGGCGGGCGCGGATCGACCGCTACCTCGAAGGCCGCCGCCTCAAGCTGCACCCACGCAAGACCTTGATCCTCAACACCGCCGAGCCGTCGCAGTTCCTCGGCTTCGTGCTGTCGCCGGGCGGCCAGCGGCGCTTGCCCGAAGACAACGTCGCCCGCTTCCGGGGCCGCCTCAGAGGCATGCGCGACCGGGAACGCGCCGGATCGGTCACGCGCACCGATGTCGATGCCAAGATCAGCGCCTGGATCGCCCACGCCAGCCACGCCGATACGTTCCATCTCCGCCGCGCGATCTTCAAAGGCACCCGGCATGAACCGTGGCCGGGGGAGGATTGAGGCGATTGCGAGCTTCCAAAAAATCCGCATAGCGCTTAAGAAATAGCTTATTGAGTTGGGGGCGCACAACAAACCATGGCGGATGTTTTTATTTCTTACAAGCGAGAGCGGCGGCCAGCGGCGCGTCACCTCGAACAGATACTCATTCGCTATGGCTACACTGTCTGGTTCGATCTCGCGCTTGTGCGAGGTGCTGACTACGAGGAGCAGATCCAGCGTGAATTGAACGCCGCCAAGGCTGTCATCGTGCTGTGGTGCGGCCATTCGGTCCAATCCGCTGGCGTGCGTTCAGAGGCGAGCCGGGCAAAAGCGGGGGGCAAGCTCGTTCCGGTTGTGATCGAGCGCTGCGAGCTGCCGTTGTTCTCGACTCTGGAACAGAACATCGATCTGACGGTGGCGACGGGTTCGCCGCGCGACCACGCACTCGATCCCATTCTCGACGATCTGGAGCGATTGGTTGGGCGTCCCCCGGCCGCCGATCTGAAGGCGCTGCGCGAGTACGAGGCAACGTGGCGCAGCCTTGCGGGCGGCCTGCCGCTCGCCAGGCTACCCTTGGAGCACGCGGTAGCGCTCGAAGACAGCGCTGCGACCGCGCCCATGCCATCACAATCCCAGCCGTCCCACGACTACGCCTTCTGGGAGCGGCAGTGGGACAAACACGGCAACACGGAAAATCTTGTTGCCTTACGCGCCATTGCAGAGGACGCGCCGCGCTACTTTGCCGATCAGGCGCGGGCACGCATGGCCCAAATCGAGGCCGATGCCGAGCGCAAGCGCGTTCAGGAAACGGCGTTTCGGGAGGCCGAGGCGCGGCAGCGCGCAGAGCAGGCGCGCGTGGCCCGCGAGCGTGCCGCAGAGGAAGAGCGCTATCGCCAGGAAGGCCGCATTCGGATCACGGTCGGGAACGGCCAGAACGATCAGATCGCATGGGCCAAGCCCGGCGCTGGCGAGCCGTTTCGTGACCTCGACATCGGCCCTGAGATGGTGGTCGCCCCGGCGGGCGGCACCATCGCTGCGCCGTTCGCCATCGGCCGGTTCGCGCTGACATTTGAGGAGTGGGATGCCGCTCAGGCCCATCCTGACTGGAAGACCCATTCCGGCATCGCGCCGCGCAAGGCCAATGACCACGGCTGGGGCCGTGGCAAGCAACCGGCGATCGACGTTTCGTGGGAGGATGCCAAGGCCTATAGCGCCTGGCTGTCGAAGGTCACGTCGAAGACCTACCGGCTGCCGTCAGAGGCTGAGTGGGAGTATTGCTGCCGGGCGGGCACCACGACGGAGTTCTGGTGGGGCAACGAGATCTCGACGGAGCAGGCGAACTACGATGGCAACCACATCTTCGGCAAAGGCAAGAAAGGCGAGTATCGCCAGCGCACCGTCGCGGTTGACAGTTTCCAGGCTAACCCCTGGGGGCTCTATCAGGTGCATGGCAACGTCTGGGAATGGTGTGACGACAAATGGGACTCGTCATCGTCTTCCCGGGTTCTGCGTGGGGGTTCGTGGTACGACTATCCCGACCTCCTCCGCTCAGCCAACCGCTACGACAACCTACCCGACGTCCGCTTCAACGACATCGGGTTCCGTCTTGCCAGAACGCTCTAACTTCCTATCTCCTTTACATCTTTACCTCCTAAGCACTCCCTCAGACATAGGCCGCAGCACTTACTCATTCCGCCGGAGGCGGACCGTATTTTTTTTGCAGTGGAAATTCGGACCAACTGCTGGCTTGTCCGGTAAAATCCGGGCAATCTCACCCTCGGAGGGTCGTATTTCCTCCGCCTCTGGGCCGTGGCATGCACATTCCATTCTGCGCCCCAGAGCCTGAACGGCCCCGTCTTCCCGGGTTCTGCGTGGGGGTTCGTGGAACAACAATCCCGACAACCTCCGCTCAGCCAACCGCAACAACAACCAACCCGACAACCGCAACAACAACATCGGGTTCCGTCTTGCCAGCACGCTTACTAGCCAGAACCGGCATGATCACGGTCTTGCCGGGCGAGCACAGGGTGGCGCGTGTTGCCTCACGTGCGTGCACCTGAGGGAATAGGCCATCCGACGAGCGTTCAGGGCCGTTCATGATGACACGGCTCGGGTTCCTGCCCTCGGCAGGATGAGCCACCCCGGCACCGGTCTTGGGTCCGCAGCGGCCGACCGGTGCCGGTGGTTCAATTCGAGGGACAGAAGCTCACCATGACCCGCACCGCAACGGCAGTCCCTACGTGGCGCGACGTGAAAGCCGAGTTGGAGCAGTTCGATCGCGCCGGGTTATTCGCCTTGCTCAAAGACCTCCACGGCATGAGCCGGGATAATCAAGCCTTCCTTCATGCGCGGCTTGGTCTTGGTGCCGATCCGCTCGGGCCTTACAAGAAAACGATCGCGCGTTGGATCAATCCCGATGTGATGATGGGCCAGGATGTCTCCGTCCTCAAGGCTAAGAAGGCGATATCTGACTACCAGAAAGCTATCGGGCAACCGCAGGGCTTGGCAGAGCTGCCGGTATTTTACTGCGAAGAAGCGGTGCGGTTGCTGTCTGATTGCGGCATGGACGACGAGGGCTATTTCTCAGCGCTCGTTCGCATGTTCGAGCGGGCGTTGATCGCCGTAATGAAACTGCCGCCGGGAGAGCAGCCTAACCTCTTAAATCGTCTCGATCGCGTGAGAACAACGTTGAACCATATCGGCTGGGGCATCTACGACGCCGTCAACGATATTTGGTTCGAACGAGTGCCGGACGAGGAGGCGCAACCAGCCTCTTAGGTATTGCCGTACTGCAACCCGTTCACAGACAGTTTCCGCGTAACATCGTCGGGTCTTGGCCCGTCTCGACATTGCCATGGAGATCCATCTCCGCTTCGATCCGAAAGCTGCCATTTGAACGGTAACGTGAGGGACCGGGCCAACAATCAAACCGCGACACTACCGATCGGACGATTGTGGTTTGGTATGCGCGTTGACCGCGCCGACTGTTGTTGATACCACCATTCAACAACGGAGCTTCGCGCATACGAAGCCAGTCAAGCGTAAACCTATATGGCCGGGCCGCCCGTTTGTAAGGCGTTCGCCGTTCCTGCCCGTTCCGCGCATCATGGTATGACCGGCGCAGGGTGGCCCGCCTTTTCAGCGTTCCAAATAGTCTGCATGAGAACTGTAAAGCGCTAGAGCGCCATGCCGTTATGGCGTTGTGATGAGGAAATCAGATTGCCGGGGATGGCGATTACCATTGCGGACAACGGTTCCCCTGTCCGCGATTGGAAATCGCACGTAACGGTAACCGCAGCTTTCGCGATTGAGGTTGCCCCGCGTGGATGGGGTAAATCAGCAGAACAATTTGCGCCATCCGTGGTGATGCCGTCTGATTCCGGAAAAGGTGGCGCCTATGCCCAGAACTATGCCCATGAGCAATTTTTAGGTCGCTGGCGTCTTGCTAAGTTGTTGATTTGATTGGCGCACCCGGTAGGAGTCGAACCTACGACCTTTGCCTTCGGAGGGCAACGCTCTATCCAGCTGAGCTACGGGTGCATCCCATACTCCATAGCCGAACTTTGCGTTGCGGGCAAATGCCGATCGCAGCACCGTCCACAATGACAGTCCCTACCGCACAAATCCGGGCTGACAGCGCGTCGCCATTTGCCTAAAACCCGTAACCATGGATCAAAACACGACACCGACGCCTGCCCCGGCCACACCCGCCAACGCCGAACGCTCAAATCGCGCGTCGACCGTGCCATGCGGCGAGGCCGTGCCCGTCATCAAAGGCAGCCACGTCTATCTGATCGACGGCTCCGGCTTCATCTTCCGTGCGTTCCACGCGCTCCCGCCTTTAACGCGACCGTCCGATGGCCTGCCCGTCGGGGCCGTCCATGGCTTTTGCCAGATGCTGTGGAAACTGATTGGCGATAGCAAGCTGGCCGACAAACCAACCCACGTCGCTGTCGTCTTCGACGCCGGCCGAGAGACGTTCCGCAACGCAATCTACCCGCAATACAAAGCCCAACGCCCGCCCCCGCCCGAGGAACTGATCCCCCAGTTCGGCCTGATCCGCGACGCGGTGGCCGCCTTCAACATCGCCAGCATCGAACAAGACGGCTTTGAAGCCGACGACATCATCGCAACCTATGCCCGCAATGTCGTGGCAGCCGGCGGCGACGCCACCATCGTGTCCTCCGACAAAGACCTCATGCAGCTGATCGAGCCCGGCATCGTCATGTTCGATGGCATGAAGAACAAGCGCCTCGGCCCCGATGAGGTGTTCGAAAAATTCGGCGTCGCACCCAACAAAGTTATCGACGTCCAGTCGCTGGCCGGAGATAGCGTCGACAACGTCCCCGGCGTTCCAGGCATTGGCATCAAGACCGCCGCCGAACTGATCCAAACCTATGGCGATCTCGACACATTGCTCGCCAAGGCCCACGAGATCAAACAACCCAAGCGCCGCGAAAAACTCATCGAATTCGCCGAGCAGGCGCGCATTTCCCGCCAGCTCGTGACGCTGAAAACCGACGTTCCCGTCGAATACCCGCTGGAGCGCTTAGGAGTTTGCGACCCGGACGGTGCGGTCCTGCTCGGCTTTCTGCAAAAGATGGAATTCAATACGCTAACCCAGCGCGTCGCGCAGACGTTGGGCCTCGACCCTCCCGCGCGCCTTGCAGCATCCGTTGGGACAAGTCTCGCGAAGTCGGCGTCAAGCCCATCAGCGAGCACAGGCGGAACGCCCGCAGGCGTCGGCTCGCCAGCCGGTGGCGCATCCCTGAACGCCAGCCGTGTCCGCTCCGTCCCCTTCGATCGCGCCAAATACGAAACCGTCACCACGGTGGAGCGCCTGAACACCTGGATCGCCGCAGCCTATGACGCCGGACGCGTCGCCTTTGACACCGAAACAACCAGCCTCGACGCCCTGAATGCCGATCTGGTCGGCCTGTCGCTTGCCACCGCCGCTGGACTGGCCTGCTACGTGCCCCTCGGCCACATCGCCGGAGGTGGCGGCTTCGACTTTGGAGGCGCCACCAATGACGCCCAAGCCCCGCTTGGCGAAACGCTCACAGCGCTCAAACCCCTGCTCGAAGACCCATCGATCCTCAAGATCGGCCAGAACATCAAATATGACATGCATGTTTTAGCCCGCCATGGCATCGCCATAAGCCCGGTCGACGATACCATGCTGCTCTCCTATGCGCTCGATGGCGGACGCGGCGAGCACGGGATGGACGCGCTCGCGCTGAAACATTTGAACCACGCCTGTATTCCGTTTTCAAAAGTCATCGAGAGCGCCCCCGGCGATAAAAAGTCGGCCAAAACCTTCGCGGGCGTTCCGATTGAAAAGGCAACCGAATACGCCGCCGAAGATGCCGACGTCACCCTTCGTCTATGGGAGGTGTTGAAACCGCGCCTTGCCGCCGAACGCCAAACCGTCGTCTACGAAACACTTGAACGCCCGCTGGTACCCATCATCGTCGCCATGGAGCGCGCCGGTATAAAAGCCGATCGCGCCATTCTGCAGCGCCTGTCGTCGCAATTTGCCCAGAGCATCGCCCGCTTGGAAGACGAAGTCGGCGCACTCGTCGGCTTCAAATTCAATTTAGGCTCACCCAAGCAACTGGGCGAACTCTTATTTGATAAACTCCAATTGCCCGGCGGCAAACGCACCAAATCCGGCCAATGGGAAACCCGCGCCGGATTGCTCGACGATTTAGCCGCCAACGAGGATTTGCCCGACGACGCCCGCGCGCTGATCAATAAAATGCTGGAATGGCGTCAACTCTCCAAGCTGCGCTCGACCTACACCGATAGCTTACCGGAATTCATGGATGCCAATGCGCGCATCCACACGAGCTACGCGCTCGCCTCCACCACGACGGGCCGCCTCGCCTCGTCCGACCCCAACCTGCAAAACATCCCGATCCGCACCAAGGAAGGCCGCGAGATCCGCACGGCCTTCATCGCAGAGCCTGGCCACCAGCTGATTTCAGCCGACTATTCCCAGATCGAACTGCGCGTGTTGGCCCACATTGCCGACATCCCTCAGCTGACGCGCGCCTTCGCACAAGGCCTCGACATCCACGCCATGACGGCGTCTGAAATGTTCAACGTACCCATCGACGGCATGCCCAGCGATATCCGCCGCCGCGCCAAAGCGATCAACTTCGGGATCATCTACGGCATTTCCGCCTTCGGCCTGGCCAATCAGCTTGGCATTTCGCGCGAGGAAGCAGGACAATACATCAAGACCTATTTCGCCCGGTTTCCCGGCATTCGCGACTACATGGAACAGACCAAAAAATTCGCCCATGATAACGGCTATGTCGAAACGATTTTCGGTCGCCGCATCCATTACCCGGAAATCAACACCAAAAACCCGTCCATGCGCGGCTTCTTGGAGCGTGCGGCGATCAACGCGCCCATTCAGGGCTCGGCCGCCGACATCATCCGCCGCGCCATGATCCGCATGCCCCAGGCTCTGGTCGACGCCGGGTTGACCTCGGCACGCATGTTGCTACAGGTCCACGACGAACTGATTTTCGAGGCCGCCGATGCCGACATTCCTGGCACTCTGGCGACCGCCGTCGCCGTCATGGAGGCAGCCCCCATGCCGGCCATGCAGATGAAAGTTCCCGTCAAAGTCGAAGCCAAAGCCGCCGCCAACTGGGAAGCCGCGCATTAGCCCTCAGGTTTGACAACTTACGTGCCCTGGCACAACATATGACACGCGATATTTGTAGGTTGGGTTAGCGGCCCCTTTGCCGCGTAACGCAACACGCCAAAGATGATGCCGGAAAGTGTTGGGTGACGGCGAAGGGCCTAACCCCACCGACATATGGGACAATATCGGACAATAAAGCAGTCATCGTTCGAACTCTCCTTAGGGGTCCGGGAAGCTGTGCTCCGCCATCGCAGTGCGATGTCCTGCATCGATGCGGGGCATGGGGCAGGCCCCATTCGCGGCACCCCAGCGAAAACCCTCCAACCACCTGAACACGGTTAACCACCCGTTTACGATTCCCCCGCTAGCGTTCGTCATCGACCTGTCACGAACCGAGTGGGGCATACGCAGTGGCGCCAACATCGAGCCGGATCCTGTCCGGAAAATCGAATGATAAGAATGCCTTCGACGGCGAACTGATACGCCTCCCCATTGCCAGCCTTCGCCCGACGCAAATGGCGGTCGGCATGCGCTCCGTCGACACCAAGCGCCGCAAGATCGAAGATCGCGCCGACAAGCGCAAACGCCTCGAACGCGTCCTCACCAAGCGCCCAATCCCAGCCGTGCGCGGCATCGGCAACGAACTCTACATGATCGACCATCACCATTTCGGCCTGGCGCTGTGGCAAGCTGAAATCGAAACCGCCTATGTGCAGATCATCGACGACATTTCAACGCTGTCGCCCGGCGCGTTCTGGCGGCAAATGGAGGCTGACGGCCGGGTCTATCCCTACGACGAAGACGGCCTGCGGGTGGCCCACGACACGCTGCCCAAACGTTTGCACGGCCTGCGCGACGACCCGTTTCGCGACTTGGCCTGGGAAGTCCGCGCGGCTGGCGGCTATAAAAAAACGCGCATCCCATACGCCGAATTTCAGTGGGCCAACCTGTTCCGCGAGCACATCAAACTGACGGCCGTCCGCCGCAAACATGCGTCAGCCTTCGATCGCGCGATGAAACTGTGCCGCAGCCGCGAAGCAGCCAACCTTCCAGGCTTCATCTCAACCAATTGATCATCACCCAAATAACCACGGCTGTCGCACAGCAATCATGGATCGGGCTATCGGCGAAGCCGACAGGGAGCAAAGCGCCCCGGCGGTCGTCCGCCGCCCCGCAGGTCGCGCCTTCAGCGCGTGAGGCAATACTGGTGCTGCGAGAGAGGATTGAACTCTCGACCTCTCCCTTACCAAAGGGGCAGTCTTATGAACTCATCTTCAGCATTGACGGGCAATCCAGCGCCTTTGATAAATTTAGTGTGCAATTAGTGTGCATTGGGTTTTGAAAGGCCAGCTATGCCGAGGTCAGCTGTGCTTAGCGGTGTCGCAACACCAGCAACAGCTTGGTCGACGACCTTGCTTTCAAGATGAGCGTATTTAATTACCGCCGTGACCGATCTCCATCCGCCGGCATCCATAAGCGCCTTTAGCGAATTGCCATCAGCAAGGAAGCGGCGGGCGAATGCATGGCGACCGACCTTGTGCGGCGAGAAATATTCGATCTTGGCTCGCCGACAAGAACGCATCACGATCCTGGTCAAAGAGAATCGGCTGGCATATCCAAACAATGGCGCATTCGGGTTTGAGAGATCGAGCAACGACAAAATCTCATTTACAAACGGCGGTAGGGCGACAAGGCGGCCGTCGTTATTCTTTGTCCTCCCGATCAAAACCTTGGCGTTCAAGGGATCGTAGTCCTGGCACTTAATATTTATCACTTCGCTTGAGCGCCCGCCGGAGAAGCTCATGAATACGATCACAGCACGCTGATTTAAGTTAGAAGAGGCTCTCAGCAACTTTATGAGCCATTCATCATCTGGAGCCCGCACCTGCTTATTTGTGACTTTTGGCTTCGAGAAGTCGCGAGGGAAAGCCATCTTCGACTTCACCGCTGCGCGCCATACCGCTTCAAAAGGTCCATACCATTGACGAACAAGCGTAGCAGGCGTCGCATGAGGATAGGCTAGTGCCCCCATTCTGGAAATGTCGACATCTTCGATGTCTCTCATGGGCGTATCGCCAAAATGATCATTCAAGGGGTTCAGGAAACGGGCTTCGCCGCCTTTACGAAGATACTCCTGGATCGCTTCGCCAAAGGTCGCAACGCCAGAAGCCTTTCCAAAAAGAGCTTTTTTGCGCTGTGATTCGGTTATCTGGACGAGCGCAACTTCTGCATCGATTTTGCGATGGCATCGCGTGCTGACGCGGAACTGCTCTTGAGTGTAGGGGCATGTCCCCGTGATGTACCAGACGGAGACTTTCCCTTTGGCAGTGGACACGGTTCTTGCGGTGAGCTTAAGCATTTAAATGTCTCCACAAATGCATCGTAACTTTCAAGACGAAGCGCCAACTGGCGCCGGTGCTCCAGTGCAAGCCCGCTCTTGCGCATCATGCGCCTGACCTCGCGGAGGCTAATTTTAAAAGGCAACCTAGCCCTGAGATCGCTTGGAAGAAGGAATTCAGCTTCATGAACGGGGGGTAGCAGGGGGCTTCTCCCTTTGCAGCGATTGGGTCCAAGCTACGCCCGAACCGGCGGCAGATTCATCGGTTGCGGCGAGGCAAGTAGAATTATCTGGCATCGGATTAACCAGAGTGATGGCGCGTTTCACGAAATAATCTGGAGGTCGATAACAAGCGTGCCCAGCCCCAACCTTCACCGGATAATCACACGTGATTACGTGATCAAGTGTAGATGGACTGATGCCTTAAACACTGTGTACTAGCTAAGCGGGTAGCTCGACGTCGGTAGAGGCTTGCATGTAGGTAATGCCAGCAATAGGGCATTTTGCCAGTCGCGTAAAGCTGCTTCCAAGGGGTGCCGTTTGGCACAAAAGACCAAATTCGTCGGCCGCGGCAGCCTGAGCGGGGCTCCGAGCAAGCAACAACTGATCCGCGCCGCGTTTTTTAGTTCCTTTCCATGGCCAAGATCCTGGAAACCCAAGGGACCAACTAGCTTAGTCAAAACAATCCAAATAAGTTGGTCCAGACAGCAAGCTGAGGGGAGGTGTCGCTAGAGCAAGTCTGGTGCCTCCCACAAACGTTACACGCTCAAAGTTGCCGCAAAAGCCGAACGCGCAACAACTTCGGCGGTTTAGCAAGCTCCAGCAACAACCTCGCAATCCTTGGGTTGCTGCGAGATATGAACACGACTTTATTGCGCACGCACGCTGCCACCCAGACTTTCACGGATGCCGTGAAAAATATCCACCTCGAAGAAAGACGGGCGCTATCAACAAACGCAATATCGCTGCCCCTCACAATCGCCGACAAGACTCCCCTACGTACCGGCAGACATAGCAGGCACAGCCCAGCTGCTAGCTCCTCCGATACTGACCTCCTTAAGCAGCTTAGTGCAGTAGCAGAAATAAAAGTGTGGATTCTGCGACACTGGCGCAGCGATTCCCGCCGTCGATACGATGAGACGGTTCGAATTTCATGTCTCAGTCGGGTAACTTCGCGGACTGAATGGCATTGACCTTATAGTAATCGGCTGGACACATCGACGCATGAGTAATTTGCACTGCATCGTTTCAGCTTGCTTGCGTGACATGCTTCGTTTCACGTCCGCGGCGATCATAGTCCTCATGACAAGTGCGTCTTTGCCTCAAACCGCCAGCGCCGAAACGCTCCGGGGTGCACTCGCGTCTGCCTACGCCTCCAACCCCCAGCTTGATGCCGAGCGCGCTCGCGCCCGAGCCGTTGACGAAGGCGTTGCACAGGCCCATGGCGCCTTCCGTCCAACAATTACTGGCAACGGATCCATCACCTATCAAGATCAAAAGAGCCGTCCCTCTTCTTCCAGCGACGGCAACAACACGGCTAGAAACCTCAATATCAGCATCACGCAGCCAATCTTTCGAGGATTTCGATCGATTAACGGCGTGAATGTTGCCGAAGCCCAGGTTAGGGCTGAGCGCGAAATTTTGCGCAACACCGAGCAAGTAATCCTGATCGGCGCAATCACTGCTTACATGGACACGTTCCGCGATCAGGCGATTCTGAAGCTTCGCGAGAGCAATCAAAAGGTTCTGGCAGACACCTTGAAGTCGACACAAGATCAATTCCGTGTTGGTGAAGTGACCCGGACCGATGTTGCTCAAGCAGAGGCCAGTTTGGCCGCGGCCATATCGGCCATTGAATTGGCCAGGGCAAACCTAAAGACCAGCCGTGCCACGTACGAGCGCTTCATCGGTCACCCACCCTCCAACCTCACTGAGCCGAAGCCACTTGGTTCGATATTGCCCAAAAGCATTGAAGAATCCGTAGCGATTTCATCCCAAGAACTACCCAATGTCATCGCATCGCTCTATAACGAGCAAGCTTCGCGTTTCAACGTAGATGTAATCCGTGGTGAACTGTTGCCCACACTTAGCGTCGAGGGGACTGTCACCAATACCGACGACCCATCACGGTCTGTCGATAAACAACAAAGCGCGACCATCGTTGGTCTGCTGTCTATTCCAATTTACGAACAAGGCATCGTCTACTCACGCGTCCGCCAAGCCAAACAAACTCAAATTGCCGCTTTGCAGGAGATTCAACGTGCAAAGACAGAAGCAAAAAATGGCGCTGTGGCAGCGTGGTCACAGCACCAAGCCGCTCGCGCGCAAATGTCATCCGACCACACTGCCGTGGAGTCCAACCGCATCGCCTTATCTGGCGTTCGTCAAGAAGAAAAGGTCGGACAACGCACCAAACTTGACGTGCTCAACGCTGAGCAATCATACCTGAACGCCCAGGTGAACCTGATATCCACGCGGCGCAACGTTATCGTCAACGATTATACCCTCCTGCAGGCAATCGGCCGCCTGAATATCCAGGAACTGGGCAACGCGCCCGAAATCTACGACCCAGAAGAGTACTACTTCGACGTCCGCCGTAAATGGTGGGGCCTTGATGTAACCTATGCAGATGGACGCCGCGAACACATCGACACCTGGCACACGCATGGTGCAACGCATGAATCCATAAAGTGACCCTCTGGCTCACACTTGTGCATGAACACATGTAGGAGGACGAGCACGACGCAGGACCTCAGCAGGCACCGGGCCAGGTTGCAGCGATACTTGGGGTCTTCGCACACCGGCCCGTTGCATCACTGTCCCACACGGAGCATACAAGTGCAAAAAAAAACGAGGGCTGATCTTTCTAGCTAAGCGTGGCCCGAACAAACTCGGCAGGTTACCGGCCCCGCTTACCGTCGTGAATACCGATCTATGAATGCTGCACACAGAGCCTCGACCTCTCCAAAGCTTGCTCCGTATTTCTCTGTCATGCGTCTTTGTCCACCGAGAGGGGGATAGAGACTTGCACGTTGCACGGCAGTTGCATATGTGATCACGATTGGGAGAGCTCTCAGTTCAGCAAATTGACTATTGATACGTTCGTACAAACTCTGCTGAGCGGGGTTTCCTCTCACATACATCGTGAATAATACTCCAAAATTTCCACCTCGCTCAAAGAATGAAACATGTTCATGCAAAACGATACTTATATAATCTCGCAACGAGGCCATTGCATTTTGCTCCAACCCAGTCGGCGCAAGAACACCGTGGCTAATCCACAATGGAGCCAATGCGAGACCCGCAGTGCCTGCGGGACAATCAAAAAGAATAAAATCGTATTGGAAACCGTCACTCAGTTTTTTAATAAGCTTCTCAATGCGCCAACCGACAGATTGCTCAGATCCTGTGTCCAAACCAGCAAAAGTCAGCAGCTTCGATGGATGATTTGCGATCAGATCAACTTGACCGAAGCTACCAGATCCTACATTGGGTTTTACATCCGAAGCATGGCGCTCAATATACGTTTCGAGCCTGTCTATCCGACCATCCGCAAGCAGATCGCAAACTGTCCGATCTTGCTGCGCTAGAATGTTGAGCCTTTGCGTCCCTGCGAGCATCCGTGAAGCAGATGCTTGTCCATCAAGGTCAATCACTAATACTTTCTTCCCGAATAGGAAAGCCAGTCCGTCCGCTAACATCATTGTTGTAGTAGATTTTCCAACCCCGCCCTTAATGTTGGCGATAGAAATGAACCTAGGGCTTCCCGTCATTGATTCCGTTCCAAACAACACCTAGCTACTCATGCCTCAGGCTTCAGACCTAAATCCGATTTACAAAAAGCGCCCAACGTTTGCTTTTCATCTGGCGGAAGCGCATAAGACAACCAGCCGTAGCCTGGATGCCGAACCGAGAAAATCAGATGGCCGTCAAGCTTACCCTGTCCCAGCGTTGCGCGCCATTTTGGATGCACCAAAATACTTTTAATATCTTGCGGCTTAATGTCTTTCGGTATCGTAGAATTTGCAGACTTACTCCGCAAATCAGATATTTGTTGTTGAAAATCCTCAAGCAGCTCATCAGAAAGTTTAAATTTAGCCACAGTCTTCCCATCGGACCGCAGCTCAAGTTGGGCTATAGAGGACTGGTCGTCGATAGCAAATTTTAACTGTACCGCCATAACTTATACTCTCCTGTTAGAAGAAAAAAATCTGAACAGCCTACGCAGCGTATTTTTATTCGACGATAATATCAGTCTAGACATTTGAGAGCGAGTGCAAAAATTAACTCATGCCCGTACGCGGTCAGCATTCGCGGATGAATGGGGGAAGCTCAACATTGCCTCGCGTTGACAACATCCCTCAAGCCTCAGTACTCGTATTAGTTGCGTTGAATGTCAGCACGGCGAAGACGAACCGATCAAAGATAGAGCTTTACTTTTACTGTTGGCGACGTAGCTGCGTTATACCCATCTCCCTGGCGACCCTCGTTTTCAAAGCGATAAATAAGGTGGTCTTCCCAGGCCAGCGCTTGCCGGACGACCTGGTCAAGGTCGTCGTGCTTGGGCTCCCAGCCCAGTGTCGCGCGCATTTTGGCCGACGCGGTGACGATGCCTGCCGGGTCGACCGGACGGCGTGGGCTCAGGCGCACGTCAAAGGCAGCGCCGCTGACGCGTTTGACTGAATCCAACACCTCGAGAACCGAATAGCCCTTCGAATAACCCACGTTGAAGATGTCGCTCTGGCCACCGTTGCGCAGGTAGTGCAGGGCGGAGGTATGGGCCCGGACAAGGTCTTTGACGTGGATGTAGTCGCGCACGCAGGTGCCGTCGGCTGTCGGGTAGTCGGTGCCGAAGACGTCGATGCGGTCGCGTTTGCCAAGGGCTGTTTCGCACGCGACCTCGATCAGGTGGGTGGCGCTGCGGGTCGATTGGCCGGTCCGGCCCTGGGGGTCGGCACCTGCCACGTTGAAGTAACGCAGGGCGGAGTAGCGGAAGTCATGGGCGCGGGCAGTGTCGGCCAGCATGATTTCGGTCATCAACTTGGACGAGCCGTACGGCGACATGGGCGCGGGGGTTGCGTCCTCGGCGACCGGCGTTTCTTTCGGGTCGCCGTAGACGGCGGTCGTTGAGGAGAAAATGAAGTTTTTCACGCCCATCTGGACGGCTGACTCGATCAGCGAGCGCGACCGAACGGTATTGTTGAGGTAATAGCCAAGCGGGTCGGACACGCTGTCGAGCAAAACGACGGAACCGGCGAAGTGGATCACGGACGAAATATCGTGTTTTTTCATGACCGTGCGGACGAGGTCTTGATCGCCGATGCAGCCGACGACAAGCTCAAATTGAGAAGGAACCGCCCAGCGAAAGCCCGTCACGAGATCGTCGATGACAACCACGCTTTCGCCCGCGTCGAGGAGCTCCCAGACCATGTGGCTACCGATGTAGCCCGCGCTACCTGTCACCAAGACCGCCACTGTAGGTACTCCAACGTTGCAAGTCTCTGAAACAAAACCCTATAAACTAAGGCAAACTTTGAATTTGGCAGACCAATCCTCGGGGTTACGAAAGAAAAATCCGGCCAACGGTAACCTCGACGCAGCAACCGACGGTACATCCCGAGATATAAAAACGATCGCTAATCCAACCAAGTCTTCGTGTCGATTATAGACTGTGTTCCAGCCACGATCCAAACTGAACAATCGGCCTCACGTTTCGGTATTACTTACCAGTGATGCTGCTTTGCAACACGGCGGTAAGATTTCCGCACCCGCCTGCGAACAAGACGATGAGATCCTGGTAGGTTCGTCACCTTTGTTCCTGATAGACGTGTGGGGGGGGGACTCCCCACCGTTTAGCAAGCGGGTTTTTCGGTTGTGAAGTCGGGATCGTACAGGGTGCGGGAGCGCAGCATCGAGCAAGCGATGTTGAGCAGGCGATCAGCGACCGTCCGGAGGGCGCGGCCATGGCTGTGACCTCGCTCGCGCAGCGCCTTGTACTTGGCTTTCGAGGTGGGATCGCACTGCGATGCGACGCGCGCCCAGTGGTAGACGGCATTGCCGAGCCTGGGGTGACAGGCGTGTCGGCGGACGACCACACGGCTCTTGCCGGATCGCTTCGTGACCGGAGCGACCCCGCACAGCGCACGCAAAGCGGCGTACTCTCGCCGCTGGAGTGCATCCCAAGCCTCCGCGAGCAGCGCGGCGAGCGTGATCCTTCCGACGCCTGGCAGGGAGTTGAGGATCACGGCGTCACGCTGCTCGATGCCCTGCCCCGGTGCAGGCTCCTCGCCGTCGGCAGTCTCGGTCATGGGTTGGGATGCGGCGAGGGCACCGATCAAGCGATCGAGCTGGGCCTTAGCCTGCACGAGCTGGCTGTCGACCAGTCGAATGCGATCGATCAAGGTGCGGATGTGTGCCGTTGCGGCGTCGGTCGTGCCCGGCGCCACGGTGACCGGCGTGGCGCGCAGTATCGCGAGCACGCTCGCCGCATCGGTCTTGCGGATGCGGTTGTCTTTCAACACCCTCGCGATCGAACTCGCGCGTACGCGCGCGGCCTTTTGGGGTGTCGGCACGGCCGTCCACAGGTCGAGAAGCCACGGCGATGCGACATCGCTTTCGATGGCCAGCATCTGCGGAAAGTAGCGCCACAGTTGCTCTCGCATGCGGTTGGCGAGCCGCGTGCGCTCGGCCGTGAGGTCTTCCGTGATGCGCGACCACTCGCGCAACTCGATCACGGTTGGGTCGGCGAGGGCGAGCTTGCGAAAGGCATGCGTGTCGGTTCGCAAGGCCGACGCCATGGTCTCGGCGTCGCGGCTGTCGTCCTTGGCGCCCGCCATCGTGAAGCGATCCCGGAAGCGGTCGAGCTGCTTTGGGTTGATTGCGTAGACGATGAAGCCGCGCTCAAGCAACGTCTCGACGACAGGCCCGTGCGGAACTTCGATGCCGACCGCGATCTCGCCCGGCGTGGCGCCTGTCGTCGCGATCAGCCACGCACACATCTGATTGAGACCTTCGCCGCTGTGCAGGAAGATCTTGTAGCCGAGCCGCTTGCCGGCGCCGTCGGTCAACCAAACGTCGTGCTTCTCCGATGCCCAATCGACACCGGTGTAGAACTTCAGTTGCTCCATAAGTATCTCCAGGCTGGTTGGCGAGCCTGCACGACTGTGGTCGATCCCTGTACTGGCGCTCCGCCGAAAGGCGGGCGCGGTCTCCCCACTGGGCCTCTGGTCGTGGCCACCCGCCAGGGCACAGGTCCCCCCCAGGTGCTCAAGCCGCAAGGCTCGGCACAGGGGGCGATAGGTTGCTCCCGACGGGATGGCTCGGACGCTGATGCTTCAGTGATTCGGATTAAGCGCCCGGTCGTTGCTGATGCTACGTTTCGCTACGCTTCACTTCGCATCAGCAACGACCGGCACCACCTGCAACGTCAGAGGCCGTGGAAGAAAGGTACAGGGGGCGACAATGCTGATCAAACCGCTTGCAATCCCCGAAGTTAAGCTGATCCAACCCGAACGGATTGGGGATGCGAGAGGTTTATTCTCTGAGACCTACAAGAAGGGAATGCTACAAGATGCAGGGCTTGACCTGGATTTCGTCCAGGACAACCACTCCATTTCGCGAGCGGCTGGGACAATCAGAGGCCTGCATTTTCAGCTTCCCCCATATGCTCAAGCAAAGCTCGTACGCGTGACGCGTGGCAGCATTTTTGATGTTGCTGTCGACATCCGCAAAGGTTCGCCGACATATGGCTGTCATGTGTCGGCCATCATCTCAGCCGAAAATTGGGCACAGATCTTGATTCCTATCGGGTTCGCACATGGCTTGATGACCCTCGAGCCAAATACAGAAGTTCTTTACAAAGTAACCAATGCTTATTCCGCTCGCGTAGACGCTGGCTTGTTGTGGAATGATCCGAGCATTGCGATTGAGTGGCCTAAGGTTGTGGTGGAGCCGATACTATCCGATAAGGACCGGCAGCATCCGTTGCTTGACGACTTCAACAATCCATTTGAGTATTCGCTGTGACAATTAGAAAAACCGCTATCGTAACCGGGGGTGCCGGGTTCATCGGCTCGACCTTGGTACGCCATCTCATCATCGAGAAGGGATGGAACGTTACCAACGTCGACAAACTGACTTATGCGGCCAACCTGAATTCTCTGACCAAGGTCGCGAATGATTCGCGCTACCGGTTCGTTCAAGCCGACATCGGTGATCGCGCGGCAATGGATCGCGTGCTGGCCGAGATCAAACCCGATGCCGTGATGCATCTTGCTGCCGAGAGCCACGTAGATCGCTCAATCACCGGGTCCGCCGAATTCATAAAGACCAACATCGCCGGCACGCATACGCTGCTCGAAGCATCTCGAAACTATTGGGATACACTGGACGCTAGAGCCAGAAGCGACTTCCGGTTTCTTCATGTCTCGACCGACGAAGTCTACGGAAGCCTGAAGCCCGGAGAATTCTTCTACGAAACGACGCCATACAATCCACGCTCACCTTACGCGGCCAGCAAGGCGGCCTCAGACCATTTGGTCAGCGCCTGGGCCGAAACATATGGGCTCCCTGTTGTCATAACGAACTGCTCGAACAACTACGGACCCTACCATTTTCCTGAAAAACTTATCCCACTTGTGCTACTCAATGCACTGGATAACAAACCACTACCGATCTACGGCGACGGCCGTCAGGAGCGCGACTGGTTGTATGTCGAAGACCATGTGAGCGCCTTAACGCTGGCGTTAGAACGTGGCCAGATCGGTGAAACCTACAACGTCGGCGGTCGAGCGCCCCGTACAAATCTCACTGTTGCAGAGCAGCTGTGTGATGTTCTCGATGAACTGTGCCCCTGCAGCCTTCCCCGTCGCCGTCTCATCACGTTTGTCGCCGACCGGCCGGGCCACGATCGGCGATACGCCATCGACCCCGCTAAGATCGAGAGAGAACTCGGCTGGCGCGCACAAGAAACTTTCGACACCGGCATTATAAAAACTGTCAAATGGTACTTAAACAATGAAGACTGGTGGCGACCGCTCCGTACAAGCGTCTATGATGGGCAACGCCTTGGTCTTGTTGAACCGCCAAGAAGATCGAAATGAAGCAACATGCCATGATAATCGGAAGGCAAGGACAGGTCGCTCGCGCGTTGGCAGAATTTCTCCCTTCATCTGGACTAGATTGCACGATCATAGGGCGTCCTGAAATCGACATCACCGCCCAGACAGACATCATAGCAGTGATCGATCACATTCGCCCATCCGTCGTCATTAATCCAGCTGCCTTCACAGCTGTGGATCATGCCGAGGATGAGATTGACTTGGCCTTTGCAATTAACGCTACAGCAGCAGGTTGCATCGCCAGCGCCGCAGCTTCCTTTGGCATACCCATTATCCATGTATCGACCGATTACGTTTTCGACGGGACAAAAAACGTCCCATATGTCGAAACCGACGCCACCGCGCCTTGTGGGGTGTACGGCAAAAGCAAACTTGCCGGCGAGCTAGCGGTAACCGCTGCAAATCCCGCCCACGTAATTATCCGCACCTCCTGGGTATGCAGCCCATATGGCTCAAATTTTGTCAAAACCATGTTGCGCCTGGCAACCGAGACACCGGAATTGCGCGTCGTCGACGATCAATACGGGGCACCAACATTTGCCGCAGATATCGCAGCAGCCACAGCAATCATTGCACACAAACTGATCACCGGTCCGGTTGATGCGGGCCGATTTGGCACCTTCCATTTCGCCTCGTCGGAAGCCACCACTTGGTGCCGCTTCGCCCGCTCTATCATGGAGCAATCAGCACAGCGCGGCGGCCCAAGCGTTCCCGTGACCGCAATTACAACGCATGAATTTCCGACCAAAGTTCGTCGACCAGCTTATTCAATGCTAGGCACGTCCAAAATATTCAAGACATATGGGATCAGCGCACCCGATTGGCACAGCAGCCTCGGCACGTGTCTTGATCATTTGATTGGGCAGCGTCTTGAGCGCAACACATGATTAGGAAAAAGGCATGAAGGGCATCATCTTAGCCGGCGGTAGTGGCACCCGCCTCTATCCAGTAACGTTTGCGATCTCCAAGCAGTTACTACCGATCTATGACAAGCCCATGATTTATTATCCACTTTCCGTGTTGATGCTCTCCGGCATTCGCGACATTTTAATCATCACAACTCCGCATGATCAGTCCCTGTTCAAGTCGCTTCTAGGGGAAGGCCACCAGTTCGGCATCAAGCTGACGTATGCTATCCAACCCAAGCCCGAGGGGCTCGCTCAAGCTTTCATTATTGGTGCCGAGTTTATTGGTGAAGACCAGTGTGCGCTGGTATTAGGCGACAATATTTTCTACGGCCACGGCCTACCCAAAGCGCTAGCGCGAGCCCACACCAGAAAAGAAGGTGCAACCATATTTGCCTACGACGTAAGTGATCCAGAACGGTATGGAGTTGTCGCCTTTGACAAAGGCGGTCGCGCCATAAGCCTAGAGGAGAAGCCAAAGGCTCCGAAATCAAATTCGGCCGTCACCGGGCTTTATTTCTATGATGCCAAAGTCGTCAAATATGCACGATTGATCAAGCCTTCAGCCCGCGGCGAACTAGAGATAACCGACCTCAATCGTATTTACCTCGAAGCTGGCCAGCTCAATGTCGAACGACTGGGTCGTGGTTTTGCATGGCTTGACACCGGAACATTCGATAGTCTCTTGGAAGCCGGCGAGTTTGTTGCGACGCTTGAGCGCAGGCAAGGTCTTAAGATCAGCTGTCCAGAAGAGATCGCTCTGCGACTAGGTTTCGTCGACCCTGGCCAAATGGACGATTGGCTGTCAAAGCTTGGAAATTCAGAATATGCTAAATACGTTCACAGGATTCAAAAAGAGATACTCGCCAGATGCACCACACCGACATAAGACGAAAACACGAGACCGATGAATATCACTTAAGCTGAGTATCACATCGCAAGATCCTTAAAAGCTTACCATACTATAATTTGATGTAGCATCATCAGCACGTGAGTTCCGTGGACGAAAGACGTTTAGTGCGATGGATTTCTGGCTTGTGAAGGGATTCAGTCAATGCTAGGCCTTCGGCTGTTTTTAGGGTCTCTTTTGGCCGTGCTATTTGCGAGTAATTGTGCCCACTCAGAAGGGGTGGTGGATCGCTCAACATTGAGCCATAAACACGTGGCAGGCTATCAGGGTTGGTTTAATTGTCCAGAGGATGGTGGTAATAGTTGGCACCATTGGTTTCGCAATAAACCAGATGCCGATGCGCTGGTGGTAGATTTGTGGCCTGATCTTTCGGGGTTTGAGCCGGAAGAAGTCTGCCAAACTGGCTTAAAAACGTCATCAGGAAATGAAGCCAAGGTATTTAGTTCACAGTTCCCAAGTGTGGTGCTGCGGCACTTCCGCTGGATGCGCGAGCACGACCTTGACGGAGCGGCCTTGCAGCGGTTTGTGATCGCCCTCCAATCGCAAGAGGGGCAAAAGCGCCGTGATCGGGTGCTTCACAATGTCATGCGTGCAAGTCAGAGCGAGGGGCGCGCCTTTTTCGTCATGTACGACATTTCCGGCGCCGATCCCGACCGCTTTGTCGACACGACCCTGGACGATTGGCGGAGGCTGCTCGAAAGTGAACGACTTGCCGGTCATCCACGCTACTGGCACCACGGCGGCAAGCCGGTCGTCGCGGTTTGGGGGCTCGGGTTCAAAGGTCGACCCGGCTCGGTCGACCAGGCAAAGCGGCTTGTCGCCGCATTGCGCGCGACCCCTGGAGGTGTAACGCTCATCGGCGGAGTGCCCACCTGGTGGCGAACGCTCAGCGGCGACGCCAAGCCAGAACCGGGCTGGGCCGACGTCTATGCGCAATTCGACATCATCAGCCCGTGGAGCGTTGGCCGCTACGGTGATGAGAGGTCGTGGAAAATGCACTTGGTCAAGGCAGTCGAGCCGGATATCGAGGCGCTAGCCCTTAGCGGTCGCGGCACCAGCTTCATGCCAGTGATTTTTCCCGGCTTCTCATTCCGGAACGGGGGTGGGAACGACGAGGCGCGCTTTGACAAGATCCCGCGCCGCTGCGGCGAGTTTTATTGGATGCAGGCGCGCGATCTGCTAAAGAGTGGCAAGGTTACTATGCTTTACACGGCCATGTTAGACGAGTTCGACGAGGGGACTGCCATCATACCGGTCGCGGAGTCTGAAGAGGAGATGCCGCGAGGGGCAAAACTCATTACGCGCCATCAGAGTGGATGCGCGCAGCCGAGTGACTGGTATCTGCAGATCGCTGGTCGGATAAGTGGAGTGCTTCATGGCGAACGCGATCTACTCGAAAAACCTTTGTCATCAATGTTCTATCGGTGACGGGCTCGCTTTGGAACACTTTAGATAGGTGCGAATTGAAAAAGATAGGTGCGAATTGAAAACACTTTTTCTCGGATCATATGGTTTTGGCAATCTGGGCGACGAGCTCTGTCTCATAGAGGCCATGCGCAGTTTTCCGTCGTCAGAAGTCTGGGCATTTTCCGCTGATCCGAGTCATACGGCTAAACGAACAATAGTGAGAAATTTTATTACTGCGCGCCCAGAGCTGAAAACGCAATCATTTGATCGCGTCGTGCTGGGTGGCGGAGGCGTCGGTTTCTGGCCCAGCTTGCGCGACAGCATGCATTGGATGCAGACATGCCAGTGGACCAATCCTGATGTAGAGTTGTTCATCCACAATATTGGCGTCGGCTCGTTCAATAACGAAGAGTGGCAAAAGGACGAAGTTGCGCACAACATCTTCAAGAGCCTGAAATCTTTTACTGTCCGCGATCATGTTTCTCGCTGGATGGCTCTGGAGTGGAATTTCGAGAAGGGCAGCCCAGGCATTACTTTATACCCGGAAACAACCCTTGTTCCCGAAACGTTCACACTGCCAAATTTGGGGCATAGGCCGATTGGGTTTTCGATCACCGGCCAGAAGTCGATGCTCGATGCGCTTCACACGGATCGTGACCGGATTCGCGCCTTCATCAAGTCGCTTGGCGATTTCACGGCAGTGCCGATCGTCTCTACGTTTCAGGACGACAATTCCGAGGAAGATGACGTCAAAGGCTTCAAGGTATTTGCCGAGATGTTCCTCACCGGTCGACCAATCGCTCTACAGGAGATGCTTGATTTCGGGTGGTGGGACAACCAGTTGACGCCCTTGCGCCTGAAACATGTAATCAGCAAACTTGACATGCTTGTATCGCAACGCAAGCATAACGTGATTCATTCGATCGGCTGCAAGGTGCCATTTGTGGGCATCTTCCCCGATGTCGACGATTCGATCCTGCGGATCATGTTCTCGTTGCGGCACTTGGTACCGGAGCGCTCGACTTTTCTAGCGTTAGCAACTGGTCGCTACGGAAGATGACGCTTGCGGTCGAGGTTATGCCAAAAGCTGCCTTGAGGATTGGGTGTCCATTAACTTGGCTTATTGTCATCAACGCATCATCGACGACGTCCATAGTTCGCCAAACATACGGGATTATAGCTATGACGAAAGAAAAACCGTCACTGGATGAAATCGGAGTTTCAGAGGGAACTGATAAAAGTTCTCTTTGCCACAGCTACCTCGCGCATTATGAGCGTTTTGTTTGCAGATGGCGTGACGCGCCGATAACATTGCTCGAGATTGGTGTTTACAACGGTGCTTCCTTGCGCACTTGGCGCAAATACTTCAGTCAGGCCCGCATCGTCGGCATCGATATCGACCCGCGTTGCGAGCAGCACGCGACCGAGGGAATTGAAATTTTTATTGGATCACAGATTGACCCTCTCTTTCTCAAAAGCATCAGCAAAGATATGTTTCACGTCATCGTTGACGACGGCTCCCACCACGCTGACCACATACCGTTCACGCTACAGAACCTATTTCCGGCCGTCGTCGACGGAGGTTGTTATATTGTCGAAGATCTTCGTCCACCGAGCCAGACTGGGGAAAGCGAATATCGCAAGGCCGATTCGCCGCGACCGAGCGAAATGTTCGCGGAGCATTTCAAGACTGTCGCGGTCCGCGACCCGTCACCGTACCACATTGTGGAGGCGTTCCCGGGAGGCGTTGCTCTGTGGAAACGGCACAGATATGATGCTGCGGAGAGAATAGAGAAAGCGCGGTCGATCCTATACGCGAACGAGATTGTCAACCCAGAAGCCTGGTATTATTTTGCGGCCTTATTGAGGGATTCGGGTCGGAAAGACGAGGGGATGGAGGCAATCGAGCATGCCATTTTGCTCGGCGGGGTATCGCCGAAATACAAAATGTTGAAAGATAGTATAATGTAGGCCCTCGGCAATTGATTGTGCGGCAGATAAGGTTGATTAACTGACTATAACCACATAAGGATCGTTCAGACGGTAAGGTCGAAATTTCGTTCAATTGGCTAGCGAATCAGCAAGGAATGCAAACTCCTCCGCAAGTACTGACTTTTTTGTTTCTTCGCTAGCACCCTGCAAAGAATGTTTGCCATCGTAGGGTAGCAATCTGGCTTGGCCCCCCGACGTATTCACGCGCTCGACTAGCCATTGCGATTGGACGAATGGAACATCCTCGTCGCCTCTGCCATGAATTGCCAACAGTTTGGGAAAGCGCCAACCTTCCGGCGCTTCACTCAATCGTAGCGCCCGGAGCCTGCATTCGGCCGGATCTGCACTTCCGACCAAGCGGCAGATCGGCGAAACAAGATTTTGTGGGACGTCGACCAGATTGACCGGACCGAACCAATTCACGACGCAATCGAATGAAACCGGCGCATTTGGAAACAGCGACCCCGGATCAATAGCACCTAGCTTGACTGCGATCTGCCCTCCCGCCGAATGGCCAACGAGGCACAGCTTGTAACGCTTGGCGCCGATCTGAGCGATAACCCACGATATAGCGTCGGCGACGTCGTCCAATTGCGCTGGCCAAGCATGCGCTGCGGTTCCGTCCGCCAACCGGTAGTTGACACTTATGGCGTAATACTCCTTTTTGCTGAGCTGCTCGCAGAAATGAAAATGGGGTCGCTTGTCCCCGGCCGACCACCCCCCACCGTGGATGAGAACGACGATCCTCGCCACACCATCCGCCGGTGGCATATTCGGCGAACAGAAGTCGAGAGTTTGCTGCGCTTCGCCGCCATATCTCTGATCGATAACCACGTCGGCGCGCACAATGGAGGCACATGCGCACCATGCTAGGGCAAACAACGCTATCGCGCTATGGCTGACGGTCAGAATGCTCATGCCTTACTGGGCCTCTTCTGCGGTTTGAGTGACGGGCGTAAGATCAACCTCCAGCGTGATGTGAGGCGGCACTTCGATAGAACCGAGGGTCGAGAAGGTCCATGCGTCGCCCGATGGCAGGAAACCCGACCGCTGATAGATGTCCCGGCAGACAATGTTGGCCGCGGTTTCGGTAACGGTCGCCACGGCTTCGGAGTATCCTGCCTGGAGAATCAAACCCGCGACGTATCGTGCCACAGTCGTCTCGACTTCGAGACCGATCACGCGGCAGCTCATCACGAACTGCATGATATCGCGCCCGGACACGATCAACACGCCGACCAAGCCATATGCGGTATATATATCCGCGACTTCAAACACGACGAGGTAACCGCCGCTTTTGAAATGGCTCGTCATTTCCGGCTGGGACCAGCGTCGGCCATTAGTGTTGAACTGGTTTGTCTTGTTGATAAGCTCAAAGGCCCGCGCGAACCGGGAATTACTGTCATTCGCGACGATGGAAATCCGCACTTTGAGGCTGAGCGACAACAGAAAATCGTCGCGCGACATCGCCTTCATATCGGAGTTGCGTTTCGACTGCGCTTGGATCATTTCCGTACGCTTTTTCGATTCGTCCGTTACGACGGCCACCTGTGTTTCAGGTGATAGTAGCAAAACGCGTTTGACCGTGTAGGGGTTTGAGCCCAGCACGCGCATGTCCGGAAAGACCTTTTGCATTGAGGCTCGCTCGACGGGGTTATCGTCGATGTAGACCACATTCTTGGGCAGCAGGTTGACATCAGCAAGGATGTCGCGCATGTTTTCGACCTTGGGATCCCAATTGATCCGCACAGCCGCGAAATCGCTCAAGAATATTTTGCGGCCGACTATCGCCGACCATTGCGACCTGACCGTCTCCTCCGAATTCTTGCTGATGATACCAAGTAGGATACCGCGTCCTTTTAGCGTCAACAGAGCTTCGATGTACCCGAGTGGCCATCCCTCGATTTCGACGGGATTGCTGTCCTGCTCGCCAATGATGCCTTTCCAAAGCGTATCGTCGAGGTCGGTTACTACGAGCTTCACGGTGTCGCGTTGCTCTAGCGTGGCCTGTGCCGCGAGGATTTCGCCCCACATCACTTCAATGAATTCATTAACCGTGGTGGCATACTGTATCGTTGACTTGATTGGCGGTTCTATGCGGTTGAGGTCGCGGGCATAGTCGTAATCCGCCATGAACGATGCATGGTTGGTTGCGAAAACGCTATCGTCCATGAAATACCGCTTGCCGTAGGACGAAGCAATCGCGTCAATATCTATGAAATAACAGTTTCTTTTAGCGCTAGCAATCTCCTCCATTTCGCGGTTGAGCAATTCAAACACGCCACGAAGCGTTTCTGTGCCGTGCGCGCCCAATAGACGCCCTTTCGAATTGAATTGCGGAACGATGAGCGAAAGCAGAAATGTCTGCAGCCCGTGCATCGTATTGTGTGTCATTACGTTGTCTAAATAGAATCCAAGACGCCCTCGCATGCTATTGATGAGGTCTATTCCTGCCGTTTCACATGACAAAAACCGATTAAGCATTTCATCTTGCGCTAAAAACCGGAGTGGAACGTGCACAACTTGGAATGTGTATTGATTCGCATCTGCCTCGGCTACAGCAGCAACATTGGCGCTGTTGTTGACAAGATGGAAATCAACCTCGCTACCCGGCCTGATGTGTGGCAGAACCTTAACCCAAGGCTCCACAAAACAAGATCCAATTAGAAGCGCTTTTACAGGCGTGTCGCTATTAGCCCGAGCCAAGTCTATCGGCCGAAAGTAATGGTAATTAGATATTATATTATTATATTCGTCAACTTTTTTTCTCAAGCAGAGGGCTTTTGTATTTTGAATAAATTCATCCATCTTCGCCAATTCGGCGATCACAACTTCTATCGAAGCTAACGAGCGCCAGTGTGCCAGCGACTGTTCGCTACTCGGCTGGCGCCCGAGCATCAGCTTCATCGTATTTTCGACGAGATCGCGGTCGAGCATCGATTACTCCTTATCAAAAGCGGTTCATTGGGGTTAGTGACTTTGGCGGCGCCACTAGACGATCGCCGTTACTCACCTCGTCTCGTCGGCTGCTCGCCTGTACATGTCGTCTGTGCGCACGATATCATCTTCGCCGAGGTAGGTGCCGATCTGCACCTCGATCAGCTCCAACGGCACCTTTCCTGGGTTCTCCAGCCGGTGCCACTGCGTGGCGAAAATGTACACGCTTTCATTCTCACGCACGAGCTTGTCGGTATCACCGATCGTCACGCGGGCGGTGCCATGAACGACAATCCAGTGCTCGGAGCGATGATGGTGCATTTGCATCGAAAGTTTGGCACCTGGCTTGACGTGCAGAAGCTTCACCTGAAAACGGGGCGATAAATTGAGCGTCTCAAAAAAGCCCCAAGGACGGTGATTGCGGAGGTGTTGTTCGTGCTCTTTGCGTCCAGTACTTTTTAGTTCAGCAACAACTTTCGATACGTCCTGTGCTCGATTGCGGTCGGCGATGAGTAAGGCGTCAGGTGTACTGACGACGATCAAATCCTTCAACCCGATAGTCGTTACCAATGCACGGTCAGAGTGAACGTAAACGCGCTCACTATCTAGAAGGAGCGCGTCTCCGTTTACGTAGTTGCCACTCTTATCATGCTCCGCAATATTCCACAGCGACGACCAAGAACCAATATCGCTCCAGCCAACGTCGATAGGCAAAACGACGGCTGATGCTGTTCTTTCCATCACGGCGCAATCGATTGAGATATTCGGTGATTGGGAAAAAGCAGCGCGATCAAGTCTGGTAAAATCGAGATCTACCTCCGCGCTCGCTAACGCCTTCTGTGCGGCTTCGAGAATTGTAGGTTCAAAGACTGCCAGTTCGTCGATAAATTTTCCCGCGTTCAATGCAAAGATACCGCTATTCCAATGATAGCGCCCCTCTTGCAAATAGCGCTCGGCTATCTCCCGATCTGGCTTTTCGCAAAATGCTGCGACAGTAAAAGCATCATTTTCCGTGCCGACCTGATCTCCTTCTTTGATGTAGCCATAACCGGTGTGGGGCTCCGTTGCTTTAATGCCGAATAAGACCAGCTTTTCCTGCTGGGCAATTTCCACGCCGCGCAAAACAGCATCAATAAAAAGTGACTGATTCTCAATCACGTGGTCGGAAGGCATTACCACAATGACCGCTGAAGGATCATCCTTAAGCGCAGTGAGCGCTGCGACCGCAATGGCTGCAGCTGTGTTGCGAGAGACTGGCTCAAGGAAGATCGCTCTGGGTGTACAGCGCGCAGCATCTATCTCGGCTTTAACCAGAAACCGATGGTCGTTGTTCGCCAGGATAATTGGCTTTCCGAAGCCGTCGTTCGAGCTGAGCCGTTTGAGAGTTGCTCCAAGCAAGCTTAGCTCGCCTCCATTTAATTTTATGAACTGTTTGGGATACATGCTTCGCGAAAGGGGCCACAATCGGGATCCAGAACCGCCTGATAGAATCACCGGTACTACTTTACTCATGACATCAGTACGCATAACACCCTCCAACATAAAACCATATTTTGTCAAAACCTGAATACACCACGACTGCTACAGAACTGCAACAGTCGATTAACGGGCAATTGTCGCAGTCCGCAGCGATCAGTTAACTAGCCGCTCTATATGCATTAGTCTCGTAAGCATAGCCTGTCCCGCGGCTTCTGCACTGTAGCGCCGCTTAATCAACTCGTGACCTGCAATAACTTTCGTTGACACCACGGGATGCCGCCCTCTAATCGCAGTCAGTGCGTTCGCAGCTGCGTTGAGGTCAGGCTCGGCCCACTTGCAATTTTGGTGATAAGGATATGATCCCGCCGACACCGGGATAAGTTTTGATGGTATTGGAAACGAAGTGGCTTCGGTAACGAATTCAGATGAGCCAGACCATGACGTCGCAACCACAGGAGTGCCGATCAACATGGCTTCTGCAATGACCCTTCCGAATCCTTCGGATCGGTGGAGCGACAGAAAGCAATTAGCTCGTGCAATTAAGCCTCGCATCCGAGATCTCGATATGTCTTCATCCCATATCAATATCCGACCATCAACCGCCGCTGAATTCCTAAGATCAGCATAATCCCTCAAATTATTGAGTCCATTTATTGTTTTTATAACAAGCCGCGCCTCCAGATCCGTACGATTAAAGGCTCTAAGAAAAGAATCCATACTGCCTTGTGGGTTCTTTCGGCCCACAAATGAATTAAAGTCTATTGCGCTGAGCACAACAAACTCTCTATCGGAAATCGAATCGCAGCCATGATCAACTACATCGTATGAATTCAAACAAACTATCGGATCCATTAATTGGATGCTTGTAGCCTCAAGGCCACTATACGCTGAGAGACAAAAAGCGGATGGCGCCCAAACCTCGTTCATAAAACTGAATAGTCGGGAGCAGCCAATCGGTAGATGTTCAAGCTCCCAAGGCCAAACGCCAATACTAAAGCGGTTATCAAAAAACGATGCACCCTTGGTTGCATGCAGCTTTAGTGTCTCAAACCAAGGCAAGCAAATTATGTTGATTGGATAGATAGGTCGGCTACAAAAGTACCTTTCGAGACGGCTCTCAGTGCCGCTAATTTTGCTTTGTTTCGTCTGCACGTCGCAAATCGCAAGGGGCACACCAGCCTGCTCTAAGATTTCGGCAATGCTCCGCAGATCTTCGCCTAGTCCCATAGTAGCGGATGCAAAACCAATCAGGTTTACCCCCGTTTTAAATTCATGATGTTGGAAAGAGGGGCTATGGTGAGTTTGACGTTTACGTTCTTCGACCGATAGGAAAGTCCAGAGCTTCAACGCTGGGACGGCCCTATCATAAAACCAATCATCCTGTAGTTTGCGGTCGCTGGGCGCCCCAAGGCGCTCGCCAAAACATTCTATCACGTGGCGTTGAAGTCTTGAAGCATATCCGCAAGAGGGTTCACGCAAAAATTCAATGCAGCTCGCATCGAGAATCATATCCTGATACTGGAACCTACCCAATATGATTGCATTCATGAGAAGCTTCTCAACAGGTGGCGATCGTCCACTCACTGGGTCAGTAGATAAAAATTGTATTTCTTCCCAGAGCATCGATTGACGAAATCGTGTTGCCATTTGTTTAAGAACCGCTTCGGTGTCGATTGCTGACAGACTATCCAGAAAATGGGAAACGATAATCGTATGGAGAAGCAAGAGGATTTTGACTGGAACGGTCCTTGCGTTCGCCGCAAGTTGCTAGAATTCTAAACACTTCATCCGGGGAGTGTTCACCCGTTTCCAGCGCCTGAGCGTATCGAGTTAAACCATCTTCATCGGCCCAACGGCCAAGCAAATAGTAATAGCAGCAATCAACGAAGCGGTTGTAACCAAGAGCTTCCAGGTTTTGGCGCAGCCTAAGAGCCGACAAATTCCTCAACACCTGTTCATCTGTCCAAACGACGGGATTTGCCAGCAATCCGTGAATGCTTTGAGGGCTTTCGTCCAACGGATAGCTGTTAATCTCAATGACACAGCTACAGATAACTAGTTGCGTTGCGGCTTCCACAAGCTCGACGTCGTAGCTGCTAGATGGGATCAAAGTAGTTAGTCTTGCACAAAAACCGTGATATCCGTGTCCAAGTCCTCCTTCGAGTAGGTCAGGCCTAAAGATATCTGCAACTGTTTCGGCCAATATCTCGTTCGCTTTTTTTATTTGAACTGTCGCAGGCATGGACCTCGCAGGGTAAATTACCCATCCTTCTACTTCTGCACGCTCATTAACTCGTTCAATTTTTCCGTTCATACGGACCTCGTTATATAAATATCGACTATTTCGTTGTTGCAGCCTCAATGTGCGGCTCCAAAGCAGCCATGATCCTATTTACGGTTACTTTCCATGAAAATAGTGAAGCCTGCTTTCGACATTCGCTTTGTATCTCAAGATTTTTCTTAGGCCTTCGTTGGACGACCTCAGCTACTGCGCGGCTAAGATCAGACACAGAGTAAGGGTCAAAATAATAGCATGTATCACCCCCAACCTCTGGAATACTAGACGTCCATGAAGCAATACAGGGAGTACCTAATGCCAAGCTCTCGACAATAGGGAGACCGAAACCTTCGAAATATGAAGGGTAGATACTTGCCTCAGCACCCATTAGAAGTGCGCATTTTTGTCGTTCAGTAACAAAGCCCGGGAAGATAATTCTTCCGTTGTCCTTCGCGAACCGGATACTGGGGGCTAGCTCCTCGTGATCCATCAACCAGCCCATTTTGCCAGCGAAGACAAATTTATGGGTCTCCATGAATTCCGGGAAAAGCTCAAGCATCTCTATAATTCGCATAATATTTTTCCTAGGTTCGCGAGTTCCTAAGATTATGAAGTATGGCTCAATGCGCCCTGGATCGATCGAATTTTTAGCAGCGATGATATCATTCTGATCCCACTGGAAGCCATTGAGAAAAACTGCAAGTTTGCTCTCAGGGATGCCAAAATATTGCTTTACGTCTTCCAGAGTCGCTTGTGATACGCAACCAGTCAAGGCGTTACTTTGGACATCGTCATAAAAGGCATTCATGTGATAGTCGATGTTTTCAGCTGTGTGAAATTGCGGCACGATAAGTGTTGACAGGTCGTGAATAATACTGCACTCAACATCAAAAACTCCACGCACTCTTTTAATTGAAGGAAACAGCCCTACCTTTATTTTTTTGTTGTTGGCGACATCTACTGCTCCAGCATTAGCTGGCCCGGAAAAGAAGAAGTGCTCAAGGAACTTGCCGCTATTGCGTTTCAAAGCGTCTTCGACATACTCTTGAGTCAATAGTCGGTGTTCAAAAAAAAATCCGGTGTTGTTGGGATGAATGCGAAGTAATTCACGCGATAAATTTGCAGCAACAACGGGGATCCCAGTCCAGTTTTCTTCGAATAAAGATGATGCTTCGATGTAATATTGTACCTCTTGCATTGGACGACCTTGTTGTTCGATGGGGTTGAGAACTGCCACCTGGTGCCATTAAGTTGATATGAAGCTTTTTAGCGCGGTCGCACTATCATAAATAGAAGACGCACTCGGTGGCTTCCGTGGTGTCCATCGCTTCTGACCACATGCCACGTGGAGGAATTCAGCCAACGCCAGCGGCTCGGGGCAAGCGGTGTTGAAGAAGCGTTCTCCAAATTCGTCATGCGTTCGGCGCTGTATTGGTTCTGTTGCAGCAACTGTCATGCACACCGTGCCGTTAAAATCTTGCCCACTGGGCGCAATCAGAGCAGATCCTATCCCGAGTGCATCAAAACGCTGGAGCGACCATTTCCACTCAGGATCAGCTTCTTGGAGCAGAGCGATTTGGGTTATCTGCTGAATAAATTCAACACCACTAGCGCCCGGCGCTCGGACAATAAAAAATTTTTGCAGAACTTCCGTAATGCCACGTGCTTGGTGCCGCAATCGATTTACAAGTGAATCAATATTTGCAAGACTAGAATTGTTGGCGTTGAATGGATATATGAAGATGGCATGGTTAAAATGTTTCATAATTTGGAATGTCACCAGTGTAGTTACGATGTCGGGCACGTTACTTGCCGGATCAGCAAGATTCCAAGGTACTAGGATTCCTGGACGTGGAGCTAATTGGTTATTTAATTTCCTATCCCAGGCCACAAGCAACCGGCTAAAATCCCGCGATGTCCGCACCTGTTTCCTCAGAATGGCAAGGCGCCAAGCATCTTGGTTGAATTCCTCGACTGAGGAAGCGAGGAGGCTTTCTGGGTGTCGAGCGTATTGGCTCGATATGAGGGAGCTGAAATCACTTCCAGAATAAAGATCTGCAGCCGTAATCGATTCATCGGCAACAATAGTCTCTACTGTTTGGTTGTCAATTGTCGTCGGCATTCTTCCGCCACCCCAGGATATTCCTTTTCGGAACGCAGCTGGCAAAACGGTATTAGAGGCGAATGGATTGCGCGATACAAAGGAGCCTACTTCAGACGACTGTTCTGTGTTGATGAAAATGTTCGGGGTGCCTCGAAGCACTTTGCTTTTTCTTGGTGGCCCGAGGCGAAGGTGGACCACGTCGCTGAGGCGGCGACCGTACTGACTTGCGGCATCATCAAGTTGCCGAAGGCTTTGAGGGGCGTAAAATATTTCGGGAGCCGCTGAAATAAGAGTATCGATGGAGACAAGGTTGAGCGCTTCGGCGAGCGCTCTTATCTGCGCTTCGTAACCAAGTAGGGATTGCGTACCCGAAATTCGCCCCACAGGCTCAACGCAATTACAGAACAGTGAATAGTCTAACGGAGCGCTACAGACGACGATTGGGTCTCGTTTTTCGTCCATCGTTATCATCTCCATGCAGCATTTACCACCGCCGCAGCCCAAGACTAACAGCTTCCGGTCCGCTCTTACAATCATGAGGTGAGTAATACAGCGAATTTAGGGGCGCGGCATTTAGTTTCACAGAAAAACGTTGAGGTTTATCCGTAGCCAACGGTAAGTCCGAACTATTCACAGCTCACTGCGGGATGAGGTGATGTGCGGCAACGAAGGCGGTGGGATGGCTTAATGTTCTGGTGTCGAAGCATCCCCCGCAGCCGCCAAGGGCACCACCGATACATCACTATTCAAATTACTCCTTTTCTTCGTACACACCCGGCCAACGCCTAGCCCGGCTTTCTCACTATGGATGAGGGCATCGGGGCTGCGAATCAGAGAAAGTTGTTGTGCGAGAACGACTTGATCTGAGCCAGCAGGGATCCCCGATGCCGACACACTGTAGACCGGATTC
>Ga0247835_1000621_pt1 | contig 49716 bp, 48 predicted proteins | sample LaCtaG_3_FD_189912 | JGI IMG/M metagenome (GOLD analysis project Ga0247835, IMG submission 189912) | Freshwater microbial communities from meromictic Lake La Cruz, Castile-La Mancha, Spain - LaCruzMarch2015_13.5m | ecosystem: Environmental > Aquatic > Freshwater > Lake | place: Spain: Castile-La...
AATAAATAGCTTGAGGATGACCTACTTTCGCATGCGAAGAGCATACTATCATTGGCGCTGGATCGTTTCACGGCCCTGTTCGAGATGGGAAGGGGTGGTTCCAAACCGCTATTGTCCTCAAGCATAACTGGTAATGTCATGCTTTTCTCTTGTCGAGAAGGCTCTGTAACAAATTGGAAGAAGTAAAGTGTTCATGCATCTTCATGCACAAATTAAATGGCGTATTAGTTGATTGTGTCGTCTTGTAACTTATTCATGATGTGTATTACCACATCACCGTTGCTTTAAAACCAACCATCTTTCTCTTAGCTCTATTCAAGCTTCAAGTCTTAAGGTTATAGGATCAAGCCTCACGAGCAATTAGTATCAGTTAGCTTAATGCATTACTGCACTTCCACACCTGACCTATCAACGTCCTGGTCTCGAACGACTCTTTAGGGGGGTTAAACCCCCGGGAAATCTCATCTCAAGGCGAGTTTCACGCTTAGATGCTTTCAGCGTTTATCTCTTCCGCACTTAGCTACCCAGCGATACCATTGGCATGATAACTGGTCCACCAGCGGTGCGTCCACTCCGGTCCTCTCGTACTAGGAGCAGGTCCCTTCAAATTTCCAGCGCCCACGGCAGATAGGGACCAAACTGTCTCACGACGTTTTAAACCCAGCTCACGTACCACTTTAAATGGCGAACAGCCATACCCTTGGGACCGGCTACAGCCCCAGGATGTGATGAGCCGACATCGAGGTGCCAAACTCCCCCGTCGATATGAACTCTTGGGAGGAATCAGCCTGTTATCCCCAGAGTACCTTTTATCCGTTGAGCGATGGCCCTTCCATACAGAACCACCGGATCACTATGACCTGCTTTCGCACCTGCTCGACCTGTCCGTCTCGCAGTCAAGCAACCTTATGCCATTGCACTATCAGTACGATTTCCGACCGTACCTAGGTTACCTTCGCACTCCTCCGTTACTCTTTGGGAGGAGACCGCCCCAGTCAAACTGCCCACCATACACGGTCCCCAGTCCAGATTATGGACCTAGGTTAGAACCTCAACAACATCAGGGTGGTATTTCAAGGTTGACTCCACGACATCTAGCGACGCCGCTTCATAGTCTCCCACCTATCCTACACAAATCTTGTCAAAGTCCAATGTAAAGCTACAGTAAAGGTTCATGGGGTCTTTCCGTCTAGCCGCGGGTAGATTGCATCTTCACAAACATTTCAACTTCGCTGAGTCCCGAGAGGAGACAGTGTGGCCATCGTTACGCCATTCGTGCGGGTCGGAACTTACCCGACAAGGAATTTCGCTACCTTAGGACCGTTATAGTTACGGCCGCCGTTTACTGGGACTTCGATCAAGAGCTTGCACCCCATCAATTAATCTTCCAGCACCGGGCAGGCGTCACACCCTATACGTCCACTTTCGTGTTTGCAGAGTGCTGTGTTTTTATTAAACAGTCGCAGCCACCTTTTCACTGCAACCCCATCACGCTTCAAGAGTAAATCTCTACACGCTACCGGGGCGCACCTTCTCCCGAAGTTACGGTGCTAATTTGCCGAGTTCCTTCTCCCGGGTTCTCTCAAGCGCCTTAGAATTCTCATCCTGCCCACCTGTGTCGGTTTGCGGTACGGTCTGATACAACTGAAGCTTAGTGGCTTTTCTTGGAAGCATGGTATCAATCACTTCATGTACAAGTACACTCGTTATCACGTCTCGTCATTAACCCCCCGGATTTGCCTAAGGAATCTGACTACTCGCTTGAACCGGGACATCCAACACCCGGCTGACCTAACCTTCTCCGTCCCCACATCGCATTGTATCGAGGTACAGGAATATTAACCTGTTTCCCATCAGCTACGCATCTCTGCCTCACCTTAGGGGCCGACTCACCCTGCGCCGATGAACGTTGCGCAGGAAACCTTGGGCTTTCGGCGAGGGAGCTTTTCACTCCCTTTATCGCTACTCATGTCAGCATTCGCACTTCTGATACCTCCAGCATCCCTCACAGAACACCTTCGCAGGCCTACAGAACGCTCTCCTACCATACTAGTAAACTAGTATCCGAAGCTTCGGTTACGTGCTTAGCCCCGTTACATCTTCCGCGCAGGACGACTCGACCAGTGAGCTATTACGCTTTCTTTAAATGATGGCTGCTTCTAAGCCAACATCCTGGCTGTCTGTGCCTTCCCACTTCGTTTTCCACTTAGCACGTCATTTGGGACCTTAGCTGTCGGTCTGGGTTGTTTCCCTCTTGTCCACGGACGTTAGCACCCATGGACTGTCTCCCGTAATTGCATTTCTCAGTATTCGGAGTTTGCAATGGTTTGGTAAGATCTTATGATCCCCCTAGCCATAACAGTGCTCTACCCCCGAGAATGATTTACGAGGCACTACCTAAATAGTTTTCGGAGAGAACCAGCTATTTCCAAGTTTGTTTAGCCTTTCACCCCTATCCACAGCTCATCCCCAAATTTTTCAACATTTGTGGGTTCGGACCTCCAGCACCTGTTACGGTACCTTCATCCTGGCCATGGATAGATCACTTGGTTTCGGGTCTACACCCAGCAACTAGACGCCCTATTCGGACTCGCTTTCGCTACGCCTCCCCTATCGGTTAAGCTTGCTACTGAATGTAAGTCGCTGACCCATTATACAAAAGGTACGCAGTCACCCCTTACGAGGCTCCCACTGTTTGTATGCATACGGTTTCAGGATCTATTTCACTCCCCTCCCGGGGTTCTTTTCGCCTTTCCCTCACGGTACTGGTTCACTATCGGTCGATTACGAGTATTTAGCCTTGGAGGATGGTCCCCCCATGTTCAGACAAGGTTTCTCGTGCCCCGCCCTACTTTTCGTTACCCTAGTTCCACACACGGGATTTCGTATAAGGGGCTATCACCCTCTATGGCCGGACTTTCCATTCCGTTCTACTATCGCATGTGCTAAAAATAACAGGCTGTTCCATGTTCGCTCGCCACTACTTACGGAATCTCGGTTGATTTCTTTTCCTCGAGCTACTTAGATGTTTCAGTTCACTCGGTTCACCACCATCTCCCTATATATTCAGGAGCGGTTACCCTCGCGGGTGGGTTTCCCCATTCGGACATCTCCGGATCAAAGCTTATTTGCCAGCTCCCCGAAGCTTTTCGCAGGCTATCACGTCCTTCATCGCCTGTAATCGCCAAGGCATCCACCATATGCACTTATTCACTTGACCCTATAACGTTAAAACCTGAACCCTTTTAAATCCAGATCTCGCAGCGCATGAGACGCCCGCTATAGGTTTTCTAAAGCAACTTTCGCTAATACTGCAAGGTTGTACAGTACTAACTGGTTATTTCTTTTGTTTCATTTATTTCTTAGGTTACATCGTGTCGTGTCATCTATCTCTAAACTTCACTACACCATCTAACCGGAACTAAACAAAGCAAAATGTTTCGATTTTGCAATCAATTACTACCCATTCGAATACATACTTATCATCACAATAATATGTATTCACTTTACTTCTTCCATTTTGTTAAAGAACAGTTCTAGCCAAAAGCTAGAAATAAACACATCAACATGCGCTTATTACTAACCTCTTTCACATCAAATCATTGACTACCTTACCCACTAGATATTGGTGGAGGATGACGGGATCGAACCGACGACCCCCTGCTTGCAAAGCAGGTGCTCTCCCAGCTGAGCTAATCCCCCAATGTTTCAGGCGAATCTGGTGGGTCTGGTTGGGCTCGAACCAACGACCCCCGCCTTATCAAGACGGTGCTCTAACCAGCTGAGCTACAGACCCTCTTCAAGGTTTGAGCTCACAACAACGCTCAAATAGGCCAATCTTTGATGCTGCTATCTTTTAAACGACCGATAAGTGTGAATGTTTGTAGCCAAGGTTTGTTCTCTAGAAAGGAGGTGATCCAGCCGCACCTTCCGATACGGCTACCTTGTTACGACTTCACCCCAGTCATGAATACTACCGTGGTAAGCGTCCCCCTCGCGGTTAGACTACCTACTTCTGGTAAAACCCACTCCCATGGTGTGACGGGCGGTGTGTACAAGGCCCGGGAACGTATTCACCGCGACATGCTGATCCGCGATTACTAGCGATTCCGACTTCATGAGGTCGAGTTGCAGACCTCAATCCGGACTACGATCGGCTTTCTGAGATTAGCTCCCCCTCGCGGGTTGGCAACTCTCTGTACCGACCATTGTATTACGTGTGAAGCCCTGGCCATAAGGGCCATGAGGACTTGACGTCATCCCCACCTTCCTCCGATTTGTCATCGGCAGTCCCAATAAAGTGCCCAACTAAATGATGGCAATTATTGGCAAGGGTTGCGCTCGTTGCGGGACTTAACCCAACATCTCACGACACGAGCTGACGACAGCCATGCAGCACCTGTGTTACCGCTCTCTTTCGAGCACTAAGGAATCTCTCCCAAATTCGGTACATGTCAAGGCCAGGTAAGGTTTTTCGCGTTGCATCGAATTAATCCACATAATCCACCGCTTGTGCGGGCCCCCGTCAATTCATTTGAGTTTTAATCTTGCGATCGTACTCCCCAGGCGGTCAACTTCACGCGTTAGCTGCGTTACTCATAGATTTTACTCTACCAACAACTAGTTGACATCGTTTAGGGCGTGGACTACCAGGGTATCTAATCCTGTTTGCTCCCCACGCTTTCGTGCATGAGCGTCAATATTATCCCAGGGGGCTGCCTTCGCCATTGATATTCCTCCACATCTCTACGCATTTCACTGCTACACGTGGAATTCTACCCCCCTCTGACATATTCTAGTCTTGTAGTTTCAAACGCAGTTCCCAAGTTGAGCTCGGGGATTTCACATCTGACTTACAAAACAGCCTGCGCACGCTTTACGCCCAGTAATTCCGATTAACGCTCGCACCCTACGTATTACCGCGGCTGCTGGCACGTAGTTAGCCGGTGCTTCTTATCAAGGTACCGTCATTAACTTAGATTATTCACCTAAATCGTTTCTTCCCTTGCGAAAGAGCTTTACAACCCGAAGGCCTTCTTCACTCACGCGGAATGGCTGGATCAGGCTTGCGCCCATTGTCCAAAATTCCCCACTGCTGCCTCCCGTAGGAGTCTGGACCGTGTCTCAGTTCCAGTGTGGCTGGTCGTCCTCTCAGACCAGCTACGGATCGTCGCCTTGGTGAGCCTTTACCTCACCAACTAGCTAATCCGATATCGGCCGCTCCATCAACGCTAGGTCCGAAGATCCCCAGCTTTCCCCCTCAGGGCGTATGCGGTATTAGCCAACCTTTCGATTAGTTATCCCCCATTATTGGATACGTTCCGATATATTACTCACCCGTTCGCCACTCGCCACCAGGAGCAAGCTCCCGTGCTGCCGTTCGACTTGCATGTGTAAAGCATTCCGCCAGCGTTCAATCTGAGCCATGATCAAACTCTTCAGTTTAATTCACAACTATTACTTTTACCTCTTACGAGGTGGTTATTTCGCTTTGCTTTATTTATCTAATGATAATTAGATAAAGTACTCAAATTCATTTCAAGGTGTGTCTTGTCGCTCATCAGCTAACCTCTAACAGTCAACCAACAAGCTATTTACATACTTGTCATAAATCTAAGTGTAAGCATTTGTTCTCTTGAGTATCTACATAAACCAAACAACAAAACATTCTCCATCTCAATTAAGAAACAAAGCATTCGTCGCGTCTAAGTAAATAGGTCTCAACCACAAACACCCACACTTATCAGTCGTTCAAATTTTTAAAGAGCAGTGCCTAAAATTATAATTTTTAACTTATATTAAAAACCGTATTAATTTTGGCGAAGCGCGCATTATACAGAGCTTTTGAGGCTGGTCAAGAATAAATTTAAACTATTTATATTTATTCTGAAATTACGTATTTTGCTACTTGACGTTACCGCATTGCTGTAACGAGGTGCGCATTCTACAGAGGCAATAAATTTGGTCAAGCCCTATTTGAAAAAATATTCATAAAATATCCAATCGTCATAACATCCCTTAGTCCAAAAGGGTCATAGACACTTAAGTGAGAATAGCTACAATACGATTTCGAAAAAGAATTTATTCTTGAACATTAAAGAATATTTTTTAAAATCTTATATGAAATCAAGTAAATACTATGAAGCTAAGCATCAACTTGTTGTCTCTTAAATTTTTAGTCACATTAACTGTCATGCTCGCAGGAGCTGAAGTAATAGCTGACGAGGCTCAAGTGATATCAGATCAGGTGATGTCAGATAAAATAGCAGTAACTGCAGAGGCACACCAAAACACACAAGCAACAACTGCAAATGCTACAAACATAGAAAACAAAAGACTCAACACCACCAAAGGCTCTCTCAAAAATCCAAACGCAATGTTGGTTGCGATGGCTTTTAAGTTCAAAAACATTGAAGGGGCTCCGAACACTTACACTGAGGTTGTTGCTAACTATTGCAAACAAGCCAAATATGGTGATGCAGATTCGCAATTTGCGCTTGGTTGGATGTATGCAAATGGCAAAGGCGTTGCCGCAGATGAAAAAGTTGCCGCGCAACTGTTTACAATGGCCGCAGAACAAGGTCATAGCTCAGCACAAGAGTCACTCGCTAAGCTTTCTAATGTTTCGCCATCGACAGCATTACTTGCTTGCCTTCAACCTGATCCGCCGCCAACATTAGTCAGCAATAATGATAATGCTGACAATGAGAAAAAAGAAATCTCAGAAAAAACAGCTGCACTTTTCTATTCTCAACGCCATATTCTTAAAATCGTGAACAAACTTGCGCCACGATATGAAATTGATGCTAATTTAGCGATGACATTTATCGCGGTAGAATCAGGCTTCAATGTGCACGCAACCTCACCCAAAAATGCGCAAGGCTTAATGCAACTTATTCCTGAAACAGCGCAACGCTTCGGTGTTAAAGACCCTTACAAAGCGGAAGACAATATTAAAGGCGGCCTAGCATACTTACAATGGCTGTTGGCTTATTTCAAAGGTGATCTTAAATTAGTTGCTGCAGCTTACAATGCTGGTGAAGGCGCTGTTGAGAAGTACAAAGGTGTGCCGCCATATGCAGAAACACAAATGTATGTGAAGAAAGTTGCCAAACTTTACAATAACACTTCACATCCATATAAAGATAATTTGCTTAAAAAAACCTCATCAATAATTAACCTAGAAAACATGCAAAAAAACAAAACGATGTAATATGTTTTTATTGTATTGGCTAAAACTAACTAATAATAATTTTAGCAAATTTACGTTTACCCACTTGCGCAACCACTGTAGAACCTTTAGCAAGCTGCAAATTTTTATCCGTCACTTTTTCGCTATCTAGCTTCACCCCGCCTTGTTGTACGGCGCGAATGGCTTCACTTGTGCTTTCTACCAAACCTGCCAATTTAAGTAACGAGGCAATTCCGATGCTCTGGGAGTCAATAGCGATCCGCTTTTCGGGCACATCATCTGGAACACCCCCTTTTGCACGTGTCTGAAAATCATTTAATGCGCCTTCTGCAGCAGCTTGGCTGTGAAAACGGGCAACGATTTCTTGAGCAAATCTTACTTTGATATTGCGTGGATTTTCACCAGCTTTAACAGCAGACTTCCAACTGTCAATCGTTTCTAGCGATTCGAAAGACAATAGCTCGATATACCGCCACATTAAATCGTCTGAAATTGACATCAATTTAGCAAAAATAATCTCTGGCGACTCATTAATGCCAATATAGTTACCAAGTGATTTAGACATTTTGTTGACGCCATCTAAACCCTCAAGCAAAGGCATCGTGAGCACACATTGTTGAGATTGCCCCATATGCTTTTGCAGCTCTCGGCCCATCAGTAGATTGAATTTCTGGTCAGTTCCACCTAGCTCAACATCGGCTTTTAGCGCAACAGAATCATAGCCTTGCAGCAATGGATACATAAATTCATGAATCGCAATTGGCTGATTTGATTTAAATCTTTTTGAAAAATCATCGCGCTCTAACATGCGGGCAACAGTTAAGCTCGAGGCAAGTTTTAACATGCCTGCTGCGCCTAAATCTGTGAGCCAAGTAGAGTTAAACACAACTTCAGTTTTATCTTTATCTAAAATTTTGAATACTTGCGCGGCGTAAGATTTAGCGTTTTCTGCCACTTGCTCCTTCGTAAGTGGCGGGCGTGTAACGCTTTTACCCGTTGGGTCGCCTATCATGCCAGTAAAATCCCCAATCAAAAACAATACATGATGTCCCAAATCTTGGAAATGGCGTAGTTTATTAATTAAGACGGTGTGTCCAAGATGCAAATCTGGCGCCGTAGGATCGAAGCCCGCTTTAATGCGTAAAGGCTGACCTTTTTTGAGTTTGTCTATTAGTTCTTGTTCTACTAAAAGCTCTTCGCTACCGCGTTTAACAATCGCTAAAGCTTGATTAATCTCTATTTTCAAATGGAATTCCGCTTATCTAATTTACTTGTTATAAATATTTGTATCTTTTTTAAAATTTTATTTTTCTGTTACCATGCATTTATTACTGTTAGCTGATTTGGTTTTTCAGAATTTACTTTCTGCAATTTTATATGCAACAACCTAAAATACTTAACGAATATAAACCTAAAAATTCTATTCTATCGCAAAACAAATTGCTGAGTCTGCGCAAAATAAAATTACGTTGGTTTTTTATCTCGCTATTCTTACCTGTTTTTGGTATTGCAATTGCGTTAAATCCCACCAAAACTGATGGTCGCCATTCTTTACCAAGCAAAAATATTGTCGAAAGTGTGCTTTTACCAGAGATTGATAAGCAAGAAAATCCTAACGATACTTTTTCGCATATCGCACAAGTTAAGTCTGGCGATACACTTGGTAGCTTATTGCAACGCATGTATATTCAAGATGCAGACGCTGTTAAGAAATTAATGTTAAACCCTGATGCAAGTGCAATTAATACGCAACTTGTGCCTGGTCACTCACTCGAGGTTAAAACAAATTCAAGCGGCAAGTTACTGCATTTAGAATATGTCATCGATGCAGAAAACATTTTAGTGGCCGAGCAATCAGGCGATGACTACGAAGTTACAACGCAGCAACTTTTATTGCAAAATCACCAAATTTTAAAATCTGCAAACATTGAAGGCTCCTTGTTTGGAGCTGCAGATAAAGCAGATATCCCCGACCAAATTGCTTTGCAAATTATTGAAATTTTTTCTGGCGAAATTGATTTTCGAGAAGATTTACGATCTGGTGATCAAATCAACGTAATTTACGAAGGATTTTATAACGCTGGCGAAATGATGAAAACTGGCAAAGTATTAGCAGTTGAATTTATTAACAATGGCAAAAAGTATCAAGCCGTGCATTTTGGTGATGCAGAAGGTAAATTTGCTTATTACACGCCACAAGGCCAAAACTTACATAAATCTTTTTTACGTTCTCCGCTTGAGTTTACACGCATTAGTTCTGGTTTTACCACTAAACGTTTTCACCCTATTCTGCACCAATTGCGCGCGCACAAAGGTGTAGATTTTGCAGCAGCAATCGGCACACGTATTAAAGCTTCAGGTGATGGTGTTGTTGATTTTGTGGGTAAAAAAGGTGGTTATGGCAACGTGATTGTGCTAAAACACCAAAATGGCATTAGCACTGTATATGGCCATTTATCTAGCTTCGCAGAAGGTATACGCAAGGGCACTCAGGTAGAACAAGGCGAAATTATTGGTTTTGTCGGTATGTCGGGCTTAGCGACTGGCCCACATTTACATTATGAATTTTTAGTGGGTAAAGAGCATCGCGACCCCATGACGGTTAATCTACCAACTAGCATCCCCATTGATGCTAAATACAAAAATGCGTTTAATACGGCTAGTGCAAATTTGATGGCGCAATTGGCAATATTAAACCGTCATCAATTCGCTTCAAGCGAGTAAAATAACAAACAGCTTGAACCAAATACGTTAGGAAAGCAGAAATGCAACTATTCATTGGCATTATGTCTGGTACCAGTTTAGATGGCGTTGACGTTGCGCTGTGTAAATTTGAAGCAAATGCTTGTGAAATCATTGCCACACACTTTTTAGCATATCCTGCTGAACTAAAACTTTCGCTTTTGGCGCTGCACGCATCACAACCTAACGAGCTTGAGAGCGCATTATTACTAGGCAATAAACTCGCACATTTATATGCAGATGCAGTAAAAAATATGCTGGCTACCACCAAAGTGAATGCGGATCAAATCGCTGCTATTGGTTGCCACGGCCAAACCATTCGGCACCGCCCAGAACTTGGGTTTACCTTACAAATTGGCAATAACGCTTTGCTGGCAGAACTAACCAATATCACTGTGGTGGGTGATTTTCGTAGTCGCGATATTGCCGCTAGCGGGCAAGGGGCGCCACTGGTGCCGGCTTTTCACAAGGCTATTTTTGGCAATAACACATTAAACCGCGCGATTATTAATATTGGTGGCATTGCAAATATTACGTATTTAAATAAAAACGGTGACGTGCTAGGTTTTGATTCTGGCCCTGGCAATATGCTTTTGGATGCGTGGGCAAAACTAAAACTAGACCAAGATTTTGATGCAGATGGCGCATGGGCAGCCACGGGCGTTGTACATGAAAGCTTTTTAAGTAATATGCTCGCAGAGCCTTATTTTGCGCTGCCTCCACCCAAAAGTACGGGTCGTGATTTATTTAACGACACATGGTTAAAGCAACATACGCTTTACCCGCACACTCACCCGCAAGACATCGCCCGCACGCTTGTTGAGCTTAGCGCATATTCAATTTGCCAAGCATTACATAAATATTGCCCTGCGGTAGATGAGGTCTATTTATGCGGTGGCGGCGCACGCAATTGTTTATTGGTAAATACGATTAAAACCATGCTCGCGGACACACCAGTAATGAATACAGATGCACTGGGTGTGGGCGTAGATTGGCTTGAAGCAGTTGCATTTGCTTGGCTTTCCAAACAAACGATTGAGAACAAAGCGAGCAACTTACCAGCAGTAACAGGCGCAAAAGGCTTACGCGTTTTAGGTGCAATTTACCCAGCATAAGCTTTAAAAAAGTTCGCACTAAATTGTGCACCAAAATAACCTCAAAACCTGCACAAAATTAGTGCAGTAAAAATCGTTAAATTTTCAAGTCTTATACTTTTGCAGGGGCTTTCCTGCACTTTTGTGCTTTTGATTGCGTATAATCACCTTATAAACCCTAATAAAGAGTGAGTTATGGCTAAAAAACCTACCAAAGCATTTATCACATTTGATAACGATACCGCGCCTATCGAGTTGCCTATTTTATCTGGCACCGCAGGTAATGATGTGATTGATATCCGCACGCTTGGCAAGCATGGCGTTTATACTTACGATCCTGGTTTTATGTCTACCGCGGCTTGTCAGTCGGGTATTACGTTTATTGATGGCGAAAAAGGTTTGCTGCAATACCGTGGCTATCCGATTGAGCAATTGGCAGAAAACTGTAACTTTTTAGAAGTTTCATATTTGCTGATGCATGGCGAATTGCCAAATGCTACGCAGTTAGATAGCTTTACAAAAACCATTGTCACCCGCACCATGTTGCATGATCAACTCAGCAACGTGTTCCGTGGCTTTAGGCGCGATGCACACCCAATGGCGGTGATGATAGGCGTGGTGGGAAGTATGTCCGCATTCTATTTCGACTCGATGGATGTTTATAACCCTGAGCACCGCATGATTTCAGCGTACCGCCTGCTGGCTAAAGTACCAACGATTGCCGCATGGAGCTATAAGTACAATTTGGGTCACCCATTTATGTACCCAAAAAACAAATTTACATATGCAGAAAACTTTATGCATATGATGTTTGCGACACCTTGCGATGATTATGTACCCAACCCAGTACTTGCAAAAGCATTTGAGAAAATTTTGATTTTGCATGCAGACCACGAGCAAAATGCCTCTACTTCTACTGTTAGGTTAGTAGGCTCTAGCGGTGCTAACCCATTTGCGAGTATTTCAGCGGGAATTGCCTCACTTTGGGGGCCTGCGCACGGAGGCGCTAACGAGGCCACGCTAGATATGCTAGAAGAAATTGGTGATGTATCGCGTATTGACGAATTTATTAAACGCGCAAAAGATAAAAATGATAGCTTCCGCCTAATGGGTTTTGGGCATCGTGTGTATCGCAGTATGGATCCACGTGCCGCCATTATGCAAAAAACCTGTTATGAGGTACTGAACGAGTTGGGCTTACATAACGACCCGATGTTTAAACTTGCAATGCAGCTAGAAAAAATTGCGTTAGAGGACGAATATTTTGTTTCGCGCAAACTGTACCCAAATGTGGATTTTTATAGCGGCATTGTGATGCGTGCGATGGGGATTCCTAACTCTATGTTCACTGCTATTTTCGCGCTTGCCCGCACGGCAGGCTGGATAGCGCAATGGAGCGAGATGAACGCTGACGCAGAGCATAAAATTGGTCGCCCAAGACAGCTTTATACAGGTCAAGATAGACGCGATTTTGTACCGATTGATAAACGAGCATAACTTTAAAAGTTAGTTAACATATCATATATTTGCAACAAATCAGGCTATTTGACGAAAAATAAAGCGTCAAATAGGATGCCTAATTTACGTTAGGCTTCAAAGACCCTTTAAAACACCTACCCTGAAAGCCGCATGAATATTGCCTCGCAAAGCATGATTTTTTACTAGCACTTTAATTTGATTGATTTAGAAGTTATCCCGTCAGTCTTCTATCGATAAATAATGAGTTGCCAGTTATTTTTTTTGCTTGCTTTTTCACGCCATTCATTGCGCCTGCCACTTCATGGTGGCTTTTAAAAAGTGCTGGCTCAACACGAATGGCACCAATTGAAATACTGCCAAATGGGTAAAAAGCTTTATTGCCAAGCCTATCCTCAACCTCAATACCGCCAGCTTCCACATCTTTACTATCGTAAAAATCTGGAATGACCTTAGAAAGTGTATTTAACACCTCATTGCAAAGTGTTTCCCAGTTTTCAGATTGAAACAATAAAATAAAATCATCACCACCAATATGGCCAACAAAATCTCGCTCATCTATCGCAACATTACTTAGTAAACGGCCAACAAACTGAATTAACTCATCCCCACGCCTGTAACCATAAGCATCGTTAAACGGCTTAAAATTATCTAAATCACAATAGCACGCAATAAATGGCTCACCATGTTCTAATAAACGATCAATATGTGAGTTTATTGGCACATTGCCTGGCAAACTAGTGAGCGGGTTAGCATACCTAGCCGCAATAATTTGTAAATTTGTAATCTCTCTTAAAAGCGCGTGCCCGCTGCCAGTGCCAACATAATCATCGCCATCCACAACAATGAACCCATTCATTAAATATTGTGGGTCCGCATTTAATATCATTTCACTCAGTGCATTAATCGTCATCGATTTCTGCACAATGAGCGGGCTATCATCCATAAATTGTGTGCACGGTTTTTTGCCATGCAATTCTTTCTGATATGGTCGCGCAAATCTGTCTATCGTATCAAAACGACTGATTAAGCCTATTGGCTTACGATCTGTTACAACAGGTATCGAGTTTAAAGACGCATCCTCCTGAAACATTTCATAGACTTGCTCATTTGTAAAAGTCTCTGGAATCGTTGATTGATAAGTGATTAAGTTTGCAACTGTTGCTTGCTTGTTATTATTCACAAGATCACGGTACACAGTAATAGAGCTTTTATAGAGTAAAACTTTTACATCATCTGCCAATTGTTCTAAAAACTGTGGCATGGGCCGACCTAAAAGAAAACCCTGCGCATAATTAATTTTTAAATCTTTAATTACTGCAAGTTCATCACGCGTTTCAACACCTTCTGCGATTGTTTGGCCGCCAGACTCTGTTGCGATTTTTTGTATCGCCCTTACAAACTCTTGTTTAATGGGGTCATTTTGAATATTCGTGATGAAGTGTTTGTCTATTTTTACAAAATCAGGATGGATTTCTGACCATAACCTTAAGCTAGAAAATCCCTCTCCTAAATCATCTAAGGCGATACCAAAACCATAGGCTTTATATCTTGCTACAGTGTCTTTTAAAACACTAAAGTCATTAATTGTTGAGCCTTCTGTAATCTCAATCACAATATCGCTTGGTTTTAAGTGAAAGCGTTCAAGCTGTTTGATATTAAATTCAAACTGTGAATTTGTAAGCATTAAACAGGTTGGACTAATGTTCACAAAAAGTTTATTTTGGTATTTGCATTCAGCATATCTGCATAATACAATTTCTCTACATAAAGATTCAACTTCTGGTAACAAGCCTGTTAAATACGATGAACTAAGTAAAGATATCGGAGAATGTAACTTTGTTCCTACAGGGCCTCTAATGAGAGCCTCGTGCCCAAAAACTGTTGCATTGCTAATATCTACAATTGGTTGAAAAAGCGGACTGATGTTTCTGGAATCTAGTATATCCAGTATTTTTGATTTCAATTTTTATTCCCTGAACAACTATAAATTATGTTTTATGTAAATAATATGAAAAAAATATTACTTTGTTATGACAAAATGCACATCATTCTATTATTTTAAAAAACCAAATTCTGCTAGTTTTCTGTACAACAACTCACTTACTACTGCATAGCCTTTTGCGTTAGCATGAATTTGGTCTGCTTTTAAAGTATTATCTGATAGCACTTCTGAAAACACATTGCTAATGAGTGGCGTATTGGTTTCTTGGGCAAGCGTTTCAAACAGCGTATGGTCTTGCAAATTACCCATTGCCGCGCGAAATGCGCTCACCTCGGGAATTGCCACCAACACTGAAGGCACGGCGGCTTGCTTGGCCTGCGTCAATATCGCTTTTAAATTCGCCATGGTTTTGGTTTGCGGTACATTATGTAAAAAGTCATTGCCTCCCAATTCCACAATAAGTAATTTGGGTTGATGTTGCTGCAACAATGCAGGTAGTCGCTCTAATCCGCCCGCGCTAGTATCACCCGGCACACCTGCATTAATAATTTGCCAACCAGTTTTGGTTGCAAGCAAGCTTGGGTAGTCTTCACCAGTATTTGTGCCAGTATTAGCACCAGTCCCATAACTTAAGCTATCGCCTAAAATCAGCACGGTGGCACCCTGTGGAATCGCCGCGTATTTTTCTGCTGTTTTGCCACAAGCAACTAGGGTAAAAATGAGCAGTAAGTACACCAGTTTTTTCATTTATTTCACCTTATAAAGTTATGCAAATTGCCATCATTGACACCCAACATCAAAACCGTATCTCTGAAACCCTTATGGATACTGCCATACAGGGCATATGATAGATGCTCAGTATTATTTTAAAACAAAAAAACCAAGCAAATGCTTGGCTTTTTTGACTTACTATTATAACGCTAGCTAAAAATTTGATTAAAGCTAAAACTTATACCGAAAATGAGCTTCCACAACCACAAGTAGAAGTCGCTTGCGGGTTACGAATCACAAACTGTGAGCCTTGCAGACTATCGGTGTAATCAATCTCTGCGCCCATTAAATATTGCAAGCTCATTGGGTCAATCAGCAAAGTCACGGTATCTTTCATCACTTGCGTATCATCTTCGTTCACTTCTTCTTCAAAAGTAAACCCATATTGAAAGCCAGAACAACCGCCACCGCTAACAAACACGCGCAGTTTAAGATCTGGTGAACCCTCTTCTTCTATGAGTTCTTTCACTTTTTTTGCTGCGTTATCAGTAAACACCAATGGGCTTGGCATTTGTATATCTGGAATGCTGTTTTCTTTTACATCTGCTACTGTATTCATTTTTTGCTCCTTAAACCTCAATAATGCATGACATCAACTTGGGGGTATTGTTCAAATTTTCAAGCGTTTAAACTGATTCTTCTGGCAACTCGTCACCGATATACACTAATTTACCCTCGATCACAGCGCCAGTATGCATCTCGAGCGATTTGTAATATAAATCACCAGTGATGCGTGCTTTTGTTTGCAATTCTACAAAATGGCTCGATTTTACCGTACCATTTACTTTACCATTTAATACGATTTTAGCTGCTGTGACCGAGCCTTCTATGCGACCATGCTCGCTAATAATTAAGGTGCTAGGTGACCCATTTTGCTCTGATACATTACCACGAATTGCACCGTCAACACGTAAACCGCCGCCAAAATGTAAATCGCCCTCAATACGAGTATCGGCGCCCACTAAGGTATCAATACGGTTATCAATTTTGTTCGCTTTTTTAAAAAACATTTAAATCCTTTAAATCGTCCAGCCTTTAACAGTCAATGATATAAGGCACTACCTTGCCCTTTTGCTCACCATGTTTTTATAAAAGAATAACTCTTCTTTAACTTTAATATTATCATCTTGAACGCTTGCAAGCTCTTTGGCAAGTGTATTATTGGTTGCAAGCTCAACTTGTAGCTCGCGCTGCGCGCCGACTAATTTCTCTTCTAACTCTTTATTTTGATGCGTTACTAACTTGAGCTGCTCGCGCATATCCAGCTCATCGCGCAACAACCAGTAAGCTAAACCAAAGCCAAATATCACAAACATAATCGCTAAAAAAGCCTGAAAATACCAAGGCCGTTGCGAACGCACAGCTACTCTTCTAGCAGTTAAGCCAAAATGATTGCGAACTCTGCGATCTACTGGTCTCATTGATACGCTTTATTTATGGCAACAATGGGACAACTTCTAAGCCAGCATTTTCATCAAAACCAAACATAATATTCATATTCTGCACCGCTTGCCCCGCTGCACCTTTAACTAGGTTATCTTGTACCACCAATATCGTCAAATACCCTGTATCTGCTTGCTTGTGTAAGGCAATACGCAATTGGTTAGAACCACGTACCGAACGCGTTTCTGGCAAAATACCAGCCGGCAACACATCCACAAAGCGCTCGTCAGCATAACGCTTTTCAAATAAGTCTTGCAAATCAAGACTATGCGATTTAGTTGAAAGTTTCACATAAATCGTAGAAAGCATGCCTCTAATCATCGGGATTAAATGCGGCACAAATATAAAATCGACGTTTATGCCTGCTAACTGCGTAATTTGTGCGTGAATTTCTGGGTGATGTCGATGCCCGCTCACCCCATAGGCTTTCATATTATCTGAAGCTTCTGCAAACAAAGTAGCTACTTCTGCTTTTCTACCCGCGCCAGAAACGCCAGATTTACTATCCGCGACTATTGGTACCGAAAAATCAATTAAGCCCTGCTCTAATAACGGCGCCAAGCCTAGCAAAACCGTTGTTGGATAACAGCCTGGGTTGCCAATCACCTTGGCCGATTTAATCTTATCCCGATACAATTCAGGAACACCGTATACCGCGTCTTTTAAAATATCAGCACAGCTATGCGGCATTTTGTACCATTTTTCAAATACGTTTGTGTCTTGCAACCTAAAATCGGCCGCTAAATCGATCACTTTTATACCCGCCTCAACCAAACCTGGAGCTTGCGCCATGGCAACGCCATGTGGCGTTGCAAAAAATACAACATCGCAATCGCTCAAATTTGCGTTTGCAGGGTCGCTAAACTTTAATTCGACAAAGCCCCGTAAGCTAGGAAACATATCTGCCACTGGCAAACCTGCCTCACCACGAGAGGTAATTACCTTAAGCTCGGCATGAGGGTGCACAGATAACAAACGCAGTAGTTCTACGCCTGTATAGCCAGTTCCACCAACAATGCCTATTTTAATTTTTTTTGCCATCATTCAATTACCAAAAACTTATGCTGAAATTAATGTTAAGTACATATCCTGATATTCTAACCTACAAATGAAAAAGGTCGCAAAAGCGACCTTTTCAACTTCTTGACGCCCAAGAATAAAGCGTTTGTACTAGCGTTTAGAGAACTGTTTACGACGACGTGCTTTACGTAAACCCACTTTTTTACGTTCTACTTCACGTGCATCACGTGTTACGAAACCTGCATGTGAGAGCGCACTTTTAAGTGATGCATCATAATCGATCAAAGCACGTGTAATGCCATGGCGTACTGCACCTGCTTGGCCAGACTCACCACCACCAACCACATTCACCATGATATCGAAGCTTGCAGTGTTTTCTGTTAGCTCTAATGGCTGACGTAGAATCATACGTGAGGTCACGCGTGAGAAATATTCGTCAACTGGCTTATCATTCACAATGATATTGCCCTTACCTGTTTTTAAAAACACGCGCGCTACTGAGCTTTTGCGGCGGCCTGTACCATAATTGTATTTGCCAATCATCTTTTGATTTACCTTAATTGTCTTTTTGCTTAGATAGTCAATGCTTTTGGTTGTTGTGCAGCATGTTCATGCTTTTCGCCAGCATACACTTTCATTTTCTTAATCATTGCATAGCCCAATGGGCCTTTTGGTAGCATACCTTTTACCGCTTTTTCTAATGCGCGACCTGGAAACTTATCTTGCATTTTAGAAAATGTTGTTGTGCTGATACCGCCTGGGTAGCCAGAATGGCTGTGATATTCTTTGTTATCTGCTTTTGCGCCAGTGACTTTTAATTTGTCAGCGTTAATGACCACAATATAATCACCTGTATCAACGTGCGGCGTATAAATGGTTTTATGTTTACCACGTAAACGGTGAGCAACAGCACTAGCCAAGCGACCAAGCACCAAATCAGTAGCGTCGATTACAAACCAATCACGCTTTACTTCATGTGTTTTTGCAGAAAAAGTCTTCATATCTAACTACCAACGTCCAAATAAAATCATGCTGAATAAAATCAAGAGGGCGGATTATATGCTTTTGCGAGAATGCTTGTCAATTATAAAGCGCATATAAATTAATATTTTTTGATTAATATGCATATAAATGCAATTGGCATGGCATTTGCATACTGACACTTAAGTTGATTTTTAAATAAAACTATAAAAAAGTTAGATATACTAATGTGAGGTAAAAAATTATGAATACAAATTATACCATCAAACAAGCGGTAATTACCGCGCTAACAATCCTAACGCTTAGTGCGCAAAACCAAGCATTGGCAATGGGTTTGGGCAATATTGATGTTAAATCTCATTTGGGCGAACCTCTACGTGCCAGCATAAAAGTACAAGGGGCGAGTGAGATCAAAAGTGCATCTTGCTTTAGAGTTTTAGATAGCTCAGGCATGGATAACCAACTTACACATGCTAACTTTAAATTAGCAAATATCGACAATGATGTCGCAATTTTGACAGTTACGACAGACCAAGTGTTAAATGAGCCTATCGTTAATTTATCTGTCATGACGGATTGCGATATTAATATACAGCGGGATTATGTAGTGCTTCTAGACCCTCCTTTAACAACTGAAGAAGGGAGTTTTGAAGATATTTCTCCAGCAGTGATTGAAGAACCAGTCATCACAAAAAAGAAAAGCAAAAAAAATAAAGATGTAGAAGACGCACCAAAGTATTCACAATCCATTATAGTTGGCGAAACAGTAGCAGAAAAACCTGCTGTGAAAAAAACCAAAAAGAATAAGGCAATTAAAAAAACCAATATAGAAAAAGAAATTGTACTTACAGCTGGCTACAACTTAGATAAACCAAATGAAACGGTTAAGCTTAACGAAACAAAACCTAGCGAAACAAGCACGCCTGCCGTTAACACTAAAAAAAGCGGCGCTCGTTTAAGTATTTCAGGTGGCGACGCTTCTAATCAAAACTCAACCAGCGCTAAATTGATGCTTGATAAGCAACTGCACTTTACACCAGAAACTGCAGCAAAAGCACTATCACCAGAGATGGATATCGATATTGAAGACGAAGTAACGGTGATGACACACCGTCTGGCGCATTTAGAAAAACAACTTGGCGCTCTATCTGCTTCTAACCAACAACTTAAAACTGAAAATGCGTATAATAAACAACAACTTGATGAATCTAATGCTTGGAACAATAAATTTTCTTGGCTGGGTTATATCATAGGTGGCGCCCTAGTCTTTGGTAGCGTGACAATTGCGGATAAATGGCGCCGTCGTCGTCAAGATGAGCAGCTAGAAATTGCCCAGATGGAATGGGAGAAAAATGCGGCTACTTCATACAATCAAACCAATCAAGATAATGAAGTTCCTTTGATGAGTATTAACGTCGAAGAAGCGAACGACGACTTTTTTGAATCTGACACAACACAAGCGATAATTGTTGAAGCCGCAACTGATGCAATTGAAGAAGAAAATATTGAAAAAGACGAGGATATTTTTACTAACATTGTACCGACTTATACAAGTGAAACACCGATTGCTGTAGAAGAGCTCGATGCTGAACACAATGTGTTAGATCATGCCGATGTATTCTTATCACATGGACGTGTGAGTTTGGCAATTCAGTTATTACAAAACCATTTGATAGATTTCCCAAAACAATCGGTCACTATTTGGATGTTCTTACTCGACTTAATTGCCAAAGAAAACTTACCAGCCCTTTATGAGCAAACCGCACTTGAATGTAAAGAATACTTTAATATTAAAATTGCAGACTATACGCAACCTGCGGCGGACAATGGTGAAAGTTTAGAATCTTTCCCACGTATCACAGCGGGTTTACAACAAGTTTGGGGTTCGCCTGCGGCACTCGCTTATTTAGATGATTTAATTTATAACAGTCGCTTAGAAGTGCGTGTTGGCTTTCATAAAAATGTGATTGAAGAATTGTTAATGCTAAAAAGAGTTGCGCAAGAAGAATTAAAATCAGCACAAGTGATTCGTTTAGACGAAAAGAAAATTGAAATGTTGGAACTTAAAGAAGCACAACTTGCAGCAAAAAAAGAAGAGAAAATCAAGAAAATGGAAGAACTTGCATTAGAAGAAACAACACCTAAGCTAGCACAAACGGAAGAAACATCTTTTGAAAAATTTGAATTTAACCTTGTGGAATATAACAGCTAGCATTTAATTGTTTGGTAGTTGCGAATAAGTCGCTAAGTATTGCGCTACTAGACCAATAAATATCGCCAAACCAATCCAGTTGTTATGTAAAAACGCCTTAAAGCAATCAGTTTTAAGGCGTTTTTTTATTTGTTCATATTGCCCAATTGCCAAACCTGTCGCGACACCCAAGCCTAAATAATAATATTTACCGTAGCTCATAAAATTGCCAATATAAACGAGCAAACTTATCATGATGGCATAGCAAATCATAATCGCGATGACATCATGCTTACCAAAAAAGATGGCAGATGACTTGATACCTATTTTTAAATCATCATCACGGTCAACCATTGCATATTCGGTATCGTAGGCAATTGCCCATAATATGTTGGCTACCAATAGCACCCAAGCCAGCGGCGGAATATAGTCATTCACGGCAGCAAACACCATGGGGATACCAAAGCCAAACGCAATACCCAAATACGCCTGAGGAATTGCTAAAAATCGCTTGGTTAAAGGGTAAGTGACCGCTAAAAATAAAGCCGCAAATGACAATAAGATAGTCGTCATATTAAACTGCAACACCAAGCAAAACGCGAGCAGTGCTAAGAAAATCGCTAACCCATAAGCCTCTTTTACGCTCACTTCACCTGTGGCGAGCGGACGATTTTTGGTGCGTTCCACCAAGCCATCATATTTCCGATCTGCTATATCGTTCATTACGCAACCAGCACTTCGCATCAGCACAGTTCCTGTGATAAAAATAAGCAACACAATCCAATCGGGCTTACCACGAGTGACTATCCAAAGTGCCCATAACGTTGGCCAAAGCAATAGCAAAATGCCAATCGGCTTATCGAGCCTCATGAGGCGCTCGTACGCGTCTAGTTTTTTGGTTAAGATTTTTAAGTCCATCAAGTCATTATTCTCATCTTTGATGCGCTAGTATTTCATTGATGGTAAAAAAGTACAAGGCGGAGCGCCGCAGACAGTACACACTTGGTACGTCAAGGCGTGACAACGCCGTAATTTTTTAATCATCAATGGAATAATTGATCTAAGAAAACTTCGGTGACTAAAATTCTAGCGCAACCCAAGCTAAATGTAGAACGTCTTGCCCACATAACTTTTGGACTTCTTTTAAGATGCTCTGCGACCCGCATGGATATTGGGTGCTGGCGCGGTAGTTTTTTATACGCTAAGGGCGTGCGTTTTACTTTTGGGTTGGCAAACAAAATCGCACCCAGTGGTTTATTGCCTAATTTGCCTAGGCTATACCAAGCCCCGCGTAAACTCGACCTTGGCAACACGCTATGCGCAAACACCACGGGTTGCGTGTTACCCATTAAAATTACCTCGCGAATCAGCGCATGCTGATTAGCTTTCAGGAAAAGTAGTGCTGATTCATCGGTAAAAGCGCTCGCATTTTTTAACAAAACAGGCTTCACACCAAAATCTGCGTAACGCGCCTTTAATCTGGCTGTGAGTGAGCCATCATCAATCAACCATTTTCGATAGGTACCGCTCATCATTGGCTTTTTAAGCCATCCCCAATTGTTATAAGGTGAATAAATTGTCTTTTTCACTTATTATGCAAATTTGGTTTTGGTGATAACGACTTCTCGACGGCATTACCATCCAATATTTCTGTACCACAATACATACATGTTCGCTGCCTTGAATGAGCAGGTCTGTTGCATTTTGGACATGGTGATACTTTACCAGTCATTCTGCCATCTTCCCTACCATCTCTTATATCAATTTCTTTAATTTTTTGCTCTATCTCAGAATCTGATATATTTGTTTTTTCTTGTAAAATTTCTAATAAGGCTTGGCATATAAGTGCCAAGCCATCTATTTTTGATTCCAATCTTTGCACTTCCTTATATAGTTTCTCACCATTTTTTATCGAATCAAGATTATTAAGGCTTTGCGATGCTTGTAAATCGGTAATCTGCTTATGTTGATAAACATCCCATAAATCAATCATTTTTTTCTCTCAAAATAATAAAATTAAACCTTTACTAATTCACCAGCATAGCTCATCCATCTTTCCAAATGAGCTTCCACCGCTTTTGGGTAATCTTTAATTAGCTTATCTGCCATATTTTTTGCAAGCTCCAGCAAGTCCGCATCACGTTCTAAATCGGCAATTTTGAGCATGGGCACGCCACTTTGGCGTGTGCCTAAAAATTCTCCCGGGCCGCGTAAATGCAAATCGGCTTGGGCTATAATAAATCCATCGGTATGTTCATAAATCACTTTGAGTCGCGCGCGCGCCATCTCGCTTAACTTGTTTTGATAGAGCAAAATACAAGTGCTTTTAGCTGCGCCACGGCCAACTCTACCTCTTAACTGGTGCAATTGGCTTAAGCCTGCGCGCTCGGCATGCTCAATCACCATGAGGCTAGCGTTTGGCACATCCACGCCCACTTCAATCACCGTGGTGGCAACGAGTAATTGAATATCGCCCGCACTAAAAAGCGACATGATGGCTTGTTTTTCTGCGGGTTTCATACGGCCATGCACAAGACCTACCTTAAGTTCTGGGAAAGTCGCCTGCATATACGCAAAGGTGTCGTTTGCGGTTTGCAGTTGCAGAGCCTCACTCTCCTCTATCAGCGGGCAAACCCAGTAGGCTTGGCTACCCGCCATACAGGCCTCACGCACGCGTTGCAAAATCTCATCACGGCGTTCGTCAGACACCAATTTAGTCACAATCGGCGTGCGGCCTGGCGGCAGTTCATCAATCACCGACACATCTAAATCGGCAAAATAACTCATAGATAGCGTGCGAGGAATCGGCGTGGCAGACATCATGAGTTGATGCGGTTCAGGTTCGCCCTTTTTGCGTAACGCCAAGCGTTGTTGCACACCAAAGCGGTGTTGCTCATCAATAATGGCAAGGCCAAGTTGATGAAAATTCACAGCATCTTGAAACAAGGCATGCGTGCCAACGGTAAGCTGGGCTTGACCACTGTAGATGTTAGCGAGCGCTAACTCACGTTCTTTTTTACTTTGACTACCCGTAAGCCATGCAATTTGAAGGTTTAATGGCGCAAACCACATTTCAAACTTTTTAAAATGTTGCTCCGCTAAAATTTCAGTCGGTGCCATCAGTGCGACTTGCCAGCCATGTTCAATGGCCTGCAAAGCAGCCATGCAAGCCACTATGGTTTTGCCGCTACCCACATCGCCCTGCAATAGGCGGTGCATTGGGTGTGGCTGTGTTAAATCGTGCGCGATTTCCGCCACTACTTTTTGCTGCGATTTAGTGAGAGAAAACGATAAATGCTGCTGCATTTTTGGCACAAGTATTTTCGAGCTAGAAATTGAGGGTGCATCTAAACTGCGGCGTTTAATATAGTGTCGACGCATACTAAGTTGTTGCGCAAGCAACTCATCAAACGCCAGCCGCCGCCATTCAGGCGTAGTTCGATTTTCTAAGGCACTTAAACTGGCATCTGGCGCAGGGCTGTGAAGCACATAGATACTGGCCTTGAAGCTAGGTAAATTGAGCTGTTTGTAAACACCTGCGGGCAAGATTTCTTGCATCACATCTTGCTTTAGGGCAATTTGAATCGCTTTGCGAATATTAGGTTGTGTTAAACCTGCTGTGGTGGGATAAACAGGTGTGAGGGTCTCGGCAACCACTGTGCTTTCACCTACATTTTTGCATTGCGGGTGCACCATCTCGTAGCCAAAAAAACCATGCCTCACTTCGCCAAAAGCACGAATTTTTCTCCCAATAGCTAGCGCCGCGATTTGGCTAGGGTAAAAATGCAAAAACCGTAAAGTGAGCTGACCACTTACATCTTCTAACCTTACAATCAGTGCTTTGCGTGATTTATAAGTGACTTCAGCATGCACAATTTCACCTTCAACCTGAGCTGGCTCACCTATGCGCAAATCGCGGATTAAAGTAATGTGAGTTTCATCAATATAACGTAATGGCAGGTGTAGCAGTAAACCTTGCATATTGCTTATACCAAGTTTAGCTAGGCTGGCAATTAGTGGCTTAGAAAACGCCTTTGATTCTGCAAGTGTTGTCAGATGAAACCTTTTTGATTCTATGAAAAAAGACTCGCAATTTTAAATCAGGTTTTAGATTTTTTCTTCAGCATGCAAACCTTTTACACGGTTAATCCTGACTACATCGGGGATTTTGCGTAAATTGCGCATCAACTCAGCCAAATGAACACGGTCGCGTACTTGTACAGTAAAGTTTACGTTTGCATATTGGCTACCGTCGGCCTCTTCTACATTCACGTTATCAATATTAGCCCCTACATCAGAAATTCCTGATGCTATTTTTGCCAGCATACCGCGCTCATTTGCCACCACCATATGCACGTTCACTTTGAAGAGTTTTTTATTGTCTGAACCCCACTCTACATCTAGCCATTTATCTGGATCTAGCTTAAATTTGCGGGTGGTTGGGCAATCATGGGTATGAATTATGAGGCCCTTTTCTTTGTTAATAAAACCTAAAATCGGGTCACCAGGAATTGGTCTACAACATTGTGCAAACTGAACCGCCATGCCCTCGCTACCGCTAATCGTAATATTATCAAGCTTTTTAGGAAGCTTCTGTTTAGCATCCTCTGGCCCATTTAACTCAGTGTGCAACTCAGGATGCCCTGCAGTAAGTTGGTGTGCCACCATCAAACTGACGCGTTTACCTAAGCCAATATCAGACAAAATGGCTTGCTTATCTTTTACACCATAATCTCGAATGACTTTCTTCCACTCTTTTTCACCAATGGTATGTGGCTCTACATGCAAAGCGCGTAGTGCCATATTAAGCATGCGCTCACCCAAATGGGCTGATTCTGTCACTTGTATAGATTTTAAATAATGCCTAATGTGAGAGCGTGCTTTGCCCGTGACCACATAGTTTAGCCAAGCTGGATTTGGTTTTGCCAATGCCGCAGTGATAATTTCTACGTTATCGCCGTTGTGCATCTCGGTACGGAGTGGTGCAAGCTCATTATTAATTTTTACCGCGACACAACAATTACCCACATCTGAATGCACAGCATAAGCAAAATCTACCGCAGTTGAGCCTTTGGGAAGCGCTAATATATTGCCTTTAGGGGTAAATACATATACTTCATCTGGAAACAAATCGACTTTAAAATTCTCTAAAAACTCGTAAGAGTCATCACTCTCGGTTTGGATTTCTAGCAAGCGCTGCAGCCATTGGTGCGTTTGTTGTTGTAAGGCGGTTAAGTTCGCATCCGATGTTTTATAGCGCCAGTGTGCCGCAACACCTGCATTGGCAATTTTATGCATATCTTCACTACGAATTTGTACTTCTATTGGTGTGCCAAACGGACCAAACAAAGTGGTGTGTAGCGATTGGTAGCCATTTGCCTTTGGAATAGCAATTAAATCTTTAAATCTACCTGGTATGGGTTTATACAAAGCATGCAAGCTACCAAGTGCTAAATAACAACTTGCGGTATCTTTCACCAACACTCTAAACCCATAAATATCTTGTATTTGTGCTAAGTTAGTGTGCTTACTCGTCATTTTGCGGTAAATACTGTAAAGGTGTTTTTCGCGGCCTTTAACATCTGCCACAATATGTGCATCTTGCAAGCGCTGCTTGATAGAATCTAATATTTTACTAATGACTTCTTTGCGATTACCTCGCGCAACTTTAATCGCTTTAGATATCACGCGATAACGCATGGGGTACAAATATTTAAAGCTTAAATCTTCCAACTCTTGATAGATTTGATTTAAGCCTAAGCGATTGGCAATTGGTGCATAAATATCTAAGGTTTCACGCGCAATACGTTTTTGCTTTTGCGAGTTCATCGCCTCTAGCGTTTGCATGTTGTGCAATCTATCGGCAAGTTTTACCAAAATCACCCGCACATCTTGACTCATCGCCAATAGCATTTTGCGGAAATTTTCGGCCTGCGCAGCGAGCGCACTTTGAAACTCAATTTTGTCGAGCTTGGTAACGCCCTCAACTAAATCAGCGACTTGTTTACCAAATTTTTGGTTAATAACAACTATTTCAACACCCGTATCTTCGACCACATCGTGCAACAAGGCGGCCATCAAGGTAGGTAAATCTAAATGGAGCTTAGCTAAAATACATGCCACCGCTACAGGATGAGAAATATAGGGCTCACCAGTTTTACGACTTTGACCTGTATGCGCAATTTCAGCATACCGATAGGCATCCCAGACTTTTTCGATATCTGCTTGGCTAAAATATTCTTTAAGTAAAAGGGTAAGTCTTGAGTCTGAAGAATCTGCCGGCAACAAAGGTGGCTCGGCAGATTGAATAGTGTCGATATGCGTTGGATTAATGCCTAATTTTGTCGCAGTCTTTGGCATTGAGTATCATGCTGAAACTTGAGCACCCTAATCTTATGGGTGAATGCGATTTAAAATTTCAACACCGACTTTACCTGCCGCTATTTCACGCAAAGCAAGTACAGTAGGCTTGTCTTTTTGGTTTGGACTATGCACAAAAGGATCAGAACCATTCGCTAATTGACGGGCTCTATAAGCTGCCACCAAAGTTAACTGAAAGCGGTTAGGTATTTTTTCTAAACAATCATCTACGGTAATACGAGCCATTTTATATCCTCTGCGTTTAAGTCCTAAAAATTTAAGACTTTTAAATGTTAAGTTAGTTTTTGAATTAGCGCGGCATGACGCGCTAGCTGTGATTGCGCTTTTAGTCGCGTTGCGCGGAAAATTGCCATTAGATCTTGCAGTGCAACTTCAAAATTATCGTTTATTGTAACATAGTCGAACTCGACGACATGACGCATTTCTTCGCGCGCCGCCGCAAGCCGCTTAGCAATGACTTCTGCGCTATCTTGACCGCGATTGAGTAAGCGCTCACCGAGAGCCTCAACAGAAGGTGGCAAAATAAAAATGCTAGTTGCCTGCGGATATAAATTACGCACTTGAGCAGCGCCTTGCCAGTCAATTTCTAAAATCATATCGTGATTTACTAGGCCATCATTCACAAAGCTCTGCGAAGTGCCATATTTTGCACCATGCACATCTGCACTTTCTAAAAAATCACCTGCACTGAGCATTTCTAAAAATTTTTCTTCGCTCACAAAATTGTAATTTACACCATTTTTCTCACCTGGTCTGGGCGCGCGCGTCGTGTGAGAAACCGACAGCCTAATTTGGCTATCTCTTGCAAGTAGCTCAGAAACCAAGCTGGTCTTGCCTGCGCCAGAAGCGGCCGTAATAATAAATAAATTACCTGTTTGAGTATGTGCTTGCATCACCTTATTTTAGTCTATTTTTGGTCATTTCGATTAAGAATGGAATAACATATTTTCCCTATTCTATATTTTGTATCTGCTCTCGCATTTGCTCAATCAGAACCTTTAACTCCATCGATATTTGGCTAGTTTCAACCGCTACTGATTTAGAACCCAAGGTATTTGCTTCGCGGTTCATTTCTTGCATTAAAAAATCTAGTCGCTTACCTGCCGCGGTAGCTGCATTTAAAATACGCTTAACTTCTGCAATATGACTCGTCAAGCGCACCAGCTCTTCATCTACGTCAATGCGTTGTGCAAAAATCACCATTTCTTGGCGTATGCGCTCATCATCGTTGCTGGCATTCGCTTCATTAAGTTTTAATGTGAGTTTATCTTGATACTGATTTATCAATGTCGGCATCATGGGTTTTACTTTTGCGACATGTTGCTCAACTTCGGCAAGGCGTTCCAAAATAATTGTTTTTAACTTTTCACCTTCACGTGCTTTTGCATTAATTAAATCTTCTAAGACTTGATTTAATACCATTTTCAAATCTGCCTCAAGCGTCTCACTATCAAGGGTTGAGGACAATATTACACCTGGCATCTGTAGTATTTCTAAAATATTAACAGGCTGCGCATCTGGAAAATATTGTGCCGCCGTTTTTGCATTTTCTGCAATCTGCTTTAACACTGCATGATTAAGCTCTTGTGTGCTATCAGCCGTTTGATTGCGAATTAAACTCAAGCGGCAATCCACTTTGCCACGACCAAGTTTAGCTTGAATAATTTCGCGCACCAACGCTTCTAAATAGCGCAAGTTGTCATCTAATTTAAGTTGTAACTCTAAATAACGATGGTTGACTGAGCGCAATTCAAGCAATAAAACCCCATTTTCGGTGTTGTATTCTTGCGACGCATAACCTGTCATACTGAGTATCATAGCGAGCTTTCTTAAAGTAATTGTTGATAATTGTATCAAATGCCTATGATTTTATGCGAGAATATCCTGAGTTATATTACTTTAACGACTTATAATTAGTTTAATCACATTTTGATTACTTAAGTATGGCAACCAGCAAAAATTTACCTTTACCTATCGGCTACATACTTCAAGACTATATTATTACTAAAGTCTTAAGTTCTGGCGGGTTTAGTTTTGTGTATTTAGCACAAGACATGGATAAAAATGTGGTTGCGATAAAAGAGTATATGCCAACAGGTTTGGCTCTACGTGAAGAAGGCGCAACCGTGTTGTTAGGCACAGATGATGATGCCGCCAGCTTTAAACATGGTTTGAAATGCTTCTTTGAGGAAGGTTTAGCGCTCGCCAAAATTGACCACAGAAATATCGTACGCGTGACCAATTTTTTTAGAGAAAACAACACAGTTTACATGGTGATGCAATATGAGCGCGGAAAATCCCTGCAAGATTACATACTTTCTCAATCTGATCCAGTTAATGAAAACTTTGTAAGGCGCGTGTTCAGCGAGTTACTCAATGGTTTGCGTGAAGTGCATACGCAAAAATTATTACACTTAGATATCAAGCCAGCAAATATTTATATTAGGCTAGATGGCACGCCAGTACTTCTAGATTTTGGTTCTGCAAGGCAAACACTGACACAAGTGCAATCTAAATTATCCCCAAGTTACACGCCCGGGTTTGCGCCACCTGAGCAATATTTTGATCGCAAACAATTAGGCCCTTGGAGCGATATTTATAGCGCAGGCGCCAGCATGTATTCTTGTTTAGTAAGATCAGCCCCAATAGCGGCAAATCTGCGTATTAAAGAAGATGTATTAGTGCCCGCAGTAAAAATAGGAAAAGGTATTTATAGTGATGAGTTGCTACAAATTATCGATCATTGCTTAAAACTAGATTACCTAGAGCGTCCGCAAAGCGTATTTTCTTTACAGAAAAATTTACTAGAAATTACTAAAAAACCTATTCCGATCAAAAAACCTAGTTTGGTTAATAAAATTAAAACCGCTCTCAATAAACAGCTATAAAAGAAAATAAATGAAATTCACTATTTATCAAAATAGTCGGCAAGGCCCAAGACAGTACAACCAAGATAGGCTCGCTTACTCATACAGCAAAGATGCACTATTGTTAGTGCTTGCTGATGGTATGGGCGGACATCGAAATGGAGAAATTGCTGCACAACTAGCCGTTAAGACACTTACAGATGCATTTCAGCGTCTTGCTGTGCCAACCTTAAGCTCACCCGCCAAATTTTTAATTGATCATATTCAGCAAGTGCACGATATGATTGAAAACGTCACACAAGAAGAAGGCTTTATCGAATCGCCACGCACGACGATAGTCACTGCCATTATCCAACGCGGTTATTTGTATTGTGCGCATGTGGGTGATTCACGACTGTACCACTTCCGCAATGGTCATTTGCTATTTAGAACTGAAGACCACTCAGTCGTGCAATCACTTTATAAAAAAGGCATGATTAGCAAAAATGAAATGGCTACTCACCCTTATAAAAATAAAATTTATAACTGCATTGGGGGCGAACATCCTCCTCAAATCGATTTATCTGATCGTCATGAGTTGCAAGATGGTGACACCATTTTACTTTGTACTGATGGAGTTTGGGGATTTGTTGATGACCAGCAAATTAAACAAACTATTTTAGATAATATGACCATAGCTGGGGCCACGACAGAGCTCCTAGAAAAAGCAGAGTTTGCAAGTGACGAAAGAGGCGATAATATGAGCGCCATCGGCGTGCAATGGGGTGACCGCTCTCCTGGTATCGCAACGGTATCCACTTTAATGATGCCTTTAGGCCAAACCACTACAATTATGAATCCAGTCACGCATTTAAATGCAGATGGCTCTGATCTTGAGCTCAGTGATGATGAGATTGAAAATACTATCGCAGCAATCCAAAATGCGTTAAATAAATCACATCAAAAAACAAAAATTTAAACTTAAATAGGTTTTAGCGTCAATTCGCTTTGCTTGGCTTATAATTGGCTTTTTTAACAAAAGCTCACTATATGCAAGTCAATGTTATGTCAACTTCCCACCGCCCGAGTCAACGCGCAAATAACCAGCTCCGTCCTATTGAAATTATCCGTCATTACACCAAACATGCCGAAGGCTCAGTACTGATTAAGTTTGGTGATACACATGTGCTATGTACAGCTAGTGTTGAAGAAAAAGTGCCCGGATTTCTAAAAGGTAAAAATCAGGGCTGGGTCACGGCCGAATACGGCATGCTACCGCGTAGCACAGGCAGCCGAATGGACCGTGAAGCTGCAAAAGGCAAGCAATCTGGCCGCACACAAGAAATTCAACGTTTAATTGGTCGTAGCTTACGTGCGATTATAGATTTAGAAAAACTTGGTGAACGCAGTATTCATCTGGATTGCGATGTGATTCAGGCAGACGGCGGAACACGCACAGCTAGTATCACAGGGGCTTATGTCGCATTGCAAGACGCGATTTCTACCCTTTTAGAGAAAAATTTAATTACTGAAAACCCAATTAAACAAGCTGTGGCCGCGATTTCTGTGGGTGTTTACAAAGGCGTGCCCGTGCTTGATTTAGACTATATTGAAGATAGCGACTGCGATACAGACATGAACGTGGTGATGACTGAAAGTGGTGGCTTTGTGGAAATCCAAGGCACAGCTGAAGGCGAGCCGTTTGACCAAACAGCCATGACTGAAATGCTAAATCTGGCACAAACTGGTATTTCTGAACTAGTTAAACACCAAAAAGCTACGCTAAAAATATAATTAAATATAAATTCTAAATGATTAAAAAGCTCGTTATCGCCAGTGGCAACAAAGGTAAACTGCTAGAGATTCAAGCCCTTCTAAGCCCGATTAATATCGAGGTCTTACCTCAATCTTTGTTTAATGTGCCAGAAGCCGCAGAGCCTCATTGTACGTTTATTGAAAATGCACTGGCTAAAGCACGCAACGCAAGTTTGCACACTGGTTTACCCGCACTTGCTGATGACTCAGGCTTATGCTTAGAGGCCTTAGACGGTGCGCCTGGTGTGCATTCTGCTTATTTTGCTGGTGAACCAAGAGATGACGAAAAAAATAATGCGCATTTACAAAAAGTACTTAAAGACCATTACAACCGTTTTGCCCATTATTATTGTTGCATGGTTCTCGTCAGAAGGCATGATGATCCTCAGCCGCTAATTGCTGAAGGTGTATGGTCTGGCGCTATTTTAAAAAAACCGCGTGGGCAAAACGGTTTTGGCTACGACCCACTGTTTATGGATAACAAAACCGGTAAATCTGTAGCGGAATTACCTGTAGAAATTAAAAACAAGATTAGTCACCGTGGACAAGCCATGCGTAAAATGCTTTTATTAATTGAAAACTTACCTAATACCGAATTGTAGTGACTTAACAATGAAAACCCTGCCAGTTTGGGTACGTGATGACGAGAGTGTAGTTTCATGTACTGAAAAAATAAAAGTAATGAAAGAAAACTTCGTTGAAATTGTGCAAATTACCCAAGACGCATTTGAAGATGGTTTGTTGATGGAAGTCAGCGAGCAACAAATGCGCGCGGTTTTGCATCAGTTAGTGGATGAACTCATCAACCCTTACAAAAAATAAGTGAATGTTTTTAGTAAAAACCATTGAAAAAAGTTATCCCCATTACATCAGAAGCAAGCTTTAATGTGTCAAGCAAGCCAATTAATATGGCTTCTCCTATACTTGGTGATGCAACACTTTCTGGGTTAAAAACCCCACCGCCATTATCTTTGTACGTTCACATTCCTTGGTGTGTAAAAAAATGTCCGTATTGTGATTTCAACTCGCATGAGTCTCGCGACGAGATTCCAGAAAAACGCTATGTGGCCGCTTTAATTGCCGATTTAGAGCAATCTGTACCGCGTGTTTATGGTCGAAAAATCAAAACTGTTTTCTTTGGTGGTGGCACCCCTAGCCTCTTTAGTGCAGAAGCGATTAACGATATTTTAAGTGCGGTACGCATGCTCACCCCCTTAGATTATGGTGCTGAAATCACGCTAGAAGCGAACCCAGGCACGGTAGATACAACCCATTTTATTGGCTACAAAGAAGCTGGTGTAAATCGCGTTTCTCTTGGCATACAAAGCTTTCATGCCGATTATCTTAAGGCTCTGGGTCGCATTCATAATGATAAAGAAGCCCTAGAAGTAGCGAAACTTGCACTCAACATATTTGATCGAGTCAATTTAGACGTCATGTATGCATTACCAAATCAAACTTTAGAACATGCGCTGGCTGACGCACAAATGGCGATTGGTTTAAATCCTGATCATTTGTCTTTTTACCATTTAACATTAGAGCCTAACACCCCTTTTCACCATTCGCCACCTAGCCTACCAAGCGATGATACAAGTGCAGACATGCAAGAACAAATTGAGGCTTTATTGACTGAAAATGGCTATATGCATTATGAAACCTCTGCATTTTGCAAACCCCAAAGCCAAGCCAAACATAATTTAAATTATTGGCAGTTTGGTGATTATTTAGGCATTGGTGCTGGTGCGCATTCCAAATTAAGCTACCACGACAAAATCACCCGCGAAACACGACATAAACACCCAAATGCATATATGCAAGCAAGCGAATCTGGAAACGCAGTTGACCATACTTGGAACATTGAAAAAGAGGACTTGGGTTTTGAATTTATGATGAATGCCCTGCGACTGACCAATGGATTTGAAAAAAAACTATTTAACGAGCGCACAGGCATGTCCTGGGAGGCAATATCTGTGAGGCTTACAGAGGCATCTAAACAAGGTTTAATAAAAGAAGATATACAATATATAAAACCAACCTTGGCTGGGCAGCGCTATTTAAATAATTTGTTAGCATTATTTTTAAACTAACTTAACACATCTATATGGCCAATTTAGGCCAGTTCTTTATGTGCCTCAAGCAAACCTAACAGCATCATAATTTCTTCTACCACTTCTTTGCCAAAACCGATGCGTTCGCCACCTCGGTTATCTGAAATTAATCCACGCAAATAATGATAAGCTGCATCTTCTGGCCAAGTTTTATATAGTTTTTCCATAATGTGTGGAAACTCTTGTAGGCTTTTTGGCATTGCTAAAGGCACTTCTGTTTCAGACCAAACGGGTGGTAATACATTAAAAGTTGCATGCAACTCTTTTGCATAATTTTCAAATTCGTCTTTGAGTTTTAACTTTCTAAAAACATCTAGTAAATATAACCAATGATTAATAGATGCCTTAGGTGAAGATTTTATTGTCATTTTAAGGTGCGCAATCGCATCGCTAGTGCGATTAATGCTCATCAAAAGTTTTGCTTCCTCTAACGATGAGCTAAGATTCCTTTCAACCTGCTTAGTCGCTTTGGCTTGATCTGCTTGTTGTGTCGTTTTAAAGTCAGACTTTTGAACAGTCGCTAGGCTTGACGGCTGCCAAAGGCCTTCTAATTCAGCCACAGATTCTTGCACTTTAGAAGCAGCAAAAGTCAATTTCGCATCAACAGTCTCACGGTGCTTTTTAAGTATAAAAGCACCCAATCCAAAAAGTGCGCCTAACCCTAGAGCTGACAAAAGTATATTGGTATCAAACCATTTTGTGATTGCGAACGGTTCTTTCTCAATGAGTGTAGACGCTTCGGCTTTTTTATCTAAATTTTTAAATACTTTTTTTGCTGAGGTATCTGCAATAGGCGGATTTTCTGCATGCTTATTTGCTAACTGTTTACTTGACAGATTTACGTTTTGGCTACCCAGTGTCCTATCAAACTCCAGTTTTAATTCATTCAATTTAGCCTGCAAAAAAATGAGTTTTTCGTTTAGCTTTGCAAGCTCTTTCTTTAAATATTCGTTTTTATTGACCAAATACTCGTATTCTTTTATTAATGCTTCAGGTACTTTTTCTATCTGATAACTCATGTTAAGCGTTTGATTTTTTGGTTTTTTAGGTCCTTGTCTAATCGCACGCGCTTTGCTTGAAAGTGATTTTAAAGTTGGAATCAGTAGTAAAGTTGGCTCTTTAAAACGAATTTGAGGCGTTAAATTTGGCTGAACTTCTTTACTTAAATGCATCGTTTTAAATACAAATTGGCGCTGCATGTATTGATTTTTTGGATAAAACAAACGTGCGACTTCATTTAGATTTTCACCCGGCAGCATTGGCCAAGTCATGTTATTTTCATCTAGCGCTGGCAACTCTGTGTTTTTAAATAGCGCGCCCTGCAGTTGTTGATCTAGCATCATCTTGTTGCTTGTGTCTAATGCAGGTACTGCACCCACAGCCAATGTGTGCATTAAGCCAATAAGTGTTGCAAACGTAAGTGTTGACTTCAAAGTTTTTAATTTATTTACTGATGAATTTGCGGGCTCGCTGTATAGCCTTTTTTACTTGTGTTGGCGCAGTGCCGCCCAGATGGTTGCGACTTGCAACCGAGCCTTCTAAGGTAAGCACTTGATACACATCTTGCGCGATCAATTTGCTAAATTTCTGTAGATCTATCAAAGATAAATCTGCCAAATCGCAACCTTTTTTTGCCGCAAACTTGACTGCAAGCGCAACAACTTCATGTGCATCTCTAAACGGCAAGCCTTTTTTAACCAAGTAATCAGCTAAATCAGTCGCGGTCGCAAAACCCTCTAATGCGGCTTTACGCATATTTTCTTTATTTACTGTAATGCCACGCAACATATCTGCATAAATTGCCAGAGTTACCAAAAGCGTATCGGCGGTATCAAATAAAGGCTCTTTATCTTCTTGATTATCTTTGTTATAGGCCAGTGGCTGACCTTTCATAAGCGTCAGTAGCGCGGTTAAATTGCCATATACGCGCCCAGTTTTTCCGCGCACCAACTCTGGTACATCGGGGTTTTTCTTTTGCGGCATAATCGATGAGCCTGTCGTGAAACGATCGGCAATATCAATAAACGCAAAGCGTGGGCTCATCCACAAAATAAGCTCTTCTGAAAAACGTGATAAATGCATCATTAATACACTTGCAGCTGCAGTAAATTCAATCGCAAAATCACGGTCAGACACTGCATCGAGTGAGTTTTCACACACGGCATCAAAACCTAAGGTTTTAGCGACCATTTCGCGATTAATCGGGTAACTTGTGCCCGCCAATGCTGCTGCACCCAATGGCAGTCTATTAATACGCTTTCTTGCATCTGCAAAACGCTCAGCATCTCGCTTTAACATTTCATAATACGCCATGAGATGATGTCCAAACGTGACAGGCTGCGCCACTTGCAAATGCGTAAAGCCTGGCATGATAGTGTTGAAATGTTGTTCCGCTAAATCTAAAATCGAGGTTTGTAATTTAGTAATGCCCAACAAAACCTCATCGCTCACTCCGCGCAACCAAAGTCGTACATCTGTCGCAACTTGGTCGTTACGGCTTCTTCCTGTATGTAAGCGCTTACCTGCATCTCCAATTTTGTCTGTTAGATGCTTTTCAATGTTTAGGTGCACATCTTCTAAATCGAGCAACCATTCAAATTTATCGGCTTTAATTTCCGCCAAAATTTCTTTTAAACCTTTTTCAATGGCTCTGATATCTGCACCCGAAATAATGCCTTGTGCATTAAGCATTTTTGCATGTGCAATAGAACCTTGAATATCAACCTCAGCCAGTCGCTTATCAAAGCTGACTGAAGCAGTATATTTTTTGACCAATTCGGCAACTGGCTCACTAAAGCGGCCAGACCAGCTTTTGGCTTTTTTGTTTAAACTATTATTTTGCAAAACTACTCTCTTTGAATGATTAAACTACTAAACGTTAAGTGCATATTTATTCATTTGACTACTCACTTAAATGACTATTTATTAGCTTTATTGTAAAAATGACCTTAATAATAATATACTTATCTGATTATTATAACTAAGTATACGCTGTGCGCAAAAATAGTCGCCTCCCAAACCTGCATAATCTTGGCATTCATTTACGAATTTTGCTGATTGTGAACCTATTAGCGGTGATGGCGGCTATTTTACTCAGTCAACAATTGGCTGAATTTTTACCTTTGATAGCACAAATTTCTGCACTTGTACAACCCATCATATTGCTGAGCATGCTGGGCCTTTACATACTTTATCCACTGTTGAACAAAGTAAAATACTGGCAAGGTTTACTGGTCATTTTATTGTTAGAAACAGCGATTACCTGCCTCGTTTTTACCTTTATTAACCAATATTTTACCTTTTATTTCAATCTTGAAATTAGCCGTGCATGCTTACTCACAGCGATAGTCACGGGCATTGTGCTGTATTATTTTTCTCTGCAAGAAAAAGCATATTCACCCGCCATCGCAGAAGCGAGACTACAAGCGCTGCAAGCGCGTATTCGACCGCATTTTTTATTTAATAGTATTAATGCTGTTCTTTCGCTGATTCGTACCCAGCCAAAACGTGCAGAAACTGCCTTAGAAGATATGGCAGATTTATTCCGAGTTTTAATGAGCGAAAATCGCGATTTAGTGCCACTCGCGCAAGAAATTAGCCTATGTCAGCGATATTTAGATTTAGAAAAATTGCGCCTTGATGAACGCTTAAAAATAACTTGGCAAATAGACGATATGCCAAGTGATGCGATGATTCCACCGCTGATTATGCAGCCCTTATTAGAAAATGCCGTTTATCATGGTATCGAACCTATGCCTGAAGGCGGGGAAATTATGGTTAAAATCTATACCAAGCTAAAAGAGCTTAACATTACCATTAGCAACCCTTACACACCTCAACACGAGCGTCAAACAGGTAATAAAATGGCGCTTAAAAATATAGAAGAGCGACTAAAATTACATTTTGATTTAGAGAGTTCGCTCAAAAAAAATGTTAAAGATAACTATTATGAAGTGCATATTCGGATTCCTGAAAAAATTTGAGTTGAACTTGATTAAATAAACGATGCAACAAACACTTAAAATCTTAATTGCAGATGATGAAACGCCGGCACGTAATCGTATGCGTGATTTGTTAGGCGATATTGAGCATGTGTCCGTGGTTGCAGAAGCTAAAAATGGCAAAGAGGCAATCGATTTAGCGCAGTCGACTACGCCAGACGTGATGCTCTTAGATATTCGAATGCCTATCATGGATGGCATTGAAGCGGCACAACATGCACAAAAGCTAGAGCCTAAGCCTTACATCATTTTTACTACCGCATTTGATGCTTATGCTATTAAAGCATTTGATTTAAATGCAATAGATTATCTACTGAAACCGATTCGACTAGAACGCCTGCAGACTGCAATTAATAAAGCGCATGCGTTAAAACCGTTGTCTGTAGAAGCCTTAAAATCACTACAAAAAGTACGCAGTCATTTAAGTATTCATGAGCGAGGGCGCGTGTTGTTGGTACCTATAGAAAAAATAATTTTTTTGCGGGCTGAGCTAAAATACATCACAGTGCGTACCGCTGAACGAGAATATTTAATTGAAGAATCACTCACCAATTTAGAAGTTGAATTTGGTGAGCGATTTATTCGTTTGCATCGCAACTGTTTGGTTGCACCACATTTTATTGCAGGTTACGAAAAACGTACCATTGATGACGAAAGCCAATGGGTTGCGATGTTTAAAGAAATCACTGAAACCGTTACAGTGAGCCGTCGCCAGCAACATCTTATTCGCAAAACTTAAGCTAAAAAACTACATGTAAAACTATCTGTTTTTGTTTCTTTCATAGTCTTCAATCACTCTGGCAGCCCAGTCTTTTCCACCTAAACCAAACGCAATTGCCAATGCCAGAAAGAATGCGCCAAACACAATCACAAATAGCGAGTATATAAGCTGCATACCGATACCTAGCTGTTCTAAAGCCACAAATACAGAAAAAATTTGTATGCCATACTCTGTTGATGTACTTACGGTTAATGCATGCTGAAACTTAATACTATGTAACCATGCAAATACCAATCGGTTCATAAATCTGGCAAATAATGTACCAAAAACAACCACTAAAATTGCCACAATAATATGCGGAAGATAACTTGCTAATTGCTGCAACAACTGAGCTACAGCAGGCAATTCAAGGGCATTTGCACCAGTAATTACAAACAATAAAATCACTAACCAATACACAACTTGGCTAATGATGCCACTTAAGGTGAGATTGTAATTTCCACTATTCATAAACGCTTCTAGCCCAGACTTTTGCGCAAATTTATCAAACTGCGTGAGTATTAAAAGTCGTTTCAAGGCTGCTCTGACGAGTTTTGCTATCAGCCAGCCCACAAATAAAATCACAATAACAGCTAATAATTTAGGAACAAAATTGACGAGCTGTAACCAAAATTGATTGATTGAAGCCATAAAAATATCGATTTGATATTGCATACATTTCTCCTTTAAAACTGAGGCAAAACAATCTGTTAACCCAAAAATTAATTATTTTTAATTATGTTTATAGCCACCCTTAACTATAAGCTTAACTTAAAAAAGCACATATTTGCTAACACTTTGTTCACTTAAAGGCGTGTTAAAATTCTATTTATATGAAAATCGCATCTAAATTACCTAGTCCAGATAAACTTGTGATTGCCTCGCGCGAAAGTGCGCTGGCAATGTGGCAAGCCAAGCATATTCAAGCACATTTGCAATCGTTGTACCCTAAATGTGACGTACAAATTTTAGGTATGACCACTACGGGTGACCAAATTTTAGATTCGCCTCTTGCGCGTATTGGTGGCAAAGGCTTATTTGTAAAAGAGCTGGAAACCGCGCTCGAAAACGGCAGTGCTGATTTGGCCGTGCATAGCATGAAAGATGTACCAATGAATTTGCCAACAGGTTTCATGCTCGTAGCGACAGGAGATAGAGAGGATCCGCGCGATGCATTTGTGTCTAATCACTTTGATTCACTGGCAGACTTGCCAAACGGCAGCATAGTCGGTACTTCAAGTTTGCGCCGCCAAAGCCAAATACAGGCGCGTTATCCACATCTAAAAATTGAATCATTACGTGGTAACGTACAAACACGCTTACGCAAACTCGATGAAGGTCAATATGCCGCCATTATTTTGGCTGCAGCTGGCTTAATCCGATTAGAACTAGGTAATCGCATTCGCAATTTTATTCCACCCACTGATAGTATCCCCGCGGTTGGGCAAGGTGCATTGGGCATCGAAATTAAAGCCAGTCGCACTGACTTAATCGATATTTTGGCACCACTTAACCACCAAAATACACAACTTTGTGTGGAAGCAGAACGTGGTTTTAGCCGTTCTTTGGCGGGCAGTTGTACGGTGCCTTTGGGCGCTTACGCCACCATGCAAGCCGATATCATTAGCATCACAGGCTTTGTGGCAAGCGTTGATGGTAAACAAATGGTGCGTGAAACCGTCACTGGCGAAGCACAACTTGCTGAAAAACTTGGTAAGCAGCTGGCCGATAAATTGGTGGGCATGGGCGCAAACGCCATTTTAGCCACATTGGATGGCGTTAAGTAATGGCCCAACTGCTCGCCAATATTGGCGTTGCTATTACTCGGCCTGTCGACCAAGCCAAAAAACTTAGTCAGTTAATTACTAACGCTGGCGGCACAGTGATCCCTTTCCCGCTCATCGAAATAGTGCCTTTAAATGATTACAGTCTATTTGAGTATGTGATAAGTGATTTAACGCCATATGATTGGGTCATTTTTATTAGTAGCAATGCGGTACAAAATGGCATGCCTCACATTGTTAAATCTGGGATACCTAGCCATTTGAAATTTGCTGCGATTGGCCCTGTCACCGCACAAGAACTCTTACAGTTTGGTGCAAAAGAAGTCTTAATCCCCCGAAATAGATTTGATAGTGAGTCTTTACTCGCTTTGCCAGATATGCTTGATATGAAAAATAAAAAAGTCATGATTGTGCGTGGAGTTGGTGGGCGTGAAGTATTGGCAGACACCCTTAAAACACGTGGTGCTAAAGTGACGTTTGCAGAATGCTACGAACGCATTAACCCGCAAACGAATACCAATTTACTTGCAGAAGCTTGTCAAAACAAACAACTACATGCAATTGTGGTGACTAGCAGTGAGGCCATGCGCCACTTACTCGATTTGGCTGGCGATGCGAGCTGGCTCAAACAAGTCACTATTTGCGTGAATCACGCTAGAATTGCAGAATTGACCGTTGATTTGCGGTTAAGAATTCAAGTTGCTGAATCTGCAGGCGACGAAGCCATGTTTAAATTGCTCTGTCATTAGCGCTACATTAAATTTGCACTGGTGTTGCAAACGTAAAGGCATCGCTAAAAAACTCTTCTTCTGGCAAACCGTTCTTAACAAATAGCGCACGCGCATCGTTAATCATATTAGGCGAACCACAAGCATAGACTTGGTAGCCACTTAAATCTGGGATATCTTGCAGTACTAAGTTTTGCACATAACCTGTTTGGCCCTGCCAATTGTCGCTGGTTTGTGGTTTTGAAAGCACAGGCGTATAACTTAAATGCTGGGTAAACGCCGCCCATTTCTCGCATAAATCGTGTAAATATAAATCTTTTAACTCGCGCGCACCAAAATATAAAGCAATATCACGCTTGATATTATTGTGTAACATGTGCTCAATAATGCCTTTGATAGGAGCAATGCCTGTGCCGGTGGCGATAAAAATAGTTGGCTTATCAGAATCTTCGCGTAAGAAAAAGCTGCCCATGGGCGCCTCTAAACGCATAATGGCTTTTTCTTGCAAGTCATTGGCGACATAATTGGTAAATACGCCATTGGCAATAATGCGCAAATGTACTTGAATAAAGTCACTATCGTGCGGTGCGTTCGCAATCGAAAACGAACGGCGCTGGCCATCTTTTAAAATAAATTCAATATATTGTCCCGCCAAAAATTGTAAGCGCTCACTCGCGGGCAATTGCAGGTGCAAGGCGATAACATCATGGGCAAGCTGTTCTTTTTTTGCAACACGGACAGGTAAAATACGCGGTTTAATACCGCTTAAACCTCCTACTTCGCGACATGAAATGGTCAAATCCTCAAGCGCCATTGCACAACACAATAAAGTGTTGCCAGCTGCTAATTCTGCATCACTCATCGCACTACTTTGGTAATCGGTATGCATCACTTTGCCACTGATAATTTTGGCTTTGCAGCTACCACAAGCACCATTTCTGCACCCATAAGGAATATTGATGCCCGCATCAATAGCGGCTTGTAAAACAGTTTGGCTGGGTCGAACATCAAATGTGTGTCCGCTATTTTTAATCGTGACTTTATTCATTTTAATCGATCATTTTCTTCTTTAACTTGTTCTTTAACCTCGGTAAACTCGCCTTCAATCACATCATCATTTGCCGCTCGCGTGTAGTTGGACGACCGTTGATATTGTTGACTAGCATTCGCATCAGCATTTGGTTTACCAAAAGGAATTAACAATAAAATTGCGGCAATCACATCAGTAATCACCCCAGGAATCACTAACAGCACGCCAGCGATCATGTTGCGCGCACTGCCTAGCATGGTTTTAACTGGGTTGCCGCCTGCAGATAGACTTTGCATCATTTTAGCAGACATCATAAGCTTCTCGCCGCGAATCAATTGTAAGCCCAGATAGCCAATGACGACTAAGTAAACAAGCAGCCACCAACCGTAGCGATTTGCAAGTTCTACCAGCAGAAATATCTCGGCAAATGGAAAAGCGAGTAAAATTAACACGATTATAAAACGCATTGCTTAAATCTTTCTAGATAAACTATCTATAAGGTGAACTCTATTGAACATCTATTCTCTATCAATTGGGGCTTAAGTAATAATTACAACTAAAGCAGGGCAGTAAATCATATTTATGAAGCATATTTTAAACCTTTTTATCTGCATAATATTGACAAGTTCACACTTGCAAACGTTGCATGCAGAAGATTCTAGCAAAGGTGTTGGGCTATTCACCGAGGAAATTACAGAGCAGGAATTTTTATCACCAGATGTCGCTTTTAAGCTAGAAGTCGTACAAAAAGATGCGCAACATTTAAGCGCAAATTTTAAAGTTGAGCCAGGATATTATTTATACAAAGAGCGCATTAGCTTTAAAGATGCATCTGGCAAAGTGCTCATGGCAAACTTGCCTGCAGGAGATGTTAAAAACGACCCAAACTTTGGCCAACAAGAAGTCTATCACCATGACTTTACAGCTGAAATTCCTATAGACAGTGCAAAGGGCGATTTCACCATTAACGCGCGTTACCAAGGCTGTAGCGAAAAAGGCTTATGTTATGCACCACAAACCAAAGCTTTTAATATCAATGACGCATCGCTAGAAGCCAATACCAGTGTGGCTTTCAGCCCTGCTGTTTCATCCTCGGCAAATAATAATGATAATTTAAATGATGACAAAACGACTATTGCGCTCAAAAGCGGTAATTTGTGGCTGGTGATTACAGGCTTTTTTATTGCAGGCTTATTGCTATCTTTTACGCCATGCGTATTGCCGATGATCCCTATTTTATCTAGCATTATTGTGGGTAGCCAAGCAAAGCAAGCTAAGCCAACAAAACTACATGCTTTTGGCTTATCAGTCGCTTACGTTTTGGGCATGGCGCTCAGTTACACATTGGCTGGCATTGCCGCTGGCTTATCTGGTAGTTTAATTTCGCAAAGCTTACAAAGCCCGTGGGTATTGGCGCTAACCGCATTGTTATTTGTTGCCTTGGCGTTTTCTATGTTTGGTTTTTATGAGCTGAAACTACCAGCATTTATCGAAAATGGTATTTTAAGTTTTAGTAACAAACTAAAAGGTGGTGAATTTTTTGGCGTGTTTGTGATGGGCGTGATATCTGCCTTGATTGTCAGCCCGTGCGTGGCAGCGCCTTTGGCGGGTGCACTTGTGTATATTGGCCAAACACAAAATGTGCTGATGGGCGGTGCTGGTTTATTTGCGTTGGCAATTGGTATGAGTGTGCCATTATTACTGATTGGCGCATCAGCTGGTAGTCTGCTACCAAAAGCAGGTAGTTGGATGACGGTGGTGCGCAACTTTTTTGGTGTGCTTATGCTTGCAATGGCAGCTTATATTATTTGGCCTGTATTACCTGCGAGCGTAAGCGCACCCATTATTAAGCTTTTAGGTGCTGACAGCGCACAGCATTTGCCTTTTACGCGCATTAAAACAGTCGCAGAGTTAGATAGCGCGATTACAAATGCCAAAGGCAAAACAGTGATGCTAGATTTTTATGCAGATTGGTGTGTTGCTTGTAAAGAAATGGAAAAATTTACTTTTAGTGATGATAAAGTCAAAGCTGCGCTTGCCAATACTATTTTATTGCAAGCCGATGTTACGGACAACAACGATGATGACCAAGCACTCTTAAAGCGTTTTAATTTGTTTGGCCCACCAGGCATTATTTTTTACAATAAAGCTGGACAAGAAATTAAACCAAAAGTCATCGGCTATAAAAATGCCGAGGAATTTACAAGAATACTGGAACAAGTGACTCCTCAATAATGAAAAAATTAAATATTGTTATTATTGCTTTAATACTACTCGCGTCGATTGGTTTTGGGGTTCGATATTTTTTTCAAGACGCTCAAAGTAGCAGTAAAGCCACTGAAGCGCTTTTTGCTGCCACCTTTCCAGATGAAAAAGGTCAACCACATGGCATAAGTCAATATAAAGGTAAAACCATTGTGCTTAATTTTTGGGCGACTTGGTGTGAACCTTGTCGCGAAGAAATGCCTGAACTTTCAAGCTTGCATGAAGAAGGAAAAAACAAAAATATCGTCGTGTTAGGCGTAGCTGTTGACGATGCAGACGCTATTAATGATTTTGTTAAGGAAACCAAAGTGAGTTACCCATTATTAGTCGCTGATATGCAAGGCATGGACTTAGCAAACAACTTAGGTAACGATAAAGGCGTTTTACCATACACTGTGATTATTAATGCAGATGGTAGCGTAGAGAAAACCTATTTTGGTCGAATCAGCAAACCCTTATTAGAAGCGACATTACTTAAATTAATCGCTAAAAAATAGAATTTTCTTTTCATTCAGATAGTTAAGAATTCCTTTCTGTTTTACTTCGCTTAATATCAGTTAATCTGCTGGACAAAATGCACTAATTTCGGCAAACTCCACGTTATGGAAATTTGCAAAATTATTACAATAATGCATTTTGAGGGGAATTTCTGTGGCAACTAAGTCAATTTTAGTTTTACACGGGCCAAACCTTAACTTGCTTGGCGTACGTGAGCCAGAACATTATGGCAATTTAACCCTTGCAGATATTGATCAACATCTGCAAACAATAGCTCAAGAAGCGCATTTTTCTTTAGAAAGCTTTCAAAGTAATGCGGAAGCTGATTTGGTTGCTAAAATTCAAACTCTTGCTACCAATAAAGTTGATTTCATTATTATTAATCCCGCAGCATTTACACATACTTCAGTTTCAATTCGAGATGCTATTTCAGCAGTGAAGATACCATTTATTGAAGTTCATTTATCAAACGTATATGCACGTGAGAGTTTTAGGCATCACTCCTATTTTAGTGATATTGCAGTGGGCGTAATCAGCGGCTTAGGGGCTGAGGGTTATTATGCTGCATTTAATTTTGTAGCTAAGCATTTAAGTAAACATACTTAAATATATATTTATTCATATAGAAAATCTTTGGGGTCACTATGGATTTACGTAAACTTAAAAAACTTATTGATTTAGTCGAAGAATCAGGTATTTCTGAACTTGAATTGACTGAAGGTGAAGAAAAAGTGCGCATTAGCCGTGCGCTCATGCATAGCGCCGCACCTGTTACGCATTATGTTTCTGCACCTGCACCTGCGCCAGCATTAGCGAGTAGTGCTACGGCAGCACCTGCAACTAGCGAGCCCATCGCAGCCGAAGTTCAGGGACACATCGTTAAATCGCCGATGGTTGGTACTTTTTATCGCTCTTCTTCACCAGATTCAAAAGCATTCTTTGATGTAGGCTCTAAAGTTGAGGTGGGCGAAACACTTTGTATTATCGAGGCAATGAAACTCTTGAACGAGATTGAATCTGATTTTGCAGGAGTCATTAAAGAAATTCTTGTCGAAAACGGTCAGCCCGTCGAATATGGCGAACCCTTATTTGTGATTGGTTAACAAATGTTTGAAAAAATACTTATTGCCAACCGTGGCGAAATCGCCTTGCGTATACAACGTGCCTGCCGTGAATTAGGCATTAGAACAGTAGCAGTGCATTCAGAAGCAGATAAAGAAGCCAAGTATGTAAAATTGGCCGATGAGTCAGTCTGCATAGGCCCTGCTCCTTCTAATCAAAGTTATTTAAATATTCCAGCTGTGATTAGTGCAGCGGAAGTGACTGATGCACAAGCAATTCATCCTGGCTACGGTTTTTTATCTGAGAATGCAGATTTTGCCGAGCGTGTAGAACAAAGTGGCTTTGTATTTATTGGCCCTCGTGCTGAAACGATACGTTTAATGGGCGATAAAGTTTCTGCCAAAGATGCGATGAAAAAAGCAGGTATTCCGTGCGTACCTGGTTCAGATGGCGCATTGCCAGAGGACTCAAGCGAGATTATCAAAATTGCAAAAAAAGTCGGCTACCCAGTCATTATTAAAGCTGCAGGCGGTGGTGGTGGACGTGGCATGCGAGTTGTTCATACTGAAGCCGCATTGATTAATGCAGTAACCATGACCAAAGCAGAGGCGCAAGCTGCGTTTGGCAACCCCATGGTTTATATGGAAAAGTTTTTAGAAACTCCACGCCATATCGAAATTCAAGTATTAGCAGATCAACATGGTAATGCTGTGTATTTAGGTGATCGTGATTGCTCTATGCAACGTCGCCATCAAAAAATTATTGAAGAAGCGCCCGCACCCTTACTTAACCCAAGAGTGCGGGCAAAAATTGGTGAGCGTTGTGCAGAAGCTTGCCGAAAAATTAAGTATCGTGGTGCTGGTACATTTGAATTTTTGTACGAAAACGGTGAGTTTTACTTTATTGAAATGAACACCCGTTTACAAGTTGAGCACACCGTTACAGAGATGATAACTGGCTTGGATTTGGTGCAGCAACAAATCTTCGTGGCCCAAGGTGAGAAGTTAAAATTCCGTCAACGCGATATTGAACTGCGTGGTCATGCAGTTGAGTGCCGGATTAATGCAGAAGATCCTTATAACTTTGTACCTTCACCAGGCCGCATTACTACTTTGCACATGCCTGGAGGCCCCGGCGTACGTATTGATACGCATGCTTATTCTGGCTATACAGTGCCCGCCCATTATGACTCTATGATTGGCAAACTCATTACATATGGTGCTACACGTGAGCAAGCAATTGCCCGTATGCGCATAGCATTATCTGAAATGTTGGTTGATGGCATTAAAACAAATATTCCGTTACATGCTGATTTAATGGCAGATGCTGCTTTTCATCAAGGTGGCACAAGTATTCACTATTTGGAACAAAAACTCGGTATAGGCCATAAGTAGGCAAAATTGATTCTGTGGCTTGGCTGTTACTTAAAATAAATGCGAATGAACAAAATGCAGAGGCAATTAGCGATGTATTAATGGAAATTGGTGCGCTTTCAGCAAGTATTGAAGATGCAAACGCAGAAACGCAAGCCGAACAAGCAATTTTTGGTGAACCTGGTGATCCACCACCAGGCATCTGGCAAGAAAATATTGTCACAGCAATGTTTGAACATGATGCAAATGTAGCTGATATTATGTCTCGACTACAAAAAGAGATTAAAACTTTTAATACGAGTATTCTTCAATATCATACAGAAACAATTGCTGACCAAGACTGGGTGCGTGCTACCCAAGAGCAATTTGACCCAATAAAAATTACCGAAAAGTTATGGATAGTCCCCACTTGGCACAATGCGCCAAATCATGATGCAATTAATATTATTTTGGATCCTGGCTTGGCTTTTGGTACGGGCAGTCACCCGACAACAAGTTTATGCTTGGAGTGGCTCACCCAACAACAAAATTTAAACAATGTGTTAGATTATGGCTGCGGCTCTGGTATTTTAGCGATTGCTGCTAAAAAATTAGGCGCAGAAGTTGTAGTTGGTGTAGATATTGATTCTCAAGCGATTGTATCTAGCAACTATAATGCGTTACAAAATAATGTAGATATCAATTTTTATGATGCAAATACCTTTACCCAACAAACTTTTGATGTAGTGGTTGCTAATATTTTGTCAAGTGCGCTAATGGTCTTGGCGCCTGCATTAGCAAAGTATTGCAATGTTGGTGGTAAATTGGCATTATCAGGTATATTAGATGCGCAAACAGATGCATTGATTGCTCGTTATAGTGAATGGTTTAACATGGACACCCCCACAAAAAAGGATGCTTGGGTTTTATTAACAGGGTCTAAACGATGAATTACATCACCTCTTGCCCTGCCTGTGGAACGCAATTTTTGCTTAATAATGAGCATCTTAAGGCGCGTCGTGGCAAAGTACAATGTGGTAATTGTGAGCATATATTTAATGCTAAAAATCGACTTACCGAAGTTTCAGATGATATTAATAGCCCCGAGGAATACAACGCCAGCCTTGAAGAAACACTTGCTGAACCTGATGAAACGCAAGTCTTAGACGAAAAACGTATTGGGGAAAAATTAAATGTCGTGTTGGAAGGTGTCCCAGATTTACAAGACTTAGCATCTGATAATGCTGACACGAGTGCAGATTTTCCGATTATGGCAGCAGAAACGGATGATACCCTTTTCATTGGTAGCAACACACCACACTTAACAGATGCATACGATACAAATCAAATCAGCTCGCCCATTTCTATCGAAGATTTAACAGGTAAAGAAAAGCTCAAAAAGCCTAAAACCAAAGTGAATTATTGGCTAGTATCACTAAGCGTGTTATTTGCTTTATTGGCTGGCTTGCAAACCATATACGCTAAGCGAATACAAATTGCTGCGGAGTACCCACAATATAAAACATACTTAGTGCAAGCTTGTCATGCATTGCAATGTGAAATTCCACTCCCTAAAAATTTAGATTTGCTCACAATCGATGACTCTGACATGCAAGAAGATGAAAACCGTCAAAATGTCATTAAATTTAGTAGCATGTTGTTGAATAATGCGCGTTTTGCACAAGCTTATCCTAATATTGAGTTAACACTCACCACTACTGACGATGAGCCTGTATTAAGAAAGCTAGTTAAACCTAGAGAATATTTAAAAGCAGGAACTGATATAGATGCTGGCTTAGGATCTCGAGAAGAAAAGCGTATTCATCTGGCGATTAATGTAAAAGATTTAGCAGTGGCTGGTTATCGCGTGCAATTAGTTTATTAATTTTTTTAAGCTTCTAATGAAAATCATTAGATACTTTTAATAACGATACATAGGCTACTTATTTAACTAATCTTCATAATAGACGCCATAGTTTTTGTAGTACTTATATTTTATTAAACAACTTTTGGAGAAATATTATGTGGACAACACCAGCAGCTACTGAAATGCGTTTCGGTTTTGAAGTAACAATGTACGTTATGAATAAATAATAGGTTTTTACTTATTAAAAAAAGGCGCCTAGTGAACTGACCCCCAAATGTTGGACATTAATTTGGGTTTAAAGATAAGGACTGATTTCTGTACTCAACGGGACTCAGTCCTTTTAATTTTGCTTTAATCCTTTCGT
>Ga0247835_1000624_pt1 | contig 49579 bp, 46 predicted proteins | sample LaCtaG_3_FD_189912 | JGI IMG/M metagenome (GOLD analysis project Ga0247835, IMG submission 189912) | Freshwater microbial communities from meromictic Lake La Cruz, Castile-La Mancha, Spain - LaCruzMarch2015_13.5m | ecosystem: Environmental > Aquatic > Freshwater > Lake | place: Spain: Castile-La...
AAGGCCGCCACTTCAGGCTGCCCACCGGCGTGAATGCCACGCCGAAACCACCACCACCCATTTTACCTGCCGCAGGGGTGGTCAGTTTTAATCGTCGTCAGGAGTCAGTTTTAGTTGTCGCTACACACTCAACCGACAAAACGTGGCACGCAATACTGCGCGGTCGCCGCAAAGGTCAGCAAGAACGCAAACGCCCCTGGTGCAACCGGCCCAAACGGAATCTACATTCTTCCTTTCCCACAACCCCGCTCTCTGAAAACGTGCATTTCCGAGGCGAGGGTTGGAAACCGACCCACAAAAGCGGACACCAAAATGGACACCAAACGAGCTGGAATCGGTTGGTTTGGGTAGTGGTAGATTACGCTTGATTACCTGGGTAAATGGGCGAAGATAAATCTGCAATTGTGACGTAAAACGCCCGATTCCGACCCTCGCCTTTTTTTCCTAACCGCACTTGCGGCGATGGATTTGCTTTTTTCCCACTTGCGCGACAGGAGTGTCGCCCGTCTCAGCGCCGTAGATCAGGAGGCTTCGAACTGGCTGAGCGCTCGGAGGCGGCGGCAGCGGTCCTCGATCTGGGCGGCATCCACGGTCTTGAGGCGCTCAAGGCTGAAGGCCTCGACGTTGTAGCTGGCGAGGACCGTGCCGAAGACGACCCCGCGCCGCAGCGCCCAGAAATCGACAGGCCCGGAATCGCTCTCGCGCGCAAGCATGCCGATGAGGCCGCCCGCAAACGTGTCTCCCGCACCGGTGGGATCATGGATTTCCTCCAGCGGAAAGGCCGGGCAGCTGAAAAATTCTCCGCCGTTTCCGAAGAGGAGGCATCCGTGCTCGCCCTTCTTGATGGCGACAAATTTCGGGCCGAGCGCGAGGATCGCCTTCGCCGCCTTGACCAGGTTCGATTCACCGGTGAGCTGGCGCGCCTCGCCGTCGTTCAGGATCAGCATGTCCACGCGGCCGAGGAGCCGGATCAGCGATTCCTTTGCGATGCTGATCCAGAGGTCCATCGTATCCGCGATGACGAAGCGGGGATTTTCGACCTGATCGAGGACGTGGTGCTGGAGGTCGGGGGCGATGTTGGCCAGGAGAACGAACGGCGTGGATTTGTAGGCGGTCGGAAGGTTCGGGCTGAAGTGCTCGAAGACGTTGAGCGCGACCGAGCGGGTCTCACGCGTATTCATGTCGAGGAGGTATTCGCCAGACCAGCGGAACGTTTTTCCCGGGACGATCTGGAGCCCGTCGAGGTCGATCCGGCGGCTCCGCAGGAGTTCAATATGCTCCTTCGGGAAATCCTCCCCAACGATGCCGACGAAGTTGACCGGGCTGAAAAACGAGGCGGCCACCGCCCCGTACGACGCAGAGCCGCCGAGCAGGTCGGGGTGCTCGGCGGCCGGCGTTTTGATGTCATCCAGCGCGACAGAACCGACGATGAGGACGGACATGGCGCTTAGACGGATTTGCAGAACTGCTCGATCCGGTCGAGCCCGGTCTTGATAATGTCGAGGCTCGTCGCGTAGCTCAGGCGGACCGTGCGGTCGTCGCCGAATGCGATCCCGGGGACCAGCGCGACGCTGGCCTTGCTGAGCAGGCGGTCCGCAAAATTCTGGGATTTGAGTCCGAGGGCGCTGATGTTGGCGAGCACGTAGAAGGCGCCAAGTGGCAGGACCGCCGAGATCCCGGGGATCGCGCTGAGGCGCTCGAACATGTACTGCCGGCGGATGTCAAACTCCTCGCGCATGTCGGTGACGCACTGCTGGTCGCCGGTGAGGGCGGCGAGTCCGCCGTACTGGGCAAACGAGCAGGGGTTTGAGGTCATGTGGCTCTGCATCGAGTCGATGGCCTTCGCGATCGGCTCCGGAGCTGCCAGGTAGCCGAGGCGCCATCCGGTCATCGCGTATGCCTTGCTGAAGCCGTTGACCGTGATCGTCAGGTCGTAGGCCTCCGGCGTGAGCGAGCCGATGCTCACATGCTCCGCGCCGTCGTAGGTCAGCTTCTCGTAGATCTCGTCGGAGAGGATGTAGATATCCTCCTCGGCGGCGACCTCCGAGATCGCGCGGAGCTCGTCGCGGGTGTAGACCGAGCCGGTCGGGTTGCCCGGGGAGTTGATGATCACCATCTTCGTGCACGGGGTCATCGCATTTTCAAATTCTTCGGCCGTCATCTTCCAGCCGTTTTCCTCCTTCGTGTTCACGATGACCGGGATCCCGCCTGCGATGCGGACCATCTCCGGGTAGCTCAACCAGAACGGGGCCGGGATCACGACCTCGTCGCCCGGGTTCACCACGGCGGCGATCGCGTTGAAGCATGACTGCTTGGCCCCGTTGCTCACGATGATCTGGCCCGGCTTGTATTCGAGCCCGTTGTCGGCGGAGAGCTTTTTCGAGATCGCCTGGCGGAGCTCCGGGATCCCGGAACTCGGGGTGTATTTCGTGTGTCCCGAGGCGAGCGCGGCGGCAGCGGCGGCCTTGATATGCTCGGGCGTATCCATGTCGGGTTCGCCGGCTCCGAAGCCGCAGACGTCAACGCCTTCGGCTTTGAGGGCCTTGGCTTTGCTGTCGATGGCAAGGGTGAGAGACGGGGTGAGTTCGCTGAGTCGGGACGCAATTTCCATAGATTTTTGGTGAGTTGGTATTAGACGGACAAACCGTGCGCTTCAAGCAACGGTTTCAGATTGTTTTCGGCCACCCGGATGATTTCCATCTCGCGGCGGGCATTTTCGGCGGAATCCGACGCGTGGGCCGCGTTGATCATGACGGTTTGGCCGAATTCCTTGCGGATCGAACCGGGAGGCGCTTTGGAGGGGTCGGTCGGGCCGAGGACATCGCGGATTTTGGCCACGGCATCGATGCCGCGGTAGACGATGGCCACGCACTTTTCGGAGCCGGGCAAGTCGAGCCGTTCGGGCGGACACTGCGCGGGCCGCGATCCGGACATAAACTGGACGATCGTCTCCCAGTGGGCGCGCCCGGCAATCGGGCCGAGCAGTTCGGCGAGGGCTCCCCCGGTTCCGTCGTCGAGCGGAATCCCCAGCTCCTCCTCGACGACCAGCCGCGCGCGCTTTCCGCTCGGCTCGCGCATCTTGTCCAGGAGCACGTCCAGCACAGGTCCGTAAAACTGCTGCGCTTCGGCGACGCTCATGTGGTGGACCTTGAAGCCCACGATCGCCAGCCCGCTGCGCGAAAAGATGTCGATGACCCCGCCCGGGCGCGCGTTCGGAAACCGGAAGTTGTCCGGCTTGATGAGCACCAGGGTCGTCTCGATGTTCTCGCCGGCCGGAAAAATCACGCTGTCCCCGATGATCCCGCCATCGCGGTCGGAATGCCGCGCCCAGAGCTCCAGATGCCTGCGCGCCGTCGCTGCGTCGGGAGCCGAGAGGACCGCCGGTTCAAAATAGACGACCTTGCCATCCTCCACGATGTAGTCGCCAAAAGTATCCCGGATCGTCTCCCCCCGCAGGCGGTCGGCCACGATGTACCCGGTCACGTTCCGCGTCTTCAACACGGCGTCCTCGCCGCGCAGCACCAGCAGTAGAACCCGCGCGGGCGAACCGTCGGCCGACGGCAAAAAGTTTTTCCGGATGTAGGCGCGGACGAGTTCCTGGGTGGCGCTGTGCTTCGGATCATCCGGGCCGGTGGCGGTTTGGACATACGCCTCAACCAGTTCCAGAGATGGCACAAAAAGCCGCCCACCCACCAGCTCCAGGCCCGTCCGGGCAAGGAGCCGGGAAATAATCCCCCCCGTCCGCGACTTGCGAAGCGAATACGGTGTGATGAGGACGTAGGAGAGTTCTTCTGCCATGGAGATGGACTGGCCGCCCGAGACAAGGCGGGCCGGTCTTGGGCAGTCGGCCAACCTACCGGCGCTTCGCCTGCGGCGTCAACCGGGAAATTTTCGCCTTTTTGCTGGCAACGCCTGCGGGACCGGCCATTGATAACCGGGAAATCAGAAGGAAACCGACCGGACGAAACGAGAGAGATGCCAGAGGAGAGGAATCAGGAGCAACGACCGCAAAAGCGCGCAGGCAAACGACTTCCCCGGATCGCCTTGGCCCTCACGCTGCGCAGCGGGCAGGTTTTCCATTGGGACAAGCAGGCGGACGGATTGTGGGTCGGGCTGGTTGGGGACGTCCCCCTGGCGGTTCGGGAAGTCGGCGGCACGCTTCGCGTGGAGGAGGGGCCGGAGGCTGTCGCACAAAAATATTTCGCCCTCGACCACCCGCTGGACGCGATTTACGAGGCCTTCCCGAAGGATCCGATGTCGTGCGAGGCCCTGGAGATGTGCCGCGGGCTGCGAATCATCCGGCAGCCGCGCTGGGAGTGCCTCGCCACGTTTATCACGTCGTCCATGAAGCAGGTCGCCCACATCCGGGCGATGTCGCTCGCGCTGCGGGCGATGTTTGGCTCTCCGGTGGGAGACCGCTTTGCCTACCCTGCGGCGGCCGCGTTGGCCTCGGCCGACGAGGCCTCCTTGCGGGAATGCGGGCTTGGCTACCGGGCGGCCAACCTGCTTGCGACCTCGCGCCGGCTGGATGCGGGGACCATCGATCTGGAGGCCCTAGCAGAACTGCCGACCGATGAGCTCCGGCGCGTCCTGACCGGCCTGCCAGGCGTCGGGGTGAAAGTGGCGAACTGCGTCCTTCTCTTCGCGTACGAGCGGCTCGACGCGGTGCCGATCGACGTGTGGATTCACCGGGTGCTGCTGGCGATGCGCGGCGGGCGTGGCGGGACGCCGGCCCAGCTCGCCCGCTATGCGGGACGCCGCCTCGGCCCCTATGCCGGGTATGTGCAACAATACCTCTTCCATCGCGCGCGGCTTTCGGCAAAATGACAAGCATGACAGACATCCAAAACTCACCGCGCGAGACGATTGCCGCGGCGGTGCTGTCTGTGCTGATCCACCTTCTCGTGATCGGAGGCATCGCGCTCACGATGCTCATCCCGGCCTGGCATTCTGAGCTGGCTCCGGTGCCCGCCGAGGAGCCCCCGCTTGAGCTGACGATTGTTGCCAACGAAGCCCCCGCCAAGCCAGACGATCCTGCCTATGTGCGCACGACCCCGCAAAACGTGAAGGAGGCGCCAAAAACCGCCGCTTTTGAGTCCGACAACAACACCCTCGCCGCCAGCACCGCCGCGCCCAGCGGAAGCGTCCCGATGCCATCGCTGGAGGGAAGCGACACCCCCGCCCTGGAGCTCGAAAACCGCAACTATTCCGCCGGCCCGCAAAACCAGGTGGCACAGCCGCCATCCGAGCCCGCCCCCAAAGAGCCCCAAACATCCGAGCCCCCAGCCAAGACCGACCCGGCTCCGCCGACGCAGCTCGCCCTTCGCGAGGCCCCCAAGCCGGACCCCTCCGAGGCAGAGAAGCCCCGCCCGAAAACGCCGGATGCCCAGGCCCGCCCTGCAAAGCCGCCGTCGGCCTCTGGATTCCAGCCCGAGACCCGGGTGACCCGGATCCGCGGGAACATCTCAAATAAAGGCCGTGCCTCGCTTGACGCCGCCGCGACCCCGCTCGGGCGCTACAAAAAGATGGTCTCCGACGCGATCGGGTCCCGCTGGTACTACTACGTGAACAGCCAGATCGGTCTCCTCAACATTGGGACCGTCGACATCCGGTTCCAGGTCGGCCCGGACGGAAAAGTCCGCGGCGCGCGGGTCATCACAAATACCTCGAACGAAAGCTTTGCGTCGGTGAGCCTGACCTCGATCCTCGAGGCTGAGATCCCGCCGATCCCCGAGGAGGTCGCAAAACTCCTCGACAACGGGCGCTTGGAAATCGACTACTCATTCACCATCCTCAGCAACTGATGAACCTTCTCTCACAAACCTTTGATTTTTTCCTTCGGGGCGGGCCCTTCATGGTCTTCCTCCTGATCGTGTCCGTCGTCTCGTGCACGGTTATCCTTCTGCGCGGGCGGGCGCTGCGCGAGAAGGTGGTGATTCCGGTGCAGGTTGCCGTTGCCCTCGACAAGCTGGCTCCCGGCGACGATATCGGACTCCTGCAATTTGCCATCGAGCGCTACCCGTCCCCGATCTCGCGGGTCCTCAACGTCCTCGTGCAACACCTGAACTGGCCGAAGGCGGAAAACCTGGAGGCGATCCAAACCCGCGCGCGGCACGAGGTCGCAATGATGGAAAATGGCCTCGTCATCCTCGAGATCTCGACCGGCATCGCGCCGCTGCTCGGGCTCCTCGGAACGCTCTCCGGGCTGGTCGGAATCTTTGCCTCGCTCGGGGCCAGCGGGGATCCGGTCGTGATCGCTCGCGGGATCTCCGAGGCGCTGAACACGACGATCGTCGGCCTCGCGGTCGCCGTCCCGAGCCTGATCGCGTTCAACTACTACCAGCGGCGCGTCGAGGTGCTGGCGATCAGCATGGAGTCGATGGCGGCCGACCTGCTGGCAAAGTGCTACCCGTACGGCGAGCTCCCGCAGGTGGAGAAGCAGGTCGAAAGGCAGGCGGCCTGAGGCACCATGCGTTTCTACACGCGCAAACGCAGGTCCCCGATGGTGGTGATTGTGTCGCTGATCGACATCCTCGCCATCCTCCTCATCTTTTTCATCGTCACGACCACCTTTCGTAAAGATCAGCCGCGCCTTCAGATCAACCTGCCGGAATCGAAGTCGGCCGACACAACCTCGGCGGAGAAGAAGGACCCGATCCTGCTTCAGGTCAAAGGGGCTGACGAAATCACGCTCGACAACGAACCGGTGTCGTTGCCGGGGCTCGCGGCCGCGCTACAGTCTGCACGCGCCGCCGCCCCGAACCGCCCGATCGCGATGCAGGCCGACCGGGAGGCCCCGTTCGGCGTGGTGGTCAAGGTTTTGGATGCGCTCAAGCAGGCCGGCCTCACGAATGTCCCCACCTTCACCCAACCCGAGCCCGCGAACTGATGCTCCTGGAAATCACGACCGATGAACACCCGGCCCTCCGGACCAAGGGGCGCGCCGTCGCGCGGATCGATGACAGCATCCGCGAGCTGGCGGAGGACATGATCGAGACGATGCGCGAGGCCGAGGGGATCGGGCTCGCCGCTCAGCAGGTCGGTCGCCCGCTCCAGCTCTTCGTCCTCGAGGTCCCCCAGATGAAGGACCGCCCGAGCACGATGCGCATCGAGGGTGCCGCGGCAGATTTTGAATCCCTCATGCCAATGGTCCTCATCAACCCGGAGATCCAAACGTATGGAAAAATCCTCCTCGAAGGCGAGGGATGCCTCAGCTTCCCCGGGCTCCGAGGCGACGTCGCACGCCCGCTGTCCGTCCTCGTGAAGGCCATGCTCCTCGACGGACGGGCAATCTCGTTCGAGGCCGACGGTCTGCTGGCCCGAGCGGTTCAGCACGAGTTCGACCACCTCCAGGGCATCCTCTTTATCGACCGCATGTCCGAGGAGGACCGTCGGGAAGAACTGCCGGACGACGTCCGCCGCCTCGCGCGCCCAGCCCCCGCCCCGCCCGCTCGGCCCGCCTAAGCAGGCATACCCCGGCAGGATCGGACGACCCGGTGTGGAGGGACGACCTTTTCGCTTCGCCATGTTCACGGCGGAAGGTGGGAGGTCCGTCGATAAATCGCTGAGTGCACTTTCACACGAAGTCACGAAGAAGCGAAGAAATCGATGTCAAGATTTGACTACCGACCCCTAGTTTGTCGGGCTGCTCGAAAGAAATCTACGGCGGCAGCGAGGGCGCGCGAGCGGTGGCTCAGCGCATTTTTCATATCGGCCCCTAGCTCGGCGAACGTCTCGCAGTGGCCGTCCGGGACAAAGAGGGGGTCGTATCCGAAGCCGGCGGTCCCTCGCGGCGCGGCAAGGATTGTGCCCTCGACGGCCCCGCTGAACGCCGCAATCTTTTTCCCGGACCGGGCGAGCACGATGACGCACCGGAACCGGGCGGAGCGTGGTTCGCCGGGCCGGGCCGCGAGGTTGGTGAGGAGGAGGGCGTTGTTGGCGGCATCATCGGCCGGAGTGCCGGCGTAGCGGGCGGAGAGCACGCCGGGGTCCCCGCCGAGGGCGTCCACCTCGAGGCCGGAATCGTCCGCGATGACCCAACCGTCAAACCGGATCGAGGCGGCGAGCGCCTTCAGCGCCGCATTTTCCTCGAATGTCGCGCCGGATTCCTCGACCTCCGGCATATCCGGCAGGCGGGAGATGTCGCAGACGTCGAACGCGTCGCCGAGGATCGCCCGGATCTCGCCGACCTTATGGAGATTCCGGGTCGAGACGAGCAATGGGATTGCAGGGGCGTGTGGGTCTGACATAGTCACCGGTTCCTACAATGTCCACGCAGCGCAAGCAATTTCCGTTCTCAGAATTCGAATCCCGATGGCAGAAGCACTGGGTCGCATCCCGGGCGTTCCACGCCCTGAACCCGGGGGACCCGGGCTTCGATGCCACGCGGCCGAAATATTTTATTTTGGACATGTTCCCGTACCCGAGCGGCGACGGCCTGCACGTCGGGCATGTCGAGGGATACACGGCGACCGATATCCTGGCCCGGTTCCACCGCATGCGGGGTTACAACGTCCTCCACCCGATGGGCTGGGATGCCTTCGGGCTCCCCGCCGAGCAGTACGCGATCAAGACCGGCCAGCATCCGAGGGTCACGACCGCCCGGAACGTCGAGCGCTTCCGCGCGCAGCTTCAGGCGCTCGGGTTCAGCTACGACTGGCAGCGGGAGTTCGGCACGACCGATCCCGGATACTTCCGCTGGACCCAGTGGATTTTTCTCCAGCTCTACAACGCGTGGTTCAACCCCGCCACCAACCGAGCCGAGCCGATCAGCACGTATCAAGGAAGCGACCCGGACGGCGTCCGCCTCGCGTACGTCGCCGAGATGCGGGTGAACTGGTGCCCGCAGCTCGGGACGGTGCTGGCGAACGAGGAGGTCGTGGACGGGAAGAGCGAGGTCGGAGGATTTCCGGTCGAGCGGCGCCCGATGCGCCAGTGGATGCTGCGGATCACCGCGTTTGCCGAGCGCCTCATCGACGGGCTCGACGGCCTCGACTGGCCGGACTCGATCAAGCTGCTCCAAAAAAATTGGATCGGGCGTAGCGAGGGGGCGGAGGTGCGGTTTGAAATTTCCGGGCAGGACTCCCCGATCGCCGTCTTTACGACCCGCCCCGACACCCTCTTCGGGGCGACCTACATGGTGCTCTCGCCCGAGCACCCGCTCGTGCCGCTGCTCACGACCGACGAGCACCGGGACGCCGTCGAGGCGTACCAGAAAAAGGTTTCGTCCAAATCCGACCTCGAGCGGACCGACCTGGCGAAAGAAAAGTCCGGCGTCTTCACCGGGGCGACCGCGATCAACCCCGCCAATGGCGAGCCGCTTCCGATCTGGATCGCCGACTACGTGCTGATGGGCTACGGGACCGGAGCGATCATGGCCGTCCCCGCGCACGACGAGCGGGACTTTGAGTTTGCCCGCCAGTTTGGCCTCCCGATCCGCGAGGTCGTGCGACCTGAAGAGCCAAGTGGCATGGGCTTCCAGCCCATGCGTGAATTGGATCCCGTCGCCGTCCGACAAGGTGCCAACCTCCCCCACTGGGAGCAGCAGGGGACCACATGCGCAGTAACCTTCCGCCTCGCAGACTCAATTCCTCAATCCGCCCTGTCAGCTATCACTGAAGATCGTCGCGCCCTAGCCATGCGGGCACTGGAAGGAAAACCCCTCTCTGAGCTGGAGCTCGAAGAATGGAAGAATCTCTTCTCTGAAAAAATCCAGGATCTCTTGGATGCCGGCCATGGTGCCTGCCACCTCGCCAGGCCCGAAATTTTCGAGCTCGTTCTCAACGCACTTCGTCATTTCGACGGGGACCGCTACGACCTCCACGCCTGCTGTGTGATGCCAAACCACGTGCATGTGGTGCTCACGCCAAAGGGTGCGGATCAGCTCGAAAAAATTCTCCATTCCTGGAAATCCTTTACGGCAAGCGAGGCGAACAAAATTCTGGGGCGCACAGGGGAATTCTGGCAAGCGGAATCCTATGATCACCTGATCCGCGACAGCGCGGATTTTTACGCGCAGTTGGAGTACCTGCGGCGCAATCCGGGGAATGCTGGGGGACGTGGAATGGTTTGGGAGAAGTCGCATGGGCAGGATGCCCATGCCACGCATTGTTTTGCCGGCGAGGGGGTCGCAGTGAATTCCGGCTTCCTCGATGGCCTGCCCACCGCCGACGCGAAGCACGCGATGGCCGCCTGGCTGGAGGAACGCGGGCTCGGGCGCGCGACGATCAACTACAAGCTCCGCGACTGGCTGTTCTCGCGCCAGCGCTACTGGGGCGAACCGTTCCCGATCGTCTGGGAGGACGGCCAGCACCGAGCGATTTCCGAGGCCGAGCTGCCGGTTGTGCAGCCGGAGATGGAGGACTTCAAGCCGACCGGCACCCCGGAGCCTCCGCTGAGCAAGGCACGGGAGTGGGTGCAATATTCAGAGAAGGCCACGCGCGAGACGAACACGATGCCTCAGTGGGCTGGGTCCTGCTGGTATTACCTCCGCTTCTGCGATCCTGAAAATGCGGCGCGCTTCATCGGGACCGAGGCCGAGTCGTACTGGATGGCCCGCGGCGAAAAGCCAGGCGGGGTCGACCTCTATGTCGGCGGCACCGAGCACGCCGTCCTCCACCTCCTCTATGCCCGGTTCTGGCACAAGGTCCTCTTTGACCTCGGACACCTCACGACGCCGGAGCCGTTCCAACGCCTGGTCAACCAGGGGATGATCCTTGGCCCGGACGGCCAGAAGATGTCCAAGAGCCGCGGGAACGTGATCACCCCGGATAGCGTCATCGAGGAGTACGGGGCCGATTCGCTCCGGCTCTACGAAATGTTCATGGGCCCGATCGAACAGATGAAGCCGTGGAGCATGAAGGGGGTCGAGGGGGTCTACCGGTTCCTCGCCCGCGTGTGGCGGCTCGCCATGGAGGAAAACCAGGAGGGCGAATGGGTCGTCTCCAGCGACCTCGCCGACATCCCGTTCACCCCGGCCCAGGCCCGCGTCGCCCACGCGACGATCAAGAAGGTGACAAACGACCTCGGGCTCCTCGCGTTTAACACCGCGATTTCCCAGATGATGGTTTTCACGAACGAGTTTGTGAATGCCAAGCCCCGCCCGCGCGAGGCCCTTCGGGTTTTGCTCCCCCTCCTGAGCCCGTTTGCCCCGCACCTCGCCGAGGAGCTCTGGGGACTGCTCGGCTTTGAAGGGAGGGCGTCCGCCCAGCCATGGCCGACCCACGACGAATCGCTCCTCGTCGAAAACGAGATCGAGCTCGCCGTCCAGGTTAACGGCAAGGTGCGCGACCGGATCCTTGTCCCGATCGCCGCGACTCAGGATGAGATCGAAGCCGTCGCGCGCTCCAGCGCAAAGGTCCTTGAAGCCACCAGCGGGCTCACGATCGTCAAGGTCGTCGTCGTCCCCCGCAAGCTCGTCAACATCGTCGCGAAATAAACCGGAAACAGAGAAGGGGCCCGCGAATCACGCGAAAAGACGCGAATGACAGGATTTTTGAAGGGCTCCACGATCACCCTGCGGGTATTTCTACCGGCTTGATTTTATTCGCGTTAATTGGCGCGATTCGCGGGCCGATTTTCAATTGGGGACAAATCGTCAGGCGGCGTCTTTTTCCTGCTTTTTCCGGATGAGCGGCGAGCGTTTGCCCTCGACGACCCCGCGGTTGATCGTGATCTCGGCGACATCGTCGCGGCCGGGGGAATCGTACATGAGGTCGAGCATGATGCGCTCGAGCATCGCGCGGAGCGCGCGGGCGCCGGTCCCCTTTTTGACGGCTTCGCCCGCGAGCGCCCGGAGGGCGTCCTTCGTGAAGTTGAGGCTGACCCCCTCCATGCCGAGGAGCTTCTGGTACTGCTTGACCATGGCGTTTTTCGGCTCGGTGAGGATCGTGACGAGCTGGTCTTCGGTGAGCTCTTCGAGCGTGGCGACGACCGGCAGGCGGCCGATAAATTCCGGGATGAGGCCGAAGCTGAGAAGATCCTCGGGCTCGACATTTTTGAGGGCCTCGCGCTTGAGGAAATCCTCCGGGAGCTCCTCCTGCTTGTGGAACCCCATCGCGCGTCCGCCCTTCCGGCGTCGCACCATCTTGTCCAGGCCGACAAATGCCCCGCCGCAGACAAAGAGGATCTTCTCCGTGTTGACCTGGATGTATTCCTGGTGCGGGTGCTTGCGGCCGCCCTGCGGGGGCACGTTGCAGACCGTGCCCTCGAGGATTTTAAGCAGCGCCTGCTGGACGCCCTCGCCCGACACGTCGCGGGTGATGCTCACGTTGTCCGTCTTGCGCCCGATCTTGTCGATCTCGTCGATGTAAACGATCCCCATCTCGCACCGCTTCACGTCGTAGTCGGCATTCTGCAGGAGGCGGAGCACAATATTTTCGACATCTTCGCCCACGTATCCGGCCTCGGTGATCGACGTCGCATCGGCGATGCAGAACGGGACGTCCAGGACCCTGGCCAGGGTCCGCGCGAGAAGGGTCTTGCCCGATCCGGTCGGGCCGATGAGCAGGATGTTGCTCTTTTCGATCTCCACATCCGCGAGCGAATCGATGCCGACCGAGGAGGCGGTCTCCTGAAGGATCCGCTTGTAGTGGTTGTGCACGGCAACCGCGAGGACCTTCTTCGCATGGTCCTGGCCGATCACGTGCTGGTCGAGGCGGGCCTTGATGTCGGCCGGCTTCGGAACCCGGATCGCGGTTTTGGCCTTCTTGTTCTCCTCCTTAAATTCCTTGTCGAGGATGCCCTTGCAAACCGTGATGCAGCTGTCGCAGATGTAGACGCCAGGACCGGCGATTAGCTTGCGGACTTCGGCATGCGTCTTCCCGCAGAAAGAGCACATCGTAAGGTTGTTTGCGCGGGCCATAGTCCGCTACTCCGCAGCCTTCGGCACGTCCTTGATCTCCTTGCGGGAGGCGACGACCTCGTCCACGAGGCCGTAGGCCTTCGCCTCGTCAGCCGTCATGTAGTAGTCACGGTCGGCATCCTTCTCGACCTGCTCGACCGGCTTGCCTGTGTGGTGGGAGAGGATCCTGTTGAGCCGCTTCTTGAGCTTGAACATGAACTCGACCTGACGCTCGACGTCGCTCGCCTGCCCCTGGGCTCCCCCGGAGACCTGGTGGATCATGATATCGGAATTCGGCAGGGCGTAGCGCTTGCCTTTCGTGCCGGCGCTCAGGAGGACAGCTCCCATGCTGGCGGCGATCCCCATGCAGTAGGTGTTCACGTCGCAGGTCACAAACTGCATCGTGTCGTAGATCGCCAGCCCGGCGGTCACCGACCCGCCCGGCGAGTTGATGTAGATGCTGATGTCCTTCTTGCCGTCCTCCATCTGGAGGAAGAGAAGCTGCGCGATGACGAGGTTTGCGACATGGTCATCGATCGGGGTTCCGATGAAGATGATGCGGTCCTTGAGGAGCCGCGAGTAGATGTCGTAGCTGCGCTCTCCGCGCCCGGTCTGTTCAACAACGATTGGGACCAACATAAAATAGAACTAAGCTGCGGCCTCGGGTGAGGCGGGTTCACGAACCGTAACATTGGCGGCGATCAAATCAAGGGCCTTGCCCATGAGGATCTGCTCGCGCAGCGGGCCGAAGCCATCGCGCGCGCTCAGGTCCTTGACAAGCTTCTTGACCGGGATCTCGTAGCGGCGGGACATCTCGGAGACGGCCATCAGCATGTCGGTCTCGGAGATCTGGATTTTCTCCTTCTCGGCGATGCGGAGGAGGAGGAAGTTTGCGCGGACCCGGTCGCGGGCGCTCTGCTGGGCGACGCCGACGAGCTCGTCCTGGTGGGACCGGAGCTCCTCGTCGCTGACCCCGCGGCCCTGGTTTTCCTCGACGATCTCGCGGAGGATTCCGGAGACCTCGCGCTCGACCGCCTGGGCGGGGAGCTCGCAATGGACGTGCGAGAGGAGGTGCTTGATCGCGCCGTTGCGTTTGGTGTTTTCGAACTGTCCGTCCGCCATCTTTTCCAGGCGCTCGCGCATCTCGGTGCGGAGGGCCTCGAGCGTCTTGCCCGGGTCGATCTTGTCGGCGAGAGCATCGTCGAGCGGAGGCAGCTGCTTCGAGTTGATTCCGTGCAGGGTGGCCGAGTACGTGACCGAAGTCCCGCGGAGGTCGACGAGCGGGAAGTCCGCCGGCACGTCAAGCGTGAACGTGCGTTCCTCGTCGATCGCCATGCCGTCGATCGTCTTCGCGAATCCCGGGATGAGCGTGCCCTCGTCCATGAAAACCCATGCGTTCCGGCGGCCCAGCAGCTGGGCGGGCGCCTTGGGCAGGGCCTCCGAGAGGAGTTGGTCGCCGATCTTGCCCTCGTAGGTCAGGACGGCGTAGTCGCCCATCGCAAGGGGGCGGCCCTCGACCGCCTCAAATGAGGCGTGGGGCTCGCGGAACTGCTCCAGCCACTTTTGGATGTCCTCGTCCGTCACCGGGCGCCTGGCGGCATCCACCGGGATCGACGAGTAGTCGGGCAGTTCGAACTCCGGAGCGGTCACGACGCTCGCGCGGAAGCGCATCGTCTTGTCGTCGCCGATCGTGATGTCCTCGACCTTCGAGACCGAAAGAACACGCAGGTTTTTTTGTTTGATCGCCTCGTTGATGCTCTCGCGGAGCAGCTTTTTTTCGAGCTCCTCGCGGATATCCTTGGCGAACCGGGAGTCGATGATCGCCTGCGGGGCCTTGCCCGGGCGGTAGCCGGGGATCCGCGCGTGGCGCTGGAAATCTTTGGCGACAGACTCCCATTCCCGGGAGACCTGGTCGGCGGGCAGCTCGACCTGGAGGTTTACGACACAGTTGGGTTGTGGATCACAGACGACATTCATGGGCAAACGATGATAAGAGCACAGCTTGAGGGATCGGACAACTGATAACCGCAAAAACCCGCGCGATTCGCCTCAGAGCGGCCAGAAGACGGGCAGCAGGAGCAGGACGACAACCGCCAGGACCAGGGTGAGCCCGCTGCCGACCTTCACAAAATCCGAGAACCGGTATTTTCCGGGGCCGTAGACGAGGATGCACGACGGCTCGAGCGGGGCGATGAACGAGACCGAGGCGGCGAGCATGATCCCGATCGCAAACGTGCGCGGGTTCGAGCCGAGCAACTCGGCGGTTTTGATCGCGACCGGCAGGACGACGAGGGCGGCCGCGGCATTTGACATTGGCTGGGTGAAGATCACGGTGAGCACGAAAAACCCGGCCAGGATCCCGAGCGTCCCGAGAGGGGCAAACGAGTGCATGATGAGCTCGGAAAGGAACTGGGCCGTGCCGGTCTTCTCCATCGCCACCCCGAAGGCGGTCATCCCGCCGATCAGGATCAGGAGGCGCCAGTCGATAAACTGGTAAGCGCGCTCCATGCTCACCGCCCCGATGAGGATCGCCGCCAGAGCGGCGATCAGGAAGCAGGCCGAGAGCGGAAGCACGCCAAGCGATCCGCACAGCACGGCCGCAAAAAAGATCCCCACCACCGCGAGCCCGCGCGCCGACTTCCGGTGCGGCGCGGTCACCTGCTCGAGAACGGGCAGCCCGAAATTTTCTTGGAGGAGGGTGAACCCGGACGGCTCCGACTGGACGAGGAGGACATCGCCCTCGCGGATCCGGATCTCCTCGAGCGACTCGACGAACGTCTGCCCGTGGCGGTAGATCGCGATCACCGAGACGCCGGCCTTGGCGTGAAGGTCCATCTCGACGAGCCGGTGCCCGATCGCCTGCGAGCGCGCAGCCACGAGCACCTCCGCCATGTGGGTCTCGTCGCCCTCCAGGTCGCTGGAGGCAAAGTTCCGGTCCGCCCGCACCTCGATCCCCTCGATCTTCCGGACGGAGAGCAGGTTTTGGATGTTCCCGGATACGATGAGCAGGTCGCCCTCCTCGATCTGGAGGCCGGGCTCGGGGAAAATCGTCTGCGCGCCGCGCCCGATCTTCAGGACTTGGAAATCGAGGATCGCGAGATCGCACTCCCCGATCGGCTGGCCGACAAGCGGCGAGCCCGGGAGCACGAGGATTTCGCTCAGGTATTTGCGGAGGGTGAACCCCTCCGCCAGATCCTCCTCCAGCTTGTGGACCGGGAGAAAGCGGATGCCGATCAGCATCATGTAAAGGATCCCGACGGCCAGGATGATCAGGCCGATCGGCGTCATCTCAAACATGCCGAGCGGCTTCATCCCCTCGCGCTGGATGAACCCGCTCACGGCGACGTTTGTCGAGGTGCCGATGAGCGTGATCGTGCCGCCCAGGATCGAGGCGAACGCGACCGGCATGAGGAGTTTCGAGGGGCTCACGTTTCCCTTGCGCGCAAGCCCGGACACCACCGGAGTGAACAGCGCGGTGACGGTCGTGTTGTTCATGAACGCCGACATCCCGCCGACCACACCCATCATGCCAAGCAAAAAACTTTTGGATCCGACATGCGCGCGCCGGCGCATCTGGTCGCCGATCCAGTCGAGGACGCCGGCGTCCTGGAGCGCGGCGCTGATCACAAAGATCGAGCCAAGGATCACGACGATGTCGCTGCCAAATCCGGAGAACGCCTCCGAGGGGGTCAGGATTCCAGGCACGATCAAGGCCACCAGCAGGAGCAGGGTGATGAGGTCGACGGACAGCTTTTCGAGGCTGAAAAGCACGACCGTAGCCGTCAGAAGAATGATGATGTAGGCAACGGCCATGGGTGAAGTGCGGTGATCGCAAGCCCATGCGAGCCGAAACCCTCGCCGCGGGCCAGAAGAATTTTCGGTGCCTGCGTGGCGCCCGCGCATCTTCGAAAAGTGCAAAGAACAGATGCTCCCTCGCGACCTGTCCGTTTGGAGTTCCGCATTTATGCGGGGCCTTTTGTGCCGCCAAGCCACCCGCCTGCCGCCTCAAGGCGGAACTCCGAACCCCGGAAGTGTTCCTCCTCGCGGGCCTGCACTTTTCGAAGAGGCACCGTCCTGGCCGCGCATGTCGCCCCCCGTCGACAAATGTTTGTCAGTAACGGCCCGATCATCGAGCAGGAGGTCGCACGGGTGGAGCACTACCACGAGCCGGACGACCTCATCCGCCTGGGACGGGATTGCGAAAAGCTGGCCCTTGCGCGCGGGGCCCGCTTCCATGAGGAAGACCGCGTGCTCGTGCACGGCTCGCGGGCGATCGTCTTTCGGGACTAACCTACCGGGAACCCTGCATGGCAGAGCCCAACACGCCAGGGCCTTCCCATTTTTCCGGCCGGTTCCACGGCAGCGAGCTGCCGGCATGCTGAGCCTCCGGTGAATCGTCGCTTGCGCAGCCTGAGATACAGAACGCCGCGCAGGCGAGGAGGAGGCTATTCCGCAGTCGCCTGATAGATAACATTGTCTCCGGGCTGGATGCTGACGCCGCGCGGCACGCTGTTGACCACGATGTCGGCAATCGAGGTGGAGGGTTCCACCGAGGTGACGCGCACCTTGCCGATGAGCTGATTGCCCCGCTTGATCAGCATCTCTGCATTTCCCACGACTCCATTCCGGTCGCCGAGGTTGAGGACCACAAAGTTCCATGCCTGGTTGACTGCCAGGATCCTGCCCTCCAGGCCGTTGCGCATTTTGAGCGCCATCCGGTCGGAGTCTTTTTTGCGAAGGTCGGCCAGCTGGGCGCGGGAGGCATCGAGGTCGCCCTGCAGCTTGGTGACGAGCGCTTCCTTCTCCTGAAGCTGAGCCTGCACTTCCGGGCTCGGTCCCTGGGAAGCCGGGGCGGTGGTCTGGGCTGCGGTGAGAGTTTGGATCTGCGCCTCCTTGGCTTGGACGTCGGCGGTCAGCTTCGTGATCTCGGCGTCCTTTGTCCCGCCTTGCGTCGTGAGCTCGGCCACCTGGGATTTGGATTTTTCGGAGTCCGCTTTGAGGGAATCAACCTGTGCGGAAACCTGGTCTTTCTCTGCAACGGCGGTGGCGAGCGAGTCCTTCGCCTCCTTCACAGCCTTCTGGGCCGCCTCGAGAGTTTTGGCCTTTTCCTGCAACTCCTGTTGCGAGGTGCTGATCTGCTCCCTGGCGGCGGAAAGGCTACCTTTGTTCAGGAAGCCAAGGGCGGCGGTGGCAAGAGTGACAGCGATGGAAGCGTAGAGGAGAACTTTACCCATGACGGAATATTTGGTTAGGAGGCGACGTTGTGAATAACTGACCCGCACCGAGTCGTGCAAGCCCAAATGCAACAATGTCCGATATTTCTGTTGCACGGGAGGGGATACGATCTAACTTGAGTCCTGCCAGGGACTATGGACTGGGGACGGACGAACCCCGCCAGGGCAGGAATGCAGCAACGGCACTCTGCTCCCCTTTGCCGTAGCTCTCTGGCCTTTTCCCCTCCTGCTTTCCACCGCCTTGACTCTCCGGACCCTGCGGTCTATCAATCTGGCGAGATGGACAATCCTTCCAGAGAGAGCGTTCGCGAGATTTTGTACAGTTACCTCGCCGGCAAGGGTCTGAGAAAAACGACCCAGAGGGATGCCATCATCGAGGCGGCCTTCAGCACGAAGGAACATTTCAGCGCCGAGGAGCTTTTGGCGATGGCGCGCAAGATTGATGACTCGGTCTCCCGCGCAACCGTTTACCGGACCCTCCCGCTGCTCGTCGAAAGCGGTCTCCTCCGCGAACTCGACCTCGGGGGGGACACAAAAATTTACGACCCGAACTTCCTCGAGCACCCGACCCACAACCACCTCGTCTGTGTGGACTGCCGGAAGATCATCGAGTTTGAGGATACGAACATGGAGCTTTTGGAAAATTGCATCACCCGCCGGCTCGGGTTTTCCCCGGCGAATAAGATGGTGAAGATCGAGGCGCACTGCGACGAGCTGAAGCAGCTCGGCACGTGCGCGCGGCGCCTGTCGGAAACCCTGAGCTGAACGCCTATGTGGAAAGGACGCTTTACACAGGAGGCCTCGAACCTCCTGAAATCATACGGGCAGTCGGTCACGACCGACTGGAGGCTCTTCCGGGAGGATATTCGCGGCAGCATCGCGCATGCGCGCGCCCTCGCCAAGGCCGGGATCCTGACCGGCGATGAGTTTTCGCTGATCGAGTCCGGGCTCCGGGAAATCGGGGAGGACATCTCGTCGGGTTCGTTCGCGTTCAGCGAGGATCTGGAGGACGTCCATATGAACATCGAGGCGGAGCTCACCCGCCGCATCGGTCCCGCCGGCGCCAAGCTGCACAGCGCGCGCAGCCGCAACGACCAGGTCGCCCTAGATTTCCGGCTCTACCTGCGCGGGGCCTGCGAGGAGATCAGGGCCGGCATCCGCGTGATGCAGTCCGCCCTTCTCGGGCTTGCCCGGTCGCACCCTTCGGCGGTGATGCCTGGCTACACGCACCTGCAGCGCGCGCAGCCGGTGCTCTTTGCCCACCATCTTTTGGCCTATGTGGAGATGCTCGACCGGGATGCCGGCCGGGTTTCCGACTGCTCCGGGCGGATGGATGCGATGCCGCTCGGGTCCGGGGCGATCGCTGGCTCCACGCTGGTGCTCGACCGCGAGGCGGTGGCCAGGGAACTCGGGTTCACCCGCGTCACCACGAACAGCATGGATGCCGTGGCCGATCGCGATTTTGCCTGCGAGCTTCTCGCGGCGCTCGCGATCCTCGGAATGCACATCTCGCGCCTCAGCGAGGACGTCATCCTCTGGGCGTCGGCCGAATTCGGATTCCTCGAGCTCAGCGACCGGCACACGACCGGCTCCAGCCTGATGCCGCAGAAAAAGAACCCGGACATCGCGGAGCTGGCACGTGGAAAAACCGGCCGGCTCTACGGCAACCTCATGGCCCTGCTGACGACGATGAAGGGCCTTCCGCTGACTTACAACCGCGACATGCAGGAGGACAAGGAGGGGGTCTTTGATTCCGTGGATACGATCCGGGATACGCTGGCGATCTTTGCGGAGATGATCGCTGCCGCCCGGCTTCGCGAGGACCGCGCGCTGGCGGCCGCCTCGGATCCCCTGCTGCTCGCGACCGATCTGGCCGACCGGCTGGTGGAGGGGGGCGTTCCCTTCCGGCAGGCCCACGAAATTATTGGCAGGCTGGTTGCGCTGGCAGCCGAACGCGGCGTCCCGCTCAACCGCCTTGCGGCCGCTGAGTTTTTGGCGGCATCGCCGGTCCTGACCCCCGAAGTTGTGGCGGCCAACTTCGATCTCCAGGCGGCTCTCAGCGCCCGTAAGGCGGTCGGGGCCCCCTCGCCGGAGAATGTCAGTCGGGAGATCGAGCGCTGGTTGCAACGGGTTCGTTAATGGAAGCAAACCCGCCCGCGCACTGGCCGTCCCTGGCCTCGCATTCGCTCTGCCAGACTCCCTGGCTCACCGTCACCCGCGAGACGATCGCCTCTCCGAGCCGCCCGCATGGGACAGAGTGGACGGTGGTCCGGCGGGCGGTTGCGGCCGTCGTCGCGCCGAGAACGGCCGATGGCAACTACGTGCTGATCCGGCAGGAGCGGCTGCCCGCGCGCCGCGAGTTCTGGGAGTTTCCGGCCGGGCAAGTTGAGGGAGAGGTCTGTGAGAGGGCGATCCGCGAGACGGCGCTGCGCGAGCTCGGCGAGGAGGCGGCCCTGCTGTGCCGCGCCCCCCTCCTGCCACTCGGGCTCTTCTACTCCTCCCCTGGCTTCTCGGACGAATGCTGCCACCTCTTCCTGGCCGACGGCGTCGAGCCCGCCCCCGACCTTCGCCAGCACGATGCCAACGAAGCGATCCATGAGGTCCGGCACTTTTCCCCAAACGATCTCCTGCAGGCCGTGGGCGACGGGAAAATCTGTGATGCCAATACGCTGGCCTGCTTCGCCCGCCTCCAGGCGCGCGGAATCTTTTTTCCCCGATGAGGAGGTTCTTCGATTTTCGGGAGTCCCGCGACGAGGCGAAGCCGTTCATGGCCCACCTGGAGGACCTCCGCTCCACGCTCATCAAGATGTCCGCCGCCCTCGCGGCCACCATGATGCTCTGCTTCCTTTTCCGCACCGAGCTCGCGGCGGTGATCCAGCATCCCCTGGCGCTCGTGGACCCGGAGCGCGCCGCCAACCTGCAGTCGCTCGGGGTCGCCGACTCGTTCACCATCTCGCTCGAGCTCGCGTTTTACGGAGGGTTTGTCCTCGCGTTCCCGTTCCTGCTGCTCTTCCTCGCCGAGTTTGTGCTGCCCGCGCTCAACCCGGCCGAGAAGCGCCTCCTCTACCCGGCCGCCCTCCTCGGGTTCGGGCTCTTCCTCGGAGGCGTTGCATTCAGCTACCTCGTCGTCCTCCCCCAGACGCTCACCTTCTTTTTTAACGACGCGCGGTCGATGAACTGGCAGCCGACGTGGACGGTCCGGGAATATTATTCCTTCACGACCCAGTTTGTCATCGCGTTCGGCCTTGCCTTCGAGCTCCCGCTTGTCGTGCTCATCCTCGTGAAGCTCGGCCTCGTCGATTTTGCGCTGCTGCGCCGGACCCGTGCGTTTGCCATCGTCGTCATCTTTGTCTTTGCGGCGATCATCACGCCGACGTCCGACATCCTCACGCTCGTGCTCATGGGGGCTCCCATGTACGTGCTCTACGAGATCTGCATCGGCATCTCCTGGCTCATGGAGCGCCGGTCTCGCGGCGAGTAAAAGTTCAAATAACCGTCACCTGCACGCTGCTCTCGATAATGCCGGCCCGGATCGCGTCACGCGTAAGGCTGGCGGTGTCGTGGATGTTCAGCTTCTCCATGACGCTCTGCCGGTGCTTTTCCACCGTCTTATCGGTGCTGCGGGCTACACCAGATCAAACCGGTCGAGGTTCATCACCTTCGTCCATGCGGCCACGAAGTCCTGAACGAATGGCGCATCCGATGCGGCATACACCTCGGCCAGCGCACGGAGTTGGGAGTTCGAGCCGAACACCAGATCGACGCGGGTCCCGGTCCACGTGAGCGCGCCGGTTTTCCGGTCCCGGCCCTCAAAGATATCTTCTTCTTTCGAGACCGGCTTCCATTCGGTCCCCATGTCGAGCAGGTTCACAAAGAAGTCGTTCGTCAGCGTCTCGGGCCTGGCGGTCAGGACCCCGTGCCCGGGCGTGCCGGCGCTCAGGACACGCAAGCCGCCGAGCAACACCGTCATTTCAGGCGGGGTCAGGGTCAGCAACTGCGCCTTGTCGACCAACAATTCCTCGGCGGAGACCGAAAATGTGGTCTTCAGGTAATTGCGGAATCCGTCTGCAGCAGGCTCGAGGAAGCCGAACGATTCCACGTCGGTTTGTTCCAGCGTTGCGTCCATCCGGCCCGGGGTGAATGGGACGGTGACGGCATGGCCGGCCGTTTGGGCCGCTTGCTCGATGCCGGCCCCACCGGCAAGGACGATCAGATCTGCCAGAGAGATCTTTTTTCCTCCGGATGCCCCGCTGTTGAACTCGCTGCGGATGGCTTCCAGGGTGTTCAGCACCTTGGCGAGCTGTGCCGGCTGGTTGGCTTCCCAATCCTTCTGGGGGGCCAAGCGGATGCGAGCCCCATTTGCCCCGCCGCGCTTGTCGGACCCCCGGAAGGTGGAGGCGGAGGCCCAGGCGGTGGAGACGAGCTCGGATACGGTCAGTCCGGAGGCGAGCACTTTCTCCTTGAGCGCGGCGATGTCGCCGGCATCGACGAGCGGATGGTTCACGGCCGGGATCGGGTCCTGCCAGATCAGAATTTCTTCGGGAACTTCCGGCCCGAGGTAGCGCTCGCGCGGCCCCATGTCGCGGTGGGTCAGCTTGAACCAGGCCCGCGCAAACGCATCCGCAAACTGATCCGGGTTCTCTAGGAAGTTGCGGGAAATTTTTTCGTAGGCGGGATCGGCGCGGAGGGCGATGTCCGTCGTGAGCATGCTGGGGGCGATACGCTTGGACGCGTCGTGGGCATGGGGCACGGTGCCGGCCCCGGCACCGCCCTTGGGCGTCCACTGGTGTGCTCCCGCCGGGCTTTTTGTCAGCTCCCATTCGTAGCCGAACAGGTTCTCAAAGTAGTTGTTGCTCCACTTTGTGGGTGTGGTGGTCCACGTCACCTCAAGTCCGCTGCTGATGGTGTCCCCGCCTTTGCCGCTGCCGAAGCTGCTCTTCCAGCCGAAGCCCTGCTCCGCGAGGCCCGCCGCTTCCGGCTCGGGTCCCACATTGTCCGCCGGCCCCGCCCCGTGGGTTTTGCCGAAGGTGTGTCCGCCTGCTATGAGCGCGACGGTTTCCTCGTCGTTCATCGCCATGCGCGCGAAGGTTTCGCGGATGTCGTAGGCGGACTTGAGGGGATCAGGATTCCCATCTGGACCTTCCGGATTCACGTAGATGAGGCCCATCTGCACGGCCGCCAGCGGGTCCTCCAGCTTGCGCGAGTGGATGTCGCCGTCCGCGTTGTCATCGGCGACGAGTGCGGCGCCGTCCTTCGCGACGCCATCGGAGCCGTGCGCATAGCGCTTGTCACCGCCGAGCCAGGTCGTCTCGCGCCCCCAATACACATCGTAGTCGGGCTCCCACGTGTCGGCACGCCCGCCGGCGAAGCCAAAGGTTTTGAACCCCATCGTCTCCAAGGCGACGTTGCCGGTCAGGATCAGAAGGTCGGCCCAGGAAATTTTGCGGCCATACTTTTGCTTGATCGGCCAGAGCAGGCGGCGGGCCTTGTCCAAATTGACGTTGTCGGGCCAGCTGTTGAGCGGGGCAAACCGCTGCTGCCCTCTGCCCGCGCCGCCGCGCCCGTCTCCGGTGCGATACGTGCCGGCGCTGTGCCACGCCATCCGGATGAACAGTCCGCCGTAGTGGCCAAAGTCAGCCGGCCACCAGTCCTGCGAATCGGTCATGAGCGCCGCGAGGTCCTTTTTCACGGCCGCAAGGTCGAGGCTCTTAAACTCCTCCGCATAATTGAAGTCGCTGCCCATCGGGTCGGAAAGCGACGAGTGCTGGCGAAGGACTTTCAGGTTCAGCTCGTTGGGCCACCAATCCCGGTTGGTCGGGCCGCTGGCTGCGGAATGATGGAACGGGCACTTGGATTCGGTCGTCATAAATGGATTTCCTCTCGGATGTGGTCGGTCGATAATCAGAGCGCCCCCCGGCGCGTTTGGGAACCTCCCCTTTACCCGAAAATTGCCGCTTGTCCAACGACGGCTTTCGAACAAGCGACAAAAAAAGCTGAACCCGCGCTTGCGTTTCCCCCCGCTGCTCCTAGAGTCCACACAGGTGCCAACCCAAAAAGCCCGCCTTTGGAAACGGAGGCGGGTTTTTTCATCCCCGCCGGGGATATTTCGGAGCAATTTCTCCTGGCCCTCCTGGCACCCGCTCTAGCTGCGGCTCAATTCCGCGGCAGGCAATATTTCCTGCAAGGCATCGGCCCATCTGCGTCAAAGGGGGTGTCTCCTTTCGGGAAGCCCTTAGGGAGGGGGGAATTGTTGGACTCCTGCTGGAAACAATGAAAATGTAGCGCCCACACCCATGCGAGCTGCCCGGTATTTCATCTATGGTCTTCCGATTCTTCTGATCGCCCTCATTGCGGCGAGCTTTCTGAATTCCGCGTTCCTGGCGACGTCCAAGAAGAACGAGATGTCGATCGGGATCCTGGGGGAGCCGTCGACACTGAACCCGATCCAGCAGGCCGACGGGGCGGCCTCGCAGGTGTTCTCCACGATTTTTAACGGCCTGCTCAAGTACGACGAAAACCTGGAGATCGTCGGGGACCTGGCAAAATCCTGGACGCTCACGCAAACGACGACCGTTGTTTTTAAGGATTCCGCCTCGTCGGCGTCTGGGCTGCGGGCGGTCGAGGCTCGCCGCAGCGCCTGGGAGGAATGGAACCTTGAGGTGGCCCGGATCGACGGGAACTTCCTCCTCCTCTCGTTTACCGAGCCCGGGATGGCCGCCTCCGAAAAAATCTTTGAGATGTTTCCAAAGGAATCCCTGCAGCCGCTTGTGACCTTGCGGGCGGAGGTCAAGGACGGAGCCCGGGACGTCCTGGCGGAATTCCGTCAGGCGCACCCGAGCGCGCGCATCGTGCGGGACTGGGTGGAATCCGGGGCTGTCTTCGAACTCACCGCGACACCGGAGGTGAGGGCCCTGCTTGAGGAATGGCTAGCCGCAAACGGCGGCGGCAAGGTCGCCGAAACCGGCCCCGTCCCGTTCCTCGCCGAACCGCTCGTCGTATTCACGCTCCGCGATGGCGTACGCTGGCACGACGGGAAACCTTTCACCTCGCGGGATGTCGCCTTCACGTACCGGGCGCTGATGGACGACGCGACCGCCTCCCCGCGAAAGCCCGACTTCGACCTGATCCAAACCGTTGAGACGACCGGGCTGCACACCGTGCGGGTCACGTACCGCAAACCTTACTCGCCCGCGCTCAACAGTTGGATGATCCCGATCCTTCCCGCCCACATCCTCGAGGGCAAATCCCAGGACTGGTGGACAAACAATTTCAACCGCCAGCCGATCGGAACCGGGCCGTTCCGGTTTGGCGAGTGGAAGACAAACGAGTTCCTGCGCGTCGTTCGCAACCCGGACTATTTCGGCGCGCCCGGACCCTGGCTCGACGGGATTGTCTTTCGCACGCTGCCCGACCAGCTTTCCCTGCGGCTCGCCTTCGAAACCCGGCAGGTCGACTTCTGGAGCGCTGAGCCCTGGGCAGTGACCACGTTTGAAAAGGATCCCCGCTTCACGGTTTTCTCCTCCCCGTCGAGCTCCTACACGTACATCGGATGGAACCTCAAGCGCCCGATGTTCCAGGACGAGCGGGTCCGGCGCGCCCTCGCCCATGCGGTCGACATCCCCTCGATGGTCAAATTCATCCTCTACGGCCATGGCACGCAGAGCACCGGGATCTTCACCCCCCAGATGTGGTTTTATAACCCCGACGTCACCCCGCTCGCCCATGACCCCGGGAAGGCAAAAGCCCTGCTCGACGAGGCCGGTTGGGTCCCCGGGCCGGACGGCATCCGGGTCAGGGATGGCGAGAGGTTTTCCTTCACTCTCATCTCGAACAATGGAAATGAAATCCGCCGCGACATCGCCACGCTTTTCCAGGACGGCCTGAAGGACATCGGCATCGAGGTGAAGGTCGAGCTCTACGAGTGGGCGGTCTTCCTCAAAAACCACGTCAACAAAGGCGACTTCGATGCGATCGTCCTCGGCTGGTCGCTCGGGTACGACTACGACCAGTACCAGATCTGGCACTCCTCGCAGAGGAACCCCGAGCAGCTCAACGTCGTCGGATACCAAAATCCGGAGGTGGACCGCCTGCTCGAGGCGATCCGCCAGGAATACAACCGCGAAAAAATTGTGGAGATGGCCGGGCAGATGCAGAGCCTGATTTACCGCGACCAGCCGTACCTGTTCCTTTACGTGCCGCAGGGAACCTCGGTCATGTGGGACGGGGCCTACCGGGTCCGCCGCCCCGATGGCAAAGGCGGCTGGATCGACTCCCCCGTGGAGATGACCAAGGCCGGGTGGAGCTATTGGTCGGATTGGTTCTACCGCCCGGAGCTTCATGGCCGCCTGCCCGCTGCCAAATAAGCCGCACGCTGCTTGATTCGTCGGGCGTGCCTTTTGCGCCATTCCCCCATCGGATTCTTGACCAGGTGGAGACATCTGGTAAGATTTAAACATGCGTCTTATGGTCTGCCCCAGGCTCAAGGTGCCCGACTTCGTCGAGGCACCGGTCACTCATTTTGTGAGCTTGATCGACCCGGATGAGATCAACACCTTCCTCCAACCTCCGCTGCATACCAAGCACCGCCTGCAGCTCGTCTTCCACGATCTGGACGACATCGAGATGAATCTCCCGAAGTATTCCCGATACAAGGCGCCCGAGCAGCGGCACGTCGAGGCGCTGGTGGATTTTGGACGCAGCATGGCCCCGCTCGACGACTGGGGCCTCCTGACCCATTGCGAGGCCGGCATCAGCCGCTCCTCGGCGGCGGCCATCACGATGCTGGTGGCGGCCGGATACCAGCCGCCCGTCGCATTCGGGCTCGTGCGGCGCGCCTGCCCGCAAATGCTCCCCAACCGCCGGATCCTCCGCATTGCCGACAACCTTTTGCATACCGGCAACCGGCTCCACAACATGGCGGAAATCTACCGCCGCAAAGCGTTCGCGCGAGCGGGATATGAGGACCCGACCAACGTCCTGCTCGCGGCATCCCAGGCCCCTTCGGAGCGAACGCTTTCCTTCTTCCAGCGCCTTTTCCCGTTTCTGCCAAAAAGCTGGACGCACCTCGTGGGGACCGGGGCCCGGATGCGGGACGTCGACCTCCAGAAGGCCGCCTACAACCGTCGGGATCGGAAGCCAAACCCATCCCGCACCTGAGGCGGGATGGAACGACGGTCTTCGACCATTCGTATATTTTTAAAAGCGGGAACATCGTGGACTACCTGGTGCATGCCGCAGAGGAATTCGGGTCGCGCTTCCATTGCAGCCGCAGCTCGATGCCGCTCGGCGAATCGAAGGGAGGGCTCCCGCCCGACGACTGCGTCGAGGAGCATAACAATTACACCAGGCCGCTCGCCCGTGCCGCAACCTGACCCGCGTGGCCCCGCAAATCCTGATGATCGCCCCCCCCGACCGCCGATGCGGACCAGAATGAGGACCGATTGAGGTTGCAATTCCCGGAAGTTTTCCGACATTGGGGCCCTAACCCACATAAAAAAATATGCAAATTGCAATGATCGGTCTCGGTCGAATGGGAGCCAACATGGTGCGCAGGCTTCTGAGGAACTCCCACGAGTGTGTCGTTTATGACACGAACCCCGCAGCGGTTGCGGACCTGGTGAAAGACGGCGCGGTCGGGGCCTCGTCCCTTGCCGAACTGGTTTCGAAGCTGGAGCGCCCGCGGGCGGTCTGGATCATGATCCCGGCCGCCATCACCGACCGGATTGTGGACGAGCTCTCCGCGCTGCTGGAGGCGGACGACACGATCATCGACGGCGGCAACTCCTATTTCCGGGACGACCGGCGGCGCAGCGAGGCCCTCCGGCCAAAGGGGGTTCACTACCTCGACTGCGGCACCAGCGGAGGGGTCTGGGGTCTGGAGCGCGGGTACTGCATGATGATCGGCGGCGACAAGGTCGCGGTTGACCGGCTCGACCCGATCTTCAAGACCCTTGCTCCAGGCAAAGGCACGATTGATAAGACGCCTGGGCGCGAGAAGCTCGGGGGCACTGCGGAGGACGGCTACCTGCATTGCGGGGCGTCCGGGGCGGGGCACTTCGTCAAGATGGTCCACAACGGCATCGAGTACGGGATCATGGCCGCCTTTGGGGAGGGATTCGATATCCTGGCCAACGCCAATGTGAGCACCAAGGCGACGGCAAAGGATGCCGAGACCGCGCCGGCGATGCACAACGACCTCGACTACGACCTGAACCTTGCCGACATCTCCGAGGTGTGGCGCCGGGGAAGCGTGATCAGCTCGTGGCTGCTCGACCTCTCAGCCGCAGCGTTTGCCGAAAACCCGACGCTCTCGAACTTCTCCGGGCGCGTCTCGGATTCGGGCGAGGGCCGCTGGACGATCATGGCGGCGATCGAGGAGGCGGTGGATTGCGAGGTGCTCACGGCCGCTCTCTATGCCCGGTTCCGGTCGCGCAAGGAGCACACGATGGCAGAAAAAGTTTGTTCGGCGATGCGCTATCAGTTTGGCGGGCACCTCGAGCGTGCCTCCGGCGGCTAGGAGAGAGTCTGGCTGGGCGTGGGGGGGTGCCAATTGCTCCCCTGCGCCCCGGCCGGATCCCGCGCAAAAAAAATGAAGTTCCGTCTCGTTGTATTCCTGCTTCCGGCCGCAGCGCTTGCGCAGGGCGTCACGATCGACAATACGGGCTCGATGGAGAATCCGAAGCCGACTTGGGAGACCCAGCGGCAGGCGCGCACCTACACGCTGCAAATCCCGGCCCCGCGGGGCCAGATCACCGACCGAAGCGGCCGCCCGCTCGCCCAGAGCCGGCTGAGCTACAACCTGGCGATCAACTTCCCGACCCCCCTGGACTGGAACGACGCGAAGGTCCTCGCGTTTGCGCGGCAGCAGATCACGCTGGCGAAGGGCCTGCTCAAGCGGGACATCGAGGTCTCCGACGCGGCGATCCTCAGCCACTATAAAAACCGCGGAGTGCTGCCGCTCGACATCGCCGAAGACCTCCTGCCGACCGAGCTCGCCGTGATCCAAGGCGGCCTCCCCCAGGAGCTGATCCTGCGGCAGACGTACGTCCGGTTCTATCCGAACGGCACCCTTGCCTCCCACATCATCGGCTACACCGGGCGCGAGGCCCCGCTCTCGATCCGGCCGATCGAAAATAACGACCTCATCTTTCCCGAAAGCCAGGGCCGCGAGGGGCTCGAACAAATTTTTGACAACGAGCTGCGCGGCCAGCCGGGAATCCTGCACATCACCTACAACAAGGAGGGCCAGAAGACGTCCGAGCGGATCGCCCGCCAGCCGGTGCCCGGGTACAATGTGGTCTCCACGATCGACGACAACCTCCAGAGGATCTGCGAAAAGGTGCTTGCGGAAAACTGCAAGCGCGGAGCGCTGGTGGTCATCGAGCCCGACACCGGCGAGATTCTGGCGATGGCCTCCTACCCCGGGTTCAACCCTAACGACTTCGTGCCGATCGTCAAATCTTCGGTCTTCGACGCCTATTCAAAGGATCCCTCCGACCCGCTCGTCCCGCGCGCATTCCGGTCCGCCTACCCGCCGGGCTCGACGTTCAAAACGTTTGTCGGGTTCGCCGCTCTGGAGAGCGGCAAGGTCAAACCGAAGGACGAGTTCAGCTGCCCGGCCGCGTTCACCGTCGGCGACCATACGTTTAAAAACTGGAAGAAGTCGGCCGCCGGGAACCTGAATTTCAAGGAGGCGCTTACGCAGTCGTGCAACACTTGGTTTTATCAGGTCGGCATCAAAATCGGTGCCGACCCGATCATCGATTATGCGACCCGTCTCGGGCTCGGCCGACGGACCGGGATACCCGTAAAATCCGAGACCGACGGGAACATCCCGACCGACGAATACATGCTCCGCGTCCACAAGCGGAAAATCAAAAAGGGCGATGTCGCGAACATGTCGATCGGCCAGGGCGACATCCTGATCAGCCCGCTCCAGATGGCCCAGGCGATGGGGGTCATCTCCCAGAGCGGCGTCTTTCATCAGACCCGGCTCGTCAAGCAGGTCCAGACGATTGACAACCGCGTGATCGCCGCGTACCCGAACCGCGTGCGTGACGAGATCCCGGTGACGCCCGAGATTGAGGACGTGCTCCGCAAGGCGCTTGTTGCGGTGACGAGCGACGGCCAGGGAACCGCCCATCGCGCTCAGGTGAAGGGCATCAAGGTCGCCGGAAAGACCGGGACCGCCCAGTGGGGGCCGACAAACAAGCAGCGCACCGCCGCCTGGTTTGCCGGATTCGTCCCTGCCGACAACCCGCGCTATGCGTTTGCCGCGCTCTACGAGGGCGAACCGAACGACAACAGCGTCCACGGCGGATCCCATGCGGCCCCGCTCATCGGGAAGGTCTTCAAACAGGTTTTCGCGCCGGGCGATTCCGGCAAGGGAGCAGAAAAGGACGAGGAAAAAGAGGCGGAGCCTCCGGCCGACGAGTCAAATTAATTTCAAAAAATTCCGGTGACCCGCCCTCCCCGCTTGACACCGTGCGGATATTCTGGGAATTCTCGCCTCACAAGTTTGCCATCAAACTTCAGCAATTAACTTCATCATCATTACCTCATGAACAAAGTCGAACTCATCACAGCAGTCCAGAAATCCCTTGGTTCCAGCAAAGCCGACGCCGAGCGCGCGGTAAATGCCGTCGTTGACGGTGTCAAGCTGGGCATCAAAAAAACCAAAACCGTTCAGCTCATCGGCTTCGGAACCTTCAAGGTCGGAACCCGCAAGGCACGCACTGGAGTGAATCCGAAAACCGGCGAGAAGATCAAAATCAAAGCCTCGAAGGTCGTCAAGTTTTCGGCTGGAAAAGCCTTCAAGAGCTCGCTGTAACATCGCATTTCGAAGGGAATTTCCCTCCCGCCACGCAGGGGACCCGCACCGCCGAAAGGCGGGCGGGTCTTCTCATTTTGTGCGGCGGGCATCTTACCCGCCCGCGTTTCCTTCCCGCCTGCGTCAGGGCTGGCGGCCGGCCTGCTCGGCGACGATCCCTGCGGCGACTCGCTCGGCCAGGCGCTGGCGAACGGCCGGGTTTTGAACCGCCGCGTTGTCCGAAGGGTTGGAGACAAAGCCGAGCTCGCAGAGCACGGCTGGGCGGTTGTTGTTGCGGAGCACGTAGAAGCCGCGGTTTTTAATCCCGCGGTTGTCGGTGCGGTAGGCGCGCGTGGTCTCTCGGAGAATGTTTGCGGCAAGCCGCTTCGACCGCAGCGAGTGGTAGTAGATCTCGATCCCGTGGGCGCCGGTTCGCCTCGCCCAGTTGTAGTGGATGCTGACAAAGACCGCTCGCCCGGTCCGGTTCGCGACCGCCACGCGGCCGCCCAGCGGGATGAAGACGTCCGACGTGCGTGTCTCGATGACATGAAACCCGCTGCGCCGGAGGGAGTCGGCGAGCCGGCGAGCCGTATCGAGCGCGAGCGATTTTTCGGGGGAGCCGGCGCAGGCCCGGGCGCCCTGGTCGTGCGCGCCATGCCCGGCATCGACAATGACGGTGTCGAACGACCCGGCTCCAGGGCCATAATTGGCGCCGGTGGACTGGCAGGAAACCAGAAGCAGCGAGGCGAGCGCCACTCCGAGCGCGGCAAAAATCCGGAGCCCGGCCGCCCGGCCGCCCTGTTGATGGGCGGGACATGGACATCCTGCCCATACGAAGGATGCCTGTGCCGCGCTCTCCTGCCATGGCAGCAGCGTCGGGCGTCCCGCCACGCCCCGTCCCCGTTGATTGGAATTTCCTTTCATATGATCCCGTCGGCTGTTGCGGTCGCCGCCCACCCGCGAGGAGAATAGAAAGCCGGGGGCGGGGTGCAATCCATTTTAGTCTCGATTTTCGCGCCGGGCCGCGCATGGATATTCGTTACTTATGTTGGCCAAACGCATCATCCCCTGCCTCGACGTCACTGATGGACGGGTTGTGAAGGGCACAAAGTTCCTGGAGCTGCGCGACGCCGGGGACCCGGTGGAGTGCGCCAGGATGTATGACGATCAGGGGGCGGATGAGCTTGTGTTTCTCGATATCACGGCCTCCAGCGACGGGCGCGCGACGATGGTGTCGGTGGTGGAGAAGACGGCGGAGCAATGTTTTATGCCGCTGACCGTCGGGGGGGGGATCCGGGCGGTTGATGATTTCCGGACGATGCTCCGGGCCGGGGCCGACAAGGTGAGCGTCAACACTTCCGCCTTGCACCGCCCGTCGCTGATCCGGGAGGGGGCGGACGCGTTCGGGTCCCAGTGCGTCGTTGTGGCGATTGATGCCAAGCGGGATGGCCCAGGAAAGTGGCGGGTGTTCACGCACGGCGGCAGACGGCCGACCGCGCGCGAGGCCGTTGAGTGGGCGCGCGAGGCCGAGCGTCTCGGGGCCGGGGAAATCCTTCTCACCAGCATGGATGCCGACGGCACGTGCGGCGGGTACGACCTCGAGCTGACTCGTGCGGTGGGGGCCGCCGTCGGCATCCCGGTGATCGCCAGCGGCGGAGCCGGCGACCTCGACCACCTCGCCGATGTTCTCGAAAAAGGCCGGGCTGACGCCGTCCTCGCCGCCAGCATTTTTCATTTTGGAAAGTTTACGGTCGATGATGCCAAAGACCACTTGAGCGCGCGCGGGCTGCCTGTGCGCCGGCGATTTGTCACATGAGCGCCTCACCCGCCGGACAAAAGCCTTTCCGCGTGGAGACCGTCGTGGAGATGCTGAAGCAGGAGGGGCTGCGGATCACCAAGGGGCGCCTGGGAATTCTTCACTGCCTTTTCCATGCAGAGACCCCGCTCTCCCTTCAGGAAATTCAGGATGGGGCGAGCGCCCACGGCGAAGCCAAGCCCGACTACGCCACCGTCTTCCGCACCATCACGCTCATGGAGAAGCTCCACCTCGTGCACAGGGTGAATCTTCAGCGGTCCTGCAGCTACTTCGAGCTCAACGATCCCCGCAAACACTACGACCACCTCATCTGCCGGAAATGCCGACGTGTCGTCCTTCTCGATATGCCGTGCCCGCTCGGAAATTTTCACCGCGACATTGAAAAGAGGTTCGGCTTCCGCCAAATCAGCCACTCGCTGGAATTTTTCGGCCACTGTCCGGCTTGTGCGTAGCCGGGCTCAGCCGGGTTGACATGAGCGGCATGTTCTTAAAGACTACCTCGCGTCGCACGCCAAGGCCCCGATGCCGGTTTTTTGCGCGATCAAAGCCCACCTCATCCATGAACGAATTTTTTGGAAGCCCCCTGCGAAGCCGCGACGGTCTTTGCGTGTGGCGGCATGCGCTGGCACTCCTTTTTCCGGCCCTCCGGCCCGCTGTGGTCTTGGCTCTGCTGGCGGTCGCAGCATGCGAAAAGCCAGCGGAGCCGGAGCCCGACATGCCGTTCCCTCCTCCCCCACCTCCGGCCGAATCCCCCGCCGTCTTTGTTCCGATCCCCGAGGAGTTTCAAACGCCGTCCCAGGGGCCATCTCAAGGGCCGCCCGTCCAGGAGCCCCCCGCAACCCCCCGCATCCTTTTCATCACGAAGGAATTTCAGATCACCAACAAGTCCGGGATTCAGGGCGTCCAGGTCGGGGAGACGGTCAACCTCCTCCGCGAGACAGATGACGAGTACATCGTCCAGTATGGGGACCTCGAATTCATCAAAGAAAAGTCGTTTTTTTCTCCGACGTTTGCGGGCAGGGGAGCCGCGTTGCCGGAGATCCAAGAGCCCGTGTCCGCAGCTGCCGGGGAGCCCGCAAGCCCGGCTCGGGAGGCGACGGCCACGCCTGAAAAATCGGAGCCGGCGGCTGCTCCGCCAGGCGAAGGGGAGGAGATTATTGGACTGGCAGCTCCCGTGCCCGCCGCGGAACCCCCGCTCCCGGACGAGACGCCATCTTCCGATCCGATGCGCCCACCCCAGATGACCGCCGAAGAGAAGCGGATGGCCGACATCTCGGATGCGATCCGCGGGCTCAACGAAAGCATCCGGGAGGCTCAGCAGAGGGCAGAGGCTCCCGGGAAAATGCCAAGCCGCGCGGAGCGGCGCGCGCTGGACCAGATGAAGGACCAGCGGGATGAGCTCAGCCGCCAACTGACCACAATGGGCAAACCATGATCCGGCGGGTTGTGAAATTGTTTGATTCCCCGCCCGGGCTTGAGCATATAAAGGGCATGCGTTCACCCGCGCTCTTCCTTTCCCTCCTGATTGCCGCTCTGACAGCTCCGGCGCATTCCCAGACCCCGCCGCCGGCTGCCCCGAAGAACATGCTCAGCAATCCGAGCTTCGAGACCGGATTCCGTCGTGAGAACCTTTGGGACGGGGTCGACACGACGGGACTTCTGATGGGCGATCGCGGAGCTCTGCCGGTCCTCACCACAAGCGGCACCATCGCTGAGCAGGCTATGCCGGTCTCGGTCTCCGCCGCCGATTTGAACGGCGACCAGCTCCAGGACCTCGCCGTCATGGATCCGCTGGGATACCTGCGGGTCTATTTTAATTCCGGGACACCAAAGGAGCCGAAGTTTACAATCGGTGAGCTCGGCTCAATCTTCCTCTCCCGGATCGACCCGAAAGACCCGACCCTGCAGGGCGTCACGGCCAAGCATGCCCGCCAGGGGCAGAGAATCCATCTCTCGGATATCACCCGCTCCGGAAAAAAGGATCTTGTGATCGGAAACTATCTCGGGGAGATCATGATCCTCATGAACGGCTCGGGCGTCCGGCCGGAATTCCGTCAGCCATCGAACATCGCGCAGGTCATCATCCCGACGATGAAGGACTCCTTGAAGAAGTGGGGGAATGTTTTTGCGCCGGCGACTTGGGACTGGAACAAGGATGGCAAAGATGACCTGCTTCTTGGCGAGGGCTCCTACTCGGCCAACAGCATCCACCTGCTCCTGAACCAGGGCTCGGGAGCAAAGCCGGTCTTCGAGGAAAATAACCGCTCGGTCCTTGCCTATGGCATGGGGCTCGAGCAGCTGACCCCATGCATCGTGGACTATAATGGGGACGGGAACCTGGACGTCCTGGTAACCGAGAGGACGGGGAAAGTCGCCGTATACCTGAACTCTGGCAAACCTTGGAAGCCCGGCGAGCATCTGCCCTTCCACTCCTTCATCCCCATCGGGGGTGCCAAGCCGGCGGGAGCCGCTCCTGCCGGATCGCTTGACCCGATGGATGCTGCCAAGGGCACGGGCCTGCTCACGGTCGGCGGGATCGCCACGATCACGTCAGGCGACTTTAACGGGGACGGGCTCTTTGATCTTGTGTTTGGAAAAAGCAACGGGCGGGTCGCGATGTCGCTGAATAGCGGAACCAAAGCGGAGCCGAAATTCGGGGCTCCGGTCGAGATCAAAGGAGATGCGGGAACCCTGCCGTTCACGAACCCCTCTGGCTGGGAGGCGGATATCGGCTTGGATCGCGGGAACTTTTATGGATTTGCTTCCGTCGTCAAGGAGACTGATGACGCGCAGGCTCAGCCCGCAGATGGGAAGGCGTGCCTGAAGCTCGGCTACTTCCCAAGCCCGAATAAAATCATGGCGATCCCGGCCCAGTACACCCCGGCATCGGTGGGGTGGAAAGCGGGGACCGGGGACGAAATCTCCGTGCTTGCGGGGTCGCCAGCGAGCTATTTCGGCCTAACCCAGAGCGGATCCCGCCCGCTGAAAAACAACACCACGTATTCTTTCTCGATGAAGGTCAAGGGGGCACGCGTCACCGACGCTGCGGTTGGGATCACCCTGGCTGGCTCCAAAGAGCTGAGCGCCGCCAAGCTGGAGCGCGGAGAGCGCGACTCCGTCGTCAAAAAGGAGAACCTGGCTAAAGACGAGATAAAAAAGGTGTTCCGCTTCAACCCCGGCCCCCAGTGGAGCGAGATCAAGGGTGAGTTTGCCGTCAAGTTTTCGAACAAAGATTTGGCCTCGGCGGCGCTTGACGGGAAAGATGGCCGGCTGACCTGGAGCGTCTCGATTGTTGCCAATCTGGCTCCGGGAGCCAGCACCCTTTACCTGGACGATCTCAAGATCATCGAAAAGTAGGCATGGGGTTCCTCTTCTGCGCGCTGGTGATCTTTGCAGGCCTGACCGTCGCCGGCATCGCGACGCGGATCGCCTTTCAAATCACCGAAAAAATCTCGCAGGCCCCCTGGCTGGATCTCTTTGTGAGCCTGTTCACGTGGCTGCCCTGGGTCGCAGGGGCTCTGCTCTGCGGTTGGCCGGGCGTGGGTGCTGCGGTTGTCGCCCAGATGGTTTTTCTTCACGCCTTCTGCCTTGTCCACCGGGCCCTGCGCGGCCGCAGCGGCCGCACGCTCACCGACGCCCAGGCGAAGATTCTCGGCCCGGCCCGCAACCAGATCTGCCTCATGGTCCAGACCCCGGCGATCCTTGTCTTTGTCCAGGTTCGCCTCGCGGAAATTTTTTTGTATCCGCCGATCGCTTGGCTTGGCAAGCTTCCGACCTACCGCGCCTCCGAGTGGGTGAACCTTTCCCGCCACAAATATGACGGGCTGATCGGCTACGACCTGCTCTGGTGCTGGTACTGCGACTGGATGACCGGCGTCTGGGCGCTGGGGAGCGAGATGCTCCGGAATGTCGAATCGTTCTGGTGTCCGATCCGCTTTCGCAGCGACACAAAAAACCGGAATATCGCCACCGACTTTCCCGACGTGAAGGAATGGGCTGCGGCAGACGGATCCATGGAAGACGCCGTGCGCGCTTTCGAGGCTCACTACGACGGGGTCCGCAAAAACAGCTGGTGGGGGCATCCTGACCGCCGCGAAAAGCCGTGACGTTCCACCGCGCGGAACCCAACGGCCATTACCGGGCGTTGAGGATGCTGAGCGCGGAGGGCAGATGGGAGATCGGTCTCAGTCCCTACAAGGAGGGCATCCGCCTCAGGATGGGGCTCTCCGGCCGGCCGCCATCCGTCATGGACTTTTGCCTTGGAATAAACCCGGGCCTCCTGAGCCCCGCCCTACTAGCCGCCCTTCACGTCCTGGCCGCGGTCCCAGAAGGGGCGGAAGCGCAGGAAATTGACCGGCAGTTTCCGTGGGCGGGTACGCGGCCGGACCTGGCAAGGCACCTCAACGCCCTCCTGGAGATGGCGGGCGATTCTTACCGCTGCAGCTGAGTATCCAGGAGGCAGACGGCGCTGCGGGTCTTCTCGTCCTCCTCGATCCGCCTCTTGACCAGCTTGCAGGCATGCATGACCGTCCCGTGATCTTTTCCACCGAACGCTTCCCCGATGTCGTTGAGCGACGCCTTGGTGAGCTCGCGCGAGAGGTACATGGCAACCTGCCGCGGGAACGCGATGTTTGCCGGGCGGCGCTTGCTGGTCATGTCCGCCAGGCGGACGTCAAAATGTTCCGCCACGCGGCGCTGGATCTGGTCGATCGTGACCGACTTGCGGGCCTGCTCCTGGAAGATATCGCGGAGGAGGTTTTCGATGACATCGCGCGTGATCGGCCGGTCACTGAGGGATTTGTAGGAGGCGACGCGCATCAGGGCGCCTTCGAGCCGGCGGACATTGTTGCGGATCTTGTCAGCGAGGAACTCGATCACCCACGGCTCCAGCTGGATGTTCAGCCCCGCCGCCTTGCTGCGCAGGATCGCAATCCGCGTCTCGGCATCCGGGGGCTGGATCTCGGCGGTCATCCCCCACTCGAAGCGCGACACCAGCCGCTGCTCGAGCTTGTCGATCTCGCTGGCCGGCCGGTCGCTCGAGAGCACGACCTGCTTGTGACCGTCGTGCAGGGCGTTGAAGGTGTGGAAAAATTCTTCCTGCGAGCGTTCCTTGCCGGCGAAGAACTGGATGTCGTCGATCATCAGGACGTCCGCATTCCGGTATTTTTTCCGGAATTTGACGAGCGTGCCGTGCTGGATCGCATCGATGAACTCGTTGGTGAACTGCTCGCTGGAGAGGTAGGCGACTTTGGCTGATTTATTTCCAGCCAGGACGTGATGCCCGATCGCCTGAAGCAGGTGGGTCTTCCCAAGGCCGCTCACCCCGTAGATGAAGAGCGGGTTGTAGGTGCGGGCGGGGGCCTTGGCCACGGCCAGGGCTGCGGAATGGGCAAACTGGTTGTTCGAGCCGACGACAAACGCCTCGAACGTATTCCGGGAATTCATCCCGCTGGCAGCGGCGGGCGAGGACTTTTCGCGAGCGGCCTTGGCTGGCAGCGCCGCCGGCTTAGGGGTGGCCTCGGGCTCGAAGGTGGAGGTTGAAAAGTGGATCGATTGAACCGCCGGGAGGACCTCGCGAACCGATTGCTCAAGGATCGGAAGATAATTGCTCTCGATGAAAAACTGGTGGATCGGATTCGGGACGCAGAGGGTGATTGATTCGCTCCCTTGGACGTTGGCAGTGACTCCAGAGAACCAGCGCTCATAACCGTCCGCACTCACGCGCTCCCGCAGCCGCGTTGAAACTCCCTCCCAAACGTCCTCTGTTTCCATGATCATGACAATTCCTGTTGTTGCTCCCCCAGGTGACACGTCGACCCAGTTTGTGATCCGAGGGGTCGTCAAGATTTCAGAAATCTTTGGTGAAGAAAAGACCGGATTTTTGCGCCTGATGACGAACGTAGATAAGTTGCTTGTTTCGAAAGTATTGAAACCGGAGAATTTTCTTTCAGCAAAACTTTGGGGGGGACCCCTGCCTGCTGGGCACATCTGCGAAAGTTGCACGCCTGTCAGGCGGAGGGCATCCGGGTTCGGAGTTCCTCCTTCAGGCGGCTGCCCAAAAAGCGCTGCCGGAAGGAGGAACTCCAAACAAGCTTCCTCTAGACGGAGCCCTCTTTTGCAACGTTCGGAGATGCGCAAGCGCGCCTGGTATGCCCAAACTGCTTCGTTGACGATGTGGTCCGGGTGGGGTTTGATGACCGGCCTTATGGCGAAAGACGAGTCAGCCCAGCGCATGGAAAAAATTGTGAGCCTCTGCAAGAGGCGCGGGTTCATTTTTCAATCCTCCGAAATTTACGGCGGGCTGAACGGGTTTTGGGATTACGGCCCGCTCGGGGTCGAGCTGAAGCGGAACCTGAAGGATTTCTGGTGGAAGCGGAACGTGCGCGAGCGGGACGACATGGAGGGGATGGACGGCGCGATCATCATGAACCGGGCCGTCTGGAAGGCGTCCGGACACGAGGCGACGTTCAGCGACCCGATGGTCGACTGCCGTGGGTGCAAGGCCCGCCACCGGGCGGACCAGCTCCCGGAGAAGGATGGCGTCAAATTCTGCCCGAACTGCGGCAGCCGCGACCTCACCGAGCCAAGGGATTTTAACCTCATGCTGAAAAGCTATGCAGGGCCGGTCGAGAGCGACGACAACCTGGTTTACCTTCGCCCGGAGACCGCCCAGGCGATGTTTGTGCAATTTCGCAACGTCCTCGACACCTCGCGCCAGCGGCTTCCGTTCGGGATCGCCCAGATCGGGAAGGCGTTCCGTAATGAGATCAACCCGCGGAACTACATCTTCCGCTCGCGCGAGTTCGAGCAGATGGAGATCGAATACTTCTGCCGCCCGGAGGACGGCCTCCAGCTCACCGACTACTGGCTCGAGGAGCGCCTCCGGTTTTACGAGGACATCGGGATCCCGCGCGCAAAAATCCGGATCAACGACATCCCGGATGGCGAGCGCGCGTTCTACGCGAAAAAAACCTATGATCTGGAGTACGAGTTCCCGTTTGGAGTGAGCGAGCTCGAGGGGATTGCGTACCGGACCGACTACGACCTTTCGAAGCACATCGAGCACAGCGGGAAGCCGCTCGACTACTATGACGAGGTGACGAAGGAGCGCTTTGTGCCCCACGTCGTCGAGCCCAGCGCGGGCGCTGACCGCACCGCCCTGGCCCTCATCTGCGAGGCGTTTGCCGAGGAGACCGTCACCGACGACAAGGGCAAATCCGAGACGCGCACGGTGATGCGGTTCCACCCCCGCATGGCCCCGATCAAGTGCGGGGTTTTTCCGCTTCTCAAAAACAAGCCCGAGCTCGTTGCGGCCGCCCAGGGAATCGCCAAGTCCCTGCGCGGGGACATGAACGTATTTTACGACGAGTCCGGGGCGATCGGCCGGCGGTACCGCCGCCAGGACGAAGCGGGCACCCCGTTCTGCCTCACCATCGACTTCGACACCATCGGAGAAAACGGTCCGGAAAAGGAGGGGACCGTCACGCTCCGCCACCGCGACTCGATGCAGCAGGAACGGATCGCCATCGCCGATCTCAAACCCTACCTGCTCGAAAAGATTTCCTGATCGGGGGGCCTGAGGACGCCTACTCGAGGCGGACCCTTGGGTCGGCGACCGCGTAGAGGACGTCGGAGATCAGGTTGCCGATGAGGACGAGGCCGGCGACGATAAAGTTCAGCGCGACGAGCGTCGGGTAGTCCCGCTCGAGCACCGCCTCGTACCCGAGGCGGCCCATGCCGGGGTAGGCAAAAATCGTCTCGACGATCACCGCGCCGCCGATGAGGGCGGGAAGGAGCCCGCCGATGCCGGTGATGAGCGGGCGGATCGAATTGCGAAGCGCGTGCTTGTAAAACACGACATCCTCCTCGAGTCCCTTCGCGCGGGCGGTCCGGATGTAGTCCTCGCGGAGGGTTTCGAGCATGCTCGCCCGGATGTAGCGGGATTGCACGGCGATCCCGCCGAGCGAGAGGACGACGGCCGGCAGCGCGACGTGCCAGGCCCGGTCGAGCCCGGCGGCCAGCATGTTCGGGAAGTCGATCCCGAACGACTGCGTGCCGAGCACCGGCACCGACGTCCACTTCACCAGCCCGATGATCGCGAGGTTCGCGATCCAAAATGTCGGCACCGCAATGAAGACAAACGCCCCGAGCGAGGCCCAGAAATCCGGCGGCTTCCCGGCATGCTTCGCACAGTAGATCCCGAGGAGCAGGCCGAAGCTGAGCGAGAGGACGATCGACGCCACGTTCAGCGTCAGTGTCGCCGGCATGCGCTCGAGGATCCGGCTGATCACCGGCCGGCCGTCCTTGATGCTCTTGAGCTGGCCGGAGAAAAGATCGCGCATGTTGAGCAGGTATTGCTCGGGCAGTGGGCGGTCGAAATGGAATTTTTTCCGGAACATCTCCTTCACCTGCGGCGTGATCTTCGGGTTGAGCTCGCCCCATGGATACGGGCTGCCCGGAGCCAGCGTGAACATGAAAAACGAGACAATGCTGATCCCGAAGACCAGCACGACACTGATCAGAACCCGCCGGATGATGAACGCCACCACGGGAAGATCAGGCCGACGCGATGGCTTTCATCCCCTCGTCTCCTCCTCCGGCTTCGAAGCAGTCGAGCTCCTGGATGCGGCGCGCGTGGCGGCCGCCTTCGAAGGGGGTCTTGAGCCAGATGTCGAGGATCTGGAGGGCGATCTCAAACGAGATCATCCGCTCGCCGATCGAGAGCACGTTGGAATTGTTGTGGCGGCGGGAAAGCTCGGCGGTCTCGTCGTTCCAGCAGAGCGCGCAGCGCACGCCCTTGACCTTGTTCGCGGCCATCGCCTCGCCGTTCCCGGAGCCCCCGAGCACGATCCCGCGCTCGGCTTCCCCCCGCGCGACCGCCTCGGCCGCAGGGATGACGAAGAGCGGGTAGTCCGTGCTCTCGGCCGAGTGGGTCCCGCAGTCGAGCACCTCGTGCCCGGCGGATGTCAGATATTCAACGATTCGCTGCTTGTAGGCGAATCCCGCGTGGTCGCTGCCGATGCTTATTTTCAATGGGAGTGGGTTGGTTCGGGTTGGTCGGTGTAGGGGGTCTGCGCCTCGAGGCCGAGGTCCTCCAGAAGCTGGCGGTCCTCGTCCACGCCGGGGTTGCCGGCCGTGAGCAGCTTGTCGCCGTAAAAGATCGAGTTCGCGCCGGCAAAGAAGCAGAGCGCCTGCGCCTCGCGGCTGAGGCGGGTCCGCCCGGCGGAGAGCCGCACCTTCGCCTTAGGCAGAAAGATCCGCGAGGTGGCGATGAGGCGCACGAGCTCAAAGATGTCGATCGGGGCGGCATCCTCCAGCGGGGTGCCGGGCATCGGCATCAGGCAGTTGATCGGCACGCTTTCGGGGGCCGGGTCGAAGTTGCAGAGGACCTCGAGCATCTTGAGCCGGTCGGTGACCGTCTCGCCCATGCCGATGATCCCGCCGCAGCAGACGCTGATCCCGGCCTTCTGGACCGACGCGATCGTGTTCAGGCGGTCCTCAAAGGTGTGGCTCGTCACGATCTGCTTGTAGTGCTCCGGCGAGGTGTCGATGTTGTGGTTGTATGCGGTGAGTCCGGCCTTTTTGAGCTCCTCGGCCTCCTCGTCTCCCAGCTGGCCGAGCGTCACGCAGACCTCGAGTCCCAGGCGACTGACCTCGCGCACCGTCTGGATCATCTGCTCAAATTTCTGATCTCCCTTGTGGACCCCTTTCCAGGCGGCCCCCATGCAGAACCGGGTCGACCCGTTGGCCTTCGCCATCTGGGCGATCGGCAGCACCTCGTCCGTCGTCATCAGGGACTGCCTCTCTAGCCCGGTGCTGTGGCGGGCGCTCTGCGAGCAGTACCCGCAGTCCTCGCTGCATCCGCCGGTCTTCACGCTCAGGAGCGTGCAGAGCTGGACCTCGTTTTTATTCCAAAACTCCAGGTGAACCCGGCGGCTCTCCTGGATCAGATCAAAAAGCGGGCGGTGGTAGGTTCGGCTGAGGTTGTCGAGTGTCGGTGTCACGGTCCCGAATTTTCTACCCTCCCAAGCCGCCGGAGTCAACCGGCTCGTTCGGGCATCGCTTCATTTTGAACGCTTGATATTCTTTCCCGACTGGGTGAACATCGTCTGGCGATCACTCCATGGAAGTCCGAAGCATCGAAGCACTTGTGAAAGTCCTGAACGACGCCCAGGTGAACTACCTGATCGTCGGCGGGCTGGCCGTGAACGCTCACGGTTTTGCGCGGCTGACGATGGATGTAGATCTCGTTATCGGTTTGGAGCCTGCAAACATCATTCGCGCGCTTCATGCGATCCAGTCGATCGGGTACGTGCCGAGCATTCCGGTAAGTCCCGAACAGTTTGCGGACCCCGAAACTCGCGAGGCGTGGCGCAGGGACAAAAACATGCTCGTTTTAAAGCTGTGGAGCGAGGTCCATCACCGCACCCCCGTTGATGTCTTTGTTTATGAGCCGTTTGATTTTTCTCAGGAAATCGCGCGCGCAAAATGGGAGCATGTGACACCGGATGAGAAAGCCCCGGTCCTTTGCTACGAAGCTTTGATTGCCATGAAAAAAGAGGCCGGGAGGGAAAAGGACTTGCTCGATATCATCGCGCTTCAAAAGCTGGACTCCCATCGATGAGCCGGGAGGAGTTATATTCGCAGCCTGGTTGGGAGTGGTGCACCTCTGCGGGGGCTGAGTTGCATACGCTTCTCCTTGGGCTTCATATGCCATTTCGCGAAAAACTTGAATGGCTTGAAGAAATGGAAACCCTCACCCTGAGGATGCGCAGCAACGGGACTCCGGGCTTCCCCGCGCAATCGGGTGATGCGGAATAAGCTAGCGCTTCTTGCGCGGCGTCGGCGTCGGCTTGGCCGACGGGGGGGCTCCCCAGAGAAGCAGCGACGGGCGCAGCTTCACCTCGGCGCTCAGTTGCTCGAGGTTCGCGGCCGTTGCGGTGAGCCCGTCCATGAGCCGCTGGACCTCGGCCGGGTCGACCTTCGTGGCCGGCTCGATGTTTTTCAGGATTTTCCGGAGCTCGCGATTGGAGGTCTCCAGCTCGGTGAGAAACGACTTCGCATCGGCCGAGAGGCCCGGGATATCGGACTTTTGCAGGACGCCCTGAGCGTCGCGGATCAGGGACTGGAGGTCGGTGCTGATCTTGTCCACCTGCGCCCCGACGACCGCCTTGTTGAGGTTTTCCAGGAGGTCGGTGCCGGTCTTGCTGAGGCCTCCGATGTTGAGCTTCTCCACCTCGTGAAGGATGCCGTTGATCGAGTCCAGGAAGCTGGTGAGCTCGCCCGGGGCCGAGGGGATGTAGTAGTGCTGCGGCTTCCAGGGCGGCCAGATCGCGGGAAACCGGCGCGGGTCTAAGTAATCGATGTCTAGGTAGTTGAGCCCGGTGATCCCCTGCGGCTCGATCCGCACGCGCAGCCCCTGCTCGATGCCCCGGTTCAGGCGCGGGGTCAGATCTTCGGTGAACATGTCGGGAAAGACCTCGCGGTTGATCTCCATGAAGAGCACCACGTAGTTGTAGAGCCCATCGGTCGCGGTCACATCGTATTCGGTGAAAGCAAAGCTCATCTTCGTCACCTTGCCGATCAGCACGCCGCGAAACTTGACCGGCGATCCGACATCGATCCCCTGCACGGTCCCCTTGATATAAGTTTCCATCGTGATCTTCGGGCGGAACATCTGGCCTCCGCCGAAGACCAGGAGCGACGCCACGAGGAGCGCGATCCCGCCGGCCACAAAGGCCCCGATCCGAAAAAAGTCCGGCTTCGCGCTCACCGGGCCGCCTCCGCCGCCTCGCGATGGAAAAAGGCGTGCACGAACGGGTTGGTCGCGCGGTCGCGCAGCTCCGCCGGAGCTCCCTGAGCAAGGATCCCTTGAATAGATTGGTCGAGCATAATCACGCGGTCTGCCACTGCATAGATACTGGGGAGCTCATGGCTGACAATCACAAAGGTAACCCCCAGGTTCTTGTTGAGGCTCAGGATCAGGTCGTCGAGGCCGGCGGACGTCACGGGATCCAGCCCGGCGGAGGGCTCGTCGAGGAAAAGCACTTCCGGATCGAGCGCCATCGCCCGCGCGATGGCCGCCCGCTTTTGCATCCCGCCGCTCACCTCGCTCGGAAAATGCCCGGTGAACCGCTCCAGGCCAACGAGCGAGAGCTTCATCCGCGCGACGAGCCGCCGCGCATCGGGCGGCAGCCGGGTGAACTCCTCCATCGGCAGCATCACGTTCTCCTCGAGCGTCAGCGAGCCGAAGAGCGCCCCGCTCTGGTACATCACCCCAAACTTTTTGAGGATCGCGGCGCGCTCATCCCCGGCCGAGCCCTCCAGGTTTCCACCATCGATCAGGATCGTCCCGGCCGCTGGCGGATTGAGCCCGATGAGGTGCTTCATGAGCGTGCTCTTCCCGCACCCCGATCCCCCGAGGATCACAAAAACTTCCCCGCGCGCGACGTCGAAGGAGACGTCCTTCAGAATGACGGAGTCTCCGTAGGCGGCGGTCAGCCCCCGAACCTCGATGATCGGCTTCACCATTTGAGCACGTAGAAGATCCCGGCAAAGATGGCGTCGACCACGACGATGAGGAAGATCCCGCTCACGACCGCGCGCGTGGTGGAGGCCCCGACCGCGCTCGCCCCGGTGCCGGTCTGAAGGCCGCGCAGGCAGCCGACCCCCGCCACAAGGACCCCGAAAACAAACGACTTGATCATGCCGGTCATCACGTCGGTCGGCCCGACCGCGCTGACGAGCTGGTTCCAGAGCGCGGCAAACGGGAACCCCTGGGCCATCATGACAGCGAACCCGCCTGCCACGCCGAGGACGCTCGCGTAGATGGTCAGGACCGGGGTGACCAGGAGGCCGGCCAGCACGCGCGGCACAACGAGAAACCGCATCGGATCGAGCCCCATCGTCTCGAGCGCGTTGATCTCCTCGTTCACCTTCATCGTTCCGATCTCGGCGGCAAATGCCGAGCCGGAGCGTCCGGCCAGCACGACGGCGGTCATGATCGGCCCGAGCTCGCGGAGGAGGGCGAGGGCGACGAGGTTCACCACAAAAATATCGACCCCGAACTGCCGGAGCGGGACGGCCGCCTGAAAAGCCATGATCATCCCCGTGAGAAACGAAACCATCCCGGCCACGACCAGCGCGTCCACCCCGGCTTTCTGGGCGATGCACCACATGTCGTTCCAACGGATCGACCCCGGGCGCATGAGGCTGAGAAAACCGGTTGAAAACAGCTCCCCGATGAAGCTGATCTGCTCGCGCGAATCTTTCAGCATAGCCCACGACACCCGCCCGAGCTGGCTGATGAGCGACTTGTCCCGACCGGGCGCATCGGCCGGCTTCTCCGGCAGATCGTCGAACGGCCTCAGCAGCGCCGCAATCTCCGGCCGCAGGCCCGTGACCTCGGCCCCCTTCCGGCGGCTTAGCGACCACAGCAAGGCGAGCCCCGCCCCGTCAGCAACGCTCAAATGCGACGCATCAACCCGGCATTTTTGCGGGATTTGCTCAAGCATCTTCCAGGAACACGACACCTCCGGCGCGTCCAGACGCTCACCAAGAATCAGGCTTTGGCTCTTCGTGTCAAAATTCATCTGGCAATGTCACCGACGAGTAGATAGCGGGCGGCCGCTCCGCCAGCAAATCCCAATTCACGGGCCTTGCGCGAAGTTCAGCTGCCCGGACGCGCTTTGAGCCAACCCCGCCACCCGCCGTGGGCGGTGATATCGGGCTTGTCGGCGGCGGCAACGGGCTCGCAAAGAAACCCGCAGACCTGCGAGCCATCGTCGAGATGGACGCGCCCCAAGCCAAGCGGAGAGGGGATTACGGACAGGAACGATCCGGCCGCCGTTTCGGGAAGCCTCCAGATCTCGAGCTCCAAGGCGGCGCCGCCCCCGGCGACGCGCACAAGGCCGGGTCGCCTTTCATCCAGCGCAAACATCCGGTAAACAGGAGCGGTGGAGGTGGCTTTGACGAAGTCCGCTCCGAGGCTGGTGAGCTGGGAGTTGAGCGGGAGGCCGGACATGTGCGCACCGCAGACCGCGATGGCGATGGTTCCCTCCGCCCCATCGGGCGCTCCCGCGAGGGCGAGCAGGGTGCGGTCGTCAAACGCGCGCGCGATGTACGTGATGCCGAAAGGCAGCCCGTCGGGGCGGAATCCAGCCGGCACGGCCAGGCCGCAGAGGTCGAGAAGGTTGAGGAAGTTGGTGTAGTAGCCGAGATTCGAGTTGAGCTGGATCGGATCGGCTTCGACTTCGGAGGTTTTGTAGATCGTGCCGGCGGTCGGCGTGCAGAGGATGTCGGCCGATTCCCAAACACGCTCCGCGCGCCGCTTGAGCCCGGCAAGCCGGTACTGGGCGGCGAACCCATCTGCCGCCGATCCGTCGCGACCTTTTTCGATGATCGAGCGCGTGACCGGATGCATGGCCTCGGGATCGTTTTCGAGCAGGCTTTTTGTGGCCAGGAACCGCTCCGCCACCCAAGGCCCCTCGTACAGCAGGCGGGCGGCTTCGAGAAACGGAGCAAAATCGACTTCGATGACGGTCAGCCCGCGGGCCTCGAGCGCAACGAGCGATTCTTTCCACAGCACCTCGTAGGCGGCATCTCCAAAAAATTCCAGCTGGTCCGGCATCGGGACCCCGACTAATTGGACCTGGCGGGCGGGCCGGAGGGGTTCGTTGCGGGCGAAGGGATCGTCCGCATCGAATGTGGCGACGACGCGCAAGACGGCTTGGATGTCGGGCGCGGAGTTCCCAAAAACCGAGACGCAGTCGAGCGTCCGACACGCCGGCACGACCCCCCGCGTGCTGACGAGCCCGCGGGTGGGTTTCCATCCGAACAGGTTATTGAAGGCGGCCGGGACGCGGCCGGAGCCGGCGGTGTCGGTGCCCAAAGCAAACGCGACCATCTCGCGGGCGACCGCCGCAGCCGACCCGGAGCTTGACCCTCCCGGAATGAACCCGCTGCCAAACGGATTCTGCGGGACCCCGAAAGGGGAACGAATTCCGACAAGCCCGGTTGCAAATTGGTCGAGGTTGGTTTTTCCGATGCAGAGGGCCCCGGCTTCACGCAGGGCCGAAACAACCGGCGCATCTTCGTCCGGCACAAACGAGAAGGCCGGGCAGGCCGCGCTCGTCGGCAGCCCGGCCACGTCGATGTTATCCTTTACCGCAAACGGGATCCCGTAGAGCGGCAGACCGGATTTTCCCTCCAGGTCTCTGGCCTGCCGCAGAAGAACGTCGTCCGGGAACCGGGAGATCCAGATCGCCGGATCGCTGTCGAGGTGAGGGATCAGCGCGGAGATGACGGCGGAGGGGGTCGATTCCCCGGATCGGTAGGCCGCCAGGAGCGTCGTGATATTCATGGGGTGTCGGAGGGTTTTATCGCGAGCAGATTTTGTCCCGGGCTGACCGGCTGGCCCTCCGCAGCCAGCAGGCATTCGACAATCCCGGATTCGGGCGAGGTGCAGGCGAGCTCCATCTTCATGCTCTCGACGATCGCGACGGTTTCGCCGGCCTGGACCGGCTGGCCGGGCGCTACAAGGATTTTCCAGAGCGCGCCGGCGGTCGGGCTCACCGCCGGAATGCAGCCGGCCGGAACCGGCGACGGCTCGGCGGCAACCACGACGTCCTCGACGACCGCGTCGAGGCCGGCCGCCTTCCACCGCTCGCGCTCGTCGGCAAACGCGCGCCGCTGGGTCGCCCGGAACGAGGCGATCGAATCCGCCTCGGCGGAGAGGAACGCATCGTAGTCGGCGAGCCGGAATTCCGACGTCTCGATCTTCGGCTCGAAGCGTCCGGAGAGGATGTCGTGCCGGAGCTGGTGGAGCTCGGCATGTTCGACCGGGTAAAACCGGATCTGATCAAAAAACCGGAGCAGCCACGGGCATCCCTCGCCGAAACTTTTGGTCGTGCGGTACCGGTTCCAGACCGGGACCGTGCGCCCGACAAACTGGTATCCGCCGGGCCCCTCCATCCCGTAGATGCACATGTACGCGCCCCCGATGCCGACCGCATTTTCGGGCGTCCACGTGCGGGCCGGATTGTATTTTGTCGTGACGAGCCGGTGCCGGGGATCGAGCGGGGTCGCGACCGGCGCGCCGAGGTAGACATCTCCGAGGCCCATCACAAGGTAGCTCGCGGAAAACACGATCCGGCGCACCTCGTCCTGCGAAGCCAGCCCGTTGATGCGCCGGATGAATTCGATATTGCTCGGGCACCACGGGGCGTCCCGGCGGACCGAGTGCATATATTTCTCGATCGCGATCCGCGTCGATTCGTCGTCCCACGAAAGCGGGAGGTGGATCGTCCGGGTCGGGACGGCCAGGCTCGATACGGCTGGAAGCGAGGCCTCCACCCTTCTGAGGAGCGCCAGCACATCGCGGTACGAAATCCGACGGGGCTCGTAGCGAACCTGCAGCGACCGGATGCCGGGCGTGAGGTCCAGAAGACCCGCGACCCCCTCGGCAAGCAGGGCCTCGTAGAGGGCCTGCACACGAAACCGTAGATGCAGGTCGAGCACCATGTCGCCGTATTCCACCAGGATCCCGGTATCCCCCTGTCGCCGGTACACGGGGTCACCGGGAGGTCCGTCCACCACGGCCTCGCGAAGCACCGGGATCGTGCGGATATCTTCCGAGCGCGCAGACAAGGCCTGATCCAGCGCGACCGGACGGAACACAACCTTGTCGCCGGGACGCAGCTGGCCGACCTTCCAAAATTCCGACTGCAGGATCGTGGCCGGGCAAACAAATCCACCTAGTGTAGTGTCTCAGAAATAGCTGGAGTTAATATTAGGGGGCGATAATCTCCCGGAATGCCACGCATTGCCTCGCCTATGATCCTCTCCGAGCCTGATCTTCAGGAGCTTGAGCTTTGGGTTGC
>Ga0247835_1000626_pt1 | contig 49500 bp, 45 predicted proteins | sample LaCtaG_3_FD_189912 | JGI IMG/M metagenome (GOLD analysis project Ga0247835, IMG submission 189912) | Freshwater microbial communities from meromictic Lake La Cruz, Castile-La Mancha, Spain - LaCruzMarch2015_13.5m | ecosystem: Environmental > Aquatic > Freshwater > Lake | place: Spain: Castile-La...
CGGTGTAACCAGTGTAACCAGTATAACCAGTATATCCGGTGTATCCTGTGAAACCTGTGTATCCGGTGTATCCTGTAAAACCTGTGTAACCTGTGTAACCAGTGTATCCTGTGAAACCGGTATATCCTGTGAAACCTGTATAACCTGTGTAACCTGTGTAACCAGTGTATCCTGTGAAACCGGTATATCCTGTGAAACCTGTATAACCTGTGTAACCAGTGTATCCAGTGTAACCTGTGTAACCAGTGTAACCGGTGTAACCAGTGTAACCAGTATAACCAGTGTAACCAGTGTATCCTGTGAAACCGGTATATCCTGTGAAACCTGTATAACCTGTGTAACCAGTGTATCCAGTGTAACCAGTGTAACCGGTGTAACCAGTGTAACCAGTATAACCAGTGTAACCAGTATAACCAGTGAAACCAGTATAACCGGTGTAACCAGTGTAACCAGTATAACCAGTGTATCCTGTAAAACCAGTGTAACCAGTGTAACCTGTGAAACCTGTATAACCTGTGTAACCAGTGTAACCGGTGTATCCTGTGAAACCGGTGTAACCAGTGTAACCGGTGTATCCTGTGAAACCTGTGTAACCGGTGTATCCTGTATAACCAGTGTAACCTGTATATCCAGTGAAACCAGTGTATCCTGTGTAACCAGTGTATCCTGTGTAACCAGTGTAACCTGTATAACCAGTAAAACCAGTGTAACCAGTGTAACCTGTGTAACCTGTGAAACCTGTGTAACCTGTGAAACCTGTGTAACCGGTGTATCCTGTATAACCGGTGTAACCAGTGTATCCTGTGAAACCGGTGTATCCCGTGTAACCAGTGTATCCTGTGAAACCTGTGTAACCAGTGTAACCGGTGTAACCGGTGTATCCTGTGAAACCAGTGTAACCTGTATATCCTGTGTATCCAGTGTAACCAGTGTAACCAGTGTATCCTGTGTAACCAGTGTATCCAGTGAAACCAGTGTAACCTGTGTATCCTGTGAAACCAGTGTAACCAGTGTATCCAGTGTAACCGGTGTAACCTGTGTAACCAGTGTATCCTGTGTAACCAGTGTATCCAGTGAAACCAGTGTAACCTGTGTAACCGGTGTAACCTGTGAAACCAGTGAAACCAGTGTAACCGGTGTAACCTGTGTATCCTGTGAAACCAGTGTAACCTGTGTAACCGGTGTAACCTGTGTAACCGGTGTAACCTGTGTATCCTGTGTATCCTGTGTATCCTGTGTAACCGGTGTAACCTGTGTAACCGGTGTAACCTGTGTATCCTGTGTATCCTGTGTATCCTGTGAAACCAGTGTAACCGGTGTATCCAGTGTAACCGGTGTAGCCAGTGTAACCTGTAAAACCTGTGAAACCAGTATATCCAGTATATCCTGTATAACCTGTAAAACCAGTATATCCTGTAAAACCAGTAAAACCAGTGTATCCAGTGTATCCAGTGTATCCAGTGTATCCAGTGTATCCAGTGTATCCAGTGAAACCAGTAAAACCTGTGTATCCAGTGTATCCAGTGTATCCAGTATAACCTGTGAAACCAGTATAACCTGTGTATCCTGTAAAACCAGTAAAACCAGTGTATCCCGTATATCCTGTAAAACCAGTAAAACCGGTGTATCCTGTAAAACCAGTAAAACCAGTGTATCCAGTATATCCTGTAAAACCAGTAAAACCGGTGTATCCTGTAAAACCAGTGCATCCTGTTGGACCTGTATCACCAGTATATCCAGTAAAACCAGTGTAACCTGTTTTACCAGTATATCCAGTGTATCCAGTAAAACCTGTGTAACCTGTTTTACCAGTAAAACCTGTGTATCCAGTGTATCCTGTAAAACCGGTTTCCCCTCCAGGGTCTCCGGTTGGTCCTTTATCACCAGTTTCACCTTTGTTACCGGTAGATCCAGTATAACCTGTATATCCAGTATAACCAGTGTATCCAGTAAATCCTCCAATATCTCCTTGAGGACCTTTATCACCAGTTTCACCCTTATCTCCTGTAGATCCTGTAGGTCCTGTAGGTCCAGTAAATCCAGTGGTACCAGTCGAACCTCCAGGGTCTCCTTTATCTCCTTTTAATCCGGTTGGTCCAGTATATCCAGTATATCCAGTATATCCAGTATATCCACTTTGTGGTCCAGGAAATCTTAATACATATTGGATAACTTCATCACTTAAATTTACTAATAATGACGCAGTATTATCTGCATTTGTTTGTGCAATTTCATTCGCAATCATTAGTGCATCAAGTTGACTGTCTAACGAAGTTGCAGTTGCTTCAGCATTTGCACTAAATAATAGTCCATACAAATTTTCTTTCAGTGATTCTGCATAACCTTTTGCAAAATATGGAGGTTCATTATTTGGACCCGACATTTTATAATATATGATATTATAAAAAATATATTATAAAACATTTTTTATTATATAAAGATAAAAGATAAAAAATAGGTTAGTAAAAACATTTTGTATGACAAGTTGTATAGAAGGAAAATAAAAATTGTTTTACTTTTATTATATCATTTTTCAGCACTATATAATAATAATTTATACCTTTGAAGAATTCACAAGTTACAAAATCCGTACCTTTAGTGCGAATTTATTCTTAAAGTATCACCGGTTTCACAAGTTATGAGATTTAAAACCGCCATTAAAAGGTGGTTTTAAATCTTCAACGGTGTAAAAACACAAATTCTTTGTAAATACTAAATAATTAATGTAATCTTGGATAAACTAAATAATAAAGAACAAAAAGATAACAAAGAATGCCTAAAATGATGGAAAGTAACCAAACAGGTAAAATCGTTTTATTACGATAACCAATACCAAATTGTCTTATACTTCCATCACGATTGTATAGGAATCCAGGTTTAACATACTGAATAATTAGAAAGATGACTAAAAATAAGGAAATAGATACTAAAGTTATATTTTCTTGGATGATTCGATGAATATTATTGTTCTTCATATATATATCCACTTTTAGAAAAAGTGGAGCAAAAATCGATTTTATTTTTCATTGATTTTCTTGGTTTTCTCCTTGGATTTTGCACCACTTTTCTTAAAAGTGGTTTTGCTCCACTTTTTTCTAAAAAGTGGATAAAAAAGTGGATATTTAATTATAATCTCCATAATTTTCCTCCTCTTCATATCCATTTGGTTCATAATCATCTGTATAATCTTCGGTCATATTTGACATATCATAGGCCTCTTTTTCTGCCTCTTCATCTCGCCCAATTTGTTCAATATAATCTTCTAAATTTCCATCCTCTTCTTGAGGTTTTCGAGAGAAATCGCGTTCGTATTGCATCATTTGTTCCATAAATTCACGTTCCTGATCATAATTTGCTTTGACATAACTCGTCAATCCTTTTTGCAAACCTTTCCCCCAATCACCCAACTTATTAATTTTCATTATGGTATCCACATCACGTTTATCATCCGTAAAACCTTGTAAACGGTCAGTAATTGCATTTTTCTCTCTTTGTTTCAATTGAAAATTACGATCTTGGAATTTCTCATAAGGTAGATCTACTGTTTCCTTATGTTTTTGTAAAATCTGTAGAAAAGTCACCAATAAATCACTAGTTTTTTGTTTGAGTTCCTTCTTATTTCCAATAAAAAGACGGTCATTCATTTCTGCTATTTGCGGAACAACATCTAAATTGGTCTGAACATCTTCCACAAAATCGTTCGTATAAATCGGTTCATTCAATATTCTTTCATTATAAGTACGATTATTCACATTTAAAAAATTTGTATTCTTTTCAATCACAATCATTTTTCCATCTTCCGATAAATCCGTATATACTTTCATTACCTTTAATAAGTAATATTCAAATAACATTTTACTTGTTCTTTCATTAAAAATCGGTTCTATTGTTTTACCATTTTTATCAGTAAATCCAGATAAACAAGGTGTTTTCTCACACAACAATGATAAACTGTCTGTTTCACTCAAAATCGAACTCAAAAGAAGAGTCAATGATTTTACATCATAAAAACTACGTAACCCTTGATAATAATCATTCACAATTTTCACAATATCTCCATTATGATGACGTGATAATCCCCAGTACTTGGGAATTTGAATATTCTGGTAATTCAGACGATTTTGAATAATGGACGGAAAAACATGTGTAAAATTGTCCATATATTCCTTATAAAACTCTAAAATACGGTATACCTCTTTGCCGGACTTTTTTTGTCCATGAGAATCGATATCTTTCCCGATTTCCCATACATTGAACATTTGGATCGTTTCCCTCGTTGTTTTCATCACATTTTTGGTCATTTTATCACTTCTGTTTTTCACAATAAAATCACTTAATTCTCTCTTTAAAGAATCGATAGAACTCGACAAATAATTGTTCAAATTACGAACCTCCACCTTTGAATTCTCTGCACCCAAGTCATAGGTATCCAACAAAGGAATCAATCTTTCTAATAAGGCCTTTTCTCTCACGTCATTTTGATCTTCCATTATTTCAATGGCATCACGCATATGTTGAATCGCACTAATAAGCGGTTTTTCGGTATCAACTGCAACGATTCGATTCCGACTCACTATTTGTAACAATCTCAAAAAATGATCATAATTAAATTGGCGCCCATCATTTTTCAACTTCACAATCATTTCGCTCAAATTTTCCCCGCTTTTTAAGAAATCAGGTTTATCCACACATAAAGGAATCAAATCCACTGGAATTGGTTTCAAAGTTTGAAAATGACAAAAATCAATAAATGCTTTATAAATGGTTCTCTCACTGAATTTCATGTCTACTGGAGGATAAATATTCTTGGTATTAAATGGACTGTAAAGCAAAGAGGCAGATGAATAAAAAAAGATATCTTTAAATACATTGGATAATCGTAAGACGATTTGATTATAGGAAGCAATGGTCGCATCTTCCTTTTCAAAATATTCCAAACAAGTCAATCGTTTCTCTTGTCCAGAGCGTTCATTACAACAAGCATTTTCCAAATAAGGTTCATTCGTCATTTTTCGTAAAACTACATCTTTTTTCTCTACAATGGCATTGATTTTTTCTTGGATGGCGAGAGAAAAAAAGATGACCTTGCCTTCCATGACTCCTATTTTTTTTGCCTGTAATGAAGAACCGCTTTTTAATTCTTGTAAAAGTGTTTTTTCAAATTCAGGAGAAACCGGTTGTAATGATTTGATTCGAAATGGCACAAGAGGAGGTAAAAATTGAGTCCATCGACGAATATCATATTCTTCTTCGATTTCAGCACCTTCGCCTAGGGTAAGCAAATACTCCATTTTTTCCTGCATTTTTCTCTTGACATTTTCTACGCCCAATAAATATTTATCGATCGTATCTTTGATAGAACCTGCAATGGCCGTTTCTTTTTTCTTGGCTAATCCTTTCCAAGGGTCCGCCGAACTTCGAATCTTATAAGCAATACATGCCAAATAATGAACTGTACTTAAATCGCCTGCACCTTCCAAAGGATATCCAGTAAAAGAACGAATACAACCCGGAAAAGTACGCCGAGTACGAATGGAAGGAATACTGGTTTGTATGGCAATAATAAGGAGACCCAATGTATAATAAAGTAAAAAAGTATGATATAATTCTTTGAACGAAACCATTGTTTTTCCCTTGTTCGCCATCTCTTTCACTTGTTTGTTATAAATTGATTCATCAGGTACATTTTCTTTCAACAAAGTAACAATATCACCAATCATCCATTCTTTCTGTGATTCTAAGGAAATCGCCATTGCCGTACAAATCGCATTGATGACATTATTAATCATTCGCATTTCCGGCGTATTTTGTACGATTTTTCTCTCTTTATCGGTAATTCCAACCCCATTTTCCAAAAGTGCATTTCTGATTTTATCTTCCACATCTTCTTCAAAAACCGCATTGGTTGAAACCCGATGTCCTTCTTCAAACCCCTCGTCGGTACTATAATCTCTTTTACGAATCACATAACCACTATGTTTATCTACCCAAGATTCCTCATCGTCTCCTAAGACCCCGATTTCCTTGATCAATCGATCGATACTTAATAAATAATTCCCGGGTTCATTGGTCCAAGTAGATGCCAGAATAAAAAAGAAAGAAGGTAATAATTTGGCATTGGTTTCTAAACAATACAGCCAATAAGGACTCTCTTTTTCCCCCAAGGGACCAATAATATCTAAATAGGGTCCGCGCGTATAAGTGTTGACAAATCTTAAAATGTCCGCCTGTTTCTTCACAAAATCTTGCTGCCCCAAAATGAGGTCACGTAATTTGGCATAAGGGGAAACTACCATATGCGTAGACGCCTCCTCCTCTTTTTCCATTTTCAGTCCGATTTTATATTTTTGTAGATTCGGTTTTAACCACATACTCCATTCCAAATGATTCAAGATGGGTAAAATATCCTGGTAATAAAGGAATTGATTGGTAAGCATCTTTTTTAATTGTCTTTTGGAGACTTCATATTGATGGTCGAATTCACCCAACATATTTTTTACAAGTGTTTCTTTCAATTGTAATTCATTGATTTGTACTGGCTCACATTGACCATCATTACCTGGTTTTGGACTCACCAAGGAAATACATTTTTCTTCGAGATCACATAAAACACCACCATTATCGGTTTTAATACCTTTTTCGGTCAATTCATTATCTTTGATCCATTGTTGTTGTCCGTCCCGTTTATAATAAACAAATTTATATTCTCCTTCAGGGGTTGCTTGATGAATAATCGCGTATTGTCCATTGACTACGCGTTTGTAACCAGAGATTAAGGTATCTGCAAGATTTTCCGCTTCTTCTCTCGACAATTTCAATTTCTTTTGCAATTCATCCATTAAAAAAGTCAAGAAATCTTCGGTAGTCATTTGAATCATCTGGGATTCGTATTTTTCCAACAAACCGTAATTGGTGGTATCATATTTCTGGTCAAAATATATTTCCACACCATTATCCGCCATTAATTCATCTTCGTTTGCATACATTTTGGCAATGACCACGTCTGCACATTCACCTTTGGAAACATCTTTCTTCAATTCGCCTTGAATCTCGTTTTTATCTTTTTCCAAAAAACTAGAAAAATCATCTGGAAACATTAAATCAATCATTTGAAGAGAAAGACACGAAAAATAAAACCGCCCAGAATCTTTTAATAAAAAAGTACGAATAAATTCCAAGGCACTTGTCCCCGTATTTTTGGAAATTTGATATTTTTCCATTACATCCGTTTTTAAGTTGATTTTTTCTTTGTTTGTTTCTTCATTTACCGAACCAATCATTGATTCTTGTTCCAAAACAATATTTCCTAATAGTTCCAACAAAACATTGTTTCTCTCTTGATTCGAATTCAAATTCTTATTTCTTTTTAAACTAGAAAATCCGGCACTTCTTTCGGCAAAAGTTCGATTGTATTCGCGAATTTTATGATAAATAAATTTGGTAATGCGAATATATTGCATGTATGAAATATTTTTGGTGTAGATAAGAAAAGGTTCTAGATATTGAACTACATCTACGATCGATAACTTACCATGAATATATTTTCTTATCAAATGAAAAAGAATACGTGTTTTTGGAATGATTGACTGAATAAATTGATTATATTTTTCTTCTTTTGTTATTCCTTTTACAAGTTCCGCCACTTCGTCTGCAACTGCTACTTCGTCTGCAACTGCTACTTCGTCTGCAACTGCTACTTCGTCTGCCAAAGAATATTGGGTAAGAGTCTGAAGAAATTCATCTTCTTCATAATGAACATCTTCCTTTAAATTATCGATTACCAAATCTTTTACATGAACGTTTTTATTTAAAAGAGCCCAATAATTCAAAAAAGAAAGATTTAAATTCGCTCTTTCAAAAATCGAGGTTCCTGGTAAATTGATTTGAGAGAAACGAACAACCGGTTCGGGTAAAGTAAGAATCGATTGGATAGATAATACATCAGGTTCTGTAATTTCAACGCGTTCCGTTAAAACAACACCATTGGTAACGACGCCACTAACGGAACGATTCGGTAATGTTTCTAATTTCGTAATACCTGTATTATATTTTTCCATTAAAAAGCGTTTGGATGAAATTCGATCATCTGCAACTGAAGAAGAATAGAAATCCATTAGATTATTCATTACCACATTCAAATTCGTGGCAACATTTTTATCGATAATCACTTGATTATTCGCCATTTCTGGTTCCAATGATTCGAAAGGAGTAAAATAAGGATGTAAACTTTTTATAAATATCTCATATCGATTTTGTTCTTTTGGGTAATCACGGTTATTATAATTTTCGATAATTTCTTCAATGGATTCTAAATTGGTTTCAATTGCTTCGAAAACTACATCGGTATGAGAAATCGTATTAACATCATATATTTTCTTGACATTTTGAGTGACTGGAAGAATCCAATATAAAACTTGATTAAATTTTTCCAAGTATTCGGTCAAAGGTTTCTCATTGGCTTTGATTTTGATTTTACCATTCACATTTCCATATTCGTCAAAGGAAGAATATTCGCTACGAAGTTGTTTGTATCTCTCCAACATGATATGAATTTCATTCAAAACCCTTTTACTCCTTTGTTGATTTGGAATGGTAGATAAAAGGTCGTTTAATAAATCATTGATTTGGACATCAATACTATATCTTTGTTTACTTTCTTGAACATCTACGAATTGACGAATGGTACCGAGACCTTCTTTACCAAATACAATTTGGTCTGCATTTAAAATGATTTCACGTAATTGGTTTTTAACATTCTTGGATGCAGATGGTTCCACATACAAAGTTTCTTCTCGAATTCGTGGTTCTTCTCTTTCTAAGTTTACGTCTGATTCTATATCAACGTCTATGTTTACCTCTTCTTCCTTTTTTTCTAGAAGAGGAGGATTTCGAATCTCGATTTTTTCAATGGGTAAATCTTCCGGTAATCCTTTATATTCAAAATTAATAAAAATGGTTTCTTTTTCAGGTTCTACATGTAGTTCAATCATATCTTCTTCTAAATTCATGATTTCACCGGTTAAAATAAAAGGTACATCACCTTTGAAATAAATATTGACCCATTTACCAGGAACTAAGCCGTTTTGTTTGGCATATCCCGGATATTTCGCACGACTTAACAAGACTATTTTGGTAATTCCTTCGATCACTCCATTGGACTCAATTCGTAAATCAATGGAATCAAAATCTTCTGTATTTACTAAATGGATTTTGGATGAATCAATATACTCAATGAGAAAGGTTTGTTCATTGATTCGTTCATTTTCTGGGTCGAACAATTGAATGATATCTCCTAATTGTAATTCGAGAGAAACATTTTTCTCGTTTTCATCTTCTTCCTTTTCTTCTTTTTCTTCCTTTTCTTCTTTTTCTTCCTTTTCTTCCTTTTCTTTTTTTTCTTCTTCGTATTCATTTTTATCTTGGTCTTCGACCTTATTATCCCCTTGCTCAGATAATTCAACCAAATCTTCTGCTTTCATTGGGATTGTCTCATCTTCTTCCATGATTTTTAGTGTTTTATTTCTCGTATTGGTTTTTATACTAGACATGGATGTTTCTTATATTTATATTAGATAATATACCTATTCTTATTTTTCAACTAAAATAAAATAAAAAATGGATATAAAAAGAAAGAGAGATAATTTAATTATATACAAACAAAATAAAATAAGTCAACCGATCAAATGCAACCACCAAATAGTATACCGTTTGTCCATTATAATTTATCTTGGATTTCTTATTTTATGAACCAGTTGGAGGAATCGAATAAAAATGAAAAGATTATAAAAAACACGGTTTACACGGAAAATTCACATTATACGATTCTTAGATATAACAAAACCATCCTTAATTATGATTTGGCAGATACATATGGTCTGGTTCGTTCCATCATCTTTGATAGAAATAATAAAATGGTATCTTTTGCTCCGCCTAAATCGATGCCCACTGAATTTTTTATTCAAAAATATCCAGATATAAGCCAGCACTTTATTCAAGTAGAAGAATTTATCGAAGGGACAATGGTCAATGTTTTCTGGGATGAAACCATTGGTCTATCGGGGGAGTGGGAAATTGCAACGAGAAATAGTGTCGGGGCCAATACGTCTTTTTATCAAAAATCAAATTCAAGTCAAAATAACAAAACATTTCGTGAAATGTTTTTGGAAGCAATGAATCAATGTAAAGTCACATTTGACCATTTAACAAAAGATTATGTATATAGTTTTGTTTTACAACATCCGGAAAATCGTATTGTTGTCCCTTTTCAAAACCCCAATTTATATTTGGTGGCAATTTATCACTGTCATATAACAATGGTTCTACCACTTGATGTAAATTATCTTTCTCAGAACAGTCGATTAAAAGATACTTTGATTCAATATCCAAAACAATATCAAGAAAAATCGTATGCCGAACTCATTCGAAAATATGCGTCGATGAATACACCATATGATATAATGGGCGTTGTCATTCATAATTATATTACCGGTGAAAGATCCAAGATTCGAAATCCGGTTTATGAACAAGTACGTCAATTGAAAGGGAATCACGCCAAACTACAATATCAATATTTATCTTTGAGACACCAAGGGAAAATGAGTGAATATTTGAGGTTTTACCCAGAACATAAAAAGGAATTTTCCATGTTCCGGGATGATGTACATTTATTTACCAAAACGCTTTATGAAAATTATATCCATTGTTTTGTTTGTAAAAATTCGACGGAAAGAAAAATAGAGAATTATCCTAGACAATATCAGAATCATATGATGGTATTACATCAACAATACTTGAATGAATTGAGAGAGAACAAATTAAAAATTAATTATCCATATGTGATCAATTATGTGAATGAAATGCATCCTTCCAAATTAATGTTTTCAATGAATTATCATTTACGAAAAAGAAATGTGGTGATGCAGAGGACCGAAAATGTATAAAAATAAATATAAATATAATAAATGGTGAATAAAAGTGCAAAATAGATATGAGTTGAAATATACAAAAGTATCAAAAATTCAAATATTGTCCTATTTGAATTTTTCAAAAAAGGTTTTCGTTGGATGATACAGAAATTTTCTCTCTTTCTTTATTATCCGATATTCACCAATAAAAAGGGATATGAATTTTGACCAACTTCCCGATGACATTATTATATTGATATTATCTTTTGGGAATGAAATCAAATATCGTCGAGGGAAACTGATAAATCAAATCTTGGAAAACGACCCAAGGAGAGAAGTTTTGAAAAGAATTGCACGGCCTTTTATGCTTCCTAATTTTTTATATGAATATGTGAATAATGATGTTCATTATATAAATCAAAAAAGAAAAAATAGAACTTTTCTTACACTAACTAGAGGAATAAAAGAAATAATTTTTTATTCTTATAATGAAGATAATATTTTTTATTACGGATATTTCTATTCATTGAGACATATTGGTTATTCAAAAAAAAGTTTATATTCAATTGACTTAATCACCGATCAAAACGGGTTTCAATATAATCAGTATCATTTGTTAGAAGAGGTGATTTAATAATATATTTATTATCTGGTGTAAAAATTAATGTGTGTGGTTACTGTGGTCATGGTTATTGGTTGTCTCTATGGTAGGTGGATGTGGATGTGGATCTGGACCTGGATGTGGATGTGGATCTGGACCTGGATGTGGATGTGGATCTGGACCTGGATGTGGATGTGGATCTATGGTGTGTGAGTGTGAATGAGTGTGCTGATTGGTCCACACATTATTATAAAAATCTGTTCTTAAACCATCATTTGATAGGAAATTTGCATCAGGACAAGGATAATAACAATCTTTAGTTACTGGATCAATACCTACATATTCTAATGGTTTCATCATTCCTTGATCTTGATGATCTAATAAATGACAATGATTAACCAATTTACCTAAATAACGTTCATTATTATGAAAACGAATACGAGTTCTACCTCTTGTTCCGTAAGGCGCAGATACAAAATATTTAACGATTGGTCCTAACGCTGATGGAATGTAAATGGTGTCAGAATAACCTTCAAAAGGAACAAAAATTTCATTTTGGAATCTATATTCTTGTTCTTGATATAAAGGATTTTTAATGGTAGGATCATAAGGAGTATTCGTTATGTAATTAAAGGTAGAATCATATGTAATATGATAAGGATAATCCCCAGGAATATAATTATTAGATGCATCTACATAAGAAGCAAATCTATTTGGAGTTATATTAAAACCAAAATATTCGTCTTTATAACCACATACTTGGAAAGAATTTACGTGTTGATGATGATAATGTCCAACATTTGTGTAAGAATCTAAGAGCCACTCACAATTTGTATTTGTTAACATTGTATTAACTATATTGTCCTGATACCTTTTTCCATCAATTTCTGCAGTACCTTCACCAGTGCCACGAATACTTGTACTAAAAGCATAAGTAACATTTCTTCTTTCGCAAATTTTTGTATAAAAATAAGATTTATTTGATGGATCGTTTGGATCACGATAAAAAGCATTATTAATATTTTCTTCTAAGGTGGAAAACGTATCTACATTATTTATATCAAAAGTTGGTCCATTATTATCGTAAAATTTGGTTGTTTTGTACGTATTATTATTGGTATAAATTTCTTTTGAGTATAAATATAAATATTCATTTTTTATATTATATGTATCAAATAAGACATCAGGATGACCGTGTATTGGGTCTTTTTTATCGGAAATAAAAGTAAAAGAGTTGTACGATAATACTTCATCCACAATAAACTTTGAGTGATGAAAATAGAAGACATCCTCTTTTGTTAATCGATGAGCATATTTTGTTGTAACGGTATGTTTATTAATATTATCAAATACACTTTTTAAAATAGGCACACTCTGGGTTTCAATACTATAATATTTATAAGAAACTACTTTTTGTTCATCCGGAATATTTATTAATGTATTATAAATACTTTTATTTGTATCTTTGATATAAAAGACCCAAGCAGAAATATCATTTCCATCATCATCATATACAGTTTCAACAGGAACACTAAATACAACATATTCAATATTATTTATTTCTATTTTTAGATTGACTGTTGTATTATTAGTAGTATCATTATCATAAGTAATCGTATTAACACCTTCTGGATCATATCTACCATCATAAATCGTGAAAAAATGTTTCTTATTACTCGTATCTAATGTAATCTGTACTACATTATAAATAGGATCCAAGACAGAAAAAGATTGTTCCTCAGTATAATTTCTATAACCAGTAACATAAGAAATATCGGTAATTTTAAAGGATTGAACTAGTTTTGTCTTATCTTTAATATGTCTTTCTTGTAAATAGCCCAATAAATTAAAATCTTTAGGTTCATTCATTTTTATATTTTGATTTGGATTTGTTTTGATGACATCTGTATAATTTGGATTATAAATTTCTGAATTTTTTAAAAAGTTTGAAATACTATTGGTAGCATTTAAATCAATATAATTTTGGTCATAAGATAATGTAGCAATTAAAATATTTGATACTTTTGCATATCCGGTATAAAGAAAATAATCTTTATTTGCGTCATTGGCAAAAAATTCATTATGATCTTCACTATCAAAAGGTAATGAATTTATATTATACGTTTTTCCGGATGTTGATATACCTTGTTTTGGAATAATAAACATCTCAAATCTTTCAGCTGGACCAATAATTATATAATTAAGAAAAGTTCCTGGAGGTCTATATATTAAATCGGTATCAATTCCTAGTCCGGAAGTTTGAAAAGAAGAAAAAACAGAAGGATGTCCATCTTTACTAAGAGGTATAATATAATGGTCATCAATAGATAATCTTAATATTTCATTAGCAAATGTATTAACAAAAGCAAACATTTTCAATTCATTTGGATGTATGTTAAAAACTGGTTGCATTTGTCCGTTTAATATGTATTGTCGAGTGATTGACATATCTACCTCTTCAGGATATGAATTAAATCCATCTCTAAGACCATTTAATATTGTTTTAGATGTACTATCACACCCGCAACTTCCTTCAGGTCCATAATCATTATTATTCGCACAAGCAGGATAATGAGATGTAGGATGAAAAACTGTGGGAGGTATAGCGTTGTTACAAGCATCAACATTATAAATATCTGTAGGAAATTCAGCATTACTAAAAACCCAAGTTATTTCCGATTGATCTCTAATATTTTTGTAATTTATTTGTTGAACTTGCACAATTTCTCTTCGAATACCTAGACTGTCTAAATAGTTTTGATAAGGACCTTCTATATAGATTAATCCGGCAGATCCTCTAGAAACACCTGCTAATGATGTTCCATGAATATGTGGATGATACCAATAAGGACCTCCAGGATGTTGATAAGGAATATCATATCTATATAATAATGATGAATTTGGTTTGGCTGATCGAAGAACATTATCTGAAAGGCCGTTCGGAGGACCTTCAAATCCGTGAAAATGATTATTTGTCGTTGGTCCAACCATACTATGAGCCATATGTGTTACGTATGAAGTATGATCAGGATAAGTTGCATCATATGGTATAACGTGTTGATGATACATTTTTTGATATTGAAAAGTAGCATTTTGTATAGAAGGATCAAAATCAGAATATATAAAATCGCGGTTTATTATATCCATCTCTAAGGTATCACCCGGACGAACAATAATGAGTGGTCCACTGCAAAAACCATTATAACCCAATCCTTTACTCATGTATCTACCCGCAACAATCATTTGTTCACTACATAATCTTAATGAGACAAAAAGTTTCTTTGAATCTTCACTATAATTATTGTAACTTTTATAATACATATTGTTATATCTTAATGTTTTTGATAAATCCATTGTAACATTATTAAGATCGGTATCAATATTGTAATATTTATTCTCAAACGGTAATCCTCTTTTTTCTGTAAACCAATCTTTGCCACTATTTTTGACAGCATCATTTTCTGGATCTAGAGGAGCATATGCTAATGTTTTTTCTATTAAATAGCCGTCAGATCTTCTATAAGACACTTTTAAATTATTACTGTCATCTACATTCATTCGCCAATTATTAAATCCTCCATCTCCACCAAAATTAATCTGGCCTTTTACACAGTTTGTTCCTACGATAAGATTATATTTATCTAATATTTTTTTATCACACGAAAGTATACCCATATCACACGTTAAATTTAAGTTTTCAGAACATAACCAAGAAGAAGTTTCAAGATCGTAAATGAAATAATGGTCTTTTGCACCATACAAAACCAATCCTCCATAATTTGCATCATTATTGTTATATTTGTCACTTAAAGGATAAGTTGCTTTACTTTGTTTACTTCCAAGATTAACACGTTTGTATGTAATATCAAGACCGTTAAAATCTTCACTTGTAACTTTGGGTGAATGTGTAATATCACTACTATAAGGATGAGGGAATTTAACAGTATATTTCATTTCTTCGTATGTTTCTGGTAAAATTTTGAGTTTTGTAATATCAATTGCTTGATTAATTATATTTGCATTATTTAGAGCATACTGATTCGCTATATTTTTGGAAAGAAGATCTGCACCATTATCGGCTGCTTGTTGAGATTCTTCAGATTCATAACTTGCTGTTGCAGATGAAGTGACTAAGTCTTTCGTGGATGTTAACACAGAGGCGGTATTTAACTTGAATGCCTTAAATACCATTTTATAATATTTTATTTTATTTTATTTTATTTTATTTTATTTTATTTATACCTTTGAAGAATTAAATCCGCACCTTTAGTACGGATTCATTCTTAAAGTATCACTGGTTTACAGATTTATATTTTTGAAGAATTAAATCCGCACCTTTAGTGCGGATTCATTCTTAAAGTATCAGCGATTTACGATTTTAATTCGCCATAAAAAGGCGAATTAAAATCTTCAACTATCTACAAAAAATAATAAAATCAAGTATAAATTTTACACGATTGCTGATTTAACAATATAAATTAAAGTTTCACTGTTTTTAGGATTTCTTTTTGACATTTTTCATAAACGTGAACGGCCTCATTCAATGACTCAACCAGGTTCTGTTTAATTCCTGTTTTTTCAATTGGTTCTTTATACGCTAAACGAACGACAGAACCGTCGTCGTGAGGATGCATTTTTTTAAATCCACAATAAGTCAATGTTTTTACTCCTTCATAGAATTTGGTATATAATACATACTCTAATATTTTGCCTAACGTATAATCTTCTTTTTCCAAAAGAACATCATAACTATTGGTCATGGTATTTTCTGCCTTGACAATTTTCACCAGAGAATCGTCATCCGTTTGAAACGCGGTATCTAAGCCTTTTAGTCCTTGAATCAATACTTCACACGCTTTGACCAATAATTCTTGATTGGTATAAACCCCAATCGTTTCAATGATAAAATCGAAACTATCGGATTTCACAATACGCCTGGCTTCCAATAATCGCCAATTTTTACTTTCAAATTCGATTTCTTCTTTGGTTTTTCCTTCATCTCGCCATTCTTGCATTTTCTGAGCCAAGGTTTGTTCTACCTTGTCTTGGTCTTGAGTTAACGCATAAGAACAAGTACTCACGACATTATACATTCCTTCTTCTTTGGCGGTTCCAATATCGAATTTACAATGGAAATGGATTTTTTCACCTGGTAGTTCTTCACTGATTTTTGGTCGTAAACGTAAAAATTCAATGTAATAACCAGTATAATCATTCGGTGGGAAAATGGCACGTACATCTTTTTCGCTTAAATAAGTATCGGTTGAAGTATTCTTGATTTTGAAGTTTTCCGTCGTGACATACATGACTGAATCGGTATCATTTTCCACTTCGACTTCTAATAAATAATTTTTTAAAGGTAAATTGTCGAAATCCTTGATATGCACAGGAATACAAGCCAAACGTTGTTTGATGATCTCATTATTGAAACGGGTGGTATTGGTCAAAATGGTACATTGATTTTTCTCATAAGGAGTGGTTCGGAATACGACTTGAGGAATATCACTTAATATGGTTCTGCGAATCGCATTTGCTAAACTCACATTGGTACCAGATAAGGTAAATAGGAGACTATTTTTTTCTTCGTGGATATTATCAATTTTTGGATTCATTTTGCAAAAGTTTCAAGTATATATTATGTAATTATCTTTTTAAATAACAATCAAAGAGAGAATTTGAATTCAATTTTCCTGCCACTTTTGGAAAAGTGGCGCAAAACTAGGTGAACCTCTATAGAACTGTAGGTTCGATGAGGGTTCCCCTATGATCACTCCCTCAATATTAAGATCAATATATTTTTGGCGCGGGCTCTACAATAATTTTTCACAATGATATTATGCTTCGCAAAATATTATTGTCTTTTTTCTTTGTAGAAACTCGGCGCGGCAAAAATACAATCAGGTGTTTACTTACTTTTCTTGAACAATGCGTAAAATATAAATATATATACAATTTATACAATTTAAATATATAAATATATAAATACAAATACATGTATTTTGATATAGTCATTCCAGTAGGTCCAAATGATAAGGATGTTATAAATAAACAAATTGAACATACAAAAAAAAATATCATTGGTTTTAGAAATATATATCTTATTAGTTATGATGCATCTTTAATAATTGAAGACTGTATTACCATACCAGAAAATATTTTTCCATTTTCATTAGAAACCGTTTCTAATATTCATGGGAAAAGAGAACGAAATGGTTGGTATTTACAACAATTATTAAAATTATATGCTGGATTTATTATACCAAACATATTAGATAAATATTTAGTCATTGATGCAGATACTTTTTTTTTAAAACCAACTAGTTTTTATGAAAATAAAAATGGTAAATGTTTATACAATTACGGTAGAGAATATCATTTTCCTTATTTTATTCATATGTACAAATTAGACGCAGAATTAATAAAAATAGATCGATTCAAGTCTGGAATTTGTCATCATATGTTATTTGAAACAAAATATGTGAAGGAATTGTTTGAAATCGTTGAAAAGAAACATAAGAATGATTTTTTTTATAATATTTTCTTGAAGAATGTTACTGAATATGATTCCTCTGGTGCTTCCGAGTATGAAATTTATTTTAATTTTATTCTAAGTAAACATCCAAATGAAATGGAGATACGACCGTTAAATTGGACGAATATCAATCATTTAAATTTAAATCTATTAAATGAATTTGATTATGTATCTTATCATTACTATGGTAGGGGGACATACGTCCCCCCTACGACCCCCTCCTTGGTAGGGGGACATACGTCCCCCCTACGACCCCCTCCTTGGTAGGGGGACATACGTCCCCCCTACGACCCCCTCCTTGATGTTTTTAATTATTGTATTGGCGCGCGAGTTTCTACAAAGAAAATGACAATGATATTATGCTTCGCGAAATATAATTGTATAAAATGGTTGTAGAGCCCGCGCCAAAAAGCCTTCGCCATTAACAAGGAGGGGGTCGTAGGGGGGACGTATGTCCCCCTACCTAACGCGTTAAACTTGTCCTCAAAAAAAACTTCTTTTAGTATAATTATGAGTTCCATACTTTATTATAGTAATTTTTGTAAACATTCACAAACCCTCTTACAAACTCTCTCCAAACAGCCGTCGTCCAAAGATATTCATTTTATTTGTATTGACAAAAGAACGAAAGATGACAAAGGAAAAACCTTTATTCTTTTAGAAAATGGCCAAAAAATCATTATGCCAGAAAACGTGAATCGTGTACCTGCCCTTCTCTTATTGAATCAAGGATATCAAGTTTTGTATGGAGAAGCAATATCGAATCACTTGAAACCTCAGCAACAAGTTGCAGTTCGGCAAGCGACACAAAACAATTTAGAACCAATGGCTTTTTCTTTTGGTGGTGCAGGGTCTTTTGTCTCCAGTGACCAGTACAGTTTTTTAGATATGGATTCAGATGCTTTATCTGCCAAAGGAAATGGAGGCGTGAGACAAATGCATAATTATGTGGATTTGAATTATAACGATAAAATATCAACCCCTGATGATGACCATGATTATAAGGGATCCAATAAAATTTCGAGTGATTTAACAGTGGAAAAACTACAACAACAGAGAGAACAAGAATTACAGAAAGTAGTTGGTGGCGGAGGGCCAAGACCTTATTAAATATAGTATATTAAAGTGATATCACAATGATATAAAAATAAAAAATAAAAAATTGAAATGATTTTCATTTTTTTATTTAAAATCATATAAAATAAAAAAGTAAGTTAAAAATTTAAAATTAGTTAAAACAAAATGCCACAAGCAGAAAATATGAGTGAATTAACCGTAATTCAATTATTACAAGACGATGGAATTCAAGTAACCATTGACAGAGGAAGACCACAAATTCGTTTTGAAGAATGGATGGCTCAAAACGAACATCGTGAAGAACCCCTTTCTTTCCGAAACAACGGTGAATCTCTTTATCAAAGAAGTTTTGTCAATCGAGGTCAACGACTCATTGATGTTGCTCTTATGAGTGAACATATAACAGTTCGAAGAAGAAGACCCGAGGAAAGTTGTTCCTTTTGTCTTTGCCGAGGTCATAATGTTGTATTTTGTGGCAGTCCAGAAAAGGTAAATATCGAAAATTGGGCAAAGCGTTTCTTGAATATTGTCGATGGACAGTATAAGAATGAAACGCCTGCTTCATTACGAATCATTTTGAAACACTTTTTAATGGGTGTTACGCTTAATCCGATGGATGCCCCAATTCTTATGTTATACTTTGTAGTATTAGGGATTGGAAGTCCTAGTTCGGCCGATAAAAACATCAATTATTCCATCCATAAAATTATCAATCAGATTTTGAGAATTCGTACTCGAAATATTTTTCATGGTGGAACGGATGAACAGCGTGAAGTAATTCAAAAGGACCGTTTGGAACAAGAAGGAAATGAAAGAACAGTAAGATTAAATGATCTTTTGGAATTGTATAATTGTTACAATGAAAAATTGTATAGTTATTATAATTATAAATTCAATGTAACTCAGTATGAATCAAGTTCAAATATACCATTGGTAAATGAATCCCTCTTTCGATTACGTAGTGAAATATTATGTGAGTATGATGTTTATAAAAATGCCGTAGAAATGTTTCAAAGAGATTATCCGGAGGATCCGCATCCAGAAATCCTATTATTTGGTGAAGTCTTAAATGAAGAGGTAGAATCGGTATTGACACCTTATCCTTCTCTCAAATTGGTTTCCGCATGTTCTATTGTAAAAATAAATAAACAAATATTATTACCTGAGGAATACGAGAGTTGGACAGATATTGAATGCCCTGTTTGTTATGAGATGATTGAAAAAGATAAGGTTTATATGACCAATTGTGCCCATAAATTTTGTTATGATTGTATTACAAAAACATTAAATATAAAAAAAGAAAAAAGTTGTCCTTGTTGCCGTGGAACAATTGTAGAATTAGTGAATAAATCTTCCACTTTTTGAAAATCCACTTTTCCCAAAAGTGGATTTTCAAAAAATCAGGGTGTAAAATGAGGGATTTGTTATAGATTTTTGCTCCACTTTTTTATTTTACACCATTGAAGATTTGAAATGGGACAATTTATTTGTCCCATTATAAATCTTCAAGGGTCTAAAATTGCCCAAAGACTCGCCTCGGCGAGCAGGGGCTTTGCGATTTTATATCATAATTCGGCTTCGCCGAATAATAGAATATAATAAAGTTAATTTATTAGTAACAAACTAACAGTTACCTTTAGACATTCTAAACGCAGAGCCATGTTGCTTCGCTGAGTGTCGGCGTTTAGAATGTCTAAAGGTATAAATTATGCAATTATGTATTGGTTCAGTTATAATTGCACCAGAAGAGCGTAAGGGAATTATAAAAATTTTAATGTGTAAAGGTGTAAATAATACATAATAATATAAATATAAATACATAATAATATAAATATAAATACATAATAATATAAATATAAATACATAATAATATAAATATAAATATGATAATTACTATAATTTGTGGCGGTTCTGGAAGTATTAATATACAAAAAGGAATAAATCAAATATACCCTAATCTAAATATAAATTTTGTAATTAATGGTTATGACGATGGTAAATCAACTGGCGTATTAAGAAAATTATTTCCAAATACACTTGGAATTTCTGATTTTAGAAAAAATCAAATTTTAGAATATAAATTAATATATGGTACTAATAATATATATAACTTATTAAACCATAGATTTAGTAAATTTAAACCATATAATTATATTATTGAATTAATTAATAATACAGATTTTGATAATAATCAAAAATTAAAAAATTTTTTATTAGATAATACTAAATATTTTTTTGAAACAGAACAATCAAATCAAATAATTTATGAAGATTTTAGTTTTATGAATATTATATATTGTTCTTTGCTTGATAAAAATAATAATAGTTTAGAGATTGTTTGTAATATAATTAAAAATGAATTAAATTTAAAAAACAATATTTATTTAAATTCTAATGAAAATTTAATATTAAAAGGTATTACAAAAAATGGTAATATACTATTAGATGAAACAAGTATTGTAGATTTCAATGATACGAACGATAAAATTATTGATATTTTCTTTAATAAAGAAATACCTTTATTAAATGAAAACACAGAAGAAATATTAAAAAAATCTGATATAATAATATTCTCTTGTGGTACACAATTTAGTAGTTTAATTCCTACATATAAAACAAAGTTGTTTAAAGAATCAATTGAAAAATCAAAAGCATCAAAATATCTTATTTTAAATTGTGATTATGATAAAGATATAATTAATTATTCTGGGGATGAATTATTAAATAAAATAAATGAATATTTACCATTAAATAATATACAAATTATTATTTCCAATGATATGAATAAAAATTTATTTCCAACCAATACTAACTATAGTTATATAAATATTCCTTCATTAATAAAAAATAATCAACATAATGGTTTTATTTTATGTAAATACATATTTAAATATCATTTTAATTTTTATTACAATAAAAACTATATTTTTGATTATGATTATACTTTGTTTGATAATGAATTTATAGAAGTTTCAAATGAAAATATAAATTTACTAAAAACAATAAAAAATGCAACTATAGTTACTAGTAATTGTTTTTCAAATTTATTAAATATTGAAGGAGTTAATATATACTCTAATATTGCCAATATTTATAATAATGAAAGAGTTATGGATGAAAGTTATATTTTGAATAATGAAGATGTAAATAAAATAAAAGAAATTATTAATAAAATAGATATAAATAAAAGATTAATTATTCAAAATAGAAAAAATATATCTGTCTCTATAAAACAAATTACAAATCGTAATGATATAATAATTGAAATAAATAAACATTTATTATCTACAAATTATGAAGTAATAAAAACAGGTAAAACAACAATTGAATTTATTAAAAAGGGTTTGAATAAAAGGAAATTATTTATAAAAGAAAATTTTTTGAACGACAATTATACATACATAACTGATAAAAATGATATAGAATATACTTCAAATGATAATATTCGGTATATGGAGATAAAAAATATTTATACAACAAATATATTTTTAAAATCAATTATAATGAATGAAAAATATGACTTTTGTATCATTGTTGGAGGAATAAATAAAAGAATGAATATAAATTATCCAAAATGTTTAATAGAAGTAGATAATGAATTAGTATTAATGAAAATTATCAACAGTATAATGCCATATGCAAATAATATATTTATATGTGGAAATTATTATTATAAAACTCATTTTATAGAATTTGAAAAAAAAATAGAAAATATGATAAACGTTAAGGTATTATATTTTAATTCTATTGATAATTCACAACCATATCCAAAAGGAAATGGAGAAACGATTTATCAATTATTAAATAATATATGTTTAACAAGAAAAATATTTATTATGTGGGGTGATATTTTTATATCTGATAATAAAATATTTGAAGAAATGTATAATCTTCATTATGATAATGATTTTTTAATACCGACTATTTATGAAGAAAACCCTTATGCATATCTGATAATAAATGAAAAAAATAATGTAGAATGTATTGAATATAAAAGAAATAAACCTATTTTATTTGGTTATCACGACCAATGTATATTTTTGTGTGATAAAAATAAAATAAAAAATAAAATGGAAATATTAATAAATCAAGAATATGATGAATTGAATTTCTTAGATATAATTAAACATTTAGGAAAAGTAAGTTATTATGAAACAAACTATAATATAAAAAGTTTTAACGTTCAAAGTGAATTATAAATATAATATATTATATATAAATAAATGAATAATTTTTATGAAAAATGTCATTTTATAAATGAATGCAATCAACCTTTAGATAATTTTGCAAGAAGAGTTGAAGAAGGTTCAAGATATTTAATAGAAAAATATATTACGAGTGATATGAAAGTATTAGAATTAGGTGCAAGATATGGAACTGTAAGTGTTTGTTTAGATTTTATATTAAATGAACCTAAAAATCAATTAGTATGTGTTGACCCAGACCCAAATACAAAAGAGTGTTTATTATATAATAAAAATATCAATAATTGTTCTTTCAATATTTTTAGTGGAGCTATTTCATCAAATAATTTATATGTATGTCATAATGGTTGTGGTTGGGAGACAAAAACTTATATTAATCCACCAACGAATCTTTCATGTCAAAAAATTCAAACTTTAAGTTTAGAAGAAATACAAAATATGTATAATATACAATTTAATTGTTTGTTAGCAGACTGTGAAGGATTTTTATTACAATTTATTCAAGAAAATGAAAATTTGTTTGATAATCTAAAATGTCTAATATATGAAGAAGATTGTGGTAAAAATCATCCAATAAATGGTACATATATAGATTATAATGAAGTTGAAAGTTTTTTACTTTCTAAAGGATATGAACTTATTGAAACATATATTGATTTTATTGGTTTAAGTAATAAGGTTTGGATAAAATTATAAAAATATAAAATAATATTATATGGAAAATTTTCACATATTTATAGCATCTTGTTATGAGGGTTTAAATATTCAAATACCAAGATTAATAAATAATATATTAGAAGTAAATATACCAGTAAATTTTGTTCATTTTATAGTTGGTGGATGTCCTGATAATAAAATATATTATGAAAATGGTATAGAAATTATTAATGTAACATATAGATGTTTTGAATTTACCCCTCATATTTACATTGTGAATAATTCAGACAAATATGATTTTAATTATGCTTTTTTTACACATGATACAGTGAAATTTGGAAAAAATTTTTATAATGTAATATTAGAAGATATAATATGTTTAAAAAATACAAATTTTAACACTATGAAAATTGAAAATTCAATGCCTTCAATGAATATTGGAATTTATAGTAAAAATATAATATTAGAAAATAAAAATACTCTACTAGAATTATCATTAAATACAAATTGTAAAAATGAATTAATGAAATTAAAACATCACCTTGTTAAATTCGAAGACTTTATTTTGAACCAAAATAATTATAATAATGGAGATATTTCTGAAAATATTCCCCAAAAACTTGTAGGAATAAATAATACTTTGGCCAATGGGTTATTAAGAGTTTTTAAACGAATTGATTTTATTAAATACCAATCTAATGCAAATACAATACAAAGTATTGATATCTGCAAGATAGATATTGATTAAATTTATAATTATATATTTGCAAAGTCAAAATATCCTATCCCATTTCGCTGGCAGTTATCAAGGTGATACTGATTGTGAATTTAAAATCTTTAATTGTGTAAAAAATATAATAATAAATATTGAATATTATATAATTCAATAATTTTAAAAAATAACTTAAAAAAATCTCTTAAGTTATTTAATAGTAGAATGTCGGCCAATAAATCCAGTATTTTAACCATCTTTAATGACCATTTTTTCGAGTTTGTTAATGATGTACAAACTGTTTTTCCGGATGATGTAGATATTCTTACAACCAAGAATTCTCTTACGTTGATTCGTAAAGCAAACCCAAAGATGATTATTAAAATATGGACTACTTATATTGTACAAAAATATCAAAAAGAAATTGAAGCAGGAGATATTCGTTTTTTCTTGGAAAAGGATTACAGTGAAGATTTACAAAATACAGACCATTCCAAAAAAATTATGGATGCTATTAATCGTTTAAGAGAACCGATTCGTAATATGAGTGTTGAAGAACAACAAAAGACCGTGAAATATATTCAAAATTTGACAAAGTTGGCTTTGGCTTATGAATAAATCCAATTTTTCTTTTTTTTACACCTTTGTCAATCATAAGCGCTCACAAAGTGGGCGTTTTGAATGTGCAAAGGTGTAATAGCCTGGTAACCGTTACCTTTGTTACTGATTAACCGTCAACTAGTCGGCGGTTTAATTGACCAAAGGTGTAAAAATAATATTATTTATGATACAAAATATTATAAATAATATAAAACCAATCGAGTTTAACTTAAAAGAAAAATATATATACTACTATAAATATTAAATGAGTGAATTACCAGCAATCCCAGAAGAATTTACCAAAGTCATTAAAGATTTTGTAACCGACATTCAAACTACTTTTCCAGAATTTAGTCCTTTAATGTCCAAATGGTGGAAATCAAGAAAAGATTTCGAATATATTGAAAGTCTAGAAGAAAGAGAATCGAAATTTTTGGAAGCGCAAGGGAAAAGTATTCAATTATTACATCGATTCTGTACGAAGAAATTTCCTCCACGTTTTTTCGATATTCTTTATCAAAACGAAGAGATTTTCAAGGAAGATTCTGAACAAGATACTGAATTCTTACCCCATATTCATTTCAAAACATTATGGGATTTAGATATTAGTCAAAAAACCAAAGACACGATTTGGAAATACTTACAATTGATTCTTTTTTCCATTATTGGAAATTTAGAAAATAAAGAATCTTTTGGGGGAGATACTGCCAAGTTATTTGAAGCGATTAATAATGAGGATTTCAAAAGTAAATTGGAACAGACCTTGGAACAAATTCAAGGACTTTTTCAAAAAGGTCAAGAAGACGAAGAAGGTGATAAAGAAGAACAAGAAGGCGAAGGTAATACAAATACCAATACAAACAATCAAAACAAATTTCCTAATGCAGATGAATTACACAACCATATCTCTGGAATGATGAATGGAAAACTCGGGCAATTAGCAAAGGAAATTGCCGAGGAGACGGCCGATAGTTTTAATTTGGATATGGAAAATACAGGAGATATGAAAGATGTCTTTCAAAAATTAATGAAGAATCCTACCAAATTAATGGGTCTAGTGAAAAATGTAGGTGATAAATTGGACAGTAAGATGAAATCAGGAGAAATCAAAGAAAGCGAATTAATGGCCGAAGCCACCGAAATTTTCAATCGTATGAAAAATACGCCTGGAATGGGTGGAATGGGAGATATTCAATCGATGTTAAGTAAAATGGGATTGGGAGGTGCAGGTTCAAAACTAAATACAGGTGCAATGGAAGAACAAATGAAACGTAATTTGAAAATGGCACAAATGAAAGAGAGAATGAAGGCAAACATTGGGAAAAGGAATGTTGTTCCAACGACAGAACCCGTAAATCAACTACCCCCTCAATTCACAGAAGAACAATTGGTTGAAATCTTTGAAAAAGAGGATTCCGCCATAAATCATGAAAAAAGTGTGAAAAAAAAGAAGGGAAAATCAAAAAAATAAAAGAAATAAAATGAAAAATAATATTCTTCAACCTTGTAGATTTTTTAATGTATTTAATTCCGGATATTTTTCTAATAAATAATTGAATTTATCACTTGCAATATATCTCCATGCATTATGTATTCCAAAACTAGTTTCATTAAAAACTGTTTCAATAGAAAAATGTTGTGCTTCTTCAAAAGAAGGTCGATTTAAAGGAATTATGTTTTGAGTACAAAAATAGATATCCTCATTATTAAAATGATAGGGAACATTATTTATGATTTCTAACATTTTACTTTTTCTACGTAAAGATAATCCCCCATTTCCTACACATTCATCCCAATGCCAAGGTGCGCCTACATAATCATATTTTAAAAAATCATTGATCAATAATTTATTTTCTTTGAAAATCATCGTATCTGTTTGAAACATTAAAAAAATTTCACTAGGTATACAAGAATAAAAAAAAGGATTAATAACAAACATACTATATTCAATTAAATTGTTAAAATTATCTATGTTTAAATTCACATATTGAATGACTCGATGTTTATATTGAGGTAATTGATTCTCCATAATATCCATAATGTATTCATAATTTTGATTTCCGTGAAAAATAACAAAGGACCATTCATCGGATAGATTTTCAAAAAAATTATTTAATACAAATGGTAGCGCCTTATGTTTTCTTGGCTCAATAAGTACAGCAGTATATTTTGTCATTATCTTTTTATAATAATAAAATATATAAATATTTAAATTCAAACTTATCCGTGAAAAACGGAACGATACATTTTTAAGGCCAGTTCTTTTTGTTTTGAATAATCCACGATTGGACAAGGATATCGAATCCCGCCTTTTTGATATTCCTTACATTTCTCTTCCCAGTTAAGAATATCTTTACTAGGAACTTCGCTTAATTCAGGTATCCATTCTTTGACATATTTCGCATCTGGGTCATATTCTTCTGCTTGATTCCAAGGATTGAAAATCCGGAAATAAGGCTGAGAATCCGCCCCGGTTCCAGAAGTCCATTGCCAATTTCCATTATTCGATGCGGGGTCATAATCCACTAATGTTTGGGCAAAATATTTCTCTCCTTCTTGCCAATTGAGTAATAGCGTTTTTACTAAAAAACTACTAACGATAAGTCTTGCACGATTATGCATATATCCGGTTTCATTCATTTGTCTCATTCCTGCATCTACTACTGGAAATCCGGTTAAACCTTTTTTCCATGCCTCTAAATGACCTGCATTTTTGTGCCAATGTATTTTTCGATAACTGGGCTTCATGGGTCCTTCTAATGCATAAGGGAAAAAGTAAAGAATATTCATATAAAAATCGCGCCAAATCAATTGTCTTACAAATGCCTTATTTTTATGAAATGCTTTATAAACTTCGCGAATTGAGAGACAACCGAATTTAATAAATGCAGAAAGTTGCGAGGTATTTTCACTCAACGTATTGTGTAAATTATCATAATGAACTTGTGTTTTCATCGCTTGTTTCAGTGTTTTTAAGGCATTTTCTCTCCCTCCATAAACCAAAATATCTGGATTTGGTTTTCCTACAAATTTTGTATATGCTTCTTCTAAGGTAATACGGTGTTCCATTTGTTTGTTTGATTTTTGGAAAGGAAAGGAATGTACCTTTTTAGGTTCTTCGATTTTTTTTTTAAGACAAGTCTCATAAAAAGGAGTGAATTTCTGATATGGTTTTCCCGATGATGAAAAAATGGTCTCGGGTTCGTGTAAATAATAATCAGGAACGATATCCAAACCTATTTTTTCTTTTTCGCAAAGTCGGACTATTTTTGAATCTCTCTCGATTGCATAAGGTGTATAGTCCTTGTTAAAACATATATACTCGATATCTAGAATTTGAATCAATCGATCAATAACGGTTTCATTTTTTCCATAAAAACAAAGTAATTTTCCTCCTTGTTTTTCGATTTTTTCAGATAAATCCATAAGAGATTCAATCATAAATTGAACAGCATTGGTAGATTTAAAGGTATTTGCTTTTGATACTTGTTCTGGTGTGAAAATAAATACAGTATAAATATTTTTACATTTGGTTTTCATGAATTCAAGACCATTGTTATCGATGATTCTTAAATCACGGCGAAAAATAAAAAGCCCGTTTTCTACTTTGTCTCTTTTCAAATTGCTTATTTTCTCTGTTTTTTGCATTTTATTTTATTATAATCAAATGTTTTTATATTATGAAGTGATAAAAAAGAAAGAAGAAACAAGAAAGAACAAAGAACAAAGAAGAAAGAAAATTGAATTTCACCTTTGTAAATAATTCAAACAAATTATATTATAAAATATATATTTAAAGATGACGGAATTAGTAACTGAACCTGATATTTATTGTCCAAGCATTGATGAGAATGGAAACTATATGGACCGAATCCCTTCTTTCCATATCATGAAAAAAGGGGTTTTATGTCCTTGTGGGTCAAGAAAGGATAAAGTATATGAAACACATAGTGTATTTTCTGCGCATACAAAAACAAAAGTTCATCAAAAATGGTTGTCAACCTTAAATATGAATAAGGCAAATTATTATGTTGAAAATGAGAGTTTAAAAAATACAATTTATAATCAACGATTAATCATTGCAAAGTTGGAGAGAGATTTGAATAATCGAATCATGACGATTGATTATTTAACCCAACAATTGAATAAAAATACAAATACAAATAATACAAATAATACAAACAATACTATAAATTTACTAGAGTTTGATTAATCGATTAAATATATGTATGTATCAAAATAGTATTATTTAATAAAAAGATGTAAATACTTTTTTATTAAATGATTATAGAAATATATTTTATATTATATATTTTAACAATGTTTCAACATTATTTAACTGCAGGAAAACATATGATATGTGACTTAAAAAACATTCAAAATAAAGAATTATTGAACGATGCGGATAAATTAAATGAAATGTTGGGATTGATTTGTCGTGATTATCAGTTTCAAGTGGTTGAAAAAATCCATAAAGTGTTTCATCCTGAAGGTTGTACAATTCTCTATTTATTATCTGAATCGCATCTTTCCATACATTCCTTTCCAGAAAAGAATTTTCTCTCTTTTGATATTTATACTTGTAGAGAATATAAAGATAATACAGAATATTTGGAAATATTTGACGGTTTACTTGATTCTTTAAAAGCAGACAAGTCTTCAAGTACGTATCAAATAATTGACCGATACTTTTGAACAAGATTACTTGCAATTTCTGTGAATTATTTATTTTATTTTAGGTATAATATAAAGAATGTATAATCAATTGTTTTTATTTTTTTCTTTCCTTTATAGTACCCTATTTGCAACCGATACAGAATGTCCAATGGTGAGCAGTATTGGCGACAGACGTAAAGATACGAGTAAGTTACGTCTTGTTCAATATAATGTAGAATGGTTATTTATTGACTATTATAGTTCATCCGACTGCCCGGGTAATGGTTGCACATGGAAAAATCTAACGGAAGCACAAACACATATGGATTATGTTTCAAAAAGAATAAGGGATATTAATCCAGATATTATTAATTTTTGTGAGGTAGAAGGATGTGATGAATTGAATCTGTTAAAAGATCAATTAGACGGTTCCTATGTATCCTACTTAAAAAAAGGCACCGACACGGCAACTGGACAGAATGTGGGAATGTTAACACGAGTTGACCCTTTACACCTTTGCACCTTTCAATCGCCGATTTATATATCATAATTCGGCAAAGCCGAATTATTGAATATAATAAAGGCGATTTATCGGTTGCAAAGTAACCGTTACCTAATAACATTGAAAGATGCCGACCTTGTGGTCGGCATTTGAAATGTTAAAAGGTGTAAAAACTTTATATAGAACCGAAATTAAATATAATTATCCAATTCCTGGGTCAAGTTGTGATTATACTGGTTCACCCGGTTCTAGTGGAGTGAGTAAACATTATATTACAGAATTTAATTTCAATGGAATGAATGTTGCTTTTATTTCCGCACATTTAATTGCCATTCCAACGGATTCAGCAAGATGCGCGCAGAGAGAAGCACAGGCATCCATATTACAAACCGTTATTGTAGAGTATGTCAATAAAAATTATGAAGTCATTATGATTGGCGATTTCAATGATTATGATGCTGAAGTACTGGATATGAATAGTGATAAACCTTTATCCTCTGTATTAGATATTTTAAAGGGACTACGAGGGGAATACGCCGGTAAATATCAGTTGCATAATATTGCTGAAACGATTGTTCAAAGTGAAAGATATAGCGATTGGTGGGATTCTGACAATAATTGTAATACTTCTTCCAAATATGATTATTCCATGATTGATCACGTTTTAGTTACGGATTTGATAAGAAACCATATTGTAAATACCTTTATTTATCACGAATATGATGAATCTTGTAAAAAATATGATTCTGACCATTATCCGGTAGTCATTGATTTGTTGGTATAGTTTTGCTTCACTTTTTTATACCTTTGGATAATTATCCCCTTGAAGAATTTACACCACATCTATTTATGAGTTAAAAAATGTAACGGTTACCAGGCTATTGAAATAGCGAGAGGTGTTAAATGGATTTTACTCCACTTTTTTTAAAAGTGGATATATATATTATGTTCACAAAAACAATGATTCCTTTTTGGATCAATGATCCAACTATTTTATTAAATAAAAATTATCTAGGAGAAATATGGCCTACTTCTTCCATGACGTATGAACAAAAATTAAACTCCATTACAAGATTGATTATAATTGTTACTCTTTTAGGATATTTAATTACTTTTTCAAGCAAAATTCTTATTTCTGCGATCATTACCGTTGTAATCATTGTTGTTTTATATCAATTTCGTAAACAGAAAATTACAAATACGATCTTGCAAAGCAAAGAAGGTTTTGATGTGAATGGAAATATCATTCCTAGTCTATATAATGAAAAACAAAAACTTAATTCTGAAATGAACTATGTAGCACCAATCACCATTACTAATCCTGAAACATTAGAAACTTATTTGAAGGCGGATTTTCAAGAAGGAACCAAAAAGAATCCATTTAGTAATGTTCTATTAACGGAATATTTAGACGACCCGAATCGAAAAGCGGCTCCTCCCGCTTTTAATGTAGATGTAGATGAAGATATTACCAAAAAAGTGAAAAAATCGGTTCAATTTATGAATCCTGGGATTAAAAATACAAATAAACAATTATATAGTAGTTTAACAGATCAGTTTTATTTAGACCAATCGAATCGTTCTTTCTTTTCAACTGCAAACACGAAAATACCAAATGACCAAGGTGCTTTTGCTAATTTCTTATACGGTGATATGCCTAGTGGTAAGGAAGATACAGAAGAAGGTAAGATTCAAGCAGTCAAGGATAATTATCGATATATCTTATATTAGGGGAACCAATGGTTCCCCTATGACCCCTCCTTTGCCCTTTGGGGAAGATTTTATTTTGTATTTTTCTGTTTTTGTAATTTTAGTAAAAGTTAGGGGAACTTCTATGGAACCATAGGTTCCATGAGGGTTCCTCTATGACCCCTCCTTTGCCCTTTGGGGAAGATTTTATTTTGTATTTTTCTATTTTTATATTTTTAGTAAAAGTTAGGGGAACTTCTATGGAACCATAGGTTCCATGAGGGTTCCTCTATGACCCCTCCTTTGCCCTTTGGGGAAGATTTTATTTTGTATTTTTCTATTTTTATATTTTTAGTAAAAGTTAAGGGAACCAAGGTTTTCATCTAAGATTACACCTTACAAACAGGAACCCTTCGGCTACGGGAACCTATGAGTCTCTCACTTTTAAATTTTTTTGTTTATTTATGAAAATTTTTGATTCCACCTTTTTAAGGTGGAATCAAATATGTTTTGCTATACTTTTTCTAAAAGTATATTATATATAGATAAATGTCAAATACTTATAACTATACTTTTGATAATATGTCAAGAATTGGTTTAGACAGTTGCTGTATTGACCAAGACACCATTCAAAATGTTCAAGCATGTAATTATACTTTACAGAATTATTTTGCCAATGATTGTTCAATGAAAAACCCGATTGCTTTAGCAACAAGTCAACCAGGTGTTTTTTATAATGGAGGAATGCTTGCCGGTGCTGGAGGATGTAACATTGATGAGAGTTCCAAATTACAAATCGGTAGTATTCAAACACATCCAAGGTGTCATATTGATTTATTTCAACGTCCTTTTGCAACGGTTCCATTTTTAGGTCGTGGATCCGTGAATCCAGTGATTGAGGCGCAAATTCAACAAGGAGAACAAATTGTCAACAAACGTAGTGTGAATAATTTAAGTGAACAGAGTTATTTGAATTATCATACCACTCCTCTCTTATCCAATATTAAAAATCGTATTGAAAATCCTAGTTTCTCTGTAGAAGGAGTTGCAAGTGAAGGTTGGATTCGAGGTGGAGTCCCTTCTAGAGAGTTGACCAGAGACAAGGACTATTTTAATAAGCATACCGATGAACAATACATCTAAGGGGAACCTCTACGGAACCATAGGTTCCGTGAGGGTTCCCCTTTAACCCCTCCTCTACCCTTCGGCGATAAAAACTTACGTGTTTCGGCGCGCGAGTTCTACAAAAAAAAGACAATCATATTGTGGTTCGCGATATTTTTTTTGTAGAAATTGTTGTAAAGCCCGCGCGCCAAAAAGCCAATACCCTTAACAAGGTGGGGGTATCCCGTAGGGAAGGGGGGGGGGACTTCCGTCCCCCTACTAGAATAAAAAGTAAAATATTTAAAGATTTACATTTAAATACATTTTACCTTTTATAAATAATATAAAACCAAATGGAGAGAAAAACAGATAGTTTAATGATACCGTATAATATTTTTTACCAATGTCATTATAAAGATTACAAAAATAATCAAGACCTTATTCAAACCGAAGAATTTCAAAGTTTTTCAAAAGAGGAGGAGTATTTTTTAGAAAAAAAAATTTATCAAGATGATTTACTCTCTATTTTTGGTATTGAAAACGAAAGCGAATTTCATGATGACATCATTAATCCCATTATTACAGAATTATGCATTTTATTGGAAAAACAAGAAGATTTAAAATCATTCATGTTATGGTTAGGAGAAGGAGATTTAGAAATGGGATTAATGATTATGTTTTCTATGGATTTATTATTTGTATCTCATCCTTGTTTTTGTGAGTTTTTAGAAAAGGGTCAAATCTCTTCTGAAAAATTGGATTTATTAAAGAGAGAAATTCAAACTGTTTTTGATTCGCATTCTTCTTTCATATAATTGTTTTTTGAGTTGAACAAGAATAAAATACCATTGATAAAATGAGTAATCGTAGATATCAATAATCATAGGATACGGATAGCAATACTCTGTTAAATATTTCATCATTATAAACAGCGGATGTCTTACTCGATAACTTAGAATGATATTTACAATTTCATTAGGTATATATTTCATCATTCATTACTTTATAAAAATAATTAAATAAACGCAATAAAAATGGTTGTATAAGTTATACGTATTATATAACTTATAAAAAATGTATAAATAATATATATTATATATATTATATATAATATGGCATCCACACGTAATAGAAACACACCAGGTAATTATTGTTTAGAACAAAGAGAATATCAACATTCCGAAACATATGCCTTATATAAATATTCCCAATATGGACAAGCCTATGATACACGTTGGGCTGGGAATGGATTGTTACCAGGTCAAATACCCGGGAATCAAATGTCGCATAATGCTGCAGATACAGAGTCTTTTTTATTCGGAATCAATTCTACGAATTTAGTCAATCCTGCACCTTGTTTTGTACCTGAAATTACTCAATTAAAAAGCGCAAATGTTTATGAGAAAGGTCCCGTTTATATTCCAGAGCCTTTGGTCATTGCCAAAAACCAGAGACCTTTTCCTGTTTAGATTTTTTATTTTTTTTATTTTTTTATTCAATTATTATATAGTATGTCTGTCAATCGTAAATCAACAAAAAAAAATAAAAAAACGGTGAAAAATAATAGTAAAAAAAATGATATAAAAAATGACACAAAAAAAAATAAAAAAATATTAAAAACACATTGTGAAAAAAAGTTTTGTGATTTATATACAAGAAAATTATATGATATGTTTAGTGCTTACCTTACAAAAGATCAATTAAAAGATAAAAAATTGCAAAAAAAAATTAAAAATAAAGATATGAAAATGTGTAAATTATATTTTTGCAATGAAGGTTGTAAAGGAACCCTTTTGCAAAAAGGAAAAGGGTTTCCAAAATTAGATAAGATTGTTCAACAAGAAAAAATGTATGGAAAAGAATTTGTCAGGGATCTTCGTAAAGAATTATTCAAGAATAAAACAGATATATTAGTAGATAATGTTCACGAGAAAATACCTGCTGAAATAAGCAAAAATTACAAAGAAAAAGGAGCATTATCTATATGTGATCACTACATACCAAATGGTTCCATTGAATTATTAAGTAAACGAATTATCGAGAAATAATATGAAAAAAATCCTGAAGGATCTTTTTATTTTTATTTATGTTTTTTTTATACGTTTACAATTATTTATATTTGATTGACCATTTTATATTTACTTCAAACGATAGATTTTTTAAAAATATATATAATCCTATTATATTTATTAGGATAACAAATGAAGTATGATTGAATAAATATAATTTAGTTAAAATTATATTTATATACTGATTATTTGAGTTCCATACATTATATATCAATAACAATAAACAAATATATAAACTATTCAAATTATAATTTTGGATAAATTCAGGCATTTTATTTTTTTACTTTTTACATTTATTTATTATCAATTTTTTACCATTCAACATTATGTTCTTCTTTAAAAACTTCAGGATGATTTTGAATCCACTCTTTCTCTTCTTCTTCGTATAATTCTTCTAAACGCACATCTACACGTTCATTTTCTGGATCAACCTTGGCAAATGGAGAAGATTCAAAGAATTGATCCATACTTAATTTATTCAAACGATGACGATGTTCATATGCCCATTCTGGATAAGTATGATATGGAACATTCGTGTTACGTAATAATACAGGTGTAAAAGAATGCATATTATTGATTATCACCGGTAACGTATTGGTAAGTAACTTCTGACGGAATTCTTCATAGGACATTTTCATAATTTCTTCATAATTCTTCATGTTTGAAGAAGGATACCAAGGTTTTGCGTTCATATTTAATTTAAGGATTGACATTTTATTTTCATGCAAATCAAAATGAAAATAAAAAATATTTCAATTTTCTAGTAGGGGGACTCCCTTACCTACGGGAGGGTGTCCCCCCTTACCTACGGAAGACCCCCTCCTTGCTTTTTATCTAATTAACCCGGCGCGGGATATAGACAATAATCTTTAAAATAATATTATGCTTTGCGAAATATTGTTTTCTTTTTCTTTGTAGACACTCGCGCGCCAAAAATATTTAGTTTTCATTCCCCGAAGGGAAAAGGGAGGGGTCATAGGGGAACCGTAGGTTCCCTTAATTAGTATTCAGGAACATGTTTCTTGAACAAACATCCTTGTGCGGATAATCCTTTTATATCTTGAATAACAATCTCAGGATTTTGATTCGAGCAATTCGACATCCATAATTTAATAATACAAAAATTCTTTTTAGGAGATATGGTAATCCCTGAAACACTGTTTACAAAGGATGTTTGCTTACTGATTGTATTACCAACCATTACATAAGTCAATTCTTTCCAAACACTATGTACATCTTTATTTGAAATCTTATAGGAGAAACAACCACCATTACGATTTTTCGGGTCTTCCCAAATAGGTTTAATACCATCACGCATGATAAATAACATACAATTTTTTACTAATACTTCAGGTAATGTTTCAGTAATCGCAATCGCTTCTTCCACATATTCAAAAGTATATATTTTTTTATAACTTTTGATTGACCAGTCTGTATCGTGAGGTAAATGTGCCCATAAAGTCCATTTATTTGATAGACTGTGAAACGGTTGTTCTTGTGCTTGTTCTTCTAAATAAAAATCAGAACTTTTGTTTTGGGTTTCAGTAAGTACGTCCATTGTATTGGTGTACAGAGTTACCATATATATATTTATAATCAATTTTTTTAAGTTGTTTTATTTTATTTTTCTTCTTCTACGATTTCTTCTTCTACGATTTCATCAACTACAATTTCATCAACTACGATTTCTTCTTTTACAAATTCTTCTTCCTGTACAATTTCATCAACTACTACTTCATCAACTACTTCTTCTTCTAGTACTACTTCTTCTTCTACGATTTCATCAACTACTTCTTCTTTTACAAATTCTTCTTCCTGTACGATTTCATCAACTACTACTTCATCTATAATTTCATCAATTACTACTTCTTCTTCATCTATAATTTCATCAATTACTACTTCTTCTTCATCTATAATTTCTTCTTCAACACTATTATCTTCTAAAGAAGGAATATCATAATGATCTTGTAAATCACTTAGTTCCGAATTTTCGATTAAATCAGGCATATCAAAATAGGTAAAATCAAATACTTCTAAGCCATTTTCTAAAATTTGAAAGGCTTCATTTTCATACATTTTTACATTGTAAATGTTAATATCTTTCGTAATGATTTGTACCTGATAATCATTTATTTTATGAAAGTATGAAGAATAGTATGTGTTTAAAAAATAATCTAAAAAACATTTATTAATGATATTCTTTTCCACCCAAAAATAGTAATCGTCACCTACCAATTGAATATTCAAAGGTTCAACCTCTTCGTTGATAGGAATAACAATCAATGATAAAAGATTATAATCAAGATTTCTAAATTCGAAATCTTCTTCGGAAGGTACTTTATGAAAAATCTTCTGAAAGGATACATTATTTTCAAACCTTTCACAAATCATAAAATCATATTCTATTTCTAAATCCACGAATTCTTCTTTCGTACAAGTATAAACAATTTGATTATTTTTGATAAAATCCATGGTTTCTTCTTCTTCTTCTTCCTCTTCCTCTTCAATAACCTCATTATTATTGATACTATTTTGATTTTTATATTCATAATCATCATAATTTTCTTTAAAGATAAAAAATTCGATTAGAAATAAAAATTCATTATAAATTTCCGTTTCTTTTATTTTTTCAATCACAGAAGAAATCGGTTCTTGAATATAAGTAAGATACATTTTTTTTACTTTTCTTGAAGAAATTTGTAAATGACTATATTTATCAATAAAAAAATAGGTAATATTGATAACTGTTTCTTGAAATTTTCTATTGTCATACATATAAAGATATATCATATATACGGGAAAAAAAGTAGATATCATTGCAAAATTTAAAAATATATGCATTAAGTTCATCATTAAAATTATAATGGATGATTATAATTTTATTTACAAATGTATTTTTATATTGTTTATGAAATATATTATTATTTTTATTTCTTGAAGAACACAGCGACACCATTCTTAAATTGACCCACTTTATCACCTACTTCACCATTATCATCTGCATAAATTTCACCATTTTTATTATCCGTTGTGTAATAGGTTTTGGAGTTAATGGTTACTTCAATTACTTCCTCTTCTTCGTCTTCCTCTTCATCTTCGTCTTCCTCTTCATCTTCGTCTTCTTCTTCTTCTTCTTGTTCTTGTTCTTTAACTTCGTGTTGTTCATCTTCTGTTTCTTTAACTTGTTCCTCTTCTTCCTCTTCCTCTGATTCAGCCTCTTCTTCTTCTTCAGCCTCTTCTTCTTCTTCAGCCTCTTCTTCTTTTTCAACTTGTTCCTTTAGTTCTTCTTCGACTTTTTCTTGTTCTTGTTCTTGTTCTTCTTCCTCTTCTTCTTCTTCTGTTTCTTCTTCTTCTGTTTCTTCTTCTTCTGATTCCTCTTCTTCTGAATCCTCTTCTTCTGATTCTTCTTCTTCTTTCTCCTCTTCTTTCACAAATTGATTTGTTTCTTCCTCAACAATTTGATTCTTGATTTCGACATTCTTTTCACTTACTTCTAACTCTATTATTTCCAAAGTAATATTTTCTTTTGGTTTTTCATTCCTTCCATCTTCTAATTGATTGATTCTCTTAGATAATTCATTCATCATATGAAGTAATCGATCAATAATTTGTGTTTGTTCTTTCATAAAAGATTGATTGGATTCAATCATTGTTTTCAATTCATTGATTTGAGTATTCTCATTCTTTACCAAACTCAAACCTTTATATTCCTCTTTCACAACAACATCCTCATAAATTTCAATAACTTCTGGTTCTTTTTTTTCTTTTTTAATATAAACGACATCATCTACATCGTCATCCGCCTCATAAACCATCTTACCTTTTTCAACATACTCTTTCATCATACTATCTAAACCAAAAGCCAATACACAATTTACGGTTTCCAATAATTGTTTACTGTCGTTTTTATTCTTTAATCCATATTTAAGAATATTTTTTAATATTTTTAAAAGCGGTTTTGTATTTAATTGTTCTGTCATTATCTTTCTTTAAAATTCACTTATGTTTATTTATTTGTTAACTATCTTTAAATCAAAATCAATTTTCTATATCTTCCAAAAAACTTCGGGTAAATACATAAATATTAATTGTTTACTTTACTTATAAGAAAGAATGAACCAAGAAACCATTGAGGAAAAAATTCAAATCATATTAAGACAAACGAATTATAACAATGAAGAAGCAGAACAGAAATTGCAAGAAAATAATTATGACCATATCCAAGTAATAAAAAAATATTTAGGTGTTACTGAAAAAAAAGCACCACAGGCAAAAACAAAAAACCAAGAGATATATCGTCAGATACGTAATTTTATTTATGTTCCGCCAAAATATTAGAGCGAGGACTACTTTTTAGGTTTCGATTTCTTTTTATCGAATGGTTTTTCTTGTATAAGACCAGGAATAACAACTGCAGATGGAAATGAAAATTGATAACTGTTAAAAACCGTTATATGATGAATCATATAAACTGATAAACAAACGAGAATCAAAAGATATATTTGTTTGTAAAAGGGTATTTGGAGAGAAAAACTCCCCTTTGTTTCTTCAAAACAATCGCCATTTTTCTCTAGATAAATCACTGGATACGTGCGTTCATAAACGAAAATATCATCTAAAAGATGTTCCATTTGCTTTTCACTTCGTAATGTTTTCAGATTCAAAAAAACGGTTTCCCAAATTGGATGATTTTTGGAGAAGGCCATAAATTGTGGGTTAATTTCAGTATCATTGAAAAAAGGATAAAGATAATACAAATAGGTGGAATAAATATTATTATTTTTTACTAGATAAACAATGTCTTTTTTTTCTCCTTCTTTTTCTTTTTTTTCAAATAGTTTATCAAAATTGAAGTTACACGTTAGATTTACATCATAATAAAGACCGCCATATTCTTTTAAAATTATGTATTTTGCGATAATGGTCTTTGTTTTGATGAACTCTTTTTTTTGATCCGGTTCTGTAAAAACAATATATTTATGCAAATTTTTATACATAGATAAAAAAGTCGGATATTTTTGGAGTAATTTTAAAATAGTAGTATGATCCCAAATCATAAATTCCCATTCTTGATTCGCCTTTTTTACGAATAAATGATTTTTTTTTACTTCTTCTGGTAATTGTTCATATCCTTCTACCCATATATTATGTATTATTTTTGGTATCATCGTGCAAATAATTGTTATATTATTATATATAAACGATATAAATTTATATATAATCATCATATTCTTGAGAATCCTAAATAGTTACTGATTCGATGCTAATAACCCAATATTTGACATAAATTTCTCACCCTTGGTCATTTTTTTCTTTAATAAATAAGAAGCGGTTGTTGAACTCGAATTTACGGTTTGTGAAACGGAAGACGGAATCATTTTATGATTAATAATAAAGTCCTCATTATCTTCGTGTAATTCTGGTAAAATACGTGTTAAAGGTTTATCAACGACTAAAAAAAGTCGTTCATTTTGTAATAAATTACGATATTCTTGAATAGTCAAATTCCCATAAAATTTATCTAATAAATATTGTGGTTTTGGCGCAGGTTTGATGTTTTTATGATAATTATAAATTTTACAATAAAGATGATTTAATAGATGATAACGCTCAAATTTAACAGAATGGTCAATGTTTTCTTCCATTAAATAAGCAACACTACATTCTGGACTACAAAAACAACCGTATACATGATATGAATTGTTTATATAATGTTTTGGAATATAAATTGGTGGATTATCAAAATCATAAGTACACCAAAAACAAGCGGATTTTTTATTACTGGTATTATTAATATGTAAATTATGTTGTAATTGTTTAATTTTATTCCATAATTCTCTTTTACTATTTTTATCTCCCTTATCCAAATAATCATTAGAGTCTTTATTTTTTTCTACATTTTCATTCATTCCATTATTATTTTTAGTTTGGTCAAATAATCCACTATTTAAAGATTCATTTTTCAAAAATTCATAATGGAAATCATTAATAAAATTATAATATTCGACAGGCGAATCATTTTTATTTTGTAAATCTTTTAAAGAACACTTTAAATGTAATATGATATTTATTTTATTTTCTTTATTGTTTTCATTTGATATTAACTGTTGAACAATTTTACCTCCCTTTGGTTTTCTTCCTCTTTTTTTTATATTATTATTTTTATCATTGGTTAATTTTTCGTTTATGATATCATTCTTATTTGATTCACTTGATTCATTATTCATTGATTCATTTGATTCATTAATGATTGATTGAAGATCCACAGAATCTATCTCTAATTCATTTGTTTCATTAATTATATTTGTATCTATATTTATGTTCTCATCTATAGATTCTAAAGGTGAATTATCTATATCTATATTATTTTTTTTTTTGGTTTTTTTTGGTTCATTTGTTTTTTTTGCGGTCATTCAATAATTTTATAGATATTATCATATTTTTGGTTTAAATTGTTTTTTGAATATATTAAGCGAATATACATATAAAAACAATGTAATTTTAATATTACTATCAATATTATTATGAATAATCCTATGGTTTCTATGAAATCAAATTTAGAAGGGACAAGTCATTCACCTTGGATGGAAAAATACAGGCCATCGAATTTTGAAGATATTGTGTTGGATCCTTTAAACAAAAGAATTCTGAAAAATATTATTGAAAAGTCTTATTTTCCTAATTTACTTTTGTATGGTCCTCCAGGAACAGGAAAAACCACGACCATTATTAATTTAATCAAAGCATATCAAGAAAAATTAAATTGTAGAGATTCAGGATTAATTATACATTTAAATGCATCCGATGAAAGAGGAATTGATGTGATACGAAATCAAATACTTCAATTTGTAAATTCAAAAAATCTTTTTTCAAATGGATTAAAATTTGTTATCTTAGATGAAGTAGATTATATGACAAAAAATGCACAACAAGCATTATGTTATTTACTGCAATTTTATTCAAAGAATGTACGATTTTGTTTAATTTGTAATTATATCAGCCGTATTGATGAAAAATTACAAAATGAGTTTATTAAATTACAATTTAATCAATTACCCAAGGAAGAAATCATTTCTTTTTTACAAAGAATTTTTCAGAAAGAAAATATTAAAATGGATAAACAAAAAATCGTTTATATCCAGGAGATATATAAATCGGATATTCGAAGTATGATTAATTTTATACAAGTCAATCAAAATAATTTGAATAAAATGAATGTAATGAATGAAAAAATATGGATGGAAATGACAGATAAAATAAAAAATAAAAATTTATTGCAACAAAATAAATTTATTCAGCAAATAAGTTTCAAATATAATATAGATAAAAAAAATATTATTAAAAATTATTTAAATTATCTCATCATTCATAAAGAAATAACAACCGAATTTTTAAATTTTATTGAAAATTTGGTTCATGTTCAAAATTGTAATCATTCTTATTATATTAATTATATACTTGCAAAATTATCTTATTTTTTTTCTAAAGAACAAGAAATATCAAAACAGCCTGAATTATCAGAAGAAGATAAATAAATATTTTTGTCTTTTTTCCTATTATTTGAATATTCCAAGTAATCACCATAAATAGTAGACCTTAATTTTAATTTTAACATAAATTCATTTGGAGGTGAACTATTGATAGGGTCAAAAATATTATGATTTACACCTTCAGACATTTCAAGTTCTTGGTTATCTTTGTCGCTAGTAAATTGTCTATTTCTTTGGGTAAATGTTGAAAGGCGTAAACTATAAATATTATTTTTGGGTACAGGAATCATGATCGAAGATGAATGACTACAATTCATTATTATTTGAATTTAATTTATGGTTATAAAAAAAATATTATCAATTAAATAATTATTGTATTGTATTGTATCATTAAAAAGTTTTTCAATATACAAATAATTGAAATGAAATAGTAGAAATAAGAGAAAGAATATAAAGATTAAAGATTTAAAAATATAAGAATGCAATCTTCAAAATTAAACACAGATTTGGATGATGAATGGAAAATGTTTTTATTAGGGAATACAAATGAATCCTTGAATAATAATAATAAAAATCATAAAGAAAAACAAATTATAAAAAATGAGTTACATTTGGTCAATGATTATTTGGATGAAGTAAAAAATGAATTTCTAGATTCCGAAAATATAAATATGATGAATGAAGATTATCCTAAATGTACCCCAATTTATATTTCTACAAAAACAAATATTGCTTATTTAAATACACCCATTGATATAAAAAACGTATTTTGGGATATTCCTATTATTTATTATTCAAAAGCAGAAGAAGGTATTATAAAAAAACAGATTAAACTAAACTCCTTATCTGCAAACGAATTAAAAGATATTCAAACACGTTTACTAAATGAAAAATATTTTGAAGAACATATTATTACTCATATTGATAATACCAATAGTGAAAATTCATACAATGACCATTCGAAAAGAATTATTTTCAAAGATATACGTAAGATTAGTATTGGGCTTTCTAAAAAAGATATAATGAGTTATCGTAATAAAAAAAAAAGTGCTTTTTATAATTGTTTTGTTTTGATTTTGCGTTTAAAAATAGGCGAAATCTTCAAAGAGTTTCATGTGAAAGTATTTAATACAGGAAAATTGGAAATACCTGGAATACAAAGAGAAGAGGATTTTCAAAGAATATTGAAATATATTATTGTTGTTTTAAAACCATTCGTCAAAAATACAACGGAAGATTTAGATTATAAAAAAGATAGCACAGAAACTGTTCTTATTAATTCGAATTTTAATTGTGGTTATTATATTAATCGTGAAGTGTTTTACGATATATTAAAATACAAGTACAATATTCAAGCAATTTATGACCCTTGTTCTTATCCAGGTATTCAATGTAAATTTTATTTTAATCCGGATATTCACGTTCAATCTGGGTCACAAATCTCAGAACAAAATAAAGAGATTTATAAAAATATAAGCGAAGTATCCTTTATGGTATTTCGAACAGGAAGTGTACTCATTGTGGGGAAGTGTGATGAAAGTATTTTATTTAAGATCTATGATTTCTTGAAGGATATTTTTCAAAAGGAATACAGTGAAATTGGTGAGAATTTAAATACTACTTATTTGAACAAGGGGGATCAAGTGAAAAATAAAAAAATAAGAAAGAAGATAATGTATACCAATTTACTAGAATAATCAAAATTCTTTATCTTTCCATTTCTCATGTTTCAGCCATTGAATATGATTTTTAATATCATCTGTATTTTTATTTTTTTCTAGTATTTTTTCATATATTTTACGAATCAATTGATTCATTTTAACATCATTGTCCGATTTCCAATCATTTTCGTAAATAAATTCCATAATAGTATATTTGAACACGTAAATATATTCATTGAATATTTCAAAGATGTGTTTTTCATCCTTCGTTAAAACATCGATATTTTTACGATAGGTCTCATTGACCTGATAAATCGTTTTTTTATAAACATATAGAATCGCATCATTTGAATTTAGTTTTAAATAAGAAATCTCTTCTTCTGAAATTTGGTCGATAAATTCAACATAATAATAAAATGCCTTTTGACTATTATAATAGGTCATATTTAAATTTTTTGTATAAAGCAATAAAAAACGAAACACATGAGTAATGGTATCTAATCCACGAATCATAATGTATTTAGAAAGGTTGGTTTTTTTAATTTTGATATTTTCAAAAATATATTTAATATATTCCATGATTAATTCCAAATATTTATCGACGATTTCTTTCCAATGATAATTTAGTATTTTTTTGTAATTATTCGGATTATTCAATATATAATTATTTTGTAATTCAGAAGTTTTATTCATTGAATTTGAATTTATTATATATATATTCTTTTAATTAAATTACGATTTAAAGACAAATTTTTTTTATTGTTATAAAGAAATGTCAGAAAAACCTTCTCAAAATAATACAAGTCAATCACAATCTACAGAAAATAATTTTAAATTACCTAGTGAAGTTACCTTAAAACATGCAAGTAAATTGGCCATTATTGAAGATAAACCTATTATGTTAGATTATTGGACCTCTTCTTTAGATAAAACATCCCTTATTGGTGTAAGAGAGACAGGTGAGAAATTATTAGTAAAGAGTGAAGATGAATATACGAGTCCAATTGCCAAATTCTATAAAAGCGCAACGGAATATATTGTGGTTACAGAGAATTCCATTTATATTGTTTCTTCGGAAATTATAAGTCGAAAAATTTCTTAGAATTTTATTTATTATGATATCAAAATACGAAATATTGTTTTTGAAATCATATATTACATTATTTATGTTATTAGATCAATGTTCCTTTAATCATTATTATTACTATACTGAGAAACAGTTAAACGGTCAATACCTACATTTTTATAAAACGTACCACATCGTTGGGTAGAATTACAAGAAGTGGCACGTATCATTTTTGCTCTTCGAACAGATGCATTTACGCCTCCTACACCTGCACCAGATACATATTTGTTATAAATATTATAATCTTGACCAGTAATTAATCCAATGCACGGGTTTCTTCTCGCTCCTCCTCCACCACTTTTTTTAAAGGCAAAACCTCCTTTTCCATACCAAAATTGTCCGTTCGGCATTTTATATATAATATACATGTTTAAAATAAAATATATCTATCTTTTTCTAAAAAACAAGATAGATATATTTTCTTTCATTTTTCAGAAGTATAAAGATATAAAATATTTTTATTTAATTATTATATTTATGCAAGAAATATCTAGAGAGAAATCAACAATCGAATTATTTCATCACGAAATAAATATATTAAAAGATATTATAGAAAAAATAACCGTAAGTCCTTCTGAAGACCCTGAAAAATTTTGTATAAAATTAAAAGAATTAAATGTATTAGTTCCTCACCGCATTAAAGAAAGATTGAGAGACTTTGCACAGAATGGTTCGGGAAGCGGGTTTTTAATTATCAAACATATAGAAATTGTAGACAGTGAATTACCAAAAACTCCAAAAAATAATAAATATAAAGTAGGAGAAACTACTTTTTTGGCCAAAATTCAGGGTTTATTAATGAGTATCATTAGTGATTTGGTCGCATACGAAGCAGAAAGTTATGGCCGTTTATACCAAGATGTCGTCCCCATGAAAGAGATGGAAACAGTTCAAACGAGTGTTGGAAGTAATACTGAATTAGAAATTCATACGGAACAAGCATTTTCTAAATTACGTCCAGATATTCTTAGTCTTGCTTGTTTAAGAGGTGACAAACAAGCATTTACGTATGTTTTACCAGTGAATAAAATTATCAAAAATTTAAGTACTGAAAAAACGGATTTACTTTATCGTCCTTTATGGAAAACAGGAGTCGATTTATCTTTTAAAATCAATGGTCACGAATTTATCGAAGGAGATATAAGAGGTCCTCTTACCATATTACATGGTAGTAAAAATGACCCAAAGTTGATTTTTGACCAAGATTTAATGGAAGGCGTTACTGAAGAAGCAGATAAAATGATTGAAAAAATAGTAGATATTTATTACAAAGAACGCATTGCTTATAATTTGAAACCTGGAGAGATCATTATTATCGATAATAATCGTGCCGTTCACGGAAGGTCATCTTTTTTTCCTAAATATGATGGTTACGACCGATTTTTAATTCGCTGTTTTGGTACATTCGATTATGAGAAAAGTTCATATGCCCGTGGTAATGGAACACATACAATAAGTGCAATTTATAGTTAGTTTACTTGAGTTGTTGGTCAACCTGTTCAAATGCTTGGATTGTTCTTTCGATATCTTCATCATTTATATCGCGATGAACAACTAAACGTATAAGCATAGGCGCCCAGGCAGATATACAAATTCCTTTTTCTTTTAACATTGTTGAAATGATTTGTGAATTTAACGTTTTAGTGCCTTGTAAAAGAATATCCGCAAAAATAATATTACTTTGAATATCCTCTTGAACTTTTAAAAACGTTATTTTTCTTAAACCATTTGCCAAATGTAATGTTCGAATATGGTCATTAATTAATATACCCGATTCAAAATCATCGATTGCTTTTAAACCTGCTGCACCTAATATTCCTACTTGACGCATACCACCTCCCAATGCTTTTCGAATTCTTCTCGCTTTTTCAATGAAAATAGAATCACCAATCAATAAAGAACCAATGGGTGCACCCAACCCTTTTGAAAGACATACGGAAATAGAGGTAACATATTTACCAATTTTATAAGGTTTCATATCTGTTGCAGAGAGTGCGTTCCATATGCGAGCACCATCTAAATGGACTGGTATATTATATGTATCAGCCAAATCTTTTAGACCCTCCATAAAAGAAATCGGTAATACTTTTCCTCCACATGCATTATGTGTATTTTCAATACAAATCATTTTCGTTTGTGGTTCATGAATATCATCGTCACGAATCGCTAATCTTATTAAATTTAAATCCATTGTACCATCTGGTAAATTGGGGACTGTTCTTGGTGATACTCCGCCAAATTGTGCCGCACCCGCTTGTTCAAATAAAAACATATGACTGTTATCACCGACAATAAATTCAGAACCTCGCCCATTACACCAAGTTAAAATAGCAGTTAAATTACTCATGGTTCCAGAAGGGAAAAAAAGTGCTGCTTCTTTATCAAACATTTGTGCTACTCTTTCTTCCAAAATGATAATGGTAGGGTCTTCACGAGAAACATCATCACCAACAATTGCAGAGAACATTGCTTCACGCATTTCTTGAGTAGGTTTGGTTACCGTATCACTGTGTAAGTCAATTATAATCATGATATGAATAATTATTTACTTATTTTTAAATAATTATTTTATTAAATAGTATTGTGAAACGTGACAATTTTGAAACGTCTAATAATTACTATACATACGCGCCATTTTTCCTACACCTAACATTTGTTTTGATTCATATCTTGTAACACCATAATTATATTCTAAGATATCTGTTCTTGGTTTGTTTGATTGAGGATTGGATTGACAAAACCCAGCAGAAACAGGAGTTTGTGCTGGATTAATGTTCAAGAAAACCATATTTTTATAACTTTTTTTCACGGCGTTTGCATCTTGATTACATTGAGTTTGATAATTATACCAAAAATTACGTGTAACTCCTATACTTGGACCAGTTCCCATTTTCATTGGTCCGGAAAAAGTATGAGCATCGATATGATTGATGTAAGACTTGATGTTTCGAATAATCTTTGGTCTACCTGCCATTTTATATAATTGTATTATTTTATTTTTGAATAAATTTTGTTTCTTATTTATTATTTCTTATTTTTAAGATAAACCATCAAAATAGGATGGTAAAATACATTTATTACTAATTTTTCTCATAAATAAATGATCCTTATTTTTTTTAATTTCATTAATAAATTCATTTGTTAAATGTATATATGTCTTTGGAGTACCATCGTTTTCTTCCCAATTAACATATGTTATTTGTTTTTCTAAAAATTGAATATTAAATTTAATACATAAATTAATGAAATAATGCTCATCTGGAGCATAAAAGTTATCACTATACAAATAGGTAAAATCATTATGAATAAAGAATTCAACTGTTTTTCTATCAAGTACCATCCATTGAGATTGTTTTGAAAATTGATTGATGTTAAAAAATTTTTTATTGTTTAAATCATTATATCTCTCAATAGATTTATATGACTCATTAGAAATAATATTTCTATTTGTTTCCTTAATTTTATTATAAATATAATCGTAATTATATAATGGTATCGTTTTATCACTTAATAAAATAAAAAATTCATTTTCATTATTTTGAAATGCTTCTTCAAATAATTTCAATGTGGCTTGAACTAAAGAAATATGAGCGTGTTTTGTTTGAACACGATTTTTAATATAATATTTATGTAACCCGTATTTATTATCTTTAAAATCATGTTTGTTATGTATATAAACATTGATTTTGTCTTCATGATTATGAATAATTTTATGCCATAATTTTGGTTGGGATACATTTGTGTAAGTTAAAAAACATAAAGCCATTTTATGTTTCATTTTATATAATTGTTTATATTTACAAAACAAAACAAAATAAAACAAAATAAAACAAAATAAAACAAAATAAAACAAAATAAAACAAAATAAAACAAAATAAAACAAAATAAAACAAAATAAAACAAAATAAAACAAAA
>Ga0247835_1000633_pt1 | contig 49352 bp, 55 predicted proteins | sample LaCtaG_3_FD_189912 | JGI IMG/M metagenome (GOLD analysis project Ga0247835, IMG submission 189912) | Freshwater microbial communities from meromictic Lake La Cruz, Castile-La Mancha, Spain - LaCruzMarch2015_13.5m | ecosystem: Environmental > Aquatic > Freshwater > Lake | place: Spain: Castile-La...
TAAGTTGCCGCGACGCTGAGGACCATCAGCCCAGATCCATTGCCTTGAAGTTCTTCCTGGCCACATGGGCTGCCGTGCTGGCCAGCATCTCCTGAACTGAGATGCACCCTCAAGGGTGCTCATGGCTCCTCAGAGCAAATTGACGGTGCCAGGGATGCTGCAGGCGCGGATGTGGCGGCGGGCCATGGGGAGTAAGGGGCGAGGCTCGATCAGTGTTCCCAGGTCTGGCGGGGTTGGCCGCGGCCGAGGGTCAATCACGCTTACCAACCCCTAGAAGCGATCAACTGGGCTGGCGGCATCGGCGGATCTCGATGGACAGGATCTCCCCCAATCATGCGAGACCGCATCCATTCCGTCCATAGTGGCCAAATGCCGTTTCATTGTTTCTATAGTTTGAGATGTAGTAAATCTCACCTCTTCGGTCTCCAAGACGCTGATGGTAGTCGCAATCAGTAGGAATGTATTCAAGACATACCTTTACCTTGTCGTTAGCACGATACATGCCTACTGCATGACCAAAAGAGATAGATTCGCTCTGATTGGAAATGCCCCAACCTGGAGCAGATGACATACGGAGCTTACGATAAAGGTAAACCCCAAGGCCATTGGTAAGAATCAGACTAGAGTTTTCTGATCCAAATTCGCCAACCCTTGCACCAAATCTCGAGCTAACTTCTTGAACGAACGAATTGGAGCATTGGCCAACGCGAGTCGGCGCTGGTGCTGCCATTGTCACGGGCGGAATAAGAGAAGCGGATATAAACCAAAGAATTAATGACTTCATCTCGGGTCGGTCGTTCATGGCGGGGGCCGGGAGGGCATGGAGGCTGACGCACCTTTGGCGGCGGTGACCTCGGTGATTGGTTCGGCTTCGAGCACGGCATCATCCTCAGTGGCCTGGGCAGCCTCGGCGATGGCCTGTAGATCGGCGGTGGCCCGTTCGCCGGCGCCCAGGCAGGGTGAAGGCGAAAGATGCCGGAGCGATCAGGGGAGAGCTGGAAAGGCTCAATCACAATCGATCAGATTTCGATTGTCGATATTGTAAAGAGAGAAACCCCTTCCGTTTCTGTGATCGCTGTAATGCCAGCTCCCCCCAAGCGAGTCAGTCAGGTTGTGCATGTCAGCATTGCTTCCCACCCAGACATATGTTTGTCTTGTGCCGTCAGACCATATCAAGGTAAAAGCCCGGCCGTTGTCTGCCAGCGATGCGGCGATCGGTTTCCCTTTGTTGAATTGGCACGACAAATCGTTGGGACGAGTCTGCACTTCTCCCGCAGATGCAAGAATGGCGGTAGCAAGAAGCATAAGTAGCACTAGGCGTGGAAAGTTCTTCATGCTGTTAATGGCCCGTGATAGGTGGTTCCGCTATCGGGTTCCGTGGTTGTAAGGGAGCGCACAGTAGGCGACCGAATCGGTATATCTGTAGGCGCAATATATGGTGGGGCCGCCTTCTTCGCCCATGCTGAAATCAAGCTCACCAGGTTGGCCATTAACAAGCGTGCCCCGCTTGCCGAAATCAGCAGAGTTGCGCCCAGGGGAGTCGGCATCGATGATGACACGGCCGTTTACCGAAAGGTTCAGTCCGTCACCGCTGCCCCAGCTCCCGCGGGCGCTGATGCGGCATTCGCCAAGGTCGCGGATCTTCTTTCCAGTCGCCTTGTCGGCTGTAAAGCAGGTGGCAAGGTCCGAAAATCCAGTGGCAACGGCCGGCATTGCCGTTGTGTTCGCCACCAGGGCAACAGTGAAGATGACATGTTTCATGGTTTTAATGATTGATGAACAGTATCTCCCTGACCGAATCACCAGTCTTCCAGGTCTCCCCACCTCGAAGCTCGCTGTGAGGCACAAAATTGTCTAGGGGGGCAGGGCGGTCAGAGCAGTGGGGCTATCTATCGGGCTATGTGGACTTGCTCAGCCCCAGGGATTCGCGCACCTCGGCCACTTTCTGGCCATAGGGCAGGGCCTCAAGGGGAGCCAGCCCATCAGGCACGATCATGGTCCGCGGAGTGCACAGCTTGGGTAGAAGCGGTCTCGAACGCCCGCTCAAACTGCTCCCGCTTCAGGCCCAGCAGGGTGCCGCGGAGCAGGGCCAGGAAAGCTGGGTCCGTCTGCCGGGGAGCGTGGATGGTGCTGGGGACGCTGCAGGCACGAATGCGACGGTGGGCCATGGGTAGCGGTGCGGGTGCTCCCAGGGTTCCCAGGTCAAGGGTGGTTGGTCGCGGCCGGGTGTCGGTGGCCAGAACGGTCGGGCTCACCCAAAGCCACGGCCACGCCGATGCCCTGCCGAATTGCCCCCACCTGAAGGCCCTTCCGCTCTGCGGCCTAGGCGCCGCATACTCTTCAACCACAAGTGGCCGAAAGCGATCGCCTCCCGCTTGATCTGCTCGCGCATCAGCGAATCGCTCGGCTCGGGGCACTCCAGCCGGAACCGGCCGCTCTCGCCGTTCGGGCCCTGGGCGATGCCGTCCACCCGCAGCAAGTCGATAACGGCCATCCAAGTTCGGGGCAGCGGGAGGCCGTCGGCTCCGAGAGCTTCGAGGTAGGGGGGGGCATACCCGACCAGCTCATACATGGAGGCTTGGGCCTCAACTTCCTCGGGGAGCTGGGGCCGGAGCCTGACGATCTCACCAGGATGCTCATGGAACCAGCGGCGGTCTTCCCTGGCCGGTCCATCCAGGCCTGGTTGCATCTCGGGGTGGGCTGTGATCTCGATCGTCACGCCGGCACCTCCAGCCCCAACTGGGGCTCGACCTCCCGTTCCTCCTCCTGTAGGCGCTCCAGCGTTGCCCGCACCTGTGGCTTACTGACGCCGGCGTTGCGGGCCTGCAACCACTCCCAGACCGGGCCGGTGGCGGATGGGGCGGGCGCCAGCCTGAGGGCTGCCAAGGCGGCCTCCACCAACTCAGTGTTGGTCTTGGTCTGAGGTTGGCCGTTGCCCTCAGCGGAGGGCCCTTCGGCGACGGGGGGGCGCTGCCCAGCCGCCCAACACGGAGGGGGCTGGCCCATGGGGGTTGGCGGCTCCAGACCGCCTGCACAGGAGGCGGTCTCGGATGACTGCCCAACCTGCCCAACCAACCGGGCCACATTTATAGGGGGAAGGGGAATAGGTCCCCCTCCCCCTATGGCTACCCCTATATCCCCTTTCTCTAATTCTCTTGAAAAAGGTTGGGCAGGTTGGGCAGTAAAGGGGAGATCGCCCTCCCCGCCTGCGCTTTCAGCCTGCCCAACCTTCCTGGAAAGGATGGGCAGGGCTTGGGCAGGCTGGGCAGGTGCCAGCCCCCATGTCCGGTTCCGGGATCCATCAGGGCGGATGATCTTCTCCGTTGATCGTGAGAACCCCGTCCTCTTGAGGGCATCAGCCGCTCGCATCTCGTCCGCCTTGCTGATGTGATCCATCTGCCGCAGTCCCGCCCCGGAGATGGCCTCCCGCACCGTGAAGCCGCCGGGGGTGCACGATCTGCTGGCCCAGCCCGCCAGCGCGGCCTCCCACTCGTCAACTGCTTCCCAGGCCCCATTGCGGACGTTGCTGGCGGCCTGCTGCTCTGGTGATAGCTGCCACGGCTCCCCGGCCCGGTAGCCCAGCACCGCTGCTTTCCAGATCGCGTCCCGGTCCCGCTTGGTGCCGGGACCGTCGATGAAGTCGCCGCTGTCCTTTTGCTGCGGGCAGTCGATCACCCAGAAACGCCGGTTGCCCTCCGGGTCGGTCAGGAACCCATCCCCGTTGACCGATGCCACCATGACGAACCGCCGGGGCATGGTCGTTTCGCGTCTGGCATAGGGCAGCCGAAACGTATCGGCCGGCGCGGTGATGATTGACCGCAGGCCGGCGGCTTGCCTTGCAGTGGTTACCTTGTCGAGTTCGTCGAGGTCGTAGAGCCAGCTCCGGTGCATGGCCATCGCCTGATCCTTCCCGTCGTCTCCATCCCGGCTCGCCACATAGAACTCCCCGGCCAGGGCCTGCCAGAACTCGCTCTTGCCGATGCCCTGAGCGCCCCGGAGAACCACCACACCGGGGGGCGGACAGCCGGGCTCGAAGATCCGGGCGACGGCGCCGATCAGCAGGTGGCGGAGCATGGCGGCACTCAGCGGATCTCCCACCCCCAGGTATCGGGTGGCCACCGTGTCGAGATCGAACGGTGGGATCGTCGGGTCGGCCGAAACCTCCTTCAGGTACTCGGCGACCGGATGGAACGCATAGTCAAGGGCGGCAGCTCGGGTGCCGTCGTAGCAATCGGCCTTGTTGACCTTCCAGCCGGCCTCCTGCGCCGCCACGTAGAGCAGTTCCTCCCGCTCGGCCTCCAGTTCCTGGCCGGAGAACTCAACCCTGTGGCCCAGCTGGTTCAGGCGCAGGCGGCTTCCGACCCCGGCAGATAGGGATGCCTTCCATCCCCCCGCGTTGACGGTCCCTTCTTTTGGCACCCCGGCGGCAACCACCAGGCGAGCTTCTGGCCGGGCATCGGGTGGCAATGGAGCCGGCGGCGGGGCCAGCTTGCGGCGTTCGGCCGAGGCGATCCGCCTGGCCTGTTCAACCGGGAAGCCGAGCGCCTTCGCTGCCGCGGCAACCAGCTGGCCCACAGCATCACGGGAGAATCCTGCTTTGGCAGCGAGGCGGGCCAGGTGCCTCAGCGCCTGGGGTTGCCAATCCGCCCTCAGGTGTCGGTCCCACTGTCCAGGCAGCACCCGGATCAGCTCCCTGGCCTTCAGCCGTTCGATCGAATCGAAGGAGTGTGCGCCGGCAGCCCTGAAGTATTCACAGGCGCCACCTTTCGGACCGGCGATTTCGGCGGGAAAGAAAGACAGCCGCAGCGATCCCCGCTGAAGGCCCGCTGTGATCAACTGCGACCAGACCGCAGGATTGTCGCGGGCATCCGCGTCATAGATCAGCAGCTCCACCGTGGTGGCCAGCAGGTGGTGGGCCGAGACCCCGGCCAGGGCCTGCACTGTGGCTCCAGTGGCGAGATGCAAGCAGAGGGCATCCTTCCATCCCTCCGTGGCCATGGTGGGGTTCCCTCCCCCGAAGGTGGCCGGCTTCTGCCGAACACCAGCCCGGTTCAGATATTTCACGACATCACCATTGGATGCCACAGGCGGGTCATCGCATCGGAGTTGCCCGAAGTCGCCGCCGAAGGGCAGCAGCAGGCCGCCGGTCCGATGGCCCCTGTAGCGGTAGCCCTGTTGCTGTGCTCCGTCGGCATCGATGCTGCGGGCCCCGTGGCGAATGGCGGCCTCCACCGCATCGGGACTGCCCAGCTCGTCGAGCAGGTGCTGCCGGTTGGCGTCGGTGAGGGGGTTGTCCCCTAGTTCGCCCACAGGGTGAGCAGAAGTTTCTGATTTTGATTCCCCCGCTTGCCCTGGCAGGGTCTGGTGGGAGTACCTCACTTTCCGACCCCCGCCAGGTCGTAGGTCTCGGCGGCGCGCTCAGCCTTCGTTGAGAGCGGCATCCCTTTGGCCGGGGTCCGCTCGATCAGCGATTGAAGAACAGCTTCAGGATTCCAGCGGATGCGGTTGTGGGCTGGCTTGAACCAATGGCGGCCGACGGTGAGTTCACCGCGATCGCGCATCCCCAACAATGAACTACGCCCAATCCGCAGAAGGGCACATGTTTCGGCCGTTGTGGCCCATTTAGTAGTCGTGGACATTGAACCCATTGGGTTCAGCAGCTGAGCGGGAGTCCTTGCTCCCCCGCCCGCCTATGCCTCCGGTTGGATCTTCTCTCCCCTGGCAGCTGTTCCAGGCTGCGAATCGGGCCTTTGCGAAAAGATGAGAACTCCCTTTTGAGGTGTTCTATCTCTGGTTTCCGCTGGTTCCTCTGATCAGGTGACGGGTGCTTCGGCATTACCTGCCATCAGACAGGCCCCCGCTGGCTGCACCGCCATGGGCTTTTGGTTACCTTCCCGCGTCGCTGATGGACTGATGGCGCGGGAGATCCGCAAGAAGATCCCCGGAGGCATCCGCTCTGCTGGGCTCACACCATAACCGGTGTTAGCGGACGATGCCAACCACTCCAGGTGGTGGTGCCCCCCCACAGCTGGCCCAGAAGCTGGAAAGGCCACCCCCAGGGCGCTGGTTCACACAGATCTCACACGGGCCTGATTTGGGTGGTGAGTCTCAGGGTCTGTCTTAAGGCTGGAAAGCCTTGTGCTGGAGAGGGTCTCTTCGTTCTGACCGCGAGGCGAACAGGTTCAAGCCCAATTCCTCCGACAGGAAGCGAGCGGTGAGCTGGCCTCGCACGCTGTTGCCGGCCCCATCCAGCGGCGGCGAAAACGTGGCCAGACCGCCCTTCCCAGGTGCCACCGTGATCATGCCGCCGGCCACACCGCTCTTGCCCGGCAGGCCGACGGCATAAAGCCAGTCGCCGGAGTTCTCGTAGAGCCCGGCGGTCACCATCACCGCCAACACATGCTGGCAGTGGATCGCTTCGATCACCTGGTCGCCGTTGAGCGGGTTGCAGCCGCCGTTGGCCATCGTGGCGGCCATCACGGCCAGGTCCCTGCTGGTGACGGCCAGGGAGCACTGGCGGGTGTAGAGGTCGGTGGCGGCCTCCGGATCGCAGTAGATCCGCTCATGGCTGCCCAGCAGGCTGGCGATGCCGGCATTGCGCTGATTCGTGGCGGCCTCGGATGCATACACACCGGTATCGAGCGTCAGTTCCCGGCCGGCGAAGCGGGAGAAGCCTTCCAGGATGAAGGCCCATTGGGCCTCGGCCGTGTCTCCCGGCGCCAGGCTGGTGGCGGCGATCGCCCCGGCGTTCACCATCGGATTGCTGAGCCCTTCCGCCGAGCGCTCCGCCGCCAGGACCGAGTTGAACGGCAGGCCCGTGCTGTTGACACCGAGTTTCTGGCGGGCCTCCTGCTCGCCGATCGCCTGGCAGACCAGGGCGAACATGAAGGGTTTGGAAATGCTCTGGATGCTGAAGGGCTCGGTGGCATCGCCCACCTCGAAGACATCACCGCTGGTGCCCGCTACGGCGATGCCGAAGGTTTCGGGCCTGGCGCCGGCGAGGGCGGGGATGTAATCAGCGACGCGCCCCTCGATGATCGGGCCGAAGCGCCGGAGGGCATCCCGCAGCAGCTCCTGCACCACCGCCGTTTCCGGCAGATGGCCGGTCGAGATCCAGTTGTTGGGGCGGTTCATGGCCTAGGGGGTTTCCCAGGCGAAACGGGGAAGCTGCTGCAGGGCCTGGCGCTGGCTTTCGATCCAGACCTTGTTGATCTGAGCGATCTCGGGATGGCCCCGCTCCAGCTTGACGTGATGGGAAATCGCCAGGCTGTCTCGGGGATAGAGCGCCACCTCGAAGGGGGGGCCAACGGTGAGGTTGGAGCGGCGGGTGATCACCTGGGACACCAGGCAGAGCCGGGCGGCGTCTTCGAGCGAAAGCTTGTGGTGGCCGACCCCATCGAGGGGGGGCTTGCCGTACTTGCTTTCACCGATCTGGAGAAAGGGCGTTTCCGGGGTGGCCATGATCGCGTTCCCCTGGGGATAGATCAGGCAGAGGCCATGGGCTTGGCCCCCGATCTGGCCGCCGAGGATGAAGGTGGCTTCCCCGCTGGCGCCCACCTGCCGCAGGGCCGAATGGTTCTCGTTCTGCACCGCCACGCTGAGTCTGCCGATATAGGCCGCGGCTTCGAACAGGTAGCGGGCGGTCAGAAGGTCGGCGGGGGATTGGACCCCGGTTCCGCTTGCTGAGCCTTCGCCGAGATGAGCGCTGGAATGGGCCGGGTGGGGTCCTTCCCGCCGGGCCTGGTTGAGATCGCGGTTGATCCAGTTCAGAATCGCCTGGCTGGTGGCCAGGTTCCCGGCCGCAAGCAGGATGAATAGGCGATCGGCGCTGGGCTGGAAGACATGCAGCTTGCGGTAGCTGGAGATGTAATCCACGCCGGCGTTGGTGCGGGAGTCGGAGGCCAGCACCAGTCCGTCCTCCAGGAGGAAACCCACGCAGTAGGTCAAGGGTCGAGGCCTCAGCTGAGCAGCCGCTGAAGGCTAGTGGCCACCGATCGCACCGCCGCGCGGGCGGTGGCGTAGGCCATCCGCATCGGCCCCACCAGGGCGACCTGGCCGAGACTGCCGTCACCGGTTCGGTAGGAGGCCTGAACCACCGAGCAGGCCCGCAGGGCGGGGTGGGGGTGCTCGGCGCCGATCCACACCCCATCGCCGTGGAACGCCTCTGCCATCGCCGCCGCCGGGGCCCCTGTCCAGGCGGAGCCCAGCCCCTTGCCCCGCAGTAGGCGTTGCGGCTCCTCCTCCACCAGCTTGATCAGGGGGCGAAGGTTGGCCGTCTGGCTGAACTCGGGCTGGGCCAGAAGCCCGCTGAGCCCAAGCGCCACGGCCCCCTCAAGATCGGTGTTGCGCGCCAGGCGGTGGCTGCGCAGGGCCTGGAGCACCACGCGACCGCTGGATTGGAGCTGGGGTGGCAGCTCCTCCCAATGGATGCTGCCATCAGGGGCACACTTGAGTTGTTGAACCACCCAGCGCTCCAGGGCGGGCAGTTGCCCCTCGGCCCCGGGAGGCAGACGCACGTTGAGGCTGCTGGCTGTTCCCGCCGTCTCGACCAGAAAGATCAGCAGCCGGCCATGGCTGGGAACCAGGCGAACCGCCTGCAGCGTCGACTCCGGGCGCTGGGGCCGGGTGATCAGGCTGAGCAGCCCGGTCAGGTCAGCGAGGCGACGGGCGAGGTGGAGCAACAGGTCATCCAGGGCGGCCCACTGAAGGCCAATGGCTAGCAGCTCCCTTTCCAGCTGCAGGGCGCCGGCGCCGGGTGCCGGCAGCAGGTCATCGACAAACAATCGGTAGCCCTGCTGGCTCGGCACGCGACCTGCGGATGGGTGGGGTTGAACCAGCAACCCCTGCTGCTCCAGAACCCCCATCGCCGTGCGCACCGTGGCTGGACTGGCGGGAAAGCCGAAACGTTTCACCAGGGTCTGACTTCCAACGGGCTCAACCGTGTCGACGTAGTGCTGGACTGTCGCCCTCAACACCTGTTGGTCCCGCTGGGTCAGATTTGGCAAAGCGAGGGCAGATTATGATTCCATTTGGAAGTAACCTAAAGCATTGGGCAAGTCCTGGAGGAGTCCAGCGAGGTTTCTCTTGGACCCACTCAGCCCACTGATCGAAAAGTCTGATCGGAACAGGTTGAAACCCCCCTGCGTCAGGAAAGAAGTCCCCGGCGGGGCCGAACTCCATTTCCCTGGGGGGCTATGCCCTGATTGTGCTACTGGCTGTCAAGTTGGCGTCCGGTTTTTCCTTGGCCTCGCTCACGGTTCCAGTGCAACGACTTGGCTTGGCCTCGACGCTCACGGAGGCGGCTCCGTTCCTGCTTGTCTCCCTTGCAATGATCTTTGCCGGCGGCAATGCCTCCCGGCGTCGGTTGGAGGTGGAGGCGCTGGTGGTCTTGCAGCGCCTGCTGCTGCCGCTGGTGATCGGCTACGCCAGGTTGGCTCCGCTGGTCATCACCGATGCTTTCCGGGCCTATCGAGGCGCCGATCACCAGGGGGCTGCTCAGCTGCAACAATCCCGTCAATTCCGTAAGCAGGTTGTTGATGCCGTGGAGCCCACCACATCGGCCGCCGAACTTGTCCAGGTGCTGCGGAGATTCCCCCAGATTCGCTTCACTTCAGCATCAATCCCTGACTGCCACTCGATTCGATCAAGAAGTCACTGTTTGATTGCCGCGACAATGCCGTTGACACCCTGGAGAACAGACAGGGAGACAAGCTGAGTGGTGCCCGGGTTGGGCTGTTGCAACGCACGATCGTAACGGCACTTCTCGCCTTGATCACTGCCACCTTTCTTCAACTGCTTCGTCAGCAGACTCTTCTTCAGATGCAGCATCAGAAGATGACACCGAAGCCCTATTATTCCGCGAATCTCCTTGAGCCTTTATCGCCCCTTTGTTGCTCCTCGCCGCCCAGAGTCCGTCCCTGGATCGGACCCGGCAACGCGATGGCTCCAAACGTTCTTTCGCCCCGACCCCACCAAGCAGCCCAGGCGTCCTCCCATCCCCCCGAAGCCCCCCAGCTTCCGGGCTCGGGCCCACCCTCGTTCTTGCAGAAGTTCTGGAGCTGCTCTCCGCCCCAGCCCCGACATAAGCGCCCACCAAAACCACCGAAACCACCCAAGCGCCCCCGGGGGTGAACACCCAAACACCCTGCCTGGGCCCCTCAGTAGCGAGGCACCGCAGGATCCACCTCCACGCTCCAGGCCTCGATGCCGCCGTGCAGGTTCCAGACCCGTTCAAAGCCCTGGGTTTCGATCAGCCAGCAGGCGAACTGCCAGCTGCGGATGCCGGCATGGCAGAGCACCACGACGTCCCGCTCCCGATCCAGCAGGACTCCGATCCGCTCCACCCACTCGGAGGAACGGCTCAGGGGCAGATGCAGCACCGGCACCGCCAGGCGGGCCAGCTCCAGCTCCGCCGCTTCGCGCACATCCACCAGTTGCAACGGTTCTCCCAGGGTGAGGCGCCGGTGCAGATCGGTGGCCCGAAGGGTGCCGGGGGGCTGAGGGGACTGGACGTTCATCGCGGCCGGGATCGTTGAAGCGAGGCGGGATGCATAAAGATGAGGCGATTCCTGGGTTCGACGCATGAAGGTGCGCCCCTTCCTGCTGCTGCTGCTCGCCGTGGCCCTGCTTCTGCTCACCCTGGGCCTGGGGGGCTGGTGGCTGGTCGTGCGGCAGAGCCCTCTCAACCTGCAGCATCGCAGCCTGGTGATGCCCGAGGCGGCCCGGTTCATTCCCCGCAACGCGCCCCTCAGCCTGCACCTGCTCGTCCAACCCGATCGACTGGCGGCCTATGCCCGCGCCGTCTCACCCCCGGGTCAGCGGCGCCAGGCGGCGGCCGCCGCCGAACGCCTGCGCGATGGGGCCTTCGCCGCCGCGGGGCTGGATTACGCCAGTGAACTGGCCGATTGGCTTGGGGAGGAGGCCAGCCTGGCCGTGGTCGCTCCCGAGGGCCCGGCCGGGCCCTCGGGCTGGTTGCTGGCCCTGGGCAGCCGGGATCCCGATGGGGCCCGCCGCTTCCTGCAGCGCTTCTGGCAGACCCGAAGCCTGGCTGGCGCCGACCTGCAGATCAGCAGCTACCGCGGCATGGGGTTGATCAGTGGCCGCAGCGCCCTGGCGGACCAGATCTCCAGGCCCCTGGCCACGGCCTTGATCGAAGATCGGCTGGTGCTGATCGCTTCAGGGCGGGGCGTTCTGGAGCAGGCCCTCGACGTCTCCCAGATAGATGAGCTCAATCAGGCCTCGAACCCCCGTCTGACGGATGATCTGGGGAGGCTGGGCGATGGCGTGGCCTTGCTCACGGCCCGCCCCGAGGCCTTCGTGGAGTGGCTGGGGATCCCCGCCGAGATCGCGGCGGATCCAACCGTTGTCGGTTTGGTGGCTGGCCTCTCCCCCAGCGGGCGGGTCCTCCAACTGGAGGCTGACCTTGACCTCCGGGAGGCCCTGCCGACCCTCCAGCTCGACCCCGAGCCGCCCTTGCTGGCGGAGCTGCGCAGTCCGGCCTCATCCCTGGTGCTGATCCAGAACCCGGCGGAGCTGCTTGCGGATGCCCAGATCGGGGCTCCAGAGGCCTGGCAGCGCCTGCTGGGTCCGGGGGTGGGTCAGACCCTGGCTGGCCTGGGCGGCCCCCTCCCCAACCTGGTGGCTGCCAACGATGACGGTGCCCTGCTCTGGGTCCAGCAACCTCGAGGCTGGCTGTTGGGAACGGCCAGCCAGGCCCCCAGCGCCAGCCAACTCCAGCCCTTTCTGGGCGGAGATGGCCTGATCGCCGCTCCCCTCAGCCGCCCCGGCGTGCCGCTCCAGGTCTGGACGAGGCTCGAGGCCCGCGCCACCAAGGGCGACCCTGACCGGCTCACGGCGAGCGTGGCGGGGGCCCGCGCTGAGCAGAACGGCGTGGCCTGGTGGGGCGAGGGTCTGGCCGTGCTCGACGATCAGCTGGCGGGCCATCAGCCCCCGCAGCACCTGCTCAACCAGCTGGCGGGCCTGGGGGCTCCGAGCGCCCCCCTGCAGGCGGCCCTGGCTCCACCCCCGGCTCGGTTGCTGGTGGCCCGCTGGCAGCCCTGGCGGCTGCTCACGGGTCTGGCGGGAAGCCAGCTCCCGTCGAGCGTTCAGGGGCTTTCCCTCAGCCTGGAGCCTGAACCGGGGCAGGGCCATGGGGCCGCCCTGCGGCTCCATGGAAGGCTCGAGCTGGGCTGAGCCGATGGCCACCGTTGAGCTCCTGCTCCTACGCCACGGGATCGCCCAGGACAGGCTCCTGGCAGCAGCCGAAGGTTGGCTGGAGCGGGACCGCACTTTGACCCCACAGGGGCGGGATCGCACGGCCGCCGTGGTCGAGCGGCTCGTCAGCCTGGGCCTCAGCTGCGACTGGATCCTCACCAGCCCCCTGCCGCGGGCTCGCCAGACCGCTGAACTGGCCATCGCTGCCGGTCTGGCGCCGCAGCTGAGCCTGGCCCACGAGCTGGCCCCAGGGGCTGACCCCCTGGACCTGCTGGCGCGCTGGCTGGGGCCCGATCCCCCTGGGCCGCTCTGGCGGCGGCTCTGCCTAGTGGGCCACGAGCCCGACCTCAGCCAGCTGGCCGCCCGCCTCTGCGGTGCCCCAGCCGGGGCCCTGCGGCTCAAGAAGGCTGGAGCGGCGGTCCTGGAGCTGGAGCTGCCCGCGGCTGGCCAGGAGCCAGCCACCGCTTTGGCGGGGGCCTGCCTGACCCACCTGCTCACTCCGCGCTCCCTGTCGGCGCCGCTACGGCGGCCCTAGGGGGCTGGACCTAAATTCCGTTCAAATCTGGGGCGCAGCCCATGGTGGTGGATGCAACGCAGGCAGCGGCCGTGGGGGCAGGCCCTGCGCCTCCCGTCTACCGGCCTGGCCTGGAGGGGGTGCCGGCCACCCAGTCGGCCATCTGTGACATCGATGGCCAAAAGGGACGGCTCACCTACCGCGGCTATGGGGTCGATGAACTGGCGGCGAACAGCAGCTTTCTCGAAACCGCCTACCTGCTGATCTGGGGGGATCTGCCCAGCGCCGAGCAACTGCGGGCGTTCGAGAACGATGTGCAGATGCATCGGCGGGTGAGCTTCCGCATCCGCGACATGATGAAATGCTTCCCGGCCGATGGCCACCCGATGGACGCGCTCCAGTCGAGCGCCGCTTCGCTTGGGTTGTTCTACTCCCGCCGGGCCCTTGATGATCCCGAGTACATCGTTGATGCGGTGATGAGGCTGATCGCCAAGATCCCGACGATGGTGGCGGCGTTCCAGTTGATCCGCAAGGGCCAGGATCCGATCCAGCCCCGCGATGATCTGCCCTACTCGGCCAATTTCCTGTACATGCTCACCGAGCGGGTCCCCGATCCGCTGGCGGCCAGGATCTTCGACGCCTGCCTGATTCTCCACGCTGAGCACAGCCTCAACGCCAGCACCTTCAGCGCCCGCGTCACCGCCAGCACCCTGACCGATCCCTATGCCGTGGTGGCCTCGGCGGTGGGCACCCTGGCGGGGCCCCTCCACGGCGGTGCCAACGAAGACGTGTTGGCCATGCTCGAGCAGATCGGCAGCGAGGACCAGGTGGAGCCCTATTTGGATCGGGCGATCGCTGAAAAGCAGAAGATCATGGGGTTCGGCCACCGGGAGTACCGGGTGAAGGATCCCCGCGCCGTGATTCTCCAGGACCTCGCCGAGCAACTCTTCAATCGCTTCGGCCACGATTCGATGTACGACCTGGCCCGCCGTCTCGAGGAGGCGGCTGCCGTGCGGCTGGGGCCGAAGGGCATCTACCCCAACGTGGATTTCTATTCCGGCCTTGTCTACCGCAAGCTCGGCATCCCCAGGGATCTGTTCACGCCGATCTTCGCGATCGCCCGGGTGGCTGGTTGGCTGGCCCATTGGAAGGAGCAGCTCGGCGCCAACAGGATCTACAGGCCCACCCAGATCTACACCGGCAGCCCCGGCCGGAGCTGGGTGCCGCTGGATGCCCGAAACGTCGCGTCTGGCGGTTAACTTGCTTGCACCGGATCCGATTCGGGAGCTGACACTGTGGTGATGATGACGGCGCCAGAGTCCATGACAGCCCTGAGAGCCCCTTTGGCGGCTGTCACCTCGGGGCTCGACCTCCAGACCAGTTTCACGACGACCTTGCAGGGCATCGGCCTGACCCCGGCCACCGCCCACCTGCTCTGGTTGCCCCTGCCCATGCTGCTGGTGCTGGTCGCCGCCGTGGTCGGGGTCCTGGTCAACGTGTGGCTGGAGCGCAAGATCTCCGCCGCCGTGCAACAGCGCATCGGCCCGGAGTATGCCGGTGCCTTGGGGGTGCTGCAGCCCCTCGCCGATGGCCTCAAGCTGCTGTTCAAGGAAGACATCATCCCGGCCCGCGCCGATGGCCTGCTGTTCACCCTCGGCCCGGTGCTGGTGCTGATTCCGGTGATCCTCTCCTGGCTGGTGGTTCCCTTCGGCCAACATCTGCTGATCAGCGACGTGGGGATCGGGGTGTTTCTCTGGATCGCCCTGAGCAGCATCCAGCCGATCGGCCTTTTGATGAGCGGCTACGCCAGCAACAACAAGTACTCCCTGCTCGGCGGCCTGCGGGCGGCGGCCCAGTCGATCAGCTACGAAATCCCCCTGGCCCTGGCGGTTCTTGCGGTGGTGATGATGAGCAATTCGCTCAGCACCATCGACATCGTCAACCAGCAGAGCGGCGCCGGCATCCTCAGCTGGAACATCTGGCGCCAGCCGGTGGGCTTCCTGATCTTCTGGATCTGCGCCCTGGCCGAGTGCGAAAGGCTCCCCTTCGACCTCCCGGAGGCGGAGGAAGAGTTGGTGGCCGGCTACCAGACCGAGTACGCCGGCATGAAGTTCGCCCTCTTCTACCTGGGCAGCTACATCAACCTGGTGCTCTCGGCCCTCCTGGTGGCCGTGCTCTACCTGGGAGGTTGGGGCTTCCCGATCCCGGTGGAATGGCTCGCGGGCGCGCTCGGCCAGTCGGTGGATGCCCCCGTGGTGCAGGTGATCACCGGCTCCCTCGGCATCGTCATGACCGTGCTGAAGGCCTACCTGCTCGTCTTCATCGCGATCCTGCTGCGCTGGACCCTGCCCCGGGTCCGCATTGATCAACTCCTGGATCTCGGTTGGAAGTTCCTGCTGCCGATCGCCCTGGTCAATCTGCTGGTCACCGCCGGACTCAAGCTGGCTTTCCCAGCTTTTTTCGGCGGCTGACGCCCAATCCGGCCATGATGGCTCGACGCTGACTCTGTTCTTTCCCCTCCTGTCCCCCACCAAGCACGCTCATGTTCGGGTTTCTCCAGAAGGTCGGTGAGTACACCAAGGATGCGGTCAGCGCCGCCTCCTACATCACCCAAGGCCTCTCGGTCACCTTCGACCACCTGAGTCGCCGGCCGATCACGGTGCAGTACCCCTACGAGAAGCTGATCCCTTCCGAGCGCTATCGGGGCCGGATCCACTTCGAGTTTGACAAGTGCATCGCCTGTGAAGTGTGCGTGCGCGTCTGCCCGATCAATCTGCCGGTGGTGGACTGGGCGATGAACAAGCAGACCAAGAAGAAGGAGTTGCGCAACTACTCGATCGATTTCGGAGTGTGCATTTTCTGCGGCAACTGCGTGGAGTACTGCCCCACCAACTGCCTTTCCATGACCGAGGAATACGAGCTCGCTGCCTTCGATCGGCACAGTCTCAACTTCGACAATGTGGCCCTCGGCCGACTGCCCACCAGCGTGACCAGCGATCCGGCGGTGGTGCCCCTCAGGGAGCTGGCCTATCTGCCCCAGGGCGAACTCGATCCCCACGGCGTTGACCCCTCACGCCCCCGGGCCGGAAAACGTCCCGACCAGGTGCTCGCTGAGCTGAAGGCCGCTTCGAACGGGGAGTCCTCCTCATGACGATCGCCTCCTGGACCCAGTGGATCTGTTTCGTCGCCCTCTCCGCTGGGGTGGTGATTGGCTCACTCGGGGTTGTTTTGCTTCCCAACATCGTCTATTCAGCCTTCCTGCTCGGCGGTGTCTTCCTGTCGGTGGCCGGTCTCTACCTGATGCTGAACGCCAGCTTCGTGGCGGCCGCCCAGGTGCTGGTCTATGTCGGGGCGGTGAATGTGCTGATCCTGTTCGCGATCATGCTGGTCAACAAGAAGGAAACCTTGGCGGAGATCCCCGGCTTGCCGCTGCGCCGGTTGCTCTCCGGTGGCGTCTGTGCCGGACTGTTTCTACTTTTGCTGAGGGTTGATGTCACCACCCCCTGGGCCGTGCCTGGCCCAAGCCCCGTAGGGGATGACGCAACGATCCGGATCGGGATCCACCTTTTCTCCGACTACCTTCTTCCTTTCGAACTCGCCTCCGTGCTGCTGCTGATGGCCATGATCGGGGCGATCGTGTTGGCTCGCCGGGATGTCTTCACCGTGGATGTGATCACCGGAGAGGATGTGGATCAGGCCTTGATCGAGAAGATGAGAACACCGCTGCTGGTCGAAACAACCCCAACCCAGAACCCCGCCCTCGAGGCAACACGCTGATGTCTTCCCTTCCGGTCGATGTTCCCCTGCAGGCCTACCTCGTGCTTGCCGCCATCCTGTTCTGCACAGGGGTCTGGGGACTGATCAACAGCCGCAATGCGGTGCGCGTCCTGATGAGCATCGAGCTGATGCTCAATGCCGTGAACATCAACTTGATGGCCTTCTCCAGCTACATCGATGGCCAATTGATTCGTGGCCAAGTGTTCGCCATCTTTGTGATCACCGTGGCCGCAGCCGAAGCCGCTGTTGGCCTGGCCATCCTGCTGTCCCTCTATCGGAACCGCGAAACCGTGGACATGGAGCGCTTCAACCTTCTGCGTTGGTGAGCTCCTCCAGCCTCGATGCAGCTTGAGCGGGTCTGGCTGATTGTCCGTGCCAACAGCCAGGCCGCCCAGCGCCAGGTTCGCCGCTGCAGGGAAGACCTCGAAGGTCAGGGGGTCCAGGTCACCGTTGCCAGCAGTGGCCTCAGAGTGAACCCCTTTCCGGGCTTGCTGGCCACCGAGCCCAAGCTGCCTGACCTCACTGTGGTGCTGGGTGGAGATGGCACTGTGCTGGGTGCCGCGCGGCACCTGGGCCCCCTGGACGTGCCGATTCTCAGCTTCAACGTCGGCGGCCATCTCGGCTTTCTCACCCAGGAGCGCAAGCTGCTTGTGCTCTCTGATGTGTCTGACGACAACCTCTGGCAGCGCCTGAGGGATGACCGCTTCGCCCTGGAGCGCCGCATGATGCTTGAGGCCGGCATCGACCGTGGCGACGGCATGGCCGAGACGGGCGAAACCGTCCATCGTGCCCTCAATGATTTCTACTTTCGTCCCTGCCTCGAGGAGGTGTCGCCCACCTGCCTGCTGGAGCTGGAGATCGATGCCGAGGTGGTGGATCAGTTCCGCGGCGATGGCCTGATCATCGCCACACCGACCGGCTCCACGGGCTACTCGATGGCGGCGGGAGGACCGATCCTTCATCCCGGCATCGAAGCGATCGTTGTCAATCCGATCTGTCCGATGAGCCTCTCAAGCCGGCCCGTGGTCATTCCACCCCGCTCGGTGCTGGCGGTGTGGCCCCTGGGTGAAACCAGCCGTCGGGTCAAGCTCTGGAAGGACGGAGCCCATGCCACTGTGCTGGAGCCCGGCGACCGCTGCGTGGTGCGTCGCTCCAACCATGGCGCCTTGATGGTGGTGTTGGAGCAGAGCCCCTCCTATTACCGCACCCTCAGCCACAAGCTGCATTGGGCCGGCGACCTCACCGCCGCTGAACCGTCTGACAACTGATCTTGAGGCTGGTTCGATCGCCAAGACTCGTTCGGTCGGCCCGGCGAGGATGGAGGGAGTGGTTTCGGAGTGTTGATGGGCCTGGAGATCGAGCGACGCTTTCTGGTGAACGGAGGGGAGTGGATTGCCCACAGCCGCTGGCAGCGGAGGTTGCGGCAGGGTTATCTGGCCGCTTCGGCGGCGGGATTCACCGTGCGGGTGCGAATCAGCGCAACAAGCCAGGCCTGGATCACCCTCAAAGCCGCCGCCGCTGGGATTGCTCGGCACGAGTTCGAATACCCGATTCCGCTCGGCGATGCCGAAGCGTTGCTCGCCCTGGCTCCCCACCAGCTCAGCAAGGTCCGCCATGGCCTGGATCTTCCTGGCGGTGACTGGGTTGTCGATGTGTTCGAGGCGGGGAACGAACCGCTGGTGCTGGCGGAGGTGGAGCTCGTCCGGGCTGATCAACCCCTGGAGGTGCCCAGTTGGTGCGGAGCCGAGATCACGGGCCGGGGCGAGTTGAGCAACGCGGCGCTGGCGGTTCATCCCTACGGCGCCTGGACGGCGGCGGAGCGGCAGGTGCTGTCTTAATGTTTAGTGCTTGTTTCGCTGTTGTTGGCGGCTCCCGTTCATGATCGGCCTCTATGACCACCAGGGTGTGCTCCGCTTCACCGGCCGGGATACGGCCGATTGTTTGGACTATGCCGAGCTTTTTGAGCTCAGGCCTGATGGCTACAGCCTGGAGCGGCTCAGCGGAGAGGATCTGATGGAGAGTTCAGCCAGCTAAACGTCAAGGACCTGCTGGGTGTCGTGCCGCTTCCTTGAAGATTGGACTTGTTGTAGCTTGCGCATGAATGGCGAGCTCAATCTCAGGCCATCGATGCATGCATCCAATCAGCTGGTTGGCAGATGGCAGCAGTTGAAGCCATCGCGGCAGATCTTGCCGTGATCCATGGCCCAGTTCAGCAGAGCCACCCTGTTCTTGGCGCCTGTCTTGCTGAAGATGTTGCTGACGTGATTATCGACCGTGCGTTTGCTGATCATCAATTGAGTTGCGATGTCCTGGTTGGTCAGTCCGGTGGCGACTAGCTCAATGATCTCCAGCTCGCGCCCGGATAGATTTGAATGTTGCTGGTCAAGACCATCTTGTACAGACATCAAGGAAACCCACCCAACCTCTGACTTTTCACTCTAGGCAGTGGAGGCCCTTTCCCCGTCCATTTTGAGGGGTGCGGCAATCCTTAGCCACTGCCCCATGATGGGGTGCCGCCGATCCACTTCATCTTGCTGCTGCAACAGGCCCTCGCCCATCGACGGTTCGCCCTGACCGCAGAAGTCACACCACCGCGAGGGGGAGATCCGAGCCGCACCCTGGCGGCGGCATCCACCTTGAAGGGACTGGTCCACGCCGTCAACGTCACCGATGGCAGCCGGGCCGTGATGCGGATGAGCAGCCTGGCGCTCTGCCGTCTCCTTCTCGACATCGGCCTGGAGCCCGTGCTGCAACTCTCCTGCCGCGACCGCAACCGGATCGCCCTGCAGGCGGAGCTGCTCGGTGCCCACGCCCTGGGAATCCCCAACCTGCTCTGCCTCACGGGCGACCCCGTGCGGGCCGGTGACCAGCCCGACGCCAGGCCCGTGAACGAACTGGAGTCGGTCCGGCTGCTGCAGATGGTCAGCCACTTCAATGCCGGGAACGACCCGGTTCAAGGGGCCCTCCCCGATGGCCCCACAGCCCTGTTCATCGGAGCGGCCGCCGATCCCCAGTCCCCCAGTTGGAGTGGGCTGCAGGCGCGGGTTCGCCGCAAGCATGCCGCCGGTGCCCGGTTCATCCAGACCCAGATGGTGATGAACACGGCCGCCCTGCGGCGCTTTTGCGAGGAGATCGCCGCACCACTGGATTTGCCGGTTCTGGCCGGTGTGTTTCTGCTCAAGTCGGCGCGTAATGCGGCCTTCGTGAACAAGGTGGTGCCGGGGGCGCTGATTCCCCAGGCCCTGATCGATCGCCTCGCGGCGGCGGCCGACCCGGCGGCGGAAGGGATCAGGATCGCGGCTGAGCAAGTCGAAACCTATGCAGGGATTGCCCAAGGTGTCCACCTGATGGCGGTCAAGGCGGAGGAGCGGATCCCGTTGATTCTTGAGCAGGCGGGGATTCCCCCCGTGCAGCTCGCCTCCTAGGGCTCAGGATCCGCCCTTGCTCAGGCTGAAATCGGAGCCCAGCAGCTGGGCCAGTGCTTTCTGATGGGGTGAGGGCTGGGCCACATCCTGGCGGCGCACATCGGTGATCAACCAGTCGAGGGCGGCTTCCTGTAGATCGAAATGGTCGCCGTTGCGATCCACGCAGTAGCGGCCGAACACCAGCTTCTCGACGAGGCGCACACCGGCGCCGATGCGGGAGTATTCGAAGATGATCGAGTTATCAATCGTTGCCCCCTCGCAGATGTGGCAGCTGGGACCAATCATGGCCGGCCCGATGATCGTGACGCCGGGTTCGATTCGGCTCATGCCTCCCACATAGACCGGACCACGGATGTCGATCTGATCCCAGTCCGCCGCCACATTGAGGCCGACGTAGACGCCGGGGCGGACCTGGCGGCCAGGAATCTGCACCTGGCGGACATCACCCAGAAGCACACTGCGGATCGCCTGCCAGTAATCGGGAACCTTTCCGATGTCCACCCATTCAAAATCCATCGGCAGGGCATAGAAGGGTGCACCAGCTGCAGCCAATCTCGGGAAGAGATCGGCGCCGATGTCGAAGGGAACGCCATCGGGAATGTGATCGAGAACTTCCGGTTCGAAGATGTAGATACCGGTGTTGATCATGTCGCTGGCGGCATCCTCCACAGCGGGTTTCTCCTGGAAGGTCACCACCCTGGAGTCTTCATCGGTGACGACGACGCCATAGCTGCTGACCTGGTCCTTCGGAACCCGTTTGGTGACCAGGCTGGCCACCGCACCTTTCTCCTTGTGGCGCCGGACGGCCTCGGTGAGATCGAGATCGATCAGGGCATCCCCGCAGAGCACCACAAAGGTGTCGTCAAAGAAGCGCTGAAAGGATTGAATTTTCTTGATTCCTCCGGCAGAACCCAGCGCTTCGCCGATCAGTTCACCATCTTCAACCCGTCCTTCGAAGCTGTAGGCAATCTCGACACCAAAGCGTTGCCCATCACGAAAATAGTTCTCGATTTCCTCGGCTAGGTGCGACACATTCACCATCACCTCATTGAAGCCATGCTGCCGAAGCAGCTCGAGCAGAAACTCCATGACCGGTTTCTGCAGGATGGGGATCATCGGCTTGGGGATTGTGTGCGTGATCGGCCGCACACGAGTCCCTTTCCCTGCCGCGAGGATCATCGCCTTCATGGGCGCCAGCCTGCTGTGATTCGGTTCAAGGCACTATCTTAAGAAAGAATGTCAGGCCGCCAGGCGTTGGCGAGCCGGCGAGGAAGCTGGCCCCTGGGCCGGTTGGCTTTTCAGCATCTGTACGGGGTTGGTGTCCCGAAGCACGCCTTCCAGGTGGAGGCCGTGGAGGCGTTTGAGGTGGAGCGGGCCGAACAACCCGCCGTCCTGCCGTAGATCGAGTCGGCCCTGGGAGCAGAGGAACAGCAGGGCCCAGAAGACCCCCACCCGATCGCAATCGAGATCTCCGGGTGCCGATTTTTCCCAGGCTTCCACCAGGTCCTCGAAGTTCGCCCACTCCAGCGCCGGGGGCCACTGCTGCAGAAACAGGCTGAGGGCCGCCGTGGTTTCGGGCAGTTTTTCCCGATGGGCCAGGGCGGCCACCTGCTCGATGGCGGCGCGCTCGCTGTAGGGCCGGTTACGGCGCGATGGGCGGCTGCGGCTTCCATCCTGCTCCAGCCGCTCGGCGATGTCCTCCAACTGGCGGATCAATTCGCCCAGGCTGACCGGCCGTTGCAGGGGCGGTGGAGCCACCGGGCGACGCCAGAGGTGTCGCTCCGGCCTCCTGGGCAGGACGTAGGCCGAGCCGCCCCAGTCGCCTTCGTCGTCGGCATCGCAGCCGAAGGGGTCCTCGATCAAAGGCGGTGGGGGGAAGGTCTGGCGTTCCAGCACCTCCGCTTTCAGCCCGACCAGCACCGAGGCGGCCAGGAAGGCTTCGCTGGAGGCGGCCAGGTCCTGTTCGTAGCTGCCGCCACGGCCGGCCTGCAGCGAAGCGATCAGCCGGGGAACTTCGATGCGTTGGCGGAGTTGGTCAAGGAAGCCGTCGACCACGGCGATCACATCCACGTCCCAGGGATCGAGTTCCCCCCGTTCGGCCGCGTCCTGGAGCAGGCGAATGGCCAGCCTGGCGCCCGCTTCTGCCACTCTCCCCGCCTCACTGGCCGCAACGTACCCGCTTTACGGCTCGCCAGCCAGTTGGGGGCGGCCGCCGTCAGTCGGGAGTGGGCGATGGCGGCGAGGGCGCCGAACTCTCGCCTGCCGCCGGCAGCAGGCCGAGCTGGGCATCCACTGTGGCCCGATAACGCTGGATGTCCGCTTCAAGTTCACTGATCCGCACTTGCTGGGCCTCCCGATCCCCCTGGCTGCGCACGACCTCCACCTTCTTCACCACTCCGGTCCAGACGGCGAAGACCCAGGCCGCCGTGGCGCCGATGCCGCCCACGACCAGCAACATCGCCGCCAGGGGGAGGGTGGTGCTGACACCGGGCAGGAAGTGGACGGTGGTGGCGGCCGTGTTCTCCAGGGTGAACATGACCGTGGCCAGTCCGAAGCTGAAGATCAACAGAAAATTCAGCTGTCGCATGACTCGATTCAGCTGGGTTTGGATCGTGGCAGGGAGCGTAGTCAGGGCGGCCCGGCTTGGGGGACAAGCAAGAGCAACCGCAGGGTTTTGTAACGGGAAGCAGCCAGAAGCAGCAGCCTGATCAGCCGACGGACGGAGCCTGCAGAAGGGCCGACGGCATCCAGCTGACGGGCTGGGTCTGGGAGCCGCGGATCAGGCCGCTGGGCGCCGGTCCGAGCACCCGGGCCATGGCCGCGTCCTCCCGCAGCACCAGGGCCTCGATCGAGGCCCGGTAGCTGTCGGTCACCAGGCGGGGGTAAAGGCCGATGCCGATGATCGGCACCAGCAGGCAGGAGATCACGTAGATCTCGCGGGGTTCGGCATCCACCAGTTCGTTGTGGGAGGCGAGCTCGGGGTTCTCCTTGCCGAAGAAGATCTCCCGCAACATCGAAAGCAGATAGATCGGCGTGAGGATCACCCCCACAGCCGCCAGGGCCGCCATCACAATCCGGAAGCTGAGCGAATAGGCCTCGCTGTTGACGAAGCCCACGAACACCATCAACTCCGAGACGAAGCCGCTCATGCCGGGCAAGGCCAACGAAGCCAGCGAGCAGATCGTCCAGAGGGCGAACATCTTGCGCATTTTCTGGCCCACGCCGCCCATCTCATCGAGCTGCAGGGTGTGGGTGCGGTCGTAGGTGGCGCCCACCAAGAAGAAGAGGCTGGCACCGATCAGACCATGGCTCACCATCTGGAGCATGGCGCCGCTGGTGCCGAGGGCGCTGAAGCTGCCGATGCCAATCAGCACGAAGCCCATGTGGCTGATCGAGCTGTAGGCGATCTTGCGCTTGAGGTTGCGCTGGGCGAACGAGGTGAGCGCGGCGTAGATGATGTTCACCACCCCCAGCACCACCAGCAACGGCGCGAACTGGGCGTGGGCCTCGGGCAGCAGCTGCACGTTGAAGCGCAGCAGGGCGTAGCCACCCATCTTGAGCAAAATGCCGGCCAGCAACATGTGCACCGGCGCCGTGGCCTCCCCGTGGGCGTCCGGCAGCCAGGTGTGCAACGGCACGATCGGCAACTTCACCCCGAAGGCGATCAACAGCCCGGCGTAGGCGATCAGCTGGAAGCGAGCGGGGAACTCCTTGGCCGCCAGGACAGTGAATTCGAAGTTCGGCGCTCCGCCCCCGAAGAAGCCCATGGCCAGGGCGGCCAACAGGATGAACACCGAGCCGCCGGCGGTGTAGAGGATGAACTTGGTGGCGGCGTACTGACGCTTCTTCGCTCCCCAGATGGCCAGCAGCAGGTAAACGGGCAGCAGTTCCAGCTCCCAGGCCAGGAAGAACAGCAACATGTCCTGCACGGCGAACACGGCAATCTGGCCGCCGTCCATGGCCAGGATCAGGAAGAAGAAGAGCCGCGGTTTGAAGGTGACCGGCCAGGCGGCCAGCACCGCCAGGGCCGTGATGAAGCTGGTGAGCAGGATCAGCGGCATCGAGAGGCCATCGGCCCCCACCGACCAGGCCAGGCCCAGGTCCGGCAACCACTCCACCCGCTCGATCAGCTGCAGACCGGCCACGGAAGGGTCGTAACCATTCAGATAGGCCCCCACGGTGACCAGAAAGGTGACCAGGGCCACCCCGAGGGCGTACCAGCGAATCGTCTTGCCGTTGCCCGGATCAGGGATGAACGGAATCAGCAGCGCTGCCACGATCGGAAAGAGGATCGAGACGCTCAGCCAGGGGAAGGCCCAGGCGTGGTCGGTGCCCAGGACCTCAAGGGGACCCTGAACAACGGCGAAATCGAGCAGCACAGGGCAGGCAAGCAGTTCTGGCCGGAGTGTAGAAATGGCCACCGAGCCAGAGCTCCCCAGATAAGGGATGACACACACAGTGGAGGTTTGGGTGATGGAGGTTTGGGTTCAGAAGCTGCTGAACAGCACCACCAGGGCGATCACGCCACCGAACACGATCAGGGCATAGAACTGGGCCCGGCCCGTCTCGAAGTACTTGAGGCCCTCACCACTGCCGAGGGTGAGCAGGCCGGTGAGGTTGACCACCCCATCGACCACCTTGGCGTCGACCTCGAGCACCTGGCGGGCCAGCTTGCGGCTGCCCTGCACGAAGATCCGCTCGTTGATCGCATCGAGATACCACTTGTTGGCCAGGAAGGCGTTGATGCTGGGGAAGCGGGATGCCACGGCCGTGGCCAGATCGAGCTTGTGGAGCGCGTAGGCCAGCACCGCCACCGTGATGCCGCTGATGGAGATGGCTACCGAAGCGCCGGCCAGGGGCAGGAAGCCCGCCCAGCTGAACTGCTCGGCCATCTCGGCGGCTTCGTGGGGATCGAGCAGGCCGGCGAAACGGCTGTGCCAGGGGGTTCCCAGCAGTCCGATCAGCACCGATGGCACCGCCAGGATCGCCAGGGGGGCTGCCATCTGCCAGCCGGATTCGTGGGGCTGGCTGGCGTGCTCCCCATGGCCCTCAGGCTCGGCAGCTCCTTTGCCGGCGGCGGCAAGCAGGCGGGCCTGCAGGGCAACATCGCTGCCGCGGAAGGGACCTTCGAAGGTGAGGAAGTAGAGCCGGAACATGTAGAAGGCCGTCATGCCGGCGGTGAGGAAGCCGACCGCCCAGAGCAGGGGAAAGGCGTTGAAGGCCTGGCCGAGGATCTCGTCCTTGCTCCAGAAGCCCGCCAGGGGAGGGATGCCGCTGATCGCCACGCAGCCGATCAGAAAGGTGATCGCCGTGACCGGCATGAAGCGTCTGAGTCCCCCCATCAGCCGCATGTCCTGGGCGAGCACGGGCTCGTGGCCCACCACCTCCTCCATGGCGTGGATCACCGAGCCGGAGCAGAGGAACAGCATCGCCTTGAAGAAGGCGTGGGTGACCAGGTGGAACATGCCGGCGACCGGGGCGCCGCAACCCATGGCCAGCACCATGTAACCCAGCTGGGACACGGTGCTGTAGGCCAGGCCCTTCTTCAGATCCATCTGGGTGAGGGCGATGCTCGCCCCCAGGAAGCAGGTGACCGTACCGATCACCGCAATGAAGGCCTGAACTTCATCGAACTGGATGTAGATCGGCTGGAGGCGGGCCACCAGGAACACCCCTGCAGCCACCATCGTGGCTGCGTGGATGAGGGCGGAGATGGGGGTGGGGCCCTCCATGGCATCGGGAAGCCACACATGCAAAGGGAACTGCGCCGACTTGGCCATCGGTCCCATGAACACGAGCAGGCAGAGGATCACCGCCGCCGGGTGAGACACGCTGCCGTTGTTGAGGGCTTCACCCAGACGGAGGCCGATCTCCTCGAAGCCGAAGCTGCCGGTGGCCCAGAACAGACCCAGGATGCCGAGCAGCAGGCCGAAGTCCCCGACCCGGTTGACCACGAACGCTTTCTGGGCGGCATTGGCGGCACCGTCGCGGTCGTACCAGAAGCCCACCAGCAGGTAGGAGCACATCCCCACCAGCTCCCAGAACACGTAGATCTCGAGCAGGTTGGGGCTGATCACCAGGCCCAGCATGGAACTGCTGAACAGGGCCAGGTAGGTGAAGAAGCGCACGTAGCTCTTGTCGTGCGCCATGTAGCCGTCGGAGTAGACCATCACCAGCAGGGCGATGGTGGTGACGAGGGCGAGCATCACGGCGCCCAGAGCATCCACCCGGAAGCCCATCTGCAGGTTGAAGCTGCCGGCGCTGGCCCAGTTGAACAGCACCTCGGTGGGGGGCGGGGCGGCGAGCTGCTCGATCAGCGCGGCGTAGCTGAGCACCGCGGCAGCCCCCACACAGCTGATCAGGAAGATGGCAACAGGCTTTCGCAGCCTGTTCACGGTGCGGTTGAAGCTGATCAGGCCCAGACCGACCAGGGCCGCCCCCAGCAGGGGAAGCAGCGGAATCAACCAGGCAAGGTCCGAGGCCGAGGTCATCCGGTTTCTGGGAAGTCTGAGGGAGTGTAGGCAGCCCTTCTGGCCGGATCGGGCTGTGTGTGGGACTTCGATCAGCCAGCCCCGCCCCTTAACCGAGCAGCCGCCCCAGCGGGCCGTTCAGGAAGGATGCGGTGGCGAGCCCCAGGAAGCGATGGCTCCACCAGAGCGTGCCGATGGCGATGGCGATGCCCAGCTGGGAGGGCCGCAGGAACTCGCCAATCACCAGGGTCTGGCGACCATCGAGCACGGCCTGGAAGGGAATCACCGAGGTGTTGGCCTTCAGCTGCTCGAAGGCGGGGCCGAACCGCCTGGCCAGGCGCCGGTCCCCGTGCCAGATGGCGAACATGTGGTGGGCGATCAGGCCGAAGCAGGTGACCAGCATGAAACTGCTGCCGATCCAGAGCAGATGGGTGGCGCACCAGATCACCTGCCCGACCGCCTGGGGATGGCGGCTGATCCGGATGATTCCAGTCGCGTAGAGCCGCTGCTCGGGCTTGAGCAGGGCAGGAATCTCCAGCAGGTTGTAGGTGGCCGGATAGAGGAAGAAGAAGCTGATCGCCGTGCCCACCCAGATCACCGGGATCAAGCCCGGGAGTCCCTGCAGGTTCCAGAGCCGGACGCCTTCGTAGCGATGGGCGATGAAGTAGCCGACCACCACGACGGCCGATGGAATGCTGAGAGCCGCGAACAGCAACCGCCAGGCCCGGGCCCCAATCCGTGCCTCCCCCCAGCCACGCAGGGCCGCGCCACCGCTGTGCAGCACGGCGAAACCGAACAGCAGGGCCAGCATCACCAGGCTGGAGTGGTGGGGGGCGAGCGGCAATCAATCCATGCGGGAAGGTCAGATTCTGGCCCTCGGATGGGTGACTCCGGAGGCCCCAGGGGGCCCCGGTGGTTTCCCTTTAGAGTTCGAGTTCCCAGCCGGAGCAAGCCCCACGGGTCATTCCATGGCTGATCTGCCCTTCACCCTCGATCAGCTGCGCATCCTGCGGGCCATCGCCAGCGAGGGCAGCTTCAAGAAGGCTGCCGACAGCCTTTACGTGACCCAGCCGGCGGTGAGCCTGCAGATCCAGAACCTGGAAAAGCAGCTCGATGTCTCCCTGTTCGATCGGGGTGGCCGCAAGGCCCAGCTGACCGAGGCGGGCCACCTGCTGCTCAGCTATTGCGACAGAATTCTCAGCCAGTGCCAGGAGGCCTGCCGCGCCCTCGACGACCTCCACAACCTCAAGGGTGGTTCGCTGATTGTGGGCGCCAGCCAGACCACCGGCACCTATCTGATGCCCCGCATGATCGGCCTGTTCCGCCAGAAGTACCCCGATGTGGCGGTGCAGCTCCAGGTGCACAGCACCCGTCGCACCGGCTGGAGTGTGGCCAATGGTCAGGTCGACCTGGCGATCATCGGCGGCGAGCTCCCCTCGGAGCTCAACGACCTCCTCCAGGTGGTGCCCTACGCCAGTGATGAACTCGCCCTGGTGCTGCCGATCAAGCACCCGCTGGTGCGGCTGCCGGAGCTCCATAAGGATGATCTCTATCGGCTCGGTTTTGTCTGCCTCGACGCCCAGTCCACCACCCGCAAGATGGTGGACCACCTGCTCGCCCGCTCGGGCCTGGAGGTGCAGCGCCTCAAGATCGAAATGGAGCTCAATTCCTTCGAGGCGATCAAGAATGCCGTGCAGTCCGGCCTTGGGGCGGCGTTTCTGCCGGTGGTCTCGATCGAGCGGGAACTGGCCGCCGGCAGCCTGCACCGCGCCACCATCGCAGACCTTCAGGTGCGGCGTCAGTTGAAACTGATCACCCATCCGGCCCGCTATTGCTCCCGCGCCGCCGAGGCTTTCCGCCGGGAGGTGCTGCCGGTCTTCGCCAGCCCGGACAGCCCCCTGCGTCAACCCGCTGCCCTGGCTGCCTGAGCGCCCTTAGAACTGGTTCCCTTCCGGTGTGATCCCCACGGAGTCATCGGCGGCTCCGGCGATGCCTTTGGTCTGGAACCTGTTGCCACTGATGTCGGTCTGATAAACGCAGCGCACCACCGGTTTGTCCCGGATCGAGCCGACGTAGGCGAAGGTGTTCATCCGTTGTTTGCACTGGCGCATCTGCTCAGCGGTGACCGCCCCCTCCTTCTGGAGCACGCTCCAGTTCTCTCGGCGGATCACGCAGCCGGGCTGCAGCGTGGGCTGGGTTACGAAGCTGCTGCTGGGATTCATCGTGGTGTAAAGCTCCACGTCGTTGACGAAGGCGCTCGCCCCCCATTGCTTGCAGAACTCCGGGTCGGGAACGGCCAGGTCGAGTTGCTGGCTGCTGGCGATGTTTCCCTGGTTGCCGGCGGTGTTGCTGGAGAGGGCGGTGCCGATGCCGATGCCCACCACCAGAACCCCGGCCAGCACCGCCACCGTGGCGACGTTGAACTTGAACGGCGGATCCCCCTGGCCGCCTGCGCCGCCCGGGGCCCCACCCCCGCCGCGGAGCGGGGCAGCTGGCCTGCGGCCCCGGGGCTGGTCGTCGTAGGCGGAAGACTCGTAGCGGTAGGCCTCGCGATCCTGGTAGGGCTCGCTGGAGCGACTCCGGCCCCCGAAAGTGCCGCGGTCTGGGCGGGATCGGCTCATCAGGCGTCAGGGCTGCGGGGCAGACCCATCGAATAGTTCAGCACCCGGGCGTCGGGGTTGTAGCGCAGCTCTCCAGCCTGCAGCAGTTGACGGATCGTGCCCTCCAGGTCGGAGCCGATCCTGCGCAGGTTGTACTCGGTGAGCTCCTGGCCGGCAAAGCCTGCAACCAAGTCGCGGAACCGCTGCCGCACCGTCTCCAGCACGGCCGGCTCCCAGAGGAACTCGTTGTCCGGATCGAGGTCGAGGGTCAGCTGGGCTGGATCGGCGACGAGCTGGTCATCTTCCACGCGGGCGGTGAACAACCGCACATGCCTGGTGGTGGACTTGAGCAGGAGGGCGTCGGCCATGGGGTGGGGGAAGGCGGGCGTGGCGGAGCGGAGCGCACTCCCTGACTTTAGGAAGCTGGCGATCAGCGCTGGCTGACCCGAGCCTTTTAAGGTTGTCTCTTGTTTTTGGTTTCCCATGCGCGTCGCCATCGCCGGAGCAGGCCTCGCCGGTCTCTCCTGCGCCAAGTACCTCTGCGACGCAGGCCACACCCCGGTGATCTACGAAGCGAGGGACGTTCTCGGCGGCAAGGTGGCGGCCTGGCAGGACGACGAGGGCGACTGGTACGAGACCGGCCTGCACATCTTCTTCGGGGCTTACCCGAACATGCTGCAGCTCTTCAAGGAGCTTGGCATCGAGGATCGTCTGCAGTGGAAGGACCACGCGATGATCTTCAACCAGAAGGAGGATCCCGGCACCTACAGCCGCTTCGACTTTCCGGATCTGCCCGCGCCCCTCAATGGCGTGGCGGCGATCCTCGGCAACAACGACATGCTCACCTGGCCTGAGAAGATCCAGTTCGGGCTGGGCCTGGTGCCGGCGATGCTCCGCGGCCAGGACTATGTCGAGAACTGTGATCAGTACTCCTGGACGGAATGGCTTCGCCTCCACAACATTCCGGAGCGGGTCAATGACGAGGTGTTCATCGCCATGAGCAAGGCCCTGAATTTCATCAATCCCGATGAGATCTCCAGCACGGTGCTGCTCACCGCCTTGAACCGTTTCCTGCAGGAGAAGAACGGCTCGAAGATGGCCTTCCTCGACGGGAACCCCCCCCAGCGGCTCTGTGAACCGATCGTCGCCTCGATCCGTGAGCGAGGCGGCGAGGTGCACCTCAACAGGCCGTTGCGGCAGATCCGCCTGGCGGAGGATGGTTCCGTCGACGCCTTTCGGATCGGTGGTGTTCGCGGCAACGAGCCCCTGGAGGTGGAGGCCGATGCCTTCGTGAGCGCCCTGCCGGTCGATCCGCTCAAGCTGCTCCTGCCTGAGGCCTGGAAGCAGCTTCCCTATTTCCAGAAGCTGGAGGGGCTCAAGGGGGTGCCGGTCATCAACATTCATCTCTGGTTTGACCGAAAACTCACCGAGATCGACCACCTTTTGTTCAGCCGTTCCGATCTGCTCAGCGTGTATGCCGACATGAGCAACACCTGCCGGGAGTACGCCGATCCCCACCGCTCCATGCTGGAGCTGGTTTTTGCGCCGGCGGACGAGTGGATCGGCCGCAGCGACGGCGACATCGTCGCGGCGACCCTGGCGGAGCTCAAACGCCTGTTCCCCGCCCACTTCACGGGAGACAACCAGGCCCAGCTGCGCAAATCACGGGTGGTCAAGACCCCCCAGTCGGTCTACAAGTCGGTTCCGGGCTGTCAGAAGCTCCGGCCGTCGCAGGATGCGCCGATCGCCAATTTCTTCCTGGCCGGAGACTTCACCATGCAGCGCTACCTCGCCTCGATGGAGGGTGCCGTGCTGAGCGGCAAGCTCTGTGCTGATGTGGTGAGCCGCCACGCCTCACCGGTGGCCGTGTGACCGTGCTGGTCGCCTCTGAGATGGCTGCTCTCCGCTCACCACTGAGCCTTCCCCAGGCCTACGAGGCCTGCCGGCGGGAAACGGCCCAGTGGGCGAAAACCTTTTATCTCGGCACCCTGCTGATGCCCCGGGCCAAGCGGCGGGCGATCTGGGCCATCTACGTCTGGTGCCGCCGCACCGATGAGTTGATGGACAGTCCCCAGGCCCAGGCGCTGCCGGAGGACCGCCTGGCCGAGCGGCTGGATCTCTGGGAAGACCGCACCCGGGCCCTGTTCAGCGGCCGGGTGGAGGATGGCCTCGACCTGGTGATGGCGGACACGCTGGAACGCTTCCCCCAGCCACTCCAGCCCTACCTCGACATGATCGAGGGCCAGCGAATGGACCTGCGGCGCCAGCGCTATGCCAGTTTCGAGGATCTGGAGCTCTACTGCTATCGCGTCGCCGGAACCGTTGGCCTGATGACCCAGGAAGTGATGGGCCTGGATCCCGCCTACACCTCGGCCCCCTGGAGTGAACGACCCGACACCTCCCATGCGGCAGTAGCGCTGGGAATTGCTAACCAGCTCACCAACATCCTGCGAGATGTCGGGGAAGACCGCAGCCGTGGCCGCATCTATCTTCCCCAGGAGGATCTCCGGAGATTTGGTTATTCGGAGGCTGAGTTGATGGCCGGAACGGTCAACGACAACTGGCGGGCCTTGATGGCCTTCCAACTCCAGCGGGCCCGGCAGTGGTTCGGCCGCTCCGAAGCTGGCGTGCGCTGGCTGGCGGCCGATGCCCGCTGGCCCGTCTGGGCCTCACTGCGCCTGTATCGCGGCATTCTTGATGTGATCGAACGGCACGACTACGATGTATTCAGCCGCCGCGCATTTGTGCCCACTGGATACAAGTTCCTCGACCTGCCCTGCTCCTATCTGATTGCCCAATTGCGCTGATTGCTCTCTGCCTGCTTCAGCCAGGCGAGCAGAATCGGATTGACCTGATCCGGCCCTTCATCCTGGGGGCAATGGCCCAACCCAGGCAGGATCTGCAGCTCCTGAACACAGGGAAAGTTCCGCCGCCAGGTTTCGGCTTCCGCCGGGCTTTCCCAGGGATCCAGCTCCCCCCAGATCATCCGCACCGGCACCGTGAGGTCTTCGAGCAGGTCCGGCGCCAGCACATCCTCGAAGAGATTGATGAAGCCGCGGAAGCTCTCCGCTGCGCCCGGATCGGTGCTGGGGCGGTAGAGCATCTCCACGAGCTCGTCGTCGACATTGGCGCCGCTCGGGTAGGCCTGGCCCAGCACCTGCCGGATGAAGCCGGGACGGGCCAGGGCCCTGAACAGGGGGGCGACGAGGCCGCGCTGCCGCACCAGCCGCTTGACCAGGGGACGGAGAAGCCGCTCGAGGGCAGGCAGCTCAGCCCGACGTTTTTCGTCGAGGGTGCGCTGGGCGCAATCGATCAGAATGATCTGGGCCGGGGTGATGCCCCGCTCCAGCAGCAACTGGCTGGCCCTCAGCACGACGAGCCCCCCGATCGAATTGCCGACCAACTGGAGCGGTCCATCGCGATCGGCCGGTGCCAGGCTTTCGACGAAATCCGCCACCTGCCTGGCCCAGAGATCGAAGCAGTAGAGAACCGAATCGGGAGGCCCTGGCTCGCCGATCAACCGGGAGCGGGGTTTGGAGCTGGCCCCGAAGCCGAGCAGGTCGAGGGCATAGACCCTGAAATGCTCCGCCAGGGTGGGCTGGTTGTGGCGCCAATGGCCTGAGCAGGCTCCGAAGCCGTGGATCAGGATCACCGTGGAAATCCCGGCGGGATGGCCCGGGGGGTGGGCCTCCAGAAAGCCGATCGATTGACCCTGCCAAGACCAGTGTCGTGGCAGGGTAGCGAGGGGCAGTGAAGCTGGGATCAACCCACCACCTGTGCCCATTGCCGCTTCAACCCCGGCTGATGCCAATCAGACCGCGGCCGTCTGGTTCGCCAGCAGGGCCTTGAGTTTGGCCAGTTCACCGGCCCAGCGGGGGTCGGGGGCACCTTCGGTGACCGTGTCGCTGTGCACCACCTTGTTGGTGGCCTTGCGCGCCACCGCGGTGGCCCCTGCTGGACGACGATCGCCGCCGACGGGAGCACTGCCGCGCGCATCCTTGCGCTCGGAGCGCTCGATGCGCAGGGTGTTGCCTCCAAACGCGTGGCCGTTGAGCTGCTCAATCACCGTGTCGGCGAGCTTCTCATCGTCGACATTGGCGAAGCCGAAGCCGCGGCAGGCGCCCGTTTCACGGTCTTGCACCGTTTTGAAGCGCACGCCTTCACCGACCGCCGTGAACAGAGCATCAAGCTCCTTGGCATCAAAAGTCTGCGGCAGGTTGCCGACGTAAAGACGAACACTCATGGGGAGGGAGAAGAAATTGGAAAACTGGCTCGAGGGCGCTGATCAATCGATCGACAGGCTCGATCACGAAGCTGGATCACGAAGCCACTGGCCCATGGATCCATGGATGAAAAAGTCTGATGATTAACCGGCACCTGCCGGGCACGGAGCAGGCAGTTGGGCATGCCTATGCACTTAAAAGTAAATCACGGCCTGGTGCCATCCAGCCAGATTCTTGCCGCCTTCAACGCATCGTCAGGTTTGTTGATCCGGCCGAAGGCCAGCTCCACCGTCAGATGGGTGAGCAGGAGTCCCAGACGCCGTGATGGCACCAGCCCGAAGGTCTGCTGCAGCGTCCAGCCATCCACGGGGGCGTGGGGGTGAAAGAGAGGGTCGCTGTCCTCGCGCCAGCGCCGCAGCCAATCGATCGCCAGGGGGGCGGGGAAGAACAGCAGCAGGGCGGGCAGGTCGCCGGCCAGTTGCTGGTGCAGGCTCAGCCGTTCCGCTTCCGCCATCGCCGCAAGCCGCTCCTCCACCCCTGCTCCCGCCGCGATCAGTTGCCTCCACCAATGGTGCAGCCGCCCACAGCGCTGTTGGAGCTGGCGGCTGCCATGCAGTCGGCGCACCCCTTCGCCATCGAACAGGACCGCCAGGCGGGCAAGCCCGAGGGCACCGGCGGCTTCATCCTGGCCCAGGCCGATGCTCCCGGCCCGCTCCCCGGTGAGCCCCCGCAAGCTCCACACCGTTGCCGCGTGGATCGCTTCCGCTGTGCCCTCGGCGGCGGCCCTGAGGTCGGGGCGCCAGGGATCCAGCAGTTGTTTCTCCAAGGCAACGGCAAGGCCACGATTGCCCGCGGGGCAGCCGGCCAGTTTCTCCAGTTCCACCAGCACCCGCTCCGAAGCCACGGCGCCGATCAGCCGGTGATGGGCCTGGATCCAGCGGCCGGTTACCTCACCCAGCTCGAAATCCAGCTCGGCGGCCAGGCGAATCCCGCGCAGCAGCCGCAGCGGATCGTCGCGGAGATTGGCCTCGCGCACCGCCACCACCTGCCCCAGGGCGAGATCCCGCAGCCCGCCTGTGGGGTCCAGCAGGGGCATCTGCGGCGAGAGCGGCAGGGCCAGGGCATTGAGGCGGAAGTCGCGCCGCCAGAGGTCCTCCTCCAGGCTGTCCCCCACCTGGCGGGCCAGATCAAGGCACCAGCCCCTCAGCACCAGCCGGGCGATCGAGCGCTGCCCGTCAAGCACCACCGCCGTGCCGCCGTGGCGGCGGCCCAGCTCCTCGCACAGGGCGATCGCATCGCCGGGAACCACCAGATCCAGATCGGGCCGGGCCCCCAGGCGGCCCAGCAGCCCATCCCGCACGGCACCACCGACCAGCGCCGTTCCGGACGGCAGGTCGCTGGTGGGCAGGGGCCAGTGTTCGATCCGCAGGGTGCGGCGCAGGGCGGTGGCCGCCATGGCCAGGCCGCTGGCGCCCTGGTCGCTCCACCCCAGAATGGTGCGGTCCGTGGGCCGCTGGGGGATGTGCATCTGCGTGGACTGCCACTGGGTCGACCGCTGCCAGGCCTATCACGCGGTGGAGCGCCAGCACGGTGTCACCCATCTCACCGCCCACCCCGACTTTCAGCCCCGGGAGCCCCGCATCCACGTGCAGGTGATCGACCTGGCCGAAGCCCAGGTCGGGGTGGAATGGGATGTACGGGCCTGCAGCAGCTTCCGGGTCGATCGGGGCCGCTGGCTGCGGTTGCGCCCCGGGGAGTCGCCACCCCGATGAGCGACGTGCTTCCGTGGCTTCTGGCCCTGCACAGCAGCAGCGACACCCTCGCCGTGGGCCTCCAGCCCCTCGGCGGTGGCGCGGCGACGCTGGCCACCCACCCCCTGGGCCGAAGCCTGGGCAATGATCTGTTGGCCTGTGTGGAGCAGCTACTTCCGGCCAGCCGCTGGAGGGAGCTGGGTCGCCTGGCTGTGGCCACCGGGCCCGGGGGGTTCACCGGTACCCGGCTCACGGTGGTGCTGGCCCGCACCCTCGCCCAGCAACTCGAACGCCCCCTCGATGGGTTCAGCAGCTTTCTGTTGATCGCTCGACGACTCTGGCTGGCCGGGGAGGCTGGAGCCAGGGGCGAACCGTTCTGGATCACGCAGACGTTGCCACGCCGTGGCCTCGTGGCGGGCCGCTACCAGGCGGATCCAGTCGCGTTGGGCGGTCTGGCGGAAGACGAGGTGCCACGCCTCCTTTCTGCCCCGGCCACCCTGGCGGGGCAGGCTTGCTTCGAGGCACGGGTGGATGCCTCCGCCGATCTGACCCAGCTGCTGCTTTTGAGCCAGGCGGCGGCGGTGGCAGGCCGTCCTGCCCCCTGGCAGCCTGTCCTGCCGATCTATCCCACCAGCCCGGTGGCGACGGCCTGATGCGGAGGCTTGTGCCATGGGTTCTGCTCGGTCTGGGTCTGGCCGGGTTGATCCGCGCCTCGGCGTTTGGGTCCTTCCCCGCCCCGTTCCTTCCCAGATCGTCAGCCTCGGCCCCCCAACTGATCCTCGTCCTGGGCGGGGATGTGGCCCGGGAACGGCGGGCCGGCCAGCTGGCCCAGCGCTACGGGCTGCCCCTGATGGTCAGTGGTGGCAGCAACCCGGAATACGCCCGGTGGCTGTTTCGCCAGGAGGGCCTGCCCCCCCAGCAGTACCAGCTCGATTACCGCGCCAGCGACACCGTCACCAACTTCACCACGGTGGTGGACGACCTGCAACGCTCCGGTGTCCGCAACGTTCTTCTGGTGACCAGCAGCGACCACATGGACCGGGCCCTGCTGGTGGGCCGGATCATCGCCGGCAGCCGCCACATTCAGCTCACGCCGGTGACGGTGCCCTGTGGGCCGCGTTGTGTTCCTGAGCGGCGAAGCAAGGCCTGGCGCGATGGCTTCAGGGCCGTGATCTGGGTGATCAGCGGTCGTGATCCGGGTCAGTGGGCGGCAGCGCGGACCTGAGCTTGGCGGGAGGCAGCAGCCCCTGATCCAGCAGTCCGTTGATCTGCTCCTGGCAGGCGAGGGTGGTGGCTTCCAGATCGGCACGGCGCCGGGAGGCCGGCGGGGGGACAGGCTGGCCAATGCGGATGTGGATCGGCACCAGCCGCGGCCAGAGTCGGCCGGTGCCAAGCGCCCGGTGGCTGTTGACGATGGCGACCGGCAGCAGGGGGATGCCGGCCTTGGCGGCCAGAAAGGCTGCTCCGTGCTGGGGATCGTTCACCCGGCCGTTGCCCTGGCGGGTGCCATCGAGGAACACGCCGGTGGCCCAGCCCTCCGCCAGGCGGGCCATGGCGACCCGAATCGCCTCCCGGTCGCTGGCTCCTCGCGACACGGGGTAGGCCCCACAGGCCCGGATGATCGGCCCCAGCAGGGGCACCCGAAACAGCTCGGCCTTGGCCATGAAGGCCACCGGCCGGCCCAGGGCATGGCCCACCAGGGGCGGATCCAGGTGGGAGCCATGGTTGGCCACCACCACGAGCGCACCCTCCATGGGCACCTGGCCGTTGCTGGCGGTGCGGCCCCGGAACAGCAGCCGGTAGAGCGGAAAGACCAGCAGGTAGCTGACCAGTCGGTAGATGAAGCTGGGCTGCGGCGTCAGCAGGGCCGGTGGGGGGAACCTCGGCTCAGGCCCTGGGGCGAGCGGACTCAAAATCCAAGATCCTTGGCATTGGCGATCCGGGCCGTCACCAGTCCTTCGAGATCCCGTTTGACCAGTCCACTGAGCACATGGCCGGGCCCGATCTCCACCACGGTGTGGATCTGGTGGGTGGCGAATTGGGCCATGGTCTCGCGCCAGCGCACGCCGCTCACCATCTGGCGGGCCAGTAGGTCCTTGAGCACCCGGGCGTCGGTTTGGGGGCTGGGATCGGTGTTGCTGAGCACGGGGATGGTGGCGTCCGCGAAGGGAATCGATTCGAGCAGGGCCTCGAAGGAGGTGGCGGCATCGTGCATCAACGGCGAATGGAAGGGCCCCGAAACGGCAAGCGGGATGGCCCGCTTGCAGGGCAGGGCACCGACCACCTGGGCCACCGCCGCCGGTGTGCCGGAGAGCACCACCTGGGAGCGACTGTTGTCGTTGGCGATCACCACCGCCTCGGTGCTGGCCACCAGCCGCTCCAGCGCGCACCGCTCGAAGCCGATCACGGCGGTCATGGCCCCACCACCCGCTGCCGCCATCAGCTCACTGCGCCGTTGGATCAGCTCCAGCCCGGTGCTGACGTCGAACACATTGGCCGCGTAAAGGGCCACCAGTTCCCCGAGGCTGTGGCCCGCCACCAGCTGGGCAGTGCGCCCCTGGGCCTTGAGGCCATCGACCAGGAGGCTCTCGACGACGAACAGCGCCGGCTGGGTGTTGCGGGTGTCGTTCAGATCACGGGGATCGCCGGCCGTAGCGAGGTTGGATCCGGAGCAGATCGCCAGCAGATCTCGGCCCAGCCTCTCGGAGGCTTCGCCGAACCGCCGCCTGGCATCGGGCAGCTCCAGAAGGCCCTCGGCCATGCCGAGCTTCTGTGACCCCTGGCCGGGGAACACCCAGGCAATCCCCATCGCAACCCTTCGGTGAACCGGCTGGAGATTAGGTGGTGGTGGCCGAGGGCCCCTGCCAGCGAAGCAGGGCGGCCCCCCAGCTCAGGCCGGCCCCGAAGCCACTGGTGGCGATCAGGTGGCCCGAGCGGATGCGCCCATCCCGGACCGCCTCGTCGAGCATCAAAGGAATCGTGGCGGCCGAGGTGTTGCCGTAGCAGGCCAGGTTGCTCAACACCCGTTCGTCAGGAACGGCGAGCCTGGAGGCCACCGCATCGAGGATGCGCTGGTTGGCCTGGTGCAACAACAGCCAGTCGAGCTGGGCCGCGGGCGTGGCCGTGGCCTCCAGCAGCGCCTCGAGCAGGAGCGGCACTTCCCGAGCGGCGAACTTGTAGACCTCCTGGCCATTCATGTGAATCGGCAGAAAGCCGCCCCTTTGGGCGGTGTGGCCCTCCACCAGGGGTTGCCGCTCCAGGCCCTGCTCCAGGGAGAGGCAGGCGGCGCGGCTGCCATCGGAGCGCATCAGGAAGCCCAGCAGGCCGTCGCGTTCGCTGGCGCAGGCTTCGAGCGCCACGGCTGCGGCCCCATCCCCGAACAGCACGCAGGTGCTGCGGTCGTCCCAGTCGACCCAGCGGCTCAGCTGGTCGGCGCCGATCACCAGGGCCCGCCGCATGCTGCCCCCGCGGAGGTACTGGGCGGCGGTGATCAGGGCGAACAGGAAGCCGCTGCAGGCGGCGGTGAGATCGAAGGCCACCGCCTGGCTCGCCCCCAGGGCCCCCTGGATGCGGGGGGCGGTGCCGAACAGATCGTCGGGGCTGGAGGTGGCCAGCAGGATTAGATCGAGGTCGTCCGGCTGCCAGCCGGCGTGGTCCAGGGCCTTGCGGGCGGCGGCGGTCGCCAGGCTGGTCAGGGTCTCGTCGGGGCCGGCAACCCGGCGGGACGCGATGCCGGTGCGGCTGCGGATCCAGGCGTCGCTGGTGTCCACCCGCTGGCTCAGCTGCTCATTGGTGAGGCTGAGGCCGGGCAGTTCGCTGCCGCAGCCCACCAGGGCCATCCCCGCGCCCAACTGACCGAGCGACACCTGCGTGACCACCGTTGCGATCAGTCAACCACAGGCCTGGGCCGCACCCACCTCAGTGCTGAGCTGGTGCAGATCGTCCATCACGCCGCGGCTGGCGGCCCGCTGGGCCAGGCGCAGGGCGCTCACGACCGAGAGGGCCTTGCTGCTGCCGTGGCCGATCACGCAGATCCCATCAACGCCCAGCAGCAGCGCTCCGCCGTGCTCGGCATGGTCGAGCCGTTTCTTGATCCGCACCAGATTGCTGCGCAGGAAGGCTGAGCCCACCTTGCCGCGACGACCGCGGGGCAGCTCGGCCCGAAGCACATCGAGCAGCACGCTGCCGACCGATTCCAGGAACTTGAGCAGCACGTTGCCGGTGTAGCCGTCGCAGACCACCACATCAAACTGGCCGGAGAGCACATCGCGGCCCTCGCAGTTGCCGGCGAAGCGCAGGCGCGGCTCCGCCTCGAGCAGCGGATAGGCCTTGAGGGTGAGGTCGTTGCCCTTGCAGGCCTCCTCGCCGATGTTCAGCAGGCCGATCCGGGGCCTGGCCACCCCCAGCACATCCCTGCTGTAGATGCTGCCCAGGAGGGCGAACTGATGCAGGTAGCTGGGTTTGCAGTCCATGTTCGCTCCGACATCCAGCACCAGCACCTGCTCGGCCGGCTCCTTGGTGGGGAATAGGGCGCCGATCGCCGGCCGCTCGATGCCCTTCAACCGGCCCAGCCGGAAGATGGCCGCGGCCATCACGGCACCGGAGTTGCCGGCGGAATACACCGCCATGGCCTGGCCCTCCCTGACCTGGTCCATCGCCACGTTGATGCTGGCGTCGCGCTTGCGGCGCACCACCGTGGCCTCCTCGTGCATGCCCACCGACGGGCCACTGCTGATCAGCTGCAGCAGGCCGGCGGCGATGGCTTCGTTGAGCTCGTCTTCCAAATTCAAGGCGGCCACGGCCCGCTTCACGGCCTCGGCCTCGGCGACGAAGCGGATCCGCAGGGGCAAGACCCTGACGGCATCCAGGCAGCCGGCCAGAATCGGCCCGGGGGCGAAATCCCCCCCCATGCCATCGACCGCCACCCAGCGACGGTCAGCATCCCGAATCGGCGCCACCACGGGGATTCCCCCCTGCTGCAGGCGCCGCAGGGGCTGGATCATCAGGGGCTGCAGCACCGAACCGGCCGTGGAGGCCATGCTGCCGGCCATGGAGCCTGCGGCGGAGGCCGCCGTGCTGGCCGAGGAGGTGGCCGTGTCCACCAGGCTGGTGACGGCGGCGTTGCGGCGGTACCAGATCACCAGTCGGCGGATCGCCCGGCTGGGTTTGGCCCGCCGTTGGCGGGGATCGAATTCAGAGTCCTTCGCTGCCAACGGCTTCCACGATGCGCTGGAACAGATACCCCGTTCCCCGGGCCGTGAGGATCAGCTCGGGGTTGGCGGGATCATCTTCCAGTTTGGAGCGCAGCCGGGAGATGTGGACATCCACCACCCGGGTGTCCACGTGACGCTCGGGGGTATAGCCCCAGACCTCCTTGAGGATCTCGCCGCGGCTGAACGGCTCCCCGGAGCGGCTGACCAGCAGCTCCAGCAGGCTGAACTCCATGCCGGTGAGGCGGATGCGTTCCTCGCCCCGGTACACCTGGCGTTTGTTGGTGTCGATGCGCAGGTCGCCCACCTGGATCACGCCGGAGTTGGGAATGCCCAGCACCTGCTCCTTGTCGACGCGGCGGAGCACACAGCGGATGCGGGCCTCGAGTTCCTTGGGGCTGAACGGCTTGACGACGTAGTCGTCGGCACCGAGTTCGAGGCCGGTGATGCGGTCGGCCACATCGCCGAGGGCGGTGAGCATCACGATCGGCACATCCGATTCCTTGCGAAGCTCCTGGCAGACGCCGTAGCCGTCGAGCTTCGGCATCATCACGTCGAGCACAACGAGATCCGGACTCGACTGGCGAAAGGCTTCGAGGGCCTCGACGCCGTCGGAGGCGGTGACCACCTGGTAGCCGATCATCGTGAGGCGTGTTTCCAGAATCCGGCGGATGCTGGCCTCGTCATCGACGACCAGGATCGTTTCCTTGGCGGGGGGGGAAGCCGTCATCGCGGCGCGACTGGATTACAACAGATCCGACCACTGAAAAGGCCTGAGTGCCGCAGGGTTCACCGAACGCCACCATTCTTCATACACCGCCTTGGGACGCGCCACCCTTTCCTTCGTCTGTCAGAGCTGCGGTGCCCAGGCGCGACAGTTCTTCGGCCGGTGCCCCGGCTGCGGTGGCTGGAACACCTTGGTCGAGCAGGCCAGCCCTCCCCCCGATGGCCGCCGCCGCCGGGCCCCGGGCGCTGCGGCCATTAAGGAACTGGGTGCTCGCCCGCGCCGTTCCCAGCCGATTCAGGCGGTGGGGGAGCGGCCGCTGGCGCGGCTGGCCAGTGGCTTCGACGAACTGGATCGGGTGCTGGGCGGAGGGCTGGTGCCGGGCTCCCTGGTGCTGGTGGGGGGCGATCCGGGGATCGGCAAGTCGACCCTGCTGCTCCAGGCCGCCCAGGTGATGGCCCGCTCCTGCTCGGTGCTCTATGTGAGCGCCGAGGAGTCGGCCCAGCAGGTGAAACTGCGCTGGCGTCGGCTCGGCCCCGACGCCAGTCCCGGCCCAGGGCCCGGCAGCCTACAGTTGCTGGCCGAAACCGATCTGGAGCTCGTGCTCCAGGAGCTGGAATCCCTCCGCCCCGCCGTCGCGATCATCGACAGCATCCAGGCGCTCCACGACGCCGAACTCACCAGCGCACCCGGGTCGGTGGCCCAGGTGCGGGAATGCGCCGCCGCCCTGCAGCGCCTGGCCAAGCGCCAGGACACGGCCCTGCTGCTGGTGGGCCATGTCACCAAGGAGGGGATGCTGGCGGGTCCGAAGGTGCTCGAACACCTGGTGGATGCGGTGCTCACCTTCGAGGGGGACCGCTTCGCCAGCCACCGGCTGCTGCGGGCGGCGAAAAACCGCTTCGGTGCCACCCACGAACTGGGGGTGTTCGAGATGCGCGACCGGGGCCTGGTCGAGGTCACCAACCCCAGTGAGCTTTTCCTCGGCAGCGAAGGCCCCTGCGCCGGCACGGCCACGATCGTGGCCTGCGAGGGCACCCGCCCCCTGCTGGTGGAGTTGCAGTCCTTGGTGAGTGGCACCAGCTACGCCAGCCCGCGGCGCACGGCGACCGGCATCGGCATCAACCGCCTGCACCAGATCCTGGCGGTGCTGGAGAAGCACCTGGGCCTGCCGCTCTCCCGCTTCGATTGTTATCTCGCCGTGGCCGGTGGCCTCGATGTGGAGGAGCCGGCGGCGGACCTGGGGGTGGCGGCGGCGGTGGTGGCCAGCTACCGCGACCTCACCCTGCCGGCCGGCACGGTGCTGGTGGGGGAACTGGGCCTGGGGGGGCAGCTGCGGCCGGTGGGCCAGTTGGAGCTGCGCCTGCAGGAGGCGGCCAGGCTGGGCTTCCATCGCGCCGTGGTGCCCCGCGCGAGCGGCCTGGGGTCCCTCGCGACGGAGCTCGACCTGCAGGTGCTGGAGGCGGCCACCGTGGCGGATGCCCTGGTGGCGGCCCTGGGGGTCGATCCGGCGGCGGACTGAACCCTCAGAAGTACACGTCGACGGAGCCGCGGCCGCTGGTTTTCAGCCAGTTCTGGGCCTCGATGTAGTTGTTGGGGGCCATCCGGATCGCCCTGCCCCAGAACTCGGCGGCCCGGGAGAAGCAGCGATCCGATTCATCGGTGTCGCCCCGCTCCTCGGCCAGGGAGCCGAGGTGGTGATGGATCACCGCCATGTTGTTGAGGGCCTGGGGCATGTTGCCGTTGAGCTCCAGGACCTGGTCATAGAACTCCAGGGCCTTCTGGTGATCGCCGTTGCTGGTGAAGACCAGGGCCATGTTGTAGAGGATGAAGGCCCGGTCATTGGGGTCGTCCTCCAGTTTCAGGGCCTCCTCGTAGTTCTCAAGGGCCTCGGCGTACTCGCCGTCGCCCTGGGCGCTCATGCCGTCGCGGTAATAGGCGAAGGCCTCCTTGGAGCGCCGGTTGGTGGGCAGCACCTTCAGGATCAGGTCGGCCATCACCGTGAAGCTCTTGTCGATGAAGTTGTCGTTGCGTTGGCTGCGGGGCACGGCGGAGGACGGCTCGGTGCTCCCATCCTGACGGTTGCGGACGTCCTGCTTCACGGCTCCCCGGTTTCGAGAGGGCCGTGTCCCTAGCCTGGGGCCCCTCGGCTGTGGCTGTGACCCCTCCCGTCGCCCCATCCCCGCTGGGCCCGTTGCTGCCGGACCCCGTTCCGCTGGAGCCCTTGCTGCTGGATGTGGAGGGAATGAAGTGCGGCGGTTGCGTGCGGGCGGTGGAGCAACGGCTGCTGGAGCAGCCGGGCGTCCGCCAGGCCAGCGTCAACCTGCTGACCCGCACCGCCTGGGTGGCTTTGGAGCCCGATCATCCCCGGGATCCGGAGCGGGCCCTGATCGCCAGCCTCGAATCGCTCGGTTTCAGCGCCCAACCTCGGGAGCCCGGCTCCACCCTGCTCAGCCGGTCGGAGCAGGGGGATCACCGGCGCTGGTGGCAGGACTGGCGCCAGTTGATTGTGGCGCTGGCCCTGTTGCTGCTCTCCGGGCTCGGCCATCTCACCATGGCCGGCACCCTGCCCCGATCTCCCCTGGGAGCCCTGTGGTTCCATGCCCTGCTGGCCAGTGTGGCGCTGCTGGGTCCGGGGCGTTCCATCCTGGTGCGCGGGGCCACCCAGGCCTGGCATGGGGTTCCCGGCATGGACAGCCTGGTGGGGCTGGGCATGGGCAGCGCCTACCTGGCAAGTCTGGTGGCCTTCCTCTGGCCCCGCTCCGGCTGGCCCTGCTTCTTCAACGAGCCGGTGATGCTGCTCGGTTTCGTGCTGCTGGGCCGCTTCCTTGAGGAGCGCGCCCGCCACCGCACCGGCCGCGCCCTCGAGGAGCTGGCGGACCTGCAACCGGATACGGCCCTGCTCCTGCTGGGGGATGACCCGCCCAGGCCGGTGCGGGTGGGTGGCTTACGGCCCGGCGACCGGCTCCGCCTCCTCCCCGGTGACCGGATCCCGGTCGATGGGGTGGTGCTCGACGGCAGCTCCGCCGTGGATGTGTCCAGTTTCAGCGGGGAATCCCTGCCCCTGGAGGCCAAGCCCGGCACCGAGCTGGAGGCCGGCATGCTGAATCTGCAGGCTCCCCTGGTGCTGGAGGTGCGCCGGGCCGGGGCCGAGACCGCCCTGGCGCGGATCATCGCGATGGTGGAGCAGGCCCAGGCCCGCAAGGCGCCGATCCAGGGGCTTGCCGATCGGATCGCGGGCCGCTTCAGCCTGGCTGTGCTGGTGCTGGCCCTCGGCACGTTTCTGTTCTGGTGGCGGTGGGGCACCCAGCTCTGGCCCCAGGTGCTGCTCGCCTCACCCCATGGCGAGGGCGGGATGGCTGCTCACGGCGGCATGCCTGTGGTGCTGGGCGGTGGCGGCGGCACCCCCTTCTCCCTGGCCCTGCAACTGGCGATCGCCGTGCTGGTGGTGGCCTGTCCCTGCGCCCTCGGCCTGGCGACCCCCACGGCGATCACGGTGGGATCGGGATTGGCGGCGCGCTCCGGGCTGCTGTTCCGCGGTGGCGACGCGATCGAGATGGCCTCCCGCCTGCAGACGGTGCTGTTCGACAAGACCGGCACCCTCACCCTGGGCCGCCCCCTGGTGATCGCCCTGGAGCCAGCCGAAGCCGATGGGGCCGAGCGGCTCCTGCAGGTGGCCGCCAGCCTCGAGCAGCAGAGCCGTCATCCGCTTGGCCATGCCTTGCTGCAGGAGGCCCGGTTGCGCCAGTTGCCGTTGCTGGAGGTGGCCCGCAGCACCACCTTCGCCGGAGCCGGTGTGGAAGGGGAGATCACTGGATTGGCAGGGGTCTGCCGGGTGGGCAGGCCCGATTGGCTTGCCCAACTCGACCTCAACGGTGGCGAGGCTCTCGAAACCCAGGTGGCTGCGCTGGAAGCCGATGGGGCCACGGTGATGGGTGTGGCCTCCGGCGCCTCCATCCTTGGCCTGGTGGCCGTGCAGGATCAACCGCGCCCCGATGCCGCCCGCACCCTGGAGACCCTCAACGCGATGGGGTTGCAGCTGGGGGTGCTGAGCGGCGATCGCCGCCAGGCGGTGCAGCGACTTGGCGAGGCCCTGGGCCTGCTGCCGGGAACCTTGGCCTGGGAGCTGCGGCCCGAGCAGAAACTGGAGCACATCCTGGGTTGGCGCGACCAGGGGCCGGTGGCGATGGTCGGGGATGGGATCAACGACGCTCCTGCCCTGGCGGCTGCCGACCTGGGCATCGCCGTGGGCACCGGCACCCAGATCGCCCAGGACACCGCCGATCTGGTGATCCTCGGTGAGCGCCTCGAGGGCGTGGTGGAGGCCCTGCGCCTGGCCCGGCGCACCATGGCCAAGGTGCGCCAGAACCTTGCCTGGGCCTTCGGCTACAACCTGGTGATGCTGCCGATCGCCGCCGGCCTGCTGCTGCCGGGTTTCGGTCTGCTGCTCTCTCCGCCCTTCGCCGCCCTGCTGATGGCCGTCAGTTCGATCACGGTGGTGGTCAATGCGCTTTCGCTGCATGGCCGCCCCTGAAGACCGCCCTGGCCGGGGCAGGTTTCTGGTCCTCGAAGGCATCGATGGCTGCGGCAAGACCACCCAGCTGGAGCTGCTCCGGCGCTGGCTCCCCAGCAGCGGCCTGATGCCCGAGGCGGCCGAGCTGGTGGTCAGCCGGGAGCCGGGCGGCACCCCCCTGGGCCTGGCCCTGCGCCAGCTGCTGCTGCATCCGCCGGAGGCCTCGATTCCCTGCCCCACCGCCGAGCTCCTGCTCTACGCGGCAGATCGGGCCCAGCATGTCCAGGAGCTCATCGCCCCGGCCCTGGAGGCCGGTGATTGGGTGGTGAGTGACCGCTTCACCGGCTCCACCGCCGCCTACCAGGGCCATGGCCGCGGCCTCAGCCTGGAGCTGATCGCCACGCTGGAAACGATTGCCACCGCAGGGCTGAGCGCCGATCTCACCCTCTGGCTCGATCTGCCCCTGGAGCTTTCGCTGCAACGGCGGGGCCACCGCCACCGCCCCGCCGATCGGATCGAAGCTGGCGGCATCGCCCTGCTGGAGCGGGTTCGCCAGGGCTTTGCGGCCCTGGCCCCCGCGCGCGGCTGGCAGCGGATCGATGCCGCCCCGCCCACCGCCGAGGTGGCCGCGGCGATTCGTGCCGCCGTCGCCGGCCGTGTGGGGATCCAGGCCGATGGCTGATGTGTTCGCCGACCTGGTCGGCCAATCCCGGGCCGTAGGCCTGCTCAGGGCCAGCCTCGATCGGCAGCGGCTGGCCCCGGCCTACCTGTTTGCCGGCCCCGACGGCGTCGGCCGGCGCCTGGCCGCCCGGCGCTTTCTCGAGGGCCTGCTGGCCGGCCTGGAGGGTTCTTCCAGCCTGCGGCGGCGCCTGCTGGAGGGAAACCATCCCGACCTGCTCTGGCTGGAGCCCACCTACCAGCACCAGGGCCAGCTGGTGCCGGCCTCCCAGGCGGAGCAGCAGGGCGTCGCCAGTCGGGCCTTGCCCCAGCTGCGCCTGGAGCAGGTGCGCGCTGTCAGCCGCTTTCTGGCCCGCCGCCCCCTTGAGGCCAGCCGCTGCCTGGTGGTGATCGAAGCGGCCGAGGCGATGGCCGAAGCTGCGGCCAACGCCCTGCTCAAGACCCTGGAGGAGCCTGGGGATGGGCTGCTGATCCTGCTGACGGCAGCGCCGGAGCGGTTGCTGAGCACGATCCGCTCCCGCTGCCAGCAGATCCCCTTCGCCCGCCTCGATGCGGTGGCGATGGCCCAGGTGCTGAACCGGCTGGAGCAGGCATCCGCTGCCGGCCCTGCGGCTTCGGTCGACCCAACGGCGCTGCTGGATCTGGCGGCAGGATCCCCTGGCGCCCTGCTGCGGCACCGGCAGCAATGGCAGTCGCTACCCCAGGACCTGGCCCCACGGCTGCTCGCCGATTCCACGGCTCCGATCGAGGCCCTGGCCCTGGCCCGCGACCTCTGCGAAGCCCTGGATCTCGACCAGCAGCTCTGGCTGCTGGATTGGTGGCAATGGCAGCTCTGGCGCCGGGATCACCAACCCCGAGACCAGGGCCGGATCGAGCGGTTGCGCGGCCAGCTGAAGGGGTTTGTCCAACCCCGGCTGGCCTGGGAGGTGGCCTTGCTGGAGCTCAGGGGGACGTGAGCCCGCCCAGCTCCAGGTGGGGATCGGTGGGAAGTTCAAGGCAGTAGCCAGCCCCATAGACCGTCTTGATGAACCGGGGCTTGCGGGGGTCGGGCTCCAGCTTCGTGCGCAGATGGCGAACATGCACCCGGATCGTCTCGATGTCGTCATCGGGTTCGTAGCCCCAGACCTCCTTGAGAATCACCGGCGGTGCCACGGTTTGTCCGTGCCGCTGCAGCAGGCAATGCAACAGCTCGAATTCCAGGTGGGTGAGCCGCACCGCCCGCTCGAACCAGATCGCCTCGAACCGCTCCCGCACCAGGGTCAGGGGGCCGAAGTCGAGAATGTCCCCCGGCTTGGTGGACAGGGGCGCCCGATCGCTGCGGCGGATCAGGGCCTTGACCCTGGCCAGCAGCTCCTCGAGGTCGAAGGGTTTGGTGAGGTAATCGTCGGCGCCGGAGTTGAAGCCGCTCACCTTGTCTTTGGTTCCCCCCAGGGCGGTGATCATCAGGATCGGGATGCCGGCGCTGCGCTCATTCCGCCGCAGCCGCTGGCAGAGGGTGATGCCATCCACATGGGGAAGCATCAGATCGAGCAGGATCACATCCGGATTGGCCTGCAGGGCCAGGGCCTGGCCCTTGATCCCATCGGCGGCGCACTCGACCCGAAAGCCGCTGTGCTCAAGATGGCCCGCCACCAGCTCCCGCATGTCCCGGTCGTCTTCGATCAGCAGGATGCAGGGCTTCATCGTGGATGGCCGGTGCGGTGATGGCGGCAGTGCATCGGCAGCTCAAGGCGCATCGGGGCCGATTCTTTCACTGCCTCACCACGGCTTCAGCTTCAATCTTCCCTTTTGCTTTGGAATCGGCCCCTGTCAAGGCGCTCGATCGGGGTCGTGGGGGCGGCATGCACCGCAGGCGCAGGCAGGCGGCGTTCTTCAAAAAACTCCCCGGGCGGGATTCGAACCTGCGACCAATCGGTTAACAGCCGACCGCTCTACCACTGAGCTACCGAGGATCGTGGCTTCGTGAACCTACCCCTCAGCCTTGCCGCCAGGCAAGGGGGGAAGCCTCCGCTCCAGCCGTTCCCGCAATCGGCGCCCCTCCTGCCAGGGTCCCAGCTGCCCCGCCTCCATCAGGGCGGCTCCATCGCAGCGCTCCAGTTCCTCCAGCCGATGGGTGATCCACAGCGCGGCCAGGGGCGCTGGCAGGCGGCTGCAGAGGTGTTGGATCAGCCCCAGCACCTCCTCCTGGCTGGTTGGATCCAGCAGGGCAGTGGGTTCATCGAGCAGCAGCAGGCTGGCCTCGCTTGCCAGGGCGCCGGCGATTGCCAGCCGTTGTTTCTGGCCGCCGCTGAGGGTGTGGATGGGCCGTTGCTGGAAGCCATCGAGGCCCACCTGGGCGAGGGCCGCTTCAACCCTGGCTTGCCGCTGGCCGCGGTCGAGCCCTTCGGGAAGGGAGAGCTGGAGATCGGTGCCGCAGCTGGGCAGCAGCAGTTGGTGGTCGGGGTTCTGGAACACCAGGGCGGTTTTGAACGGGCACTGGATGCGGCCCCGCTGCGGCTCAAGCAGGCCGGCGATCAAGCGCAGCAAGGTGCTTTTGCCGCTGCCGTTGCCGCCCACCAGCATCCAGAGACCGGCCTCCGGCAGGCTGAAAGTGCAGTGGTTGAGGGCCGGGCTGCCGGAGGGCCAGGTGAAGCCCAGCCGCTCCACCACCAAGGGGCTCGTCAAGGTCAGGTGTCGAAGGAGAAGCCGGGCCGCTTGCTGCCCCCTCCGCCCGCCGCCGACTTCTCGTAGATCTGCAGGGCCACCAGTTCGCTGCTCAGCAGGCTGACCCGCTTTTCTTCCGCCTTCTCGCAGGAGAGCTCGAGCACCCGGGGCTGGCCGGTCTCAAGGGCGGTCTTGATCTCCGCGTAGAGGGCCTGGGCGTCGCTCAGCTCCTTGCGCTGCACCGAAACGGGCATGGGGCTGAGCTTGAGGGAGAGCTCGACGACGTACACGGGTTGTTGGGAAAGGCCAGGGTTCACTCTGGCGAATGGCGGGGCCCCGCGCTGACGGGTGCCGCCCGGATGGCAGGGCACCGGATGACAGGGCACAGGATGAACCAGCTCCGAAAGACCCGGCGAAGCCAGTTAAGAAGGAATGCTCATCTTTGGTGATCCGCGGCATGCTGGCCACGGGCGCCCCCTCGGGCTGCGTATGGTTTGGATGTAACGCTTCATGAAGCACCCATGACGATTGCCCTAGGGCGCGCGCCGGCGACACGGGGATGGTTCGATGTCCTCGACGACTGGCTCAAGCGCGACCGGTTTGTTTTTGTCGGC
>Ga0247835_1000641_pt1 | contig 48934 bp, 43 predicted proteins | sample LaCtaG_3_FD_189912 | JGI IMG/M metagenome (GOLD analysis project Ga0247835, IMG submission 189912) | Freshwater microbial communities from meromictic Lake La Cruz, Castile-La Mancha, Spain - LaCruzMarch2015_13.5m | ecosystem: Environmental > Aquatic > Freshwater > Lake | place: Spain: Castile-La...
AGCTTCAACAAATTCTGACGGCTTACCTACTTCCTGAACATCGTCCGTGGCTCCAGACCATCCCAGACGAGTTCACAAGCGAAATCTATCGTGTCTACGGCTGGACGCGAACAACCAACAATCGCGGGCCGAGGTACGCTGGGAAGCTGATTAGGCAACTGATCTACGAGAGATTACCAAAGCCCGTTCTGCCAGCGCTAGACGAAATGAATCCAACGAACACCAAATACCAACGGAAGCACCGGCATCACCAGTTCCTGACCGACAAGCAGGGGTTGGACCACTTTAGGTCGCTGGTTATCACGACAATGACTTTGCTCCGTATTTCAAAGGGAAAGGGCGAATTCAAACGGCATCTCGAGGCGTATTTTGGATCGCAACTCGAGTTGGACTTTGACGGGGAGCACTGAGGCTGTTCATCCCATATTCAGCCGCCTCCCCTCATAACCGTCCCATGAAAAACCAAATTGCAGCTTTGATCGCGGCCGCGGTGCTGGCGGGGGCGGTGGGGATGGGTGTTGTCCCGGCCTCCGCGCAGGATGGGCGTTGCCTTGATCGTCGCGAGATCCAGGAGAAGATCGACACTGGCGAACTTGTCCAGTTGAGCCAGGCGATGGACCGGGCGGGAGTCGAGGGGAAGATCATTTCATCGGCGCTGCAGGTCTGCGAAGTGGGCGGCCAGTGGCAGTGGCGGGTCAACGTCATGGATTCTTCGGGCGAAAGCCGTCCGGTGACCTTGCCCGCGCAGTAACAGACGCACTAGAACTTAGGCTTGGCGAGACAAGCGCATCGGTCTGCCGGGGCAGCGATGCGCGAAAAGACCTGCCGGGCGGCTACAGGGGACTTGTCTATGCGTATTCTCGTCGTTGAGGACGACACCAATCTGAACCGGCAGCTCAAGGAAGCGCTGACGGAGGGCGGCTACGTGGTCGACGTGGCGTTCGACGGCGAGGAAGGCCACTTCCTCGGCGACACCGAGCCCTACGATGCCATCGTGCTCGATATCGGCCTGCCGCAGATGGACGGGCTGTCGGTGCTCGAGGAATGGCGCCGCTCCGGCAAGAAGACTCCGGTGCTGCTGCTCACCGCCCGCGATCGCTGGAGCGACAAGGTGCAGGGCATCGATGCCGGCGCCGACGACTACGTGGCAAAACCCTTCCACATGGAAGAGGTGCTGGCGCGGGTGCGGGCGCTGGTGCGCCGGGCGGCCGGGCAGGCCAGCAACGAGATCAGCGCCGGTTCGGTGCGGCTCGACGTCAAGGCCGGCAAGGTGACGGTGGACGGGCACTCGGTGAAGCTGACCAGCCACGAGTTGCGGCTGCTGAGCTACCTGATGCACCACAAGGGCAAGGTGATCTCGCGCACCGAACTGACCGAGCACCTCTACGACCAGGATTTCGACCGGGATTCGAACACGATCGAAGTGTTCGTCGGGCGGTTGCGGAAGAAGCTGCCGGAGGATTGCATCCAGACAGTGCGCGGGCTCGGCTACCAGATCGCGGAAGACTGAGGGGGCGGGTTGGCGCCGGGAGACTTGTGATGCCCAGCGTGTGTTGCTCCCTCCACCGCCTTCGGCGGTTCCCCTCCCCCGTAAACGGGAGAGGGTGAGATGTTGCACGGCCTTGCCACGGGGCATCCTCTCCCGCTTGCGGGGGAGGGGGACCACGCGGAGCGTGGTGGAGGGGGGAGCAACAGGCGCTGCGCCTCTGTTGCCGGTTGCGCTGGTATCCGCCCATGAAACTCCCCGACGCCATCGGTTCCACCTGGAACACCCTGCGCGAGCGCGCCGGGGCGCTGGTGCGGCTGGTTATGCCGAAGCGGAATGGGCGGCGCGGGTCGATTGCGGCGTCGCTGTTCCTGCTGTCGGCCGGGTGGCTGATCGTGGCGCTGGTGGCGACGGCGTTCCTGCTCACCGAGCTTTACTCGCGAGCGCTCGATACCTCGCTGCAGGACACCCTGGAGTTTCAGGTCGAGACGCTGACCGACCTGACGCTGCTCTCGGCGACGCCGACCTCCGAGCAAATCCGGGTCGCCGATCCGCGCTTCGACCGGACCGGCTCGGGCTGGTATTGGGCCATCCGCGACGACTTTGGCGACCTGCTGAACTTCTCCAACTCCTATGTCGGCATGGTGCTGGACCCGCTGCCGGGCGCGTTCGATGACAAGAACTCGAAGACTGCCGTGCTGACCGACCCGTTCGACACCAAGATCCGGGTGCTGGAGCGGTTGGTGACGGTCAACGGTGTGCCGCTCCACATCATGGTGACAGGGTCGCTCGACGAAATCCTGAAGCTGGTCGACGAGTTTCGCGGGCAGACGCTGATCGTGCTCGGCGCGGTGGCGATCATGCTGGCCGTGATGTCGACCATCGTGGCGCGCATCGCGCTGAGGCCGGTCGGCCAGTTGCGACGCGAGGTGGAGCAGGTGCGCGAGGGCGAGTCGGCGGCGCTGACGCATGTCTACCCGGCGGAACTGGCGCCGCTGTCCGATGAGATCAACGAACTGCTGCGCTCCAACGCCCAGATCGTCGAGCGCGCCCGCAACCAGGTGGGCAACCTGGCGCATGGGCTGAAGACGCCCATCGCCGTGCTGCGCAACGAGGCGGCGAGCGACAACAAGAACCCGCTGGCCAAGGTGGTCTCCAGCGAGACCGAGAAGATGAGCCAGCTGGTATCGACCTACCTCGACCGGGCCCGGCTCGCGACGCGCTCGACGGTGGTGGGCAAGCGGGCGGATGCAACGCACGTGATGCTGCGGCTGACCCGGGTGATGCAGAAGCTCAACCAGCGGGTGACGATCGCCATGGTGCGTCCGGATGCATCGCTGCCCTGGTTCCGCGGCGACGAGGGCGACCTTGAGGAGATGGCGGGCAACCTGCTCGACAATGCCTGCAAGTGGGCGAAATCCTCGATCGGGGTCACGGTCATCGCCGAGCGCAGCGGGCAGAACACCAACCTGCTGATCAAGATCGACGATGACGGTCCGGGCCTGAGCGAGGAAGAGGCGGTGAAGGTGTTGCGGCGCGGCGTCAGGCTGGACGAGAAGACCCCCGGCTCGGGGCTGGGGCTGGATATCGTCAAGGAACTGGTTGACGTCTACGGAGGCTCGCTGCAATTGAAGCGCTCGGTGCTCGGCGGACTTCTGGCCGAACTTCGGCTTCCAGCCGCCAAAGTGGCCGGGTTCCGCACTTTCGCCTCAATACGCAAGGAATAAGGCGGGGGATTACCTCGTCCGGCCACCCTCCGCTTCGATAGAGCTTCAATGCAGCAGACCATTCGTTTCGCCCCGCTTCTCGTTGCCGTTCTGCTCGCCGGTTGCAGCGCCACGCCCTCGTCCAACCTGCAGGCGCAGCCGACGCCGATCCAGCCGACGCCGGGTTCGGTGCTGATGCCGGTCGCGGTCGCGCCGGTGGAGCCGGTAGTGGTGGCGGTCAATGCGCAGACGGCGGGCGATGCCAGTGCCTTCATCGATGCCGGCGCCTACGCCAGGCTCTCGGGCGGTGACCAGGCCGATGCGGCGACCGCGCAGATCAACGCGCTGAACTTCGGCCGCCCCGGTGCCCCGCGCAACTGGGGCAAGACGGGCGCCACCTCGGGCAGCGTGACGGTTGGCCCCTATGTGCAGGTCAACAACACCAGCTGCCGCAACTTCACCCATGTGGTGACTATCGCGGGCGCCGCTTTCACCAAGCAGGGCACTGCCTGCAAGGACGCCACGGGCGGTTGGACTGTCGCCGGCTGACGCCGACCGATGTCGCGTTAACGCGCAGTGCTTTGATAGTGTTTGTTTACTTCGGGGCGGTAGGCTGAACCTACCTTTGGCACCTCTTGCCCCGACGGACCTATGCCCGAAATTTCTGCCAGCCAGAACAAGCCGCAGAGCGCCACCCAGCGACGTGCGCGTGAGCATGCGGGTCGGCCGTTCCACGGCCTGATCGACGCCGTGCTGGTGCCCGATCCGACGACCTTCGATTTCGACGGCGCAATCGCCGAGGCCCACGCGCAGGCGATCTGGACGTGGATATCGCGCGACGTGGCCCCCGACCTGATGCGGCTCGACCTGTCGCCCGACGATCCGGCGGCGCGCGAGGAACTCGACCGGGCGATGCCGGAGATCCTGCAGCGCTCGCGCGACGCGGTGAACGCGGCCACGGCGAATGCCGATGCGGAGCGCCGGCTGATCATGCAGGTGGGCGGCGAGGCGCCGTACAGCCGGATCGCGACAGTGCGCAGCGCCCTCAAGTGCCGCAACCTGCTGGACAAGGCGCAGAGCTTCGGCCGCGCCGCCAACGGCATGGCCGACGAGGCGGGCCTGGCCATGGCGCTGCAGTCGATGCCGCTCAATGACCACTCCGTAACGGCCTTGCTGATGCAGGCCGCCATGGGCCAGGTGAACAACCCCACCAAGCTGATGCAGGCGGTGATTCGCATTGCCGGCGGCGCGACCGAGCAGGCGATCACGCGGGCGGGGTTCGGGCCGCTGGTCGATTCGATCTTCTCCCACGCCCAGTCGCAGATCCCGGCGCTGCAGCAGCATGGCGCCTTTGCCGATATCGACATGGTGTGCCGCGCCATCGACCGCTTCCACCGCCTGATGCGCGCGGTGATGGGCTTTGTGGAGCTGAACCGGCTGTCGCGCTGGTCGTCGATCGCCGCCGGGCTGACGACGACGGTGTCGGAACTGGTGGAACCCAAGCTCAAGGATGTCGGGCCCTCGATCAACCTGGCGCTGCGCCGGCATGCGGGCACCGACCGGGTCGATGCGGACCAGCTTCTGGCGGCGCTGAACGGCTGCTATGTGCTCGCGACGGTGCGGGACTCGCGCGAGTCGCTGGCGCTCAACGCCCTGTTCGACCAGACCTGGCAGCAGGTGGGGCAGGCGCTCGAGATCCACGTGCAGCGCAACCTCGAACTGTTCCGCTCGAACCCATCCGACCGGGTGACCGGCCAGCGGCTCGACGCGGCGATCAAGATGACGGAGCTGCGCTTCAACGGCGAGTATGCCGAGGTGCTGAAACGGGCGCGGGACAGCGCCGAGCGCCGGGTCTCCTAGCCCTTCACCTTCAGTTTCTCGGTCACCTTGGACGAGACGGCGCCGCTGCTGTCGCGCACGAACAGCGTGCCGTCGGCCGGTAGCGTGCCGATGACGGCGGTGCCGCCGGGCGCGCCGCCTGGGGCGGGGGCATAGACGACGCCGATGGCCTTCAGCGGATCGAGGTGCTCGGAGCGCTCGAACAGCAGGCAGCCCGGCTCGAAATGCCGCGGGTCGAAGGCGGTGACCACGCAGATCTGCGGCTTGGGACCGAAGCGGCCGGCCAGGTAGGCCGGGATGGGCGGCGGGCCGTCGCTGGCGGGCTCGGCGGGCAGGGTCCAGCTGCCGCCGGTGATGTCGCCCGAGATGCCAGCGCGTTCGGCCGCGACATGACCGGCGTCACGCGGCTGCATGGCGCCGATCTGCACGGCGGCGGCAATGTCGCCGAGGCTGAGGGCGACGGGGTGCTGGGCCAGTTCCGGCGCGGCGGAGCGGCGAGTGACGAGGCTGATGCCGCGATCGAGATAGGCCGGCCCGGTGACGCGACGCGGCGCGACGGGCGTCGGCGCGTCGGGGGTCTCGAAGGCCGTATCGATGCGGATATCCTCGAACGGCGCAGGCGGTTTGTCGAGGGCTGTGGCGACGGCGGCGCGGGCGCTGCCGATGGCCGCGGTGGTGGAGCGCCAGCCCGCCGCCGCACCGACCAGCACGAGGTTTTCGCGCGTGCCGCGCGGGCCGAGCCAGTGGTTCGGCGCGTCCCAGCCGACGCTGCCGCCGGCCGAGAGCCACAGGGTGAGGTCGGGCTGCCAGCTGCCGGCCGCGATCAGCGTGTCGGTCTCGACGGTCTGGCTGTCCTGCGCGATTTCGTCGATGGCGACGGCGAAGCCGACCCGCAACCCGGGCTCGTTGCGCTTGATCGCATCGGCGCGGCTGGCGACGAGGCCCGAACCCAGCGTGATGCCGCTCGCCTTGGCGAAATCCACGAAGCGCGAGTGCGGGTTGATGCGTGTATCGACGATCCGCTGCACCGCGATACCGACGTCGGCGGCCTGCAGCGCCAGCCGATAGGCGAAGCTGTGTGGCGTGTTGACGATGACCCGCTTGCCCACCCAGATGCCGTAGCGGCGGGCTCGCGCATGGGCTGCGAGCGCGCTGACGACGCCCGGCGCCCGGTTGCCGGCAAACACCGGCAGCCGTTCGAGCGCACCGGCGGCGAGGATGATGGTGTCGGCGGTGACGGTGACGACCCGCGAGCGAAGGCGCGTCCCCTCGGCGACCACCTGGTGCACCTTCACCGTGCTGCCATCGATGTTGAAGGCTTCGGCGCCGGTCAGGCGGGTGACGGGCGTCTTGCCGTCGAGCGCCCGCGTCAGGGTGTTGAGCGTATCGTCGGGCGAATCTTCGGCTTCTACCGCGCCGAAGAAGCGGATGGCGCCGCCGAGGCTGCGGGTGCGTTCGATGAGGACCGCGCTTTTGCCGGCGGCAGCGGCGGCGCCCGCCGCGGCGAGTCCGGCAACGCCGCCGCCGATGATGGCAAAATCGGCGGTCAGCTGTTCTTCGGGTGCCGCGCTGCGCCAGGGCTCGGGCGATGGCGGCACATCGCCGTAGCGGTGGTTGAGGGTGCGGTTGGGCCCGACCATCAGGTTCCGGATGGCGCCCAGCAGGCCGCTCGAGGCGATCGGGTCGCGCCGGACGCCGATTGTCGTGAACTCTGCCCCGTCGATGGCCGGCGTGCGGTCCATCGGCAGCGCTCCGCTCACGCGGGTTGCGACCAGTGGCGCGAAGGTCTCATCGAGCGCCAGCGGGATATCGCCGTGCCGGCCGGCCGACTGGATGCCGTTGGCGAGGGCCGCAGACAGGACGGTATCGCCGGCAAAGCCCTCGACCTCGCGGCCATTGAGCCGGAAGCGCAGCGGCTTGTCGCGATCGAGCTCCGATCCGCCGAGGCCGTGCCGGGCGTCCGCGGGGAGGCGGTGGGGTTGGCTGGTCATGCGATCGTCACCGCCCCGTACTCGGCGGCATTGAGCCGAAGATTGCCGCGCGTCGCGCCATGCGCCGCGAACCACGCTACCTCGTCCTCGGTCGCCACTCCGGCGAGCTGCCGGGCGATGGCGGCGGCGAAGAAGGCGCCCGTCAGCCCAAAGCCGGCCAGATGGGTGAGCTTGATTCCGCGAGCCGGGGCGAGGAGGGGCGCGCCATCGCTGGTTGCCAGCCCATCGGTGCGCGATTCGCCGGCCCGGCGGAGCGGCAGGGAGCGGGGCGTCGCACCAGCCACCCGCGCTTCGGCGGTGCTGCGATCACCGGTCAGGGTAGCGGCGAGCGGACCTTTGGGCTCCTGGTGCAGCACGAGGTGGCGGTCGAGCCAGAGACTCAGCGGCACGGGTGCGGGCTTGGCCGGTTGCAGCAGCAGCGCCGTGGCAGGGGTGCGCACGATGGAGCGATCCCACGCATCGGGCGGCAGGTGGGCGAGAATCGCCGCGTCGTCAGCCAGCAGCACTGCCGCTGCCTCGGCTTCGAGGCCTCCGGCCGCGATTCGGGCCGTGCCGTCCTTGCGGATGGTGATCGCGGTGTCGTCGGGGTCGAGGCGGCGCACTTCGGCAGCATCGAGCCAGGCTTCGAGCGCCGGGGCGAAGCGGTGATGGACGATGAGGTGCTGGCCGCGCACCCGCAGCAGGCTGCCCTCGCTGACCGTGCGATCCGCCACCCGCTCGACCTCGATGCCGAGCAGTTGCGCGAGGTGCAGGAAATGCCCGAGTGCCGCCTTGCTGGCCTGGTCCTCGGCCACCAGCAGCGGATCGACCTTGTCGGTCAGGCCCTTGCCGACGCCGTTGATGAGCTTCAGCGTCTCGGCGGCAAGGCGCTTCAGAAGGATCAGGGTCTGCGGGCGGGTGACGGGCTCGATGCTGCAATCGAACCGCCGTTCCAGCCCGAATGACGACCATGGCTCGGCGACGAGGCAGACGCGCCGTCCATGCTCGCGCCTGAGCAGGCCCGCGACGAGACCGGCAAGCGGCGTCGAGCCGATGATCAGGTGGTCGTAGGCGTTGTCCTGCATGCCGTCCCCAAGGCGATTCGCATCCGGTTTGGCGGACTGCGGCAATGCGCCTCCCACACTTTGATGTGCACCGGTGCATATTCTGCCCGAATGCCATTATATCGGCGCCACCTCAGCTCGCGTCGTCCAAGGCAGATTCCTGCACATGCTTTTTTGGTTGCTTGCTCTACTCGTTACCGCCATCGCGTGCGCCGCGCTGTACTACGCGGGCGCCGGCCGGCGGACCATGGCGCCCGGCGAGACAGATGAGTCGCCAGAGCTCGCGCATCTGAGGCTGCAACTGCGCGAAATCGAGAGCGATGCGGCGCTGGGCCGGCTGGAGCCCGCCGAGGCGGTGGCGGCCCGGGCAGAGGTGGCGCGCGAGGTGATGCGGGTGAAGGCGGAAGCGACGGCGAAGGCCATCGGCAAGGCGCCGCGTCAGCTGCTGGTCGGCGTGGCAGTGGCGGCGACGGCGGTGCTCAGCGTCGGTGTGTACGCCGCGATCGGCCGACCAGAACTGCCGGCATCGCCGCTCGAGACTCGCGCCGATATGCCGCCGACGGAAATGACGCTCGATACGGCAGTGGCGCAGATCGAGAAGCGGCTGCAGCAGACGCCGGACGAATTGCAGGGCTGGACGGTGATCGCGCCCGCCTACATGCAACTGGGTCGGTATGGAGACGCGGCCAACGCGCTGCGCCAGGTGATCGCGCTCGATGGCGCCACCGCCGACCGCGAGACCGATCTGGGCGAGGCGCTGATGCTCGGAGCGGGCGGCAGTGCATCGGGCGAGCCGCTGACCTTGTTCGAGAGCGCTGCGGCGCGCGACCCCGCACACGTCCGCTCGCGCTACTATATTGCCGGCGAGGCGATGCAGCGCGGCGATTTCGAGACAGCCAAGGTCGCCTGGGAGGCGCTGATCGTGCTGGGCCAGGGCGATGAGTCCTGGCTGGCCGACGCCCGGGCGGGGCTGGAAGCTGCCGTTGCGTCGCTGAACGGTGATATCCAGTTGCCCGACGATACCGCGGTGGCCGCCATGGTGGACGGACTCGCTGCGCGGCTCACGCAGGACGGCGGCACGATCGAGGAGTGGACTCGGCTGGTGCGCTCCCGGCTTGTCCAGGGTCAAGACGAACTGGCGCAAGAGGCGTATGACACGGCCCGGAAGGCTTATCCGGACGCCAGCGTGCGGACCGAGCTGGACGTGCTGGCGGCAGACAATGGATTGGTGGCAAGCAATTGACCCGTAGGCAGAAACGTCTCTCGATCATCGCCGGTCTCGGCAGCGTGCTGGCGGTAGCCGCCGGGCTGATCTTCTTTGCCCTGCGCGACCAGATCGTGTTCTTCTATTCGCCGAGCGAAATCCTCGAAAAGCAGATCGCCACTGGCACGCCGATACGTCTGGGCGGACTGGTGAAGGCGAATTCCTGCTCGCGCGCCGGAGAAACGACGGACTTCATCGTCACCGATGGCGCGACCGAGATGACCGTAGCCTATACCGGGTTGTTGCCCGACCTGTTCCGCTCCAACCAGGGCGTGGTGGTCGAGGGGGCGATGGCGATCAATGGCAAGTTCACGGCGTCCAACGTGCTCGCCAAGCACGATGAGAACTACATGCCCAAGGAAGTTGTGGACAAGCTGAAGGCCACCGGTGAGTGGCAGCGCCAGGCGAACGCCGACGGCGCCGTCATTCCCGAGGTGCTGGCCAACGACAACTGCTCGGCCCGCACGCTCGCGCAGACCGTCGCAGCGACGGGGACCTGATCATGAGCATCGAGCTCGGACATTTCGCGCTGATCCTGGCCTTTGGCATCGCCTCTGTGTCGGCGGTGATGGGACTGGTGTTCTGGAAGCGGGACGCGTTTGCCGGCTATCTGCAGCAGGGGGCGTTGTTGCAGTTCCTGCTGGTCGCGGCCGCCTTCGGCGCGCTGATCCAGGCCTTCGTCGTCTCGGATTTCTCGCTCAAGCTAGCCGCCGACCATTCGTTCTCGCTGCAGCCGTTGATCTACAAGATCACCGCCGTGTGGGGGAACCACGAAGGCTCGATGGTGCTGTGGGTGCTGATCCTCGTGATCATGGGCGCCGCCGTAGCCGCATCGGGCCGCAGCCTGCCCAAGGACCTGCTGACGCTGGTGCTGGCGATGCAGAGCCTGCTGACGGCGGCCTTTCTCGGCTTCACCATCTTCACCTCCAACCCGTTCGCGCGCCTCGTGCCCGCTCCGTTCGAGGGGCAGGACCTGAACCCGGTGCTGCAGGATATCGGCCTCGCCATCCATCCGCCGCTGCTCTACGCCGGCTATGTCGGGTTCTCGATCTGCTTCAGCTTTGCCATCGCGGCGCTGATCTCGGGCAAGATCGATGCGGCGTGGGCGCGCTGGGTGCGGCCTTGGACGCTGTTCAGCTGGGCCTTCCTCACCCTCGGCATCGCCATGGGGTCGTACTGGGCCTATTACGAACTCGGCTGGGGCGGCTGGTGGTTCTGGGACCCGGTGGAGAATGCCAGCTTCATGCCCTGGCTTGCCGGCACCGCGCTGCTGCACTCGGCCCTCGTGATGGAAAAGCGCAATGCGCTGAAGATCTGGACGATCTTCCTCTCCATCATTACCTTTTCGCTGAGCCTGCTCGGCACCTTCATGGTGCGCTCCGGCATCCTCACCTCGGTACACACCTTTGCCGCTGACCCGACGCGCGGCATGGTGATCCTGGCGCTGCTCGCGCTGTTCATCGGCGGAGCGTTCGCGCTGTTTGCCTTCCGGGCCGGCTCCTTGAAGCATGGCGGGCTGTTTGCCCCGATCTCGCGCGAGGGCGCGCTGATCCTCAACAACCTGTTCCTCGCCTCGGCGACGGCTGCGGTGCTGGTGGGGACGCTCTATCCGCTGGTGCTCGATGCGCTGACCGGCGAGACGATCTCGGTGGGCGAGCCGTTCTTCAACCTGACCTTCGGCATCATCATGGTGCCGCTGCTGATCGTGCTGCCGTTCGGGCCGTTCCTCGGCTGGAAGCGCGGTGACCTGATCGCGGTGACGCAGCGGCTGGCCGGGGCGGCCGGACTGGCGCTGTTCGTCACCATCCTCTGCTTTGCACTGACCGGCGCCTCGATCTCGCTGGCTCCGCTCGGCTTGTTGCTCGGCTTCTGGGTCAGCTTCGGGGCGTTGGCGGAGCTGATCGACCGGGCAAAGTTCTTCCGCACCGACGTCGTCACCTCGTTCCGCCGTCTGTTCGGCCTGCCGCGCACCGCGTGGGCGACGGCGCTGGCGCATCTGGGGATGGGGCTCACAGTGATCGGCATCGTCGCGGCCAGCGCCTGGCAGGTTGAAGTGGTGACGACCATGACCGATGGGCAAGTCTCCAACATTGCCGGCTATGAGGTCAGCTTCCAGGGGATCCGGCACGAGGAGGGACCGAACTTCACCTCCGACACCGGTACCTTCTCGGTCGCCTCGCCAGGGGGCGAGTTGCGGACCACAGCGGCCGAGCGGCGGACCTACGTGGCGAGCGGCATGCCGACGACCGAGGCGGCGATCCTGACCTACGGCCTGAGCCAGCTCTATCTGCAGCTGGGTGAGCCGCAGGCCGACGGACAGTCCGTTGTGCGCCTGTGGTACAAGCCCTACGTAACGCTGATCTGGCTCGGCTGCGTGCTGATGGCTGGCGCCGGCTTCCTGTCGCTGAGCTATCGCCGCCTGCGCATCGGCGCACCGAAGCCGTCCCAGGCGCGGGTGGCAGCGGAATGAGGTGGCTCGTCGCACTCGTCCTGCTGCTGACGCTGAGTGCTCCGGCACTGGCGGTGCGGCCGGACGAGATCCTCGCCGACCCCGCGCTCGAGTCCCGCGCGCGCGACATCTCGACGGGGCTGCGCTGCCTCGTCTGCCAGAACCAGTCGATCGACGATTCCGAGGCCGCATTGGCGCGCGACCTCCGGCTGATCGTGCGCGAGCGGCTGGTGGCGGGTGATAGCGACGACCAGGTGCGGTCGTTCGTCGTGGCGCGCTACGGCGAGTATGTGCTGCTCAACCCGGTGCTCGCGCCGCATACCCTGCTGCTGTGGATCGCCGGACCGGTAATGCTGCTTGGCGGCGTCGCGGTGGTGTTCCTCGCGGCGCGGCGGAAGCGTCGAGTGGTCACCGGGGTCAGCGAACTGACGGCCGAGGAGGCCGAGGCGCTGCGAGAGCTCGAGGGGAAGTAGGCTTTCGGGCGTCATTCTGCCTGTACCGCCCCCTTCACCATCCTTCGGATGGTCCCCTTCCCCCGTTGCACGGGGAAGATCCGGCCAGTCGCCGACGGCGCCACATCAGTCCTCACCTGCGAAGCGGGGGAGGGGAACCGCCGAAGGCGGTGGAGGGGGCGGTACGGGCATTGCGCCGGGGCATCCCTTGCCATCCGACCCGCGCCTCATGAATATCCCCCGCCATCGGGGGACGGGATTCCATGAACAAGATCAGCCACAATTGGTGCGAGCACGTCGCGTTCGGGGCGGCTTCGTCGCACTATCCGGCGAGCGTTGCCGAAGTGCAGGAAGTGGTGCGCGGGGCAGGCAAGGTGCGGGTGGTCGGGGCGCGGCATTCGTTCAACCACATCGCCGATACGGCGGGGGCACTGATCTCGCTCCGGGCGCTGCCGCGCCGGGCTGAGATCGACCGGGCGGCGAAGACCGTCGTCATAGACGGTGGCACCACCTACGCGGAGCTGGCGCCGGTGCTCGATGCGGCGGGCTTCGCGCTGTTCAACCTGCCTTCGGTGCCGGATTTCACTGTCGTCGGCGCGGTGTCGACGGCGACGCACGGCTCGGGCAACCACAACCGCAACCTTGCGTCTTCGGTAGCAGGCCTTGAGATCGTCACAGCCTCGGGCGATCTGCTGACGCTCAAGCGGGGTGATGCCGACTTCGATGGTGCTGTCGTCGGGCTGGGGGCGCTGGGGGTCGTGGTTGCGATGACGCTCGACCTCGTGCCGCGCTTCGACATCCGGCAGACCGTCTACCGCAACGTGCCGTTCGAGACGGTGGTCGAGAATTTCGACGCGCTCATGGGCAGCGCCTACTCCGTTAGCCTCTTCGCCCACTGGAACAGCGCGTTCGTCGACCAGGCCTGGCTCAAGGACCTGGCGACCGCTCCGCCTCCGGGTGCGGACTTCTTCGGCGGCACGCCGGCTGCGACCGAAATGAGCCCGGTGCTCGGCAAGGAGCCCTATGGCACCACCGGGCAACTGGGCAGCGTCGGTCCCTGGTACGACCGGCTGCCGCATGCGCGGATCGGCGCGCTGCCGACCGAGGGTTACGAGTACCAGTCTGAGTATTTCGTCGCCCGCAAAGATGCACCGGCCGCCATGCGGGCCCTGAAGGCCGTGCAGTCGGCGCTGCACCCGGCACTGGTTGTGTCCGAGGTGCGGACGATCGCGGGCGATGACCTGTGGCTCAGCACCAACAATGGCGGCGACAGCGTCGGCTTCCACTTCTCGATGGCGCGCGACTGGCCGGAGGTCAGCAAGGCGCTGAAGGTGATCGAGGGGGCGCTGGCGCCGTTCGGGCCGCGCCCGCACTGGGGCAAGCTGTTCGTGATGCCGGCAGCGGAGGTGAGGGCAGGGCACCCGCGCCTCGCCGATTTCCGGGCGCTCGCGACGCGGCACGACCCGACCGGCAAGTTCCGCAACGCGTTCCTTGACGAGTTCGTGTTCGGCGCCTGAGGGCTTTCCCGGCAATGTCGGGAAACATTACCAACGTTTAACGCTGGTGACACCCTGCCGAAAGGCGTCGCGCTCCATATCTCCGGTCATTCGCTGCATGCCTGACCAAGGAGATCTTCATGCGCTCGACTTTCTCATCCCGTGCCCGTCGCTGGATCGGCGCCTCGGCCCTGGCGATTCTCGCCGGCCTTGGCGGTGGTACCGCTTTCGTCGCCGCGACCGCTCCCTCCAGTGCCCAGCAGGACGCCAAGCTGGTACCCGCCGCGCAGATCATGGCGCCTGCCGCTACCACGGCGCCTAACTTCGCCGACCTCGTGGAGGCCGTTAAGCCGGCTGTCGTCTCGATCATCGTCGAGGGCAATGAGCGGGAGAGCCGCCAGCTGCAGCGCGGCGGCCGCCAGTTCAACTTCAACATGCCCGACCTGCCGGACGATCATCCGTTCAAGGACTTCTTCGACCAGTTCGGCCAGGGTGGCCAGGGCCAGGAAGATGGCCGCCCCGCGCAGCCGCGCCGCTTCACCGCAGCCGGCTCGGGCTTCGTGATCTCGGCTGACGGCTATGTGGTCACCAACAACCACGTCGTCGACAACGCCTCCAAGGTGACTGTGGTGTTCGAGGACGGCACCGAAAAGGAAGCCACGGTCATCGGCACCGACGTCAAGACCGACCTTGCGGTGGTGAAGCTCGAGGGCGAAACCGACCTGCCCTTCGTCAAGCTCTCCGAGGTCGAGCCGCGCGTCGGCGAGTGGGTCGTTGCCGTCGGCAACCCCTTCGGCCTCGGCGGCACCGTGACCGCCGGCATCATCTCGGCCCGCGGCCGCGATATCCAGGGCTCGGCCTATGGCGACTTCCTGCAGATCGACGCGGCGGTAAACACCGGCAATTCCGGTGGCCCCGATTTCAACATGCAGGGTGAAGTGGTCGGCGTGAACACCGCCATCTTCTCCCCGAACGGTGGCAATGTCGGCATCGCCTTCGCCATCCCGGCTTCAGTGGTCAAGCAGGTGACCGACCAGCTGATCTCTTCGGGCACCGTGACGCGTGGCTTCCTCGGTGTCGGCATCCAGGACGTCTCGCGTGACATCGCCGACGGGGTCGGCCTCGACGCCGCCCGCGGCGCGCTCGTCACCGAGCCGACAGAGGGCAGCCCGGCTGACCTGGCCGGTGTGGAGTCTGGCGACGTGATCACCGCCGTCGACGGCCAGCCCATCGACGACGCCCTCGACCTGAGCCGTACGATTGCCGGCAAGAACCCCGGCACCAGCGTCGAGCTGACGATCTGGCGCGAAGGGGCCGAGACCACGGTAACGGTCGAACTGGGCAAGCTCGACGAGGCGAAGATCGCCAACAACGAGGTCCAGCAGCAGGAGCAGCCCGACGAGCCGGCCGCCCCCGCTTCGACCAGCGTCGGCCTGACTCTCGTGCCGAACTCTGATGGCGAGGGCCTGCTGATCCAGGAAATCGACCAGAGCTCGCCTGCCGCCGAGAAGGGCTTTGCCGTCGGTGACGCCATCCTCGAGGTCAACAATCAGGCTGTCTCCACTATCGAGGAATTCGAGACCGCCATTCAGGGCGTCAAGGATGCCGGCCGCGGCACCGCCCTGGTGAAGGCCCAGCGCGACGGCAACACCCGCTTCATCGGGCTGCCGCTGAGCGTCGACAACTCGTAACCCCGATGGACCCCGGTGCATGGCTCCGGGGTCTCTTCACTCACAACCGGGACCGGAGCTCGCAAGGGTTCCGGTCTTTTCACAAATGACGCACATTGATGGGCATGGCGGGGGCGATGACATGAAGATTCTGCTGATCGAGGACGACCGCGAAGCCGCGAGTTACCTGATCCAGGCACTGGACGAGGCGGGCCATGTGACCCACCACGCCGCCGACGGCGAGACCGGCTACGCCATGGGCTCGTCTATGGACTACGACGTGCTGATCGTCGACCGCATGCTGCCGCGCCGCGATGGCCTGTCGATCATCGAAAGCCTGCGGGCCGAGGACAACAACACCCCGGTGCTGATCCTGTCGGCGCTGGGCGAAGTCGACGACCGCGTTACCGGCCTCCGCGCCGGTGGCGACGACTATCTGGTGAAACCGTACGCCTTCACCGAACTGCTGGCGCGCATCGAGGTGCTGGCGCGGCGCTCGTCGCCGGCCGAGGCGGCGACCAGCTATGCCGTGGGCGGGCTCAATCTCGACCGGCTCAGCCGGAAGGTGGAGCGCGATGGCGAAACCATCCTGCTGCAGCCACGCGAGTTCCGGCTGCTGGAATACCTGATGAAGAACGCCGGCAAGGTGGTGACCCGCACCATGCTGCTCGAAAACGTCTGGGACTACCATTTCGACCCGCAGACCAACGTCATCGACGTTCATATGTCGCGTCTGCGCGGCAAGATCGACAAGGGCCACGACAATCCGCTGCTGCACACCATCCGCGGCGCCGGTTACATGATCCGCGAGTGACCTCCCCGTGCTGAAGCTGAGCCAGCTCTGGCGAACAACGACCGTCCGCCTCACCGCGACTTTTCTGCTGATCTTTGTCGTTTTCTCGGTGCTGCTGCTCGGCCTCATCTGGTGGCAGAGCACCATGCAGTTGCAGAAGGCACAGACCGATGCGATCGACCGCGAGGCGGCGGCGCTGACGCAGATCGATGCCGATGGCGGCTTTCGCGAAACGCTGACCGCCGTGCTGCGGCTGGCCCAGCAGCCAGGGCCGGGTCTCTACTATGTCGCCGATCCCTCGGGCCAGATGCTGCTCGGCAACATCACCGACCTGCCGGCCGACGTGCTGGCCGAGCCCGGCACCTACACCTTCAACTACGAGCGCTCGGCTCCCCCCGGCGCCGACGAGGACGCACCGGCGCCGACCGGGACGGCGATGGTGCGCTCGGTGCAACTCGAATCCGGGCTGATCCTCGTGGTCGGGCGCGACGTGGTGGAGCGGCGCGGCTACTCAGCTATCACCCTGTACTGGTTCGGGATCGGCGTCGCCGGCATCATGGTGTTCTCGCTGATCGCGGGCGTGGTAACGGCCGTGCGGGTGATCCGCCGGGTGGAGAGCATCAACGCCACCTCACGCAAGATCATGTCGGGCTCGCTGTCGGAGCGCGTGCCGGTGACCCGGCAGAACGACGAGTTCGATGGACTCGCCACCAGCCTCAACCAGATGCTCGACCGTATCGAGCAACTGATGCAGGGGATGAAGGAGGTCACCGACAACGTCGCCCACGACCTCAAGACCCCGCTCACCCGCCTGCGCAACCGGGCCGAATCGGCTTTGCGCGACGGGCAGGGCGACGGCGCGCAGCGCGAGGCGCTGGAGACGACGATCGAGGAGAGCGACAAGCTTATCAAGACCTTCAACGCCCTGCTGATGATCGCCCGCGCCGAAGCGGGGACGCCGTCTGGCGCGTTCTCGGAACTCGACCTGAGCGCCGTGGTGGCCGATGTCGCCGAGCTCTACAGCCCGCTGGCCGAGGATGAGGGGCTGGAACTGGTCACCGAGGTCGCTGAGGGCGTCCGGCTCAACGGCAACCGCGAACTGCTCGGGCAGGCGCTGGTCAACCTCGTCGAAAACGCGCTGAAATACTACGAGCCCGTCGAGGGCAAGGCCGGCAGGATCACCGTATCGCTGCGCCGGGCGGGGCCGCGAGTGCTGATCGAGGTGGCCGACAACGGCCCCGGCATCCCGCCCGAGGACCGGGCGCGGGTAGTCGAGCGCTTCGTCCGGCTGGAGAAGAGCCGGACCATGCCTGGGTCGGGGCTGGGGTTGTCGCTGGTCTCGGCGGTGGCGCGGCTGCACGGCGGTGAATTCAGGGTCGAGGACAACGCGCCAGGAGTTAGGGCGTTGATCGAGTTGCCGGGGATGGCGGGGTAGGTGACTTGCACGCCCCCTCCACCAGCCGTAGGCTGGTGGAGGGGGCGTCGTGGCCCCTCTCAGTGATCCGTCTGGACGGACGTCTCGCCGACGCCGATGCCGGACACCTTTCCGCCCTTCAGCACATAGCCGATATACTGCGCCACGTTGGTGTAGCCGCCCGGGCGGTCGTTCCGATATGCGAGCTTGTTGCCCGAGGCAGCGCCGAAGGTTGCCTTGAGGTCGGCAGTGGCAGCGCCGAGGCCGGGAATGCCAAAATCCGGTGACGTCAGCCCGGCTGGCGCGGCGTCGCAGCCCTTCGCGGCCGGGCCGGCTTCGGCCGCGACCATCATCACGAACTCGTAGCCGCCCAGCGCATTCGAGATGAACCACACATTGTTGCCGGCGGCGCCGTAGCAGAGCCAGTCGGCGCGTGCGCCGCCTTCGCCCGAAGTCTGCACCGTGCCACCGAAGGCCTTTTGCACATCCTTGAGCTTGGTGCGCTGCAGGGTGACCGCCAGCTTGCCGACGGTGATCTGCTTCACCGGCGTCTTGTCCAGGTTGGCTTTGGCAAAGTTGAAGCCGTTGCCATGGATGGCGGCGCCCATGCCGCCCAGCTGGGCGGCGGAGGCGGGGGTGATGGCGGCGACGATGGCGAGGCAAAGGGCGGCAGTGCGCAGGTTCATGGGACGCTCATGGGATGCGGGGCGGCCGGAATGTAGCGAAAGCCCTGTTGCTGAGAAGCCCGGAAATGTGAGTCGTCCCGTAGTTTCCTTGCTCAGTTGCAAGCCCGCCGCTATCGGTTGGCGCATGACCGTCTCGCTCGAAACCCTGCTGCAGTCCGCGCCCTATCTCGATGGGCTGGCCGAACGTCACGCCGACTGGTTCGCCGCCAGCCGCGCCATATCGCCGGATACGGCGTTGCAGACCGTGCTGCTGGGGGTGAAACGCGCCGGCGAGACCGCCGCCGATGAGGCCGATATCAGCCGCGAGTTGCGCATCGCCAAGGGGCGCGTGGCGCTGCTTGCCGCCGTGTCGGAGGTCGAGGGCAGCTGGACGACGGCACAGTCGACCGCCGCGCTCTCCGACCTTGCCGATTTCGCGCTCGAGGCCGGGCTCGAAACGCTCATGCGCCTTGCTGCCGCGCGCGGGCAGGTGCGGAACAGCACCGCGGCCAATTCGGGCCTAGCCATCTTCGCGCTGGGCAAGCACGGCGGACGTGAGCTGAACTACTCGAGCGACATCGACATCGTCGCCTTCTTCGATCCCGACAAGGTCGATGCCAGCGAGCCGGGCGAGGAGACGAGGCTGATGAGCCGCATCGTGCAGCGGCTCGCCAACCTGATGCAGGACCGGACCGAGCACGGCTACGTGTTCCGCACCGACCTGCGGCTCCGTCCCGATCCGGGCGCCACGCCCGTCGCGCTGCCGATCGAGGCGGCGCTGAACTATTACGAAAGCCGCGGCCAGAACTGGGAGCGCGCCGCCTGGATCAAGGCCCGGCCCTGCGCCGGGGATCGGGCGTTGGGCGAGGCATTCATCAAGGAACTGGCGCCCTATATCTGGCGCAAGCACCTCGACTTCGCGACGATCGCCGATATCCAGGCGATGAAGCGCCAGATCAACATCGCCAAGAATGTCGGCGACGTGCGGGTGGAGGGCCACAACGTCAAGCTGGGCCTCGGCGGTATCCGCGAGATCGAGTTCTTCACCCAGACCCAGCAGTTGATCGCCGGCGGTCGCGACCTCAGTTTGCGCGTGCGCCCCACCGCCGAGGCGCTGGCGGCACTGGCCCGCGCCAACTGGATCTCGCCGCAGGCCGCCGACGACCTGACGCGCACATACTGGTTCCTACGCGCCGTCGAGAACCGCCTGCAAATGCTGCGCGACGAGCAGACGCAGACGATGCCCGAGACCGAAGCCGGCATCGCGGTCATCGCGACGCTGATGGGGCACGACAGTTCGCCAGCGTTTGAAAGCACTTACCGGGCGGCGTTGAATCTGGTTGTCGGCTACTACGCCGACCTGTTCGCCGAGGGCGAGACACTCGGCAGCGGCACCGGCAGCCTGGTCTTTACCGGCACCGACGACGACCCCGAGACGCTCGAGACGCTGAGCGGCATGGGGTTCAAGCAGCCATCGAAGGCCATCGATACGGTGAAGAAGTGGCACTATGGCAGCTATGCCGCCACCCGCGCGTCCGCCGCCCGCGCCCACCTCACCGAACTGCTGCCCGCGCTGCTCGGGACCATCTCAGAAGCCGGCAACCCTGACGATGCGCTCCGGCGCTTCGACGATTTCCTGTCGCGCCTGCCGGCGGGGGTGCAACTGTTCTCGCTGCTGCGCAATCACGAGAACCTGCGCAGCCTGCTGGTGGCGCTGATGGCGTCGGCCCCCCGCATGGCCGACGCGGTGATTCACCGTGCCCACGTCATGGACTCGCTGATCGACCCGGCCTTCGCCGATATCGTGCGGCGCAAGGAAGCGCTGCTGGAGAAGATCGAGGCTTTCTTCGCCGATGCTCGCGACTACCAGGACGTGATCGATCGGGCCCGCATCCTGGGGCAGGAGCAGCTGTTCCTGATCGCCGCGGGGCTGCTGGCCGGCACACTCGACGCGCGCCGGGCCGGGGAGCAGTTCACGACGCTCGCCGAGGCGCTGCTGCTGAAGCTGTTCGACGCGGTGCGGCGCGAGTTCGAGAAGCGCCACGGCGTGGTACCCGGTGCTCGGGTGGCGCTGCTGGCTTTCGGCAAGATGGCGAGCCGCGAGATGACGGCGCGCTCCGACCTCGACTTCATCATGCTCTACGATCTCGACGGGAGCGAGGAGTCGGACGGCGAAAAGCCTTTGGCGGCAAGCCAGTACTTCGCCCGGCTGACTCAGCGCCTGATCGCCGCGGTAAGCGCCCCGACCTCCGAGGGCGTGCTGTACGAGGTCGACATGCGGCTCCGCCCCTCGGGCAATGCCGGCCCGCTGGCGACGCGGCTTGCCGGGTTCATCCAGTATCATCACGAGAGCGCCTGGACCTGGGAACACATGGCCTTGAGCCGGGCTCGCGTCGTGCAGGCCGATGACGGGCTGGGTGAGGTGATCGACACGGCCATCGCCGAAATCCTCTCGCGTCCGCGTGACGTGGCCAAGACCATCGACGATGTGCTCTCGATGCGGGCGCTGATGGCGAAGGAGCGGCCACCTCGCCATGCCTTCGACCTCAAGCTGGCGCCGGGCGGGTTGATCGACCTCGAGTTCATCGCCCAATCGGCGCAGCTCGTGGCGCGCGATACGGTTGCCGCCCCACAGGCGCCGGTCGACGAAGTGCTCCGCCGCCTCGGCGAGACGGGCCTCGTCCCTGCCGGGGAGCGGCTGGCCGAGATCCACACGCTTTACTCCACCGTCCTGCAGATCATGAGCGCTGCCCTCGCCAACCCCTTCAAGGAAGAAGGCTGGACCGAAGCCTTCCGCGAACTGCTGGCCCAACGCACCAACACCCCGAATTTCGAGCGATTGGCGAGCGACATCAGGGAGATGGAAGCAGAGGTGAGCGCGGCGGGAGAGGCGTGGTATGCTAGAGCGCGGGATCGTTGATATCTGTTAGCGACGTGCTATCCTGATCGCAGGAGAACCAAGATGGCAAGCAGCGCAAATCTCGGCCAGCACCTTGAGGACTACGTCTCCGAACTCGTGAAGACCGGCCGGTATGGCTCACGCAGTGAAGTGCTGCGTGAAGGTGTCAGGCTGATCGAGGAGCGTGAGAAGCGGTTGGCAGCGCTTGACGCGTCCATCGCTCGCGGCGTCGCCGATGCCGAAGCTGGCCGCCTGAAGCCCGCACTGAAAGTAGGTGAACGCCTGATCGCGAAATACCGGGCGATGGCGAGAGATGCCGAACGGTGATCGTTGCCTTCACGGAGGAAGCTGAGGCCGACCTCCGAGAAATTGGTGACTATATCGCTTACGACAACCCGGACAGGGCCGTGAGTTTTGTCGAAGAGATCATCGGCCGGTGCTTGATGATCGGACATAATCCGTCTGCGTTTGCGCTGGTGCCGCGTTATGCTCACCTTGGCATTCGCAAACGTAGCTTCGGCAACTACCTGATCTTCTATCGCGCGTCCAACGAGGTGGTCGAGGTGCTACATATCCTGCACGCGGCCCGAGAGTTTGACGCTGTTCTGCTACCCGACAATGACTAGCGTTCACCTAGCTTTTGAACGGGAGCGATCATGACGATTGTCAGCATGACCGACGCACGTCGGCAAATGGAACAGCTGGTGGAAAGAGCCGCAGCAGGAGAGACCATCATCATCTCCAAGTGGGGCAAACCTCTGGTTCGGCTGGTGCCAGTAGACGCAAACGCGGAACATCCGCCGGAAGTGGCTAGCAGGAAGGCCTAAGCCGCCCGCGCCTCTTCTTCGGCGAGCAGCGGCAGCGACACAGCTACCGTCGTGCCCAGCCCCTGCCGGCTGTCGATCGCCATCCGGCCGCCGCTCAGCTCCGCGATGGCGCGACTGATGGCGACGCCGAGGCCCGCGCCTTCGCGGTCGCGCGTCAGGGCAGCGTCGCCGAAGACGAAGGGCTGGGAGAGGGACTCCAGCCGCTCCGGGCTCATGCCGATGCCGGTGTCGGTGATCTCCAGCACCACGCCGTCATGGGCGGCATAGGCGGCGAGCGTTACCTTGCCGCCACGCGGGGTGAAGCGGATGGCGTTCTCCACGAGGTTGGCCACCATCCGTTCGAGGGCGAAGCGGTCGGCGGTGAGGACGGCTTCGCAGGCGCTGCCCAGCCCCATGGTGATGCCGGCGCGCTGACCCTGGGTGGAGAAGCGGCGGAGGATGGTGATCAGCAGTTCGTCTGCGGTGAAGCGGTCGCGCTTCAGCTCGCGCCGGCCGCCTTCGAGCTCGGCCAGCTCGAGGATGTTGGCGAAGAACCCGAGCAGGCGTTCGCCCGACGCTTTCACGGCCTCGACATAGTTGAGGTAGCGGCCATCGCCCAGCGGTCCGAAGGGCTGCTGACGCAGCATATCGGCGAAGCCGATGATGTGGTTGAGCGGGGTGCGGATATCGTGGCTCAGGTGCGCGAGGAAGCTGGTCTTGGCCCGGCTGGCCGCCTCGGCGCGGATTTTTTCCTCGTGGAAGCGACGGGCCAGCTGGCGCTGGTCTTCGCGGATCGAAGTGAGCAACTGGTTGGTGCGCCGGCTCTCGGTGACGTCCATGACGAGGGTGATGAAGCCGCCGGTGGCGAGCGGACGCTCCTCGATCAGCAGGGTGGAGCCGTCTTCGCGATGCAGCTCGAGCAGGCGGTTCTGCCAGTCCTCGCGCACTGGCTGCATCGAGCCACCGACTGTGAGCTGCTGGATCACCTCATGGTAGGCGGCGCCGGGCGACAACATATCGGCCGCCACGCGCAGGCGTTCGGCGAAGCGTTCGTTGCTGGCGACGAGCTGGGCGTCGGCATTCCAGCAGGCGACGCCGAAGGGCAGGGTGGCGATCAGGGCGTCGGTGTCGGCAATCGGGGGAGCGGCGGCGACGGGAACGCGAAAAGCGGCGATGGCGGCGCTGAGCCGGTGCATCAGACCCACCGGGCTCTGCACCGTTTGTGCCGGCACGGGCGCGCGGAATCGTCCGCCGCCGGCGCCGGATTGCTCCGTCGACCGCATCAAGTTCTCCGTCTCATATATTGGGGGCGACCCGGACCCACTGCCCCTGCACAGGACTTTGAATCTGCTTCGTGATTTGAAGCAATAGGGCTGCCCGCGCACCTTGGGCGCGCGGGCCGAAAAGCCGAGTCGGCAGAGTCACTTACGGGCGAAGAAAAATTCTTCCAACCGTAACGACCTGTTAACCGGCCGAACTACCCCGCGAGCGTCCGGTCGAGGATCTCCGCCGTGTTGCGGCTGAGGTTTCCGGCGTCCTTCAGCGCCTGCATGGCCAGGCGGGCGGCCTCGCGCCGCGTCGGCTCGAAGCTCTGCCAGATGCGGAAGGCTGTGAGCACCCGAGCCGCAACCTGCGGGTTACGGCCATCCACGTCAGCAACGAACTGGGTGAGGAAGCGGAAGCCCTCACCATCGGCGCGTGCGAACTGCGTCGGATTGTTCATGCCGAACACCGCCGCCAGCGAGCGCAGGCGGTTCGGGTTGTTGCGCGGGAAATCCGGCGCCGCGAGGATCGCCTTGAGCCGATCGACGGTGCCGGCGTCGGGCGACTGGGCGTTGAGCGACAACCACTTGTCGAGCACCAGCGGATCGGCGGTGAAGCGGGCGCGGAAATCGGCCAGCAACGGCTCGGCATCCGCCGTCCAGGCGCCGACGATGGCGCCGAGAGCGGCGAGGCGGTCGGTCATGTTGGTCGCCCGCTCATACTGCTCGCGCGCCAGCTTTGCACCGCCTTCGGCACCGGCATGCACCAGCAATCCGAGCGCCGTGTTCTTCATTGCCCGGCGGCCTGCCTGCTGGAAGTCGGGCGAATAGGCGAGGCGGCTGTCATTGGTGAGGTAAACCCGCTCCAGCGCCGGCGCGATCTGGCCCACGATGTCGCGGATCAGCGTGCCACGCACCGCGTGGATGCGGTCCGGGTCGATGTCCTCGCCGATGGTGCGGGCAATGGTCAGCTCGTTCGGCAGGCTCAGCGCATGCGCCTTGAAAGCCGGGTCGAGCTCCTTGGAGCCGAGCGTCTCCTCCAGCGCCTCGGCCAGCGCGCTGGCCTGCGGCGCGGTCCAGGGCGTGCCGCGCACCGCATCGATCATCAGCCGGCCGGCCACATCCTGCAGCGCCTGCCAGCGGTTGAACGGATCGGCATCGTGCCGCCCAAGGAAGAGTTGGTCGGCTTCGCTGATCGAAGAGTTGAGCTTCACCGGGGCGGAGAAGCCGCGGAACAGCGACGGCACCGGCCGGTTCGGCACGCCGGTGAAGGTGATGGTCGCGGAAGCCGTATCGACGACCAGCAGGTCCTCGCCGCGCAACTCGGCACCCGAAACACCGCCCCAGTTCATCGGTGAGCCGTTCGGGCCGATCAGCCCGAACTTCACCGGCAGCACCATGGGCTGCTTGTCCGGCTGCCCCTGTGTCGGCCTGGTTTCCTGGCTGAGGGTCAGGGTGTAGGTCTGGCTCGCAGCGTCGTAGTTGTCGGAGACCGTGACCTCCGGCGTGCCCGCCTGCAGGTACCATTGCTGGAAGTGCTGCAGGTCCTGCCCCGAGCTATCCTCGAACACCTTGATGAAGGCTTCGATGGTCGTGGCATCGCCGTCATGGCGCTCGAAATAGAGGTCCATGCCCTTGCGGAAGCCGGCTTCGCCGAGCAGCGTCGCCAGCATGCGGACTATTTCGGCGCCCTTCTCGTAGATCGTCGTCGTGTAGAAGTTGTTGATTTCCTTGTAGTGATCCGGCCGCGGCGGGTGCGCCAGCGGGCCACCATCCTCGGGGAACTGGGCCTGGCGCAGGAGCCGCACATCTTCGATGCGGTTCACCGGGCGCGACCGCTCGTCCATCGAGAATTCCTGGTCGCGATAGACCGTGAGCCCTTCCTTGAGGCAGAGCTGGAACCAGTCGCGGCAGGTGATGCGGTCGCCGGTCCAGTTGTGGAAATACTCGTGCGCGATGACGCTCTCGATCGAGGCGTAGTCGCCGTCGGTGGCCGACTCGGGCTTGGCGAACACCAGCTTGTCGTTGAAGATGTTGAGGCCCTTGTTCTCCATCGCGCCGAAGTTGAAGTCACTCACGGCGACGATGTTGAAGATGTCGAGGTCGTATTCACGGCCGAAGCGGCGCTCGTCCCAGGCCATGGAGCGCTTCAACGAATCCATGGCGTAGCCGCACTCGCCTTCCTTGCCGTGCTCGCAATAGATGCCGAGCGCAACCTTGCGGCCCGAAGCGGTGGTGAAACTGTCGTGGATCGAGCCAAGGTTGCCCGCCACCATGGCGAACAGGTAGGCGGGCTTGGGGAACGGGTCTTCCCAGATGGCGAAGTGACGGCCGTCGCTGTGCTCGCCCGTTTCGACGCGATTGCCGTTCGACAGCAGCACCGGTGCCAGCTTCTTGTCGGCCGTCATCTTTACCCGGAACGGCACCAGCACGTCCGGGCGGTCGTAGTACCAGGTGATGCGGCGGAACCCCTCCGGCTCGCACTGGGTGCACCAGGTGCCGGACGAGCGGTAGAAACCCATCAGCTTGAGGTTCTTTTCCGGCTCGACCTGCACTTCGGTCTCGAGCACGAAGCGCTTGATTGGCGGCTCGAGCACGCAGAGCGTCGTCGGCGTTTCCTCGTAGGCGGTCAGCGCCAGCGGCAGCCCGTCGATGGCGATCGACAGCAGCTTCAACTCTTCGCCATCCAGCATCAACGGCGTCCCGGGAGGGGTGCCTTCGCGTGGCGAAATGGTCAGCAGCGTTCGCACGCGGCTGGTGTCGGGCGCAATTGCCACGTCCAGCTCGACCTTTTCGATCACATAAGGGGTCGGGGCGTAGTCCTTCAGGTAGATGGTGTCGTCTTGCCCGTCGCGCATCAATATCTCCGCAACTTCAACTCGTTAATTGACTGTGGCACAGCGGCTACAGCCGAATCCAGCCGTTGCTGTATTCTGTGCGGCTGCCGACCGGTCAAAATCCAGTGTCGCAGCACGCACCTCCGCCGCGCCATAAGCGTGTCGTGTGCGTAATCCAAAACGACAAAGAGAGTAAGCCCTGCCTGGGGACGAAGCGCTTGACCTCAACCGTGCTTGAGGTCGTAGGCGTCGGACAATCAGGCGGGAGCCAAGGAGCGTCTTCAATGATCGGCCCGGTATTCAAGTGGTTCGAAACGCGGCTGGAGCCTTATCCGCTCGATGAGCCGGCACAGCCACCCAAGGGGCTTGTGGCCTTCTGCCTGCACTTCTGCCAGGGCGCCAAGCGGTGGCTGATCGCCATGGCGGTGCTCGGCGCGGGCGTGGCGCTGGGCGAGATCATGCTGTTCAGCTTCATGGGCTCGATCATCGACTGGCTCGGCACCGCCGACAAGGCGACGTTCCTCGCCGATGAGGGGTGGAAGCTGGCGTTGATGGCGGGCCTGCTGCTGCTGGTCCTGCCGGCGCTGCAGATTGCCGACACCTTGATCATCCACCAGACGCTGATCGGCAACCTGCCGCAGCGCATCCGCTGGATGGCGCATCGCTATCTGCTGCGCCAGTCGATGAGCTACTTCCAGGACGAGTTCGCCGGCCGCATCGGCGCCAAGCTGATGCAGACGTCGCTGGCAGTGCGCGAAGTGGTGATGAAGCTGCTGGACGTCACGGTGTTTGTGGTCGTCTATTTCGCCGGCGCGGTGGTGCTTGCGGCGATGAGCGACCTGTGGCTGGCGGTGCCGTTCCTCGTCTGGCTCGCCGGCTATGTCGCGCTGCTCTGCTACTACGTGCCGAGGCTCGGCAAGGTGGCCGAGGCGCAGGCCGACGCGCGCTCGCTGATGACCGGCCGCATCGTCGACAGCTACACCAACATCGCAACGGTGAAGCTTTTCTCGCATTCGAACCGCGAGGAGGCCTACGCCCACGAGGCCATGGATCAGTTCATGGGCACCGTGCACAAGCAGATGCGGATGTTTTCGCTGCTGCAGATCGTCATCCCGCTGATGAACAACCTGTTGCTCTTCGCCGTGATGGCCGTCGGCATCACACAGTGGCTCAATGGTGCCATGACGCCCGGAGCGATCGCCGTTGCGACGGCACTCGTGTTGCGCTTCCAGGGCATGAGCCAGTGGGTGATGTGGGAGATGTCGCAGCTGTTCGAGAATATCGGCATCGTTCGCGACGGCATCAACTCGATCTCGCTGCCGCGTGTCGTCGCCGACCCTCCGGGCGCCAGGCCCCTCGGCCCGGTGAAGGGCGACATCGCCTTCGACAACGTGAACTTCCACTACGGCAAGCAGTCGGGCGTCATCGACAAGCTCAACCTGCGGATCAAGCCGGGCGAAAAGATCGGCCTCGTCGGCCGTTCGGGGGCCGGAAAATCGACGATCGTCAACCTGCTGCTGCGGTTCTATGACCGCGAGGGCGGTGTGATCTCGATCGATGGCAACGACATCGCCAAGGTGCAGCAGGAGTCGCTGCGCGAGCAGATCGGCGTGGTCACGCAGGATACCTCGCTGCTGCATCGCTCGGTGCGCGAGAACATCATGTACGGCCGCCCGGATGCGACCGAGGAGGAGATGCTGGCCGCCGCCAGGCTGGCGGAGGCCGATCTGTTCATCGATGGGCTGGTCGACTTCAAGGGGCGCAAAGGCTTTGACGCCCATGTCGGCGAACGCGGCGTGAAGCTCTCGGGCGGGCAGCGCCAGCGCATCGCCATCGCCCGCGTGCTGCTCAAGAACGCCCCGATCCTCGTGCTCGACGAAGCCACCTCGGCTCTCGACAGCGAGGTCGAGGCGGCGATCCAGGGCCAGCTGACGCGCCTGATGGAGGGCAAGACGGTGATCGCCATCGCCCACCGCCTCTCCACCATCGCGGCCATGGACCGGCTTGTGGTGCTCGACAAGGGCAAGATCATCGAGCAGGGCTCGCACGCCGAACTGATTCAGCAGGGTGGCACCTATGCCAGCCTGTGGAGCCGCCAGTCGGGCGGCTTCCTGCCGGACATTCAGGAGGAAGCGGCGGAGTGACAACCGCCGACGCCTCTCCTCCCTCCCCCTTGTGGGGAGGGTAGCGCAGCCAGTCGCGTAGCGGCTGGGCGTAGCTGGGGTGGGGTAGGGCGGCGCGCGTTGCCCCCCACCCTTGATCCCTCCCCACGAGGGGGAGGGAGACGATGTGACTACGCCGTGCCCGCCGCCTAAGCCGTGCCCACACCACCAACCATCCCAAGGAGGGACAAATGGAAACTCGTAACTTCCCGCGCCTCATCGCACCCGCTGCTCTCGGCCTGGCCAAAGAGAAACGAAAACAATCCCCTGTAGCCCTCACCTGACTCAATCCGTCAGACGGGCTCGGAACATGAGTTCAAGATGCTCAACCGAGTCATTGCCTGGTTCGACAGTCGCTACGCACCGGTAGCGCTGGCCAGCGACACGCAGCCCCCCAAGGGCGTCACTGCGTTCACCTTCTATTTCATCAAGCAATTCCGCCTCGCCTTCATGCTGCGCATCGGGCTGGTCGCCATCGGCTCGGTTGCTGATGCGATGATGCCGGTCTTCGTCGGCCTCGTGGTCGGCATGCTCGCCACCACGCCGCCCGGCCAGATGTTCGAGCGGCACTGGCAGACCTTTGCCTGGATGATCGCCACCATTGCGGTGATCCGCCCAGCGGCCTTCCTGCTCGACACGCTGGTGCGCAACCACTCCATCGTGCCCAACCTCGTCGATATCGTCCGCTGGCAGAGCCACTGGCACGTGATCCGGCAGAGCTGGACCTATTTCCAGAACGACTTCGCCGGCCGCATCGCCAACAAGATCATGCAGGCGGGCGAGAGCGTCGAGATGTCGGTCAACATGACGATCGACGCGGTCTGGTACGCCGGCATCTTCGTCATCGTCGCTGTGGTGGTGATGGCGGGGCTGGACTGGGTTCTGCTGGTGCCGATCGCCATCTGGCTCATCCTCTACGGCATCCTGTTCACCATCGTCATGCCGCTGATCGCACGGCACTCCGAGGAGCTCTCGGAGGCCAAGTCGGTGATGACCGGCCGCATCGTCGACAGCTACACCAACATCCACACGCTGAAGACGTTCTCGACCGACGGCCACGAAGACAACTATGTCGCCGAGTCGGTGACCGAGCATGCGGTCGAGTTCCGCAAGCTGATGCGGATCTTCACCTACATGTGGTCGACGCTGTTCATGCTGAACGCCGGCCTCGTGATCTCGATCGCCTGGATCGCGCTTGCGAGCTGGAACAACGGCACGCTCAACGCCGCCGCCGTGGCGACGGCGATCCCGTTCGCGCTGCAGATCATGAACATGAGTGGCTGGATCCTCGATGTGGGCTCCAACATCTTCCGCCAGATCGGCACCACCCGGGACTCGATGGAAACCATCGCCGAGCCCATCGCCATGCTCGATCCGCCCACCGCCCCCAAACTCGTCGTCCGCGAAGGCGGCATCGAGTTTCGGGACGTCAGCTTCAACTACTGGCGCGGCAAGGAAGGCACCGTGATGGAGGGGTTCAACCTCACCATCAAGCCGGGCGAGAAGGTGGGGCTGGTCGGCCGGTCAGGCGCCGGCAAGTCGACCATGGTCAACCTGATGCTGCGTCTGTTCGACGTGGAAGCGGGTTCCATCCTGATCGACGGGCAGGATGTGCGGAACGTGACGCAGGAAAGCGTTCGCGCCGCCATCGGCCTCGTCAGCCAGGACACCTCGCTGCTGCACCGCTCGGTGCGCGAGAACATCAAGTACGGCCGCCAGAATGCGACCGACGAGGAGATGATCCGCGCCGCCGAGCAGTCGAAGGTCGCCGATGTCATCGCCGGGCTGAAGGACCCCAAGGGTCTCACCGGCTACGACGCCCATGTCGGCGAGCGTGGGGTGAAGCTCTCGGGTGGCCAGCGGCAGCGCGTGGCGATTGCCCGCGTGCTGCTGAAGAACGCCCCGATCCTGGTGCTCGACGAGGCGACGTCCGCGCTCGACTCCGAGGTCGAGGCGGCGATCCAGGAGCAACTGGTGTCGCTGATGCAGGGCAAGACGGTGATCGCCATCGCCCATCGCCTGAGCACCATCGCGGCGATGGACCGGCTGGTGGTGCTGGAAAAGGGCCAGATCGTCGAGGAAGGCACCCACGCCGAACTGCTGGCCCGCCGCGGCCACTACGCTGCGCTATGGGAACGCCAGTCCGGCGGCTTCCTCGATGTGAAAGCCGAAGCCGCGGTGGCCGAGTGAATAGAGGGTGGGGAGCCCAAAGGCTCCCCACCCTCGCCGAAGCGCCGTTCTTCTCCTTGTGGACGCAAGCAGGAGCAGCAGCGCCGCGCGCGCACCAAAGGAGGCGCCGCACGCCTGACTGTCCGCCCGACGGAGCCATCCCATACGGATGCAGATCAAGTTCGGGATACGCACTAATACCCGTTTGGGTGCAAACTTCGGGATGGCGCGAAGCACTTCGGCTTACCAGCTCCCTGATTTCACGTTCCCTTCGCTTGAATTCAAGCTATTGAAGTCCGCGACCCTATGAAACTCCTCGAGCCCATCCATCAGTTTTTCGAACGCTGGACCGACCCGTTCGGCCGCACGGGCGACCTGCAGCCGCCTGCGGTCACGTGGAAGTTCTTCTGGTTCTATATCCGGCAGGCGAAGCTGGCATTCGCGAGCCTGCTGATCCTCGGCGGCCTCGTGGCGCTGGTCGAGGGCGCGCTGTTTTACTACATCGGTCGCCTCGTCGACATTCTCGACGTCTCAAGCCAGTCGGACGGCTGGGGCGGGCTGATTGCCGGTTATGGCAGCGAACTCGTCTGGATGCTGGTGGTGACGCTGGTGTTCCGCTCGATCATCACCTGGCTCTCGGCCACGGTGGAAGAGCAGACCGTCAACCTCGGCTTCTACAACCTCGTGCGCTGGCAGGCCTACGCCCACGTCATCCGGCAGAACCTGAGCTTTTTCCAGAACGATTTCGCCGGCTCGATCGCCAGCAAGGTGTGGCAGTCGGGCGGCGCCATCGGCGACTTCATGGTGTCGCTGCTGCAGGTGGTGTGGTTCATCGCCATCTACACCATCACCACCATCGTGCTGGTCGGGCAGCTTGACTGGCGGCTATCGGTGGCGGTGATCGCCTGGGTCGTGGCGTTCTCGTTCCTCGCCTGGAACTATGTGCCGCGCATGCGGAAATTCTCGTCTGCTGCAGCCGAGCAGGCCTCGGGGCTGTCGGGCCGCGTCGTTGATAGCTTCTCCAACATCCAGACGCTGAAACTGTTCGGCTCGGCGGAGGCCGACGACAAGTTCGTTCGCTCCGGCTTCGACAGCTTCATCGCTGCGATGACGAAACTGGCCCGCACCCTGGTCGGCGTCCGCACCTGGATGGGCCTGCTTTCGGGTGTCGCCATCGCCGGTATCGCGGCACTGTCGGTGCACCTGTGGACCGAGGGCGTCGTGACGGTTGGCGGCGTCGCCTTCACCACCGGCCTGATTCTCCGGCTCTACAACCTGCTCGGCCGGCTGATGAACCAGCTCAACGGCCTGATGCGCAACTACGGCACCGCGCAGAACTCCGCCGAACTGATCGCCCGGCCGCTCGGCCTCCTCGATGCGCCCGACGCAAAGCCGCTGGTGGTGACGAAGGCCGCGATCCATTTCGACCATGTCCAGTTCCACTACGACAAGGTCACCCCGGTGATCGACGGCCTCGACCTCAAGCTCGCCCCCGGCGAGCGCGTCGGCCTCATCGGCCGCTCGGGCGCCGGCAAGTCGACGCTCGTCAACCTGCTGCTGCGCTTCTACGACCTGCGCGGCGGACGCATCACCATTGACGGGCAGGACATCGCGCAGGTGACGCAGGAGTCGCTGCGCCGCCAGATCGGTGTCGTCACGCAGGACACGGCGCTGCTGCACCGCTCGATCCGCGCCAACCTCGTCTATGGCCGCCCCGACGCTACCGACGACGAGATGGCCAGCGCCGCCGCCAGCGCCGAGGCCGACGAGTTCATCGCCGAACTGGTCGACCAGAAGGGCAGGGCGGGCTACGACGCCTTCGTCGGCGAGCGCGGGGTAAAACTCTCGGGTGGCCAGCGCCAGCGCGTCGCCATCGCCCGCGTCCTGCTGAAGGATGCGCCGATACTGGTGCTCGATGAGGCGACCTCGGCGCTCGACAGCGAAGTCGAGGCCGCCATCCAGTCGCAGCTGAAGACGCTGATGCAGGGCAAGACCGTGCTCGCCATCGCCCACCGGCTCTCGACCATCGCCGAAATGGACCGGCTGATCGTGCTCGACCGGGGCCGGATCGTCGAGGAAGGCACCCACGCCGAACTGCTGGCGCGAGGCGGCCACTACGCCAGCCTCTGGGCGCGGCAGTCGGGCGGCTTCCTCGACCTCAAGTCGCCCGAGTAGCGCCCCTACACCGCGCAGTAGATCGAGTAGAGCGTCTGCAGCACGGCTTCCACTTCCGGGCTGGCGAGGCGGTAGTGGATCGACTGGCCTTCGCGGCGTGTCTTCACCAGCCCCAGGGCGCGGAGCTTCGACAGGTGCTGCGACAGCGGGCTCTGGTTGAGGCCGACGCGCTCGGCCAGTTCGCCGACCGTCAACTCCTCGTTGAGCAGGTGGCAAAGGATCATCAACCGGCTCTGGTTCGCCATGGCGGCAAGCAGGTTAGCGGCCGAGTCCGATCTTTGCGCGAGAAGCTGTGGTTCCATCTTGATCATATTAGAACATTCGAATATATAAGCGCAAGAGGCGGTCCTGACTGACCATTACCACCGCTGGGAGAAAACGCCATGTTCACCGCCAATGTCGGAACGCCGGATCGCATCATCCGCCTGATCCTCGGCGCCATCCTCATCGCGCTGCCGTTCGTCGGCATCGCGGGGATCACCGGCACCTGGCTCGCCTGGGCGGCGCCTATCGTCGGCCTGATTCTCGCTGCCACTGCCTTCCTCTCGTTCTGCCCGATCTACCGCGTGCTCGGCCTCTCTACCCGCCCGAAGCAGCCGCGCTGACGCTCCGCCGCGGAGGAAGTTATCCCCGCGTTTTCCGCACGTGCGAATCTCCTCTCACCCTCTGCGGGGCGGGCGGTCGCGACGAACGAACGGCGGGGGATATCGAGGGTCAGGGAGTCGTCTCTGGCGGGTGGAGGGTGTCAACGGAATGTCCGGCGGCCTTGAAAGCGCGGGCAGCACGTCCGTACCCACATTCAACTCATCCTCGGTCATGACCGGCGGGGCGAAAGTCTCGCTTACATTGCGGACTACCGCGCCATGGGGCTCAGCCCCGCCGGTCCCCGCCCATCCATCGACCCGGAGCCGGAAGGCCCGCGGGGGCCTCCGCGCGACTACGTCTTGGCAGGTACGGCACCCGTCGCTACAACGCGGGCACTTCAACGATCGGAGAGCGTCATGGCCAAGGCCAGTGAAACGGGTACCGCGGCGACGACCTACAGCGAGTTGAGCCTCGCCGGCCAGTTCCAACTCACGTCGCCCAAGCTGAAGCTGAAGGCGCCGATCTCGCTCCCGGGGGACGTCCACGCTGCGCTGATCGAGGCTGGGGAGATTCCTGACCCGTACTTTGCCGACAACGAGACGCGCGTCATGTGGGTGCACGATACCCCGTGGACGATGGAGCGGACGTTCACCGCCACCCCGGCCGATATCGACGGCTACCTGACGCTGACGCTCGAGAACGTCGACACCATCGCCACCGTGTTCCTCAACGGCGAAGCGATCGCCGAGACGCAGAACCAGTTCATCCGCTACGACATCGACGTCACCGGCAAGGTGAAGGCCGGCACCAACACGCTGCGCTTCGAGTTCGCGGTGACCAAGGATGTGGCCAAGGCGCGTGCCGACGCCCACCCGTTCCCGATCCCCTTCACCTATAACTACCTGAGCAACGGCCTGCCCGGCGTGCACCTCAACTTCGTGCGCAAGGCTGCCTGCCACGCCGGCTGGGACTGGGGCATCTGCCTGATGCCGACCGGCGTTTACGGCCGCATGGCCATCCGCAAGTCGCGCCTCGCTCGGCAGGAGAGCGTCACCGTCGAACAGGCGCACGGCAAGAAATCGGTCGAACTCTCGATAACGACTCGCGTTTTCGCCTTCGCTGAAGGTTCGGTTGAACTCACCCACGAGATCGACGGCCAGCAGCTCGTCGACAAGGTGGTGGTGCGTCCGGGCGAAAACACCTTCGTCCACAACGTCACCATCAAGAACCCGAAACTCTGGTGGCCGAGCGGGCACGGCGAGCAGCCGCTTTACGAGTTGTTGACCACGCTCGACGGCGAACGCACCACCCGCAAGCTCGGCCTGCGGAAGCTCGAATGGATCGTCGAGCCCGACGACATCGACCACAGCTTCAAGTGCCGCGTGAACGGCCGCGACATCTCGATGTTCGGCGCCAACTGGATCCCCGCCGACGCCATCCCCTCGCGCATCACCCCGACGGTCGTTCGCGACCTGCTGGAGAGCGCCAAGGCGGTCAACATGAACATGCTCCGCATCTGGGGCGGCGGGCAGTACGAGCCCGACTACTTCTACGAGATGTGCGACGAACTTGGCCTGCTGATCTGGCACGATTTCATGTTCGCCTGCATGAGCTACCCGTCCGATCGCGCCTTCCTCGCCGACGTCCGCACCGAGATCACCCAACAGGTCCGCCGCCTGCAGCACCATGCCTCGATCGCGCTGTGGTGCGGCGACAACGAAGTGATCGGCTCCCTGCACTGGTACCCCGAGACCAAGGCGGCGCCCGAGCGCTACGTCGCCAACTACGATCGCCTGAACTCGATGCTCGGCAACATCGCCGAGGACGAGGACCCCGGCCGTCGCTTCTGGCCGAGCTCGCCCTCGATGGGCTACCTCGATTTCTCCGACGGCTGGCAGATGGATACGCGTGGCGACACGCACTACTGGAGCGTCTGGCACTCGGCCAAGGACTTCTCCGCCTACCGCGACGTCAACCCGCGCTTCGCCTCCGAGTTCGGCTTCCAGAGCTTCACCTCGATGAATGTCATCGAGACGTTTGCCGAGCCAAAGGACATGAACCCGTCCTCCCCGGTGATGGAGAGCCACCAGCGGAACACCGGCGGCAATGCCCGCATCCTCGAGACGATGACGCGCTATTTCCGCTTCCCGCAAAACTTCGAGCAGATGGTGTTTCTGAGCCAGATCCAGCAGGGCCTCGCCATCAAGACGGCCATCGAATACTGGCGCTCCACCAAGCCGCGCTGCATGGGTACGCTCTACTGGCAGATCAACGACACCTACCCGGTGGCAAGCTGGTCGAGCCTCGACTATGGCGGGCAGTGGAAGCTGCTGCAATACATGGCAAAGCGCTTCTACAACCCCATCACCGTCGTGGCCGTGCCCGATGGTGATCAGTTGATCCTCAAGGCGATCAACGACACCGGCAGCAAGGCGGCGATCGAGCTGGAAGTGCAGGCCGTGGATGCGGATGGTGGCGCGCGCATCATCGCTACCGCGACGGTGAAGACCAATCCGGACAAGGCCATCGTCGCCACCCGCATCGCGCTCGACGATCTCGGCCCCAACGAGTTCCTGTTCTTCTCCTGGACTGGCGAGGACGGCAAGCTGCTGGGCGAGAACGACTATTTCCCCAAGCCTTACAAGGCCTATGAGATCGGCGAGGCCAGCGTGACCGCCGTCTGGTCGTCAGGCGACACCGGTCCGGTGCTGACCCTCACCGCCGACAGGCCAGCCGTGTTCGTCACTGCTACAGTAGATGTGCCCGGCTACTTCTCCGACAACGCCGTCACCCTGCTGCCCGGCCGCGAATGCCGGCTCACCTTCACCCCGCGCCACGGCGCCGCGGTCACCCAGGACGCGCTCGCTGCAGGCCTGAGGCTCAGCCACCTGCGCGAGACCTACTGAGTCCGCCGTAACACTTTCGTTGCCGCGAACGGTTCGGCTGCCCCGCGGCATTGACAGGGGAGGTCGGCGCACCTTTGGTGAAACCGCCGCCGCTCCCCTCGCGGCTCCGGACCAGACATGACGACCACGATCGCGCCCATCGAGGAGCGCCGCAATCTCGGCATCGGCATCCTGCTGTTCGCGCAGCTGTTTTTCGCCACGCTCGATACTTCGGCCAAGTACCTCAGCTTCATCGGCTTGCCGCTGACCGAGATCGTCTTCGTGCGCTACGCCGTCCACGTGGCGCTCGCGCTTGCCCTGTTCCTGCCGGTGCTGAAGGGTGCGCTGTTCGTCACGCGCAACTGGAAGCTCGAACTGCTGCGCGGCCTGTTCCTGCTCGGTGTTACCGGTGCCAATTTCATGGCTCAGCGCTACCTGCCGCTCACCGTCACCGGCGCCCTGATGTTCACCATGCCGCTGATGGTGACGGCGCTCTCCGGTCCGTTGCTCGGCGAAAAGATCGGCTGGCGCCGCTGGATGGCCGTCGGCATCGGCTTCGTCGGTATCCTGATCATCGTCCGCCCCGGCACCGAGACATTCCAGCCCGCCTCGCTGATTGCGCTGGCCGGAGCGCTGTCGGCCGCGTTCTACTCGATCACCACGCGCAAGCTTGCCGGCGTCGATTCCGCCTCCACCCAGCAGGTCTATGCCGGCCTCATCGCCCTCGCCTGCGTCACCCCGTTCGCGTTCAACGGCTGGGTCTGGCCGACGGAGGGGGCAGGGTGGTTCGCCTTCATCGCAGCGGGTGTCGCCGGCATGATCGCGCACCAGATGAACACCATCGCCCACCGTTTCGCCCCGCCCTCGGCGCTGGCGCCGTTCAGCTATACGGGGCTGATCCTGCTCGCCTTGGCCAGCTGGCTAATCTTCAACGAGCCGCCGGATGCCTGGTTCTACCTCGGCGCGCCGATCATCATCGGCTCGGGCATCTATATCTGGCTGCGCGAGCGGAAAATGAGCCGCCCGATCACCGTCGAGCCGGTGGAGGACTGAGCGATGGCGAGCGCGCTCAAACCGGTGGAGGACCGGCGGCTGCTTGGCATCGGCATGATGATCGCCGCGCTGTTCTGCTACACGGTGATCGACAGCTTCGCCAAGCTGCTGAGCGCCTCCGGCATGCCGACGATGGAGGTGGTGTTCATCCGCTACCTTGGCCAGTTCGTGCTGGTGCTGGCGATCTTCCTGCCCCGCGAAGGCAAGGCGCTAGTGACGACCCGCAGCTGGAAGCTGGAAGTGGCACGTGGCCTCTGCCTGCTCGGGTCCACCGTCTTCAACTTCATGGCCATCACCTTCCTGCCGCTGACGGTGACCTCGGCGATCTCCTTCACCATGCCGCTGATCCTCTGCGCCCTGTCGATCCCGCTGCTCGGCGAAACGGTGGGCTGGCGGCGCTGGCTGGCCATCGGCGTTGGCTTTGTCGGCGTGCTGGTGATCGTGCAGCCGGGCACCGAGGCCTTCCAGCCAGCGGTAATCCTGTCGCTGATCACCGCCGTGTTCAGCGCCCTCTACAACCTCTTGACCCGCAAGCTGGCGGGCGTCGATACCACGACCACCCAGCAGTTCTTCGCCGCCGGCGTCGCCACGGTCTGCATCGCGCCGTTCTCGCTGGGCGACTGGACCTGGCCGCAGGAGATCATCGGCTGGTCGGCGTTCTTCGGCATCGGGGTGGCGGCGCTGATCGGCCACCTGCTGGTCACCACCGCGCACCGCTACGCCCCGGCCTCGGTCCTGGCGCCGTTCGGCTACATGCAGATCATCTTCATGACCGGCTCGAGCTGGTTCGTCTTCAACCAGCCACCCACGGTCTGGCTGTTCGTCGGCGCTCCGATCGTCATGGCCTCCGGCTTCTACATCTGGCTCCGCGAACGCCAGCTGTCGAAAAGCGTCATCCGGGAAGTGGCCGTCGAGGACTAGAAGCCGTTGAACAGCATGTCCATCGCAGCCTTGATCTGATCGTAGTCGTCTTTGAGGTTGGTGACCGGCCTGCCAAGGTCGCGAGCGCGCATGGCGGACGCGAATTGGGTCCCCATGCGCAGATCGACGTCGCCGACCGCAAGTATCGGGTTAAGGCGTTTGTGCGGGATAGGTGAAAGGTCATTTGGCAGCAGCGGTACGACAATCCTCGTAGGAAAATCCCCTAGCAAGTCTGTCTGAACGTCGAGGACGAAGCCCGAAGCGACCCTGTAGACGTCGAACTGCGCCACTAGAACAACCGATACTTTTCGAGCGGCAGGCCGTGCTTCTCGACGTACTCGTTGTTGCTTCTGATGACGTCGGCGAATTCATCTCTGAACCGGCGGGCCTTCTCTGCCGCCACAGCCTGTCTGATGCCATCTTCAGCGGCCCTTGAAAGATTGATCTCCAAGCTCCTGGCTTCCTCAAGCACGGACTGGCTAACGGACAAATTGGTGGCACGACGAGAAGTGGACGCCAAGCTGATCTCCATGCGCATGGACGATGCGCATACTGGCTCTGCTGTCGTCAAATGGCAAGCTAGACGAGGAACACCCCGTCACCTGCTTCTGACCGGGACGGCTGTCGATAGGCTCTCCCCGACGGTTGCTTTCCGACCAAGACTCTTGGAGACTCGGAAAAAACCAAGGGTGGACCCCCGTATGCCGTCGTTCAAGCTGGTGGATGCCAAGCTCCCGGAGTTTGGTATTCCCAAGACCCGCCCCGAGCTCGACAGCTCGATCTACTCTCAACGTTTCGCCGCGCTGTCGCGGGCCCGCCGGGCAGCCGGTCTCGACGCGCTGCTTATCTATTCCGACCGCGAGCACTCGGCCAACCTCAGCTACATCACCGGCTTCGATCCGCGCTTCGAGGAAGCGCTGCTGGTGATCGTGCCCGACACGACGCCGACGCTGCTGGCCGGCCCGGAAAACCTCGGCCGTGCCGCCGCGTCGCTGATCAATGTTGAGGCCCGGCTCTATCCGCCGTTTGGGCTGCTGGGCCAGGACCGCTCCAAGACCCCGTCTCTTGAGGAAGTGCTGCGCAATGCCGGCATCCGGCCGAACCATCGCGTCGGCGTGCTGGGCTGGAAGTATTTCGGCCCCTATGAGGCGGCCAAGCCTGAGTCCTGGCTCGAGACGCCGAGCTATATCGTCGATGTGCTGCGACGCATCGTCGGAGCCGACGGCCGCGTGGTCAATGCCAACGCGCTGATGATGCATCCCGTCACCGGGCTGCGTGCGGTGAACGAGGTCGTGCAGATCGCTCAGTTCGAGTTCGGCGCCGTAGCCTGCTCGGAAGCGGTGAAGGCGCTGATCCGTTCGGTGAAGCCGGGCATGACGGGCTATGACGCGGCGCAGACGATGCGTCTGGGTGTGCTGCCGCACTCATGCCACACCATGTTCTCGTCGGGCGAAAACCTGGTGGGGCTGAACAGCCCATCGAACACCGTTCTGAAGGCCGGCGACCCGATGACCACCGCGGTGGGCTACCTCGGTGGCCTGTCGAGCCGGATGGGCTGGCTGGCCGAAGACGAGTCCGGCCTGCCTGAGGACGTGCGTGACTATGTCGACAAGCTGGCTGGTCCGTACTTCGCCTGCGTCGCCGAATGGTACGAGACGATCGGCATCGGCGTGACAGGCGGCGAACTCGACGCCATCGCGCGCAAGCACCTCGATACGCCGTTCTTCAACCTCGTGCTCAATCCGGGCCACCTGATCCATCTAGACGAGTGGATGAACACCCAAGTCTACCCCGGTTCGCGCGAGCCGTTCGTGTCGCACCAGATGGTGCAGGTCGACATCATCCCCGCAGCCGGACCGCCCTACTACGGCGCCAATATCGAGGACGGCATCGCCCTGCTCGACAAGGATGGGCGCGACCAGCTGAAGGCGGAATTCCCTGACGTCTGGGCCCGGACTGAGGCGCGGCGGGCCTTCATGGCGGATGTGCTTGGCATCCGCCTGAAGCCCGAGATTCTGCCCATGTCGAACCTTGCAGCAGCCATGCCGCCCTTCTGGCAAAGCCCCGATCGCATCGTTGCGCGAGCGTGACGTTGGTTGCTTGCACCGCTTGCCAATTTGACCGTCACGTCTTATCTCTTTGAGCATCGACATTTGGCTGAAATGCCGTATGCCACCGCTTCCGGTCAGGCGCACGCTTTGAAATACCAAACATCGACTGACCGGACAGGCTGATCCCGCATCGCTCTGTCCACAACACAATGCGAAGAGGGACTACCCGATGGAAAAGGGCACCGTCAAATTCTACAACGATCAGAAGGGCTATGGGTTCATCCAGCCCGATAGCGGCGCCAAGGACGTCTTCGTCCACGCCACTGCGCTGCAGCGTTCCGGCATGGCCGGCCTCGCTGAAGGCCAGAAGGTCTCGTTCGAGACTGGCGAAGACCGTCGGACCGGCAAGGTTGCCGTCACCGAGATCGCGCCCGCCTGATCTGATCGGCAGGGAACAAGTTTTGAATCGGGCGCTCCGCGAGGGGCGCCCGGTTTGCTTTTCAGGCAGCCCCCGGGTCCGGATCGGGGGGCTTCGCCATGTCCTTCGGAGCCAGTGGGGTCTGGCGGGCGCCGCCCGCTTCGCCCCAGGTGATCAGCCGGGCGCTGCGATGGCCGGTCAGATAGATCCACATCCAGCTGACCGCTACCGAGATGCGGTTCTTCAGCCCGATCAGGAAATAGATGTGCGCGAGGCCCCACACCCACCAGCCGAGCCAGCCGGTGAGCTGCAGCCACCCGAAATCGATTACCGCGGCGCTGCGGCCGATGGTGGCGATGTCGCCCAGGTGCCGGTAGCGGAACTGCGGCACCGGCTTTCCAGCCAGTTGCGCCTGGATCGCGCGGGCCGCGTGCCGGCCGCCCTGCTTTGCGGCGTCGCCGATGCCCGGCACCGGCTTGCCGTTCGGCCCGAGGACGCTGACTGTGTCGCCGATGGCGTAGATGGTCGGATAGCCCGGCACGGTGAGGTCGGGGTTCACCTTGATGCGTCCGGCGCGATCGGCCTCGACCTCGAGCCATTTTGCGGCCGGGGAGGCGAGTACGCCCGCGGCCCAGACGATGGTCCCGGCGCGGAGCACCTTGTCGCCGTAGGTAACGGTATCTGCCGTGACGTTGGTCACCGCTTCGCCCAGATGCACCTCGACGCCAAGGCGTTCGAGCGCCGACTTCGTGTAGTCCGACAGGCTCTCGCGGAAGTTGAGCAGGACGCGCGGCCCCGCTTCGATCAGCACGACCCGCGCCTCTTCGGGACGGATGGTCCGGAAGTCGTCTCGCAGCGTCAGGCGGGCGAGTTCGATCACGGCGCCCGCCAGTTCCACCCCGGTCGGGCCGGCTCCGATGATGGCGAATGTGAGGAGGGCTTTGCGCTTTTCGGGATCGGTTTGCCGCTCAGCCGCCTCGAAGGCGAGCAGCAGCCGGCGGCGCATCGCGGTGGCATCCTCGAGCGTCTTCAGGCCGGGAGCATGTGGCGCCCATTCGTCATGGCCGAAGTAGCCATGCGCCGCGCCGGTGGCGATGATCAGGCTGTCGTAGGCAATCCGGGCGCCATCCTCGAGCTCCACCAGTTGGGCGGTCTTGTCGATGCCGGTGACGTTGCCGAGCACTGTGGTCACTTCGGGCCGGTGGCGGACCAGCATGCGGATCGGCCAGGCGATCTCGGATGGGGAGAGCGAGGTCGTCGCCACCTGGTAGAGCAGCGGCTGGAACAGGTGGTGGTTGCGGCGGTCGATGATGGTGATGTCGACGCCGGCGCCCTTCAACTGCTCGATGGCGGCAATGCCGCCAAAGCCGCCACCGATGATGACGACGCGATGTCTGTGGGCCCCGGTGGTCATCGTGCTACCTCGATATGCGCCCCGAGCGGCATGTAAGTACCTGAGCCAACGATCACAATGCCAAAGTGTCGCACCCCTCGCATGCGTTTGACGCAGGGTTGGAACCGGAGGGGGCCTTGCTAGTGCATGCATGGGGGAAGGCCCCCTCCAGCGGCGCTTTCGCGCCCGCGCCGCCCTCGTAAAGTAGAGGGGCGGTATTGGACGTCAGGCGGCATCGTCCGCGCCGCGACGTGCGGCCTTGATGTGACGCTTGCTCCGCAGACAAACGCACCAGGCTCAACAAGGCTGCGTGCCGGTTTCGATTGAGTTCGGATCCAGCGGATGATCATGGCGCGCATGAGAAAACCTGGCGCTGCAGCCCGCGGAGCGTTGGCAAGCGGGAGGTCGGGTGCCTGTACCACTGCGTCGCCACGCCCCTGCAGAGCCTGGCGCTCAGCTTCAGGTCGGCTGCGGAACAATCAGGGCGGCCGATGATCCCGTTGCTGGCAGTTGAGCATCGACAAGCGTCAGGAACTTGTCGATCGGGACTGCAGGCGACACCAGGTAGCCCTGCCCATCGTCGACGCCGGCCGACTTGAGCCACGCCAGCTGCTCAGGCTTCTCGATGCCCTCGGCTACCAGCGTCATCTGCAGTTCGTGGGCAACCTTCACGAGCATTTCGACGATGACCCTGGCGGAGTGGTCGATCAGGATAGAGTCCACAAAGAACTTGTCGATCTTGAGGATCTGGGCGCCCAGGCTCTTGACCGTGGAAAGCCCGCTATGGCCGGTACCGGCGTCGTCGATGGCGATCTTGAAGCCTTTTGCGCGCAGGGTCAGAACCACCGCGGCAGCCCGCGCCGGGTCCGAGATTTCCTGACGTTCGGTCAGTTCGAGGATGATCTGACTCGGGCGCACACCTGTCGCTCGCACCAGCGCCTCCACCGACTGCGAAAAGCCGTCGGCGAGAAAATGGCCAGGCGCAATGTTGAAGGCTACCGAGAACTCCGGATCGCGGTCGATCAGCGGCCGCAGTTCGCGCAGCGCGCGGATCATCAGATCATGCGTCAAGCGCGCTATGCGGTCGGATTGCTCGACCAGGGGGATGAAGCGCGATGGTGGCACGGTTTCGCCGTTCGGTCGATGCCAGCGGACCAGCACTTCGCAGCCGACGATCCTGCCGGACGCCAGCGAGAATACCGGCTGCATGTAGGGAACGAACTCGCCAGCGGCGAGCGCATCGTCGAGCTCACGCAGGGGCGACTTCGGCAGGGTGAGAAGGCGGGCGAGCAGCATGCCGAAGACCAGCCCCAGAACGGCACCTGACGCGAGGAAGTAGATGATGGAATCCCGGTTCCACGTATCGAACGAGGCCGCCTCCACGCGCAGTTGCAGGGACAGGGGATAGCGGTCCGAGGTGCTGGTGAAGGTCGAAGTTTGCGGTCCATCCAGCCCGCCCTCGGGAGCATCGCCAAACCCCGCGACTACATCGCCATTGGTAAGGGAAAGCGTCATGGCCGCGCCTTCGCGGAGCCCAGGGGGAAGGGCGCCAAACAGCAGCGAGTCGGTGCTCAGCACCGCAGTCAGGGCAAGGTCTGGCAGCACTTTCCACGACACGCCCACCGCCACCGACGACACCTGATCGATGCGGAACAGTTCGATGCTCGCGACTCGTGATGGCACCGACCGGTCAGCAAGCGGCGATGGTGAATCGAAGGTCTGGGTCTCGGGAAACGCCGAACACGTCACCATTCCCTTCGCGTCGATGACTCGGATGTCCTTGATGGTGGAGCGGACATAGACCTGCCGCCGCATGGAGCCCAGCGAAACGGCATCGCATCCCGCCGCACCGGCTTCGACCAGCTCTCCCAGGGCGATGAAGGCAAAGTCGATCTCGTGCTCGCTGCGCGCCAGCACCAGCCGGTTGAGTTCGTCGAGTTGCCGCCGGTTCTCGGCAGCAATGGTCGCCGAGCCGATGACGAATCCCGCTCCAGAAAACAGGCCGATGCATGCGATGCACACCACGGTCCAGACTGCGATTATCCTGCCGTGCCCCATCGGGTCCCCGTCGAAAATCGGTCAAGCTTGCCGCAAAAAAGCCCAGCCAATGCGTGTCGACTGATCGGGACCGGGTTCCCCGCTGCCACCAGTATAGGGTTTGGCCGTTACCCGGAGATCAACATCAGGGGCGCTGTCCCTCAAGACTCAGACGTCCGTCGATCACGTCTCTGTCAGGCCCGTATCGCCTCACCGCCGACGAGGTGCGGCAGGTTTGCGGCGCCTGGTCCAACAAACCCATGCACCCGCGGCAATTGTCACGCCACGTCCCGCCCCCTTGGTTCTGCCCGGCGTGCATTGTATAGGCGTGGCCATGCGCGAGGATAACCTGACCGAGACTCTGCGGGAGAGCCGCCGCTTTTCCGTGGCGCCGATGATGGACTGGACGCGTACCATCAGAATTACATAGGGTTGCCAATAGTTTAGACATGCTGTCGCGTCTCCAGTTGTAAGACTGTTGTAACGCGGGGGGTGGCAGCGCAGGCCGACGGCGAGACGATCGCGGCGTTCCGCGAGTTGGTCGACCGGGTGGTTATCATCGACGCGCCCAACAACGCGGTGGAAGCTCAGGTAATCGGCCGCCCCGCCGCCCTCGTCGGCGCCAACGCCGAAAAGCTGGGGGGTACGGTGGTAGCGGAGGTCCGTTCCACCCTAACCCCCACAGTTTCGCTGGCCCTTTGCCGGGTCGCCTAAACTAACCACTACGCCCGGAATCCACCTGACCTCGGCGGGGGCGCTCTGACTACTGAGCGTCGAGCGTCGGTGCCCCTGCCGAGGGCAGCTTCCGTTTAGAGGGAACTGCGCAATACCAGCGCCATCACCGCTTGCAGTCCCTGTCGGTGCCCTCCAGCTGGATCATTCGACCGTTGTCTTCATCATGCTTTCTGATGTTCGCGAGGACAACCGGAAAGATTCTGTGCATTTCCTGACGTTGGCGAGTGCTGCCGGGCTTGCGGGGGAACTGGCATAGCCCCGCAGCCTTCAGCGACTATCAGGCACGTGAAACTGGCATTGGGTGGATCACTGCCAGTTTGGCGCGGATTTGACAGGTTTGCGCCACAATTGAACCATTCCGCCGTTGCGGCGCAGGTCCAGCTGAAGCGATCTCGATGGGATCGTTTGAGGAGCCTTGCCCGCTATGAAGTTCGTTTCCGCCGTAGCATCCGTTGCCGCTGTCTTGCTATCGGGGACTGCGCTTGCTTCGGATGCAACCGCTCCTTCAGCGGAGCAGGTGCTTAACAGTATCGTGTTCACCCAGCAGAGCGACACCGCACGCTTTCAGGTTGGGCCACGCTGGAGCGAGCAGTATGGCTGGGCCATTGATGCACGCGGAGCCATGATGCTGAGCGAGGCGCTTGCGGTTGGTCTCGTTGTGACCTACGGCGAGAACGATCGCGAGCTGGTGTTCAACACCGGCCTGCAGCTGGACGACAAGACCATCATCATCGGCACCCTTGCCGGGCATCAGCAGAATGTGCCCGTCGGCGACGATCGCGAGTGGGTAGATCAGCTTGAAGGCGGCGTTTCGCTGCGCAGTGACGATGGCGTTGGCTTCATTGGTGGCTATGAGATCAACGCCTATGGCACCAGTTCTTCAACTGACGGCAGTCTCGACACCGGCTCTATGCTGGGCGCCGAAGCCAACCTGCTGCTGCATCCCATCGAAGGCATGACGGCCAAGCTTGGCGCTGGCTATGAGAGGATCGACTGGGCAAACGGCGATCCGACCGAAGGTTGGACAGCGAACCTAAACGTCACGCAGAAGGTTGGTGATGCCCTCACTTTGAAGCTGGGCATTGATCTTGGGCAATCTGAGGACCGCTATACAGCTGGCACCGAGTTTCTGCTGGCTGACGGTGAGGATACCAACAGCAGGCTGGGGCTGGAGTACAGCTACATCGTCGACAAGGATGGTGGTGACGACGATCAGCGGCTGACCGCCTACTGGCGTATGGGCTTTGGTGAAGGCAGCACTCCCGCATCGAGCACTGCGATGGGTTACGGCGGTGAAGCCTCGCTGGCGAATGACACTGGTTACAATCACGACCGCCTCCTCAGTGCAATGATGACGAAGCCTGACTACCTCCCGGCCGGTGTGCTGGCGAGGGTGGAGAGTGACGAATCTTGCCCGTTTGTAGTCGTTAAGAAGTCAAACAGGACTGAAGCACATAATTTCTATGACTATAGACCAAATCCACAATGGGGTTCTCCGTACCACGTTGTCGTATATCTGTACGGACCATCTGATCTATTCAATGGGTTGAATGTGTTGTTTGATGGAGAAACTCCCGACTTCACTAACGACAACGATAACTTTGGAGCAGCGCCAGCTGTCGGCTATACAGCTTATGGCTACGGCTTTGGATTGCAAACAAGCTTGCAGCAGGCTGACATGCGCAATTTCACAATTCCTGAATTCGCGGGTTGCAGCTTCGCATTGAATTTCGAGACAGATGCGGGCTGAACCGATCCTCTCACAAACGCCCAGCCGCAGCTAAACGCAACCTAACGGGTGTTTTTAGTTACAAAACACCGCCAGCGAGCCCTGCGTTGAAGCCAAGTCAACCGCCGCCATGTGCAGGTTTCCGTTCAGTTCAATACATCTCTGTGTGGTCGCTATGGAACGATGGCCGGCCAAGTCCGCCAACACCCGAACCGAAACACCCTTGTGGGCGAGCTTGGTAATAAGCGTTCGGCTACCGCTATGCGAAGTTGCGTGGTCCAAACCGGCAGCGTTGTAGATGCGCCGAAACACCTGACACAGGCTGTTGGCCGAAAAGTGCTTGCCCAGTCTGCTGCGGAACAGCCGGTTACGCGGGATAGGGTTCTTGAACGACCGCACGTAACCGGCAATCTCGGCTTACGCTTGGGCGTTGAGCAATACAGTTCGTCCCTTGTTGCCCTTCGTCTGCGCAGCAGTCAGATGGATCTCACTGCGGACGTTGCAGTTGGCGTCGACCACGTTGCCAACGTTCAGCGCGGCAATCTCGCCAACCCGCATTCCCGCCAACCAGTTCAGCCGTAGCGCACAGCGATTGCGCTCAGCGAATGGGCTGGGCGATACCAGCGCCATCACCCGCTTGCAGTCTTTGTCGGTCAGTACCTGCGCTTGCTTCATTCCCACTGCTCCGCTGCTGGATCATTCGATCGTTAAGCGCAGCATGCTTTCCGATGTTCGCGAGGACAACCGGAGTTGGCGGCGCAGATTATAGCTTGATCTCAACGGCATAGCGCTCAACATCAGAAACTCCTTCTTTTCTGATCCTCGCCCATTTGAAGCATCCTGTTTCCTTCCTCAGCCTGATTGCATGCTAGGGTTGCGTCGGTGCTGGGACACAGCGCAGGGAAGTGAGAGGAACGGACTTTGGCAAAGAAGCTGGTTTTGGCTGCAGTTGCACTTTTGGCCATCACCACCGGTGCGCTTGCCGTATCGGTTGGTGAACTCGTCAAAAACTGCGGGGACGATTCAAAGGCCTATTGCGAGGGCGTTGGCTATGGCGACGCTATGACCGAATGCCTGGTGCAGCATCGCGCTGAACTGCAGCCACAGTGCAAGGTGATCGTCGATCGCATTGAGGGCGGCGAAAAGGTTTCGCTGTTCTAGGTCAGCACGCCACTGACCTAGTTTTCGACCGATGAAGAAATAGGCAAGTGGTAGGCACGCAAGATAATATATGGCTAAGCCATTGATATGAAAAGTACAATTGGTTTACGTTAGCAGTGCAATTGCTGCTACGGTGTGACCGGCATATCGCTTACCCCGCATCGCCCCGGGGCCAGGCCTAAAGTCATCTGCTGGGGTCTGCGCCGAGCGCTAAAAGTAGGTGAGCGCGAACTCGAGTGTTTGCTACTTCTTGGGCGGGGCGCCTTTGATCCGATCCCACAGTGCGAGCGGGTCCTTGCTGACCAGGGTCACCCAAATGATCAGGTTCCGGCCGGAAATCCCCAGCACGCCCGCGACTGCGTGGCTCCACGTGCCTTCGAGGTGCAGCCCGGACACGATTGGATCGGTAGCCAGGACGGCGACGCCCATCCCGGCCGCGACAGCGAGGATGCCCGTCAGCACCGAGTGCCGCTTGATGTCGAGCAGCACCGCGATGATGCCCATCACCGCGGAGGCGACAAGCGTCGAGACCTTGACGCCGAAAATGTAGGGGGTCGGGTCGGTCAACGGCTGATCCCCCCGGCGGTTGCGGCGTAGTCTTGGGCAACGCCCTCGTACCATGCACGGGTCGACACCAGCCGACCGTTGGCCTTGTCGAGCGCCACCAGCGCCTGCCCGGCGAACACCTTTGGATCGGCCCCGACCGTTGGCTCAGGCGCCTTCACCGGGGCCACGTAGGACGGGATCGGGGGGAGGCTGCGAGCGGCTACCGGGGTGGGTTCAACGCGTGAGCTCGCGCAGGCCGCGCACGTCATCAGCAGTAAACCCGCTGTCAGCAGGCGGAGCGGCAAGGGCGTTCTCATAGGTCTTGAGCCTTTCATTGAGGTTGGCTTCGCGGGCCTTGGTGGCGGCCTCTTGCGCCGCCGCCTGTTCCGCCGCCCGCATGGTGATGCGGAGGTCGGTCAGGAGGGTTTCGATCTGTGCCCGGAGGGCGGCCTCCTGGCTGTCCGCCCGGCCGCTTTCCTCCCCCTTCATGTAGGCGTAGCCGAGCGCCACGACGGCGATCAGCCCGACCCCGACGGCCCGCCCGATAGGCGACCCCACAAAGCCCCACGCCTTGAACAGCGGGATCATGGTCAGCGGGCCAGCTTGCCGGACTGGTAGTCCTCGACGACCTGAGCCCGGGCCCGGGTGGCGTACCAGAACACCGCGACCCCGCCCGCGATTGCCAGCAGCGGCCACAGGTCGACCAGGGGCTCGATAACCGCCCGGAGCCGGGTGATCATCCCAGCGCCGCCCTCGATCTTTTCGAGGATCGGCCCGGCGCCCCCGAGGACGGAGCCGCCGGTCAGGACGCCGCCGATGGTCTTGAGGACGCTGGCGTCCTT